>Ga0209415_10013595_pt1 | contig 13408 bp, 7 predicted proteins | sample PeaSoiSIISIP2007_FD_187696 | JGI IMG/M metagenome (GOLD analysis project Ga0209415, IMG submission 187696) | Peat soil microbial communities from Weissenstadt, Germany - SII-SIP-2007 (SPAdes) (version 2) | ecosystem: Environmental > Terrestrial > Soil > Wetlands > Peat | place: Germany... | reverse complement strand
CCATGCATGCAACGCCCAGCGCGGACGCGGCAAAGTGTGTTGAAAAATGCGTATCCGGCGGAGCCAGTTATGTTCTGGTTTCCGGGGGCAAGGTTTACAAACTTGATGCCCAGACCAAGTTCAAAGAATTGGGCGGTAAGAGCGTGAAAGTGATCGGTTCACTGACCGGCGACACGCTGAAAGTTTCACGAGTGACGGTGGCCACGGGAAAGTCGTAGAAGTCCCCCATAGGTTTGGAACTCGCCGGAATCTTCCTCCGCAGATTCTGTCTGCCGCATCCTGGTGTCGAATCCTGTCTCCGCCGATCGGACCCGGGGTGCGTCAATTTGCCGCACCAATTCCTGCGGACCCTTGCGCTAACATGAGCACCTGTTTTTGAGTGAGAAGATGCCAAGCTCCTCGGCACTTCACCGGCATGACCGCAAGGCCGGTGCGCAAGCAACTCAGAGGTGACTCATGAAATTCGGCACAGGAATGGCAGGCGGCCGGACCGGTGTAGCCCTTGCCTTCCTGTTATCCATCTTTGTAAGTGGGGCCATCCTTCAAGCGGTGCCCGGCGACGCGGAATTATCCGGAATCGTGCTCGACCCGTCAGGGCACAGCGTTGCCGGCGCGTCGATAACCTTGGTTAATTCCAGAACGGGCAATTCCAGGAAGGTCATAAGCGACGGCCTGGGGTGCTTCCAGTTTCAGTCCATGGCGGCCGGGACGTACCACCTGAAGGTCAGTTTTCCCAGATTTGCATTGTATTCCCAGGCTGTCACGCTTGATGAAAACGGGCCGCAGCACCTGGAGGTGACGCTGAAGCTTGCCACGCGCCAGGAATCCGTCACCATTACCACCGCTGCGCCGGGGGCCTATATGCCGTCGGGGGCAGGCGAGCGTGGCGTCAACGCGAACGATATGGCCCGGAGCCTTAATGCGGCGGAACTCCTCGGCGCTGCGCCGGGGGCGAGCTTGCGGGATAATGGCGGGCTAGCCAGCATCCCCATACTGCACGGCCTAGACGACGATCGAGTCAGAGTACTCACCAACGGCATGACCGTGTCTCCCTCCTGCCCCAACCACATGAACCCACCGCTTTCCTACATCGATCCCTCGAATGTGGCCCAGGTGAGCGTGATGGCGGGAATCACTCCCGTCAGCATGGGCGGCGACAGCATTGGCGGAACGATTGTCATGGACTCGCCCCCGCCTGTCTTCGCGCCGCCCGGCCAGCGCGTCTACACCGAGGGCGTGCTTTCCACCTTCTATCGCAGTAATGGCGAAAGCTACGGGCCTTCACTGGCGGGTTCGATCTCATCCGAGCATCTCAGTTTCGGCTACAGCGGATCGTGGTTCAATACGGATGACTACCACGACGGCCGCGGCCATTTGGTGACCTCCACGTACCTGCAGAACACGAACCACGTCGTGACTCTGGCAGCGCAGGGCGCGGGCAACCTGTTTGTACTCCAGGCTGGTTTCCAGAACACTCCCTACGAGGGCTTTCCGAATGAGCAGATGGATTTGATTGGCAACCGCTCCGAGTTTCTCAACTTTCGGTATAGCAGAAACCTCGGCCGGGGAACGATTGATGCCCGCATGTTCTGGCAGAACGTGCGGCACGAAATGAACATCGGCAAGGACAAATCAACCTTTCCCATGGCCATGTCGATGCCCATGGATACGCACGGCAGGGACCTGGGTTATACCGTGAAAGTGGCTATCCCACTCGCGGAACGCCATGCGGTTCAACTCGGAAGCGAACTCCAGCGCTTTGTGCTGGACTCCATTTGGCCTGCCGTGCCCGGCACCGCTCCCTACATGGGGCCGAATCCGTTCATTAGCATGAACGACGGCGTACGCTCGCGCTTGGCGTGGTTCGTCGAAGCAAACAGCAAATGGACAGCCCACTGGACCACGCTGCTCGGCATCCGCAACGATACGGTCTGGACCAATGCGGGCCCCGTCAGCGGATACTCCGATATGTATTCCATGGACGCCGATACGTTCGACGCTCTGAACCGCGCGCGCACCGACATCGATCTTGACCTGACCGCGCTCACCCGCTACGAACCGAACGCCCACACGACGTTCGAGATAGGCTATGCGCGCAAAACGCGCGCCCCTAACCTCTACGAACGCTACGCGTGGTCTACAGATTGGATGACCAGCGGCATGATCAACTGGTTCGGCGACGGCAATTATTATGTGGGGAACGTGGACCTGAAGCCGGAAGTCGCCCACACGGTGAGCGGGACGGCAAGCTGGCACGACGCGGCACGCAAGGAGTGGGAGATCAAGGTCACGCTGTATCAGACCTACGTCCGGGATTATATCGACGTGAATGAACTGGCCACCCAGATGTATGGCATGAGCACCTTCTCCCAACTGATGTTCGCCAATCACAACGCCAGGATCTGGGGCGCCGATTTAGATGCGAGTGCGGCGATGTGGAAGAGCCCGAAATTTGGGCGCGGCGAACTGACAGCCGTGGGAGGGTGGCTGCACGGCCGGAGGCTGGACACGGGAACGGGCCTCTATCAAATGATGCCGCTTAATGCCCGCATAAGCTTGAAGGAAAAGCTCAAGGGATTTAGCGGAGGCCCGGAAGTGCAAATGGTGGACCGCAAGCATGAAACCGACCCGCTCCGCTTTGAACAACGCACCTCAGGCTACACTCTTGTGAACCTCAATGCCGGTTATGAGTGGCGGCACCTGCGGCTTGAAGCAGGCGCAACCAATCTCCTGAATCGATGGTATTACCTGCCGCTGGGCGGAGTGAACTTTGATGATTTTCAGGCAAGCGGCTGGATGGGTCAAATCCTGCCACTCACCGGCCCCGGGCGGTCATTCTATGTGGGGATGAGCGTTCCGTTCTGATCTGAAAGTATCCAGTGCTGGAGCCGCTCCCTAAAGATCCGAGTGTGCCAGGAAGGCAAAACCGCTCGGGTCAGATGCGCGGGGGGTACTTAAGAAGTTTGCGCTGAAGCGAGCGGCGGTGCAGGCCCAGCAACTTGGCCGCCTGGGAAACGTTGCCTCCGCAATCAGTCAGCACTCGCTGGATGTGCTCCCACTCGACCCTCGCCAGGCTAGGTACCGTGGTCGGGGGAAGCGTGTCGCCTGGTCTTGAAGATTCGACTGTTTCGTAGGCCACGAGAATCTGGTCGACGTCCACCGGTTTGCTCAAGTAATGATCGGCCCCGCGCCGTACGGCCTCAAGCGCGGTGGCGATGCTGCCATATCCGGTCAACACAATGATTGAAACGGTGGAATCCCAATCCCTGAGGTCTTTGACAACATCCAGCCCCGACTCGCCCGGCATGCGCAAATCGACGATCGCGAGATCAGGCCCGATTTCGCGGGCGCGAAGCTGAGCTTCCTTACCCGACGCCGCCACATGCGCCTCCCAGCCGCGTAGTTCAAAGGCGCGACGCAGGCGAGTGCGGAACACCTCGTCGTCATCAATGATAAGTACCGCCCGTTTATCCTTTTCCGTCATGGTGAGTGAAGGGTAATTCCAAGATGGCGGTGGTCCCGATGCCCACCTCCGATTCGAATGCCAGGCTTCCATTCAACCGCTCTGCGAACAAGCGGGCCAGAAACGTTCCCAGACCCAACCCGCCGCCGGTGCTCTTCTTTGTGTAAAAGGGTTCAGCGATGTGGTTGAGATTTTCGGCGCTCATCCCACAGCCCGCGTCCTGGACGGTAAATCGAATTTTGCTCTGTTCGGATTGGGCCGTAAGGGTAATGTGCTGCCCGGGTGCGCTCGATTCCAAGGCGTTTTTGACCAGGGCCGAGAGCGCTTGCCGCGCCGCCAGTTTTGGCAGGAGGGTCGTCACATTTTGCGTAACTTCAGTGTCAACCAGGTCTCGTTGCTCGCGCGGCAGTTCACCCTTGACCTGAGCGCAAAGCTCCTTGAGGCTGATCCTCGTCGGCATTTCACCGGCCGGTTCGGCGCTGCGCCCGCCCATTTGCCGCAAGATTTCACTGCAGCGTTCAACCTGGGACCGAATCAAGCGCGCGTCCTCAGCAATATTCGAAGTGACGCTCAAGCCATTTCCGCCAAGCGCCAATTCCCGGGAGGCAACGGCAATGGTAGCCAGGGGAGTACCGAGCTCGTGCGCGGCGCCTGCCGCCAGGGTGGCGATCGAAGCAAGCCGCTCATGATGCGCCAGCCGCTGTTGGTATTGCAGCGCTTCTTGTTCCTGGCGGCGCAGCGCTTCCGAGACCTTGCCGATAAACACCGTGATCAGCAGCGCGCCGACGGCGAAAGCAATCCACATGCCGACCAGATGGACGGAAAAGCCTCCTGCATCGTGGTGGCCTTCGAATGCCGGAATGCGCACGTGTACCCAAAACAGAGAAGCGAACCCGAGAATGGAGAGTGCCCCCAATGTCCACGTCCAAGCCTTGCTTAATACCACCGCGGATAAAGTAATTTCCACCAGCAACAAGAGGCTGAAGGGGTTTGCCGGGCCTCCCGACAATGCCAAAAGCGCGGTAAGACAAACGGTGTCAAACGCCAAAAGCAGTCCTAAGGCGGGCCGCTCGCTGAAACGGTCCATGTGCCGATGCAAAACGAGGTTGCTTAGCGCCGTCAAGGCCAAGGGGATAGCAATCCATATCAAGGGAAGCGCGATGTGGAAGAGGTAGTGCGTGATCAGCACGAGTGCGACCTGGCCCGTCAACATTCCATCGCGCAGCTTGGTGATCCAGGGCAGGGCGAGACTGGGCGCAAGCTCACCGGTCGGCCGCAGTTCGGGCGTTGGTGGGTCACGGTGTTCAGTCACACAAACGCGCATAATGCACTCGCTGATTAAGGTTGATCTCCGTTCAGAGCGCAGCCACTCACGGCGAGCCGAAATCCTGACTCAGGCTCCTCCCTCAAGTATCACACAAAGCCGAAAAGGGAAAATGCGGTAAATGGGAGTCGCGCGGGGGTGCGACAAAATGCAGCATCGACACCGGAACGCCGCCCCGCCACTATGCTGGCTTGGGTTTTCTGAAAACATCGTTGCCGATTTGAACCTGGTCAGGGGGTCCCGCAAGTGCGCGGATCTCACAGGGAGGGCTGATTATGAAAGCATCAGACTTTTCGCGGCGGAGCTTTCTTCATCGAATTGCCGTAGGCGCGGCGATCACTAGGGCTGCTTTCTGCGAGGCTGCCCAATCGCAGAACCTAACCACCCCAGCCGGACCATTTACGCTTCCTCCTTTGCCCAACGCTTTCGACGTCCTGGAACCCTACATTGACGCAACAACGATGGAGATACACAAAGATAAACACCACCAGGCCTATGTGACCAACCTGAACAAGGCGATTGCCACCCACCCGGAGCTTGGCAAACAGCCGGTGGAAACGCTGGTGACGAATCTGTCTTCAATCCCCGAAGACATTCGCAGCGCAGTGCGCAACAACGGTGGTGGCCACGCAAATCATAGCCTCTTCTGGAAAACTCTGGGGAAGAATGACGGCGCCCCGCCGGGGGCCGAACCAGGCAAAGCCATCGATCAGAAATTCGGGAGTTACGTTGCCTTCCGGGAACAGTTCACGAAGGCCGCCCTAGGAGTATTTGGCAGTGGCTGGGCTTGGCTGAGTCTGGATGCGAACAAGCAATTGCTCATCGAGTCCATGCCCAATCAGGACTCGCCTTTAAGCGCGGCTCACCATCCCCTCTTTGGGATCGACGTTTGGGAACATGCGTATTCCTTGCGATAAACCCCCGTCGCACCAACCACTCCTGACTGAAAGGCAGCGCTCAAAACACATTGGGAATGATAAGTCAGCTTCCCGTCTAATGAGCACCGCGCGCTCGGCATGAACCGCCAACTACAATCCTGGTCCTTCCGAAACCCTGATCGAAAAGTTTTGTGGTGGCACAGCAATCGCCGGGATAGATCGCGAACGCGGTAGTGTAGGGGGCTTTGTTTTCGGGCCTTGCGAGGCCGCACACGGGCGAACGCCTCTAGCAGGGCTCAGCTCCAGGTCTGGGGCAGGCAAGGCGGGAGACCGACAACGTTGGGTCGGAACGCGCGCACACGGCTGCAGAAACTGCTGGCCAGCGGGAAGAGCCAGGCAGAATGCGCCGCTGCGCTGGGGGTTTCCCTTCGCACCGTCGGCCGGGTGGCGGCCCGAATCAAGAGGGACGAGAACTGACTCTAGCGGAAGACACGGCCACTTCGACTTCTTCGATTTGCCTTCCATGATTGGAAGAGGGAATCGTCTTTCTGTGATTGAAAGCGGGCATCATCGGGTTTCCACTTGGCACTGTCCCGCCTTTGCACCACCTACTGTCCGGTTTAGCCGTTTAACCGGCGGATTGCTTCGGAGGACCTTCCGCCTCCCTCTCGCCCATTTTGTGGCCAGCCGCCCATCGCTCGCGCCTCTGCTATAACTGCCTGCTGCGTATCCCAACCTTGCGCGTTCGGAAATTGCGGGCGAGCCCCCGGGAAGCGGAAAAAGCCGCCTGGATCTCGCTGCACGACCTAGGCCGAAGAGCGGGCCATGTGCAGACCTGGCCCGCCGGAAACCATCCCTTAGCCGTTATTTGATTGTGTCCTGAACTTCCTATCAGGGGGCTGCTCTTCTCTTCAAAAAAGCCGACCAAGCGGGAGGCCCAAGTTCCGGCCGGCTGATTTCCAATCTAATCTCTCGAAGCCATTCCACGTCAAACAGGGTCAGGAAATCGGAACGGAGTTCGTCCTCCGTAACCCCCCAGGAAGCTCCTGCAGGCACCTTTTCATGTCTGGCAGACAGGAGAAGAAAGTCGCTTCCGGGGTGGGAGAACCGCCGCACGGTTTCGAGGTAGGCCTTCAGGTTCTGATCTCTCACCACGTGGTAACAGGCACGATCATAGAGAAAATCAAAGGGTTTCAAATCCGGGGGTGCAAGAATATCTGCCAAGACCCATTGCACGGATACGTTGGCATCCTGTGCCTTCTGTTGTGCCTGGCTCAGCGCCGTGGGAGAAACATCGATGCCAGTAACATCAAATCCCTGGCGGGCAAGATAGATTGCATCCGAGCCCGTGCCGCAGCACAGGTCCACAACCCGGCAGCGTTTGACTTTGCCTCCTTCTACCACACTCTGAAGTTCGTCGGCGGGCCGCCCAATGTCCCAAGGCGCGGGGAGCCGGCCGCGATAAGCAGAATCCCAATACTCCAACAAGCGATTCCCCTTCGGTCCGTGGGGTAGAACTCCAGATGGCAAGGGACGGCTGCCGACCAAGTTCTTGCCCTCTAAACTGGCGATGGTGATTTCGCCGGCTCCCTCGGTGGGGGGCGGCAAGGTTAGCCGAAAAACCCGGTCTCCAACCGTTACGGTTAACTTCCATTTGCCGGTCGTCGGGATCAATTCATGTTGTAATGCCCCGCCAGCCTGGACGCTCTTGCCGACATGCAATACCTGCAAAAATCGTCCCGTGGGAGGAGACTGTCGTTGCGTTGTTTCCAACACATAGTCTCCCGGTTCTTGTCCCCGACCGGTTGGCTTGACTTGATAGGCTAAATTATCGGGGAACAGCATTTCCGAGGAAATCTCCCCTGAGGCTTCAACGATGCGCGCTTTGCGGCCGGAGACCTGCGGCACTGTCGCGGAGGAGAGGCACCCTACATGCATCTCGGGCGGGATCGGGCTGAGAACCTGGTCATCAACAACGAAGATCGATGCATTCAAAATGATCAAACGACGAATCCAAGGGGAAATCGTTTCTGCCGGCCGCCCGCCGGGTGTCTTGCTCTCGTGCGATAGCATCCTGGCCACGGCATAAACAAATGACTTGTTCTCCTCAAATGCCGTCACGTGGACCGCCCCGCCCTGCTGAGTATGAAAAGCTGCTTTGACCACCGAGGCGTAAGAGTCAGGGGGGCCGTCCGTTGAGGCAAGATCCCCTGCAAGCTTCAGGATCTGCGCCGTCTGCAGGCAGGGTGTGAAAACCCGTCCTGTGTCCGCGCTCTGACCGTATGCCAGCCAAGCCCCCGGCAGAAGGATCATCGCCGCTGCACCGATCAACTGCCTTGTGATGCGACGTGACGCCGCAGGCATGCAATCAGGCATTATCAGCCCTCTTTGAGTTGTCAAAATATGAATGAATGAGGGCTATCGGCCTCCCTCCGCCGAACCGCGCAAGGGGCGGAGGATAAGAAGCCTCGAAAGCGTCTGGCAATTCACGAAACCGGGCATGACGCAGCAAAATGAGAAACTCCTGTTCGCGCAAGTTAGAAAGTTCGGGCTAGCCGGAATATTCGTTTTGACTCTCCAAGCAACTGGCAGCATACCCATCAACCGAGATTTCCATAATGGACTCTGACCCGACCAACAACATACCTCTGACCGCTCCTCAATGCAATGGCCAGTTGGGTTTTCACCAACCCGGCCCTGCCATCGGCGCCGGTGAGCGAAGGGCCGATGACGGTCGCTGAGCTGGCCCCAATAGCGGCAACCGCAAGGGCCAAAGCCCACAGCAGGGCAGAGATTCGGAGGTGGGGCAAGCGAGGCGGTCGTCCGGTTTTGCTGGACAGGAAGGCGCTTGCCCGCCTACAAAAGCTCCTGAGTGCTGGCAAGAGCCAAGCAGTTTGTGCCACTGTTTTGGGGGTTTCGGTCCGCACCATCGGGCGGGTCGTGGCGCGAATGAAGGCGTGACGGATGTGTACTAAAAGGGGGCAAGAAGTTTGGTTACCAATTTATTGCGCGCCTCAATCAGTAACGGCAGCGAACCGTCCCATTCGCTGGAAAGCTGACGCCCTCACAGCAGGCCCATAAACACAGTTTAATCTCACTCTGTCGCCTTCCGTCCTTACGCCGCTGCTTACGCCTAGCCGTCATCAACTGGCGCAGTGCATTGCGGCTGGCGGGATTCAGGCGTAGAAGAGCGTTTATCGGGCACAATCTGGCAGAGGTGGTCGAAAGGGCTGTTCTCCTATGTGGCCATGTATGTCAGCCGATTCCGCAATTGCGTATGAACGGAACGGAATCGCATCGGAGACGCACGTAAGAAAAGGGGGAGCCAAAAGTCGCGGGCGACCTTACGGTGGGAAGTTCATGCGGCGCAGGAGATCCTGGAGGCGCAGAGAGGCGAGCACGGGCTACATCAAGCGCTTCACTGCGGCCTGGATCTCGGCGATTTGCGGTAGCTTGGCAGTGGAATTCTCGAAGTGGCACAGGAACTCCTGGTAGGACTTGAGGGCTTCGGCTTTCTTGCCAGTCTGTTCCAGGATCTTCCCCAGCTAGAACTGCGTCAATGAGCGCTTTAACCTGGAGATGCGCTTGGAGCTCTACAACACCACCAACAAGTTCATCCCCAGCGATCCCAACATTTGTGTGGTGAGCCAATGCGGCCCGGGGGTCGCCGGCGTGAGCACCTGGGTGGCAACAGGCAACTATGGCCGCGAATTGTAGGGCTCGCTCCGTTTGTACTTCGGACGCGGTGGCGCGCGCGGGGTCGATGTAAACTCTCTCACTCGCGGTGGTACAATATCTCGGTCACCTCAATCGCGGTGATCCTTATCTTTCGGCGTGGAAACAATCTCATGTCAACCCCGCGCGCGCCCTGGTGGATGTACATCGTCGCAGCCTCCTACATTGCCATTGTTGCGCTCTTCTTCTACCAAGTTTTTGAGGGTCCTCCCCTGGTGTCCGGGTTTCTGCGCCGATTCAGCAGCGGAGGTATGGCGGTCCTTTCCGTCATCCCCGGCTCTCCGGAGGCGCGCGCCGGGCTGGAGGAGGGCGACCGGGTGCTGGCCGTGAATGGGCAAGTCATTCGCAATGGCCATGACTGGGAGGCCATTCGCGGCAACACCGAAATTGGACGCCCGGAGCGGTGGCAAATTGCCCGTGCGTACCAGCAGCTAGAGCTGAGGGTGGACGTTCCTCGCCTTGCCTGGCGTGAACGGTTGTCAGGGTCTGCTGTCCTTGCCTGGCACCTCTACTGGCTGCTATCGGTGCCGGGCTACAGTGCCTTCATTCTGACCTCGCTGGTCCTCGCCTTGGTCATCGCCTTCCGCCGGCCCTATGACCCGCTTGCCAGAATGGGCGCTTGGCTCCTCGCCACCGCCGCAGTGGCTTTTGGATTTCCCGACGGCTGGGCTGCCACTTGGCGACACCTGCCCGGGTGGCTGGGCCTGCTCCTATGGATTCCCGAAGTCAGTAGATTCGTCCCGGACGCGATCCTTTTCACTTTCTTTGCCATTTTTCCGCGCAGGATATTCAGCGCCCGCTGGCCTTGGCTCTTGATCTGGACACCAGCCCTGGCATTGCTGCCCTGGCGAGTCCTAGGCATATACCGGGTCATTTGCGAGCCCGGTCACGCCACGGACGTGCCCACATGGGTCTTCTCGGCGATCTCTTTGAGAAGCGCTGTCTACGTTATGGGCAGCTTAGTGATTTTGATTCTGAGTTATCGACGGCTGGACGATCCGAACCAGCGGCGTCGCGTGCGCGTGGTGCTGGCCGGTATGGTGGCAAGTACGCTGGGAGTGGTTGGCTGGGTCGCCGCCGGTTCCGGGCGGGCGGTATCTTTCTGGCTTCTCGCATTGCAGACGTTGCTCTATCTATTGTGGCTGGCGTTTCCTTTGTCATTCGCCTACGCCATTCTGCGCCACCGGCTGTTCGACGTTGGCGTGTTGATCCGCCAGGGGCTCCAATACGCGGTGGCGCGTGGGGCTTTGTTGTCGCTCGTGCCCATGCTGGGGGCTATTCTGCTGGCGGATGCGTTTCTGCATGGAGACCAACCGCTGATCAGCATCCTGGCCATGCGCGGATGGGTTTACGTCGCGGCAGGAGCCCTTGCGCTCGTAGCCCACACCCGGCGCGAGCGGTGGCTCGGGGCGCTCGACCGTCGATTCTTCCGCGAGCGGTATGACGCGCAACGGCTGCTCCGGGGAGTTGTGGAAGACATTCGTCAGGCGGGTAGCCTCGAGCGGGTCGCGCCACGGGTGGTGGCGCGTATTGAGGCGGTTTTGCACCCCGAATTCGTCGCCCTGCTCGTGCATGAACCGAGCGAGACGAGCTATCGAAGCTTGGCAGCCGCGCCCGCAGGGCACGCTCCACCACCGCTCTCGGCGGCAAGCAAGCTGGCAGCCCTGCTGCGGGTCCTGGACAGTCCTTTGGAGATGCCACTTACCGAATCCGGCTGGCTTCAGCAACAGCTTCCACCAACAGACGCAGGTTTTTTACGGGAGGCGCGAATCGATTTCCTGGTTCCCATCTCAACAGCTTCCAACCGCACGGAGGCGCTGCTGGTGCTGGGAGCCAAGAGGTCGGAGGAGCCCTATGCGGAAGAAGACCGAAACTTGCTTATCGCCATCGCCTCAGGCTTGGCGATGCTCCTCGAACGCCCCGCGCCAGCACCGGCGTTGATACCGGTGAGCGAAGCATTTGAGGAGTGCCCACAGTGTGGCGCTTGCTACGATTCGGGCGCGGGGCCCTGCCCGCAGGAAGGCGCGAACCCTGTCCCAATGCGATTGCCGCGTGCCCTGGCGGGCCGTTATCGCGTGGAGCGCCGTCGTGGACGTGGCGGCATGGGCACGGTCTACGAGGCGACCGACACCGCGCTCGACCGGCGTGTGGCCGTGAAAGTAATCCATGACAGTCTGGTCGGAAGCGTGGAGGCAGCAGAACGGTTCCGGCAGGAGGCGCGCGCCACGGCAAGCTTTGCTCACCCCAACGTGGTCACGGTCTACGATTTCGGATCGATCGCAGAGACACGTGCCTTCTTGGTGATGGAACTTCTGGAAGGAGCAACGTTGCGCGAAGAGCTTTGCACTCAGAAGCAGTCAGCCCCGCCGCGCGTTGTCGAGATCATGCGGGGCGTCTGTGCTGCGGTGCAAGCAGCGCACCGGCGGCAATTGGTCCACCGCGATCTCAAACCGGAGAACATCTTCCTGTCGCGTGGTGAAGCCGGGGAGGTGCCCAAGGTGTTGGACTTCGGTGTTGCGAAGTTTCTGCCGGCAGCCACCCAGGTGACCGCGGACACCCAAAGTGGCGTCTTAGTCGGAACCATGGCCTACATGGCACCCGAGCAGTTGCGAGGTCAGCCAGTTAATGCATCTTGGGATCTGTGGGCGCTGGCCGTGGTAACGTATGAGATGTTGACCGGCGTACGCCCGTTTGCTGGGTCCACAGGAGCGAACTACAGCGCCATGCTTATGGGACGTTTCACGCCACTGGCCACGTATCTGCCAGGATCGCCGACCCGCTGGCAGCAGTTTTTCGACAGGGCACTGGACTTTGACCCAGTGCGGCGTCCCAACTCCGCCCAAATCTTCTTATCTGAATTGGAACAGGCGTTGGCGTAGCCAATCAGGCCGTCGGGATCCTCGGCCTTGGCAAGGCGGTGCAGTTCTTCGAGGAAAGGATCGACCCGGCGCTCCATGCCTCTACAGCCAGTCGCTGGCGAAGCGTCTGACCTTCCAGACACTGCATGGCGATGAAAGGCTGGCCCTCGTGTTCCTCAATTGCGTGAATGGTGCAGATGTTGGGATGGTTGAGCGCAGACGCAGCCCGCGCCTCGCGGCGGAAACGTCCCTGGAACTTGCGGTCCTGGGCCAGTTCTTCGGGCAGGAACTTGAGCGCCACGCTGCGGCCGAGTTGGGTGTCCTCGGCCTTGTACACCACGCCCCTGCCCCCGCCGCCCAACTTCTCCAGGATGCGGTAGTGGGAAACAGTCTGGCCGACCATGAGTCGATCACCTCGCCGCAAGATACGGGTGAACTCCGGAATGCCGCCAGCATACGCCGCGTGTATCGACAAGTCAACGCAATAGGATTATCCGGGACAGTTCAAGCAGCGCAACAGTTCCCAGAAGTGCTGTCCGCAGCAACACCGCGCCGTGCTGGATCGACCGGGAAGCTGCCCCGGCTGCAGGCCAGAACTTCCGTAAAGGTCGCAGTGAAACTCATGGGCGCTGGACACGCAGAATGGATTGGGAATGATAAGTCGGTTTCACGCACTCTCGGCGATATGCTGACCCCGCCAGCCACGTTTTCTTTGAGACTGATATTTCTCAGGTTTGCTTTTGTTCCAGTTCGGCCCATCGAGCATAGAGCTTATCCACTTTCTTCTGGGTCTCTTCCATCTGCGCACAAATGACCTGAAGCCGCGGGGCGTCGCTCGTTATCGCGGGATCTTCCAGCCTCGCACGTAAGACGCTAAGCTCCTGTTCGGCCTCGGCGATTCTCTTTTCCATGGCGGCAAACTCGCGCGCCTCCAGATACGAGAGCTTTCTTTTTGCTGGCGCGGGCGGGGCACCTTGGGGTGAGGAAGCTGAGCGTGGGGTCCCCGCCGTGACGCTCCGCACCTCCTTTGCCTGGCGCGCGCGCTGCCAAACGTCCCATTGTAAGTAATCGCCAAACCGTTCCGCTCCGCCCAGCCCATCCAGGCCGAGAACGACGGTCGAGACCCGGTCCAGCATGAAGCGATCGTGGG
>Ga0209415_10013592_pt1 | contig 13409 bp, 13 predicted proteins | sample PeaSoiSIISIP2007_FD_187696 | JGI IMG/M metagenome (GOLD analysis project Ga0209415, IMG submission 187696) | Peat soil microbial communities from Weissenstadt, Germany - SII-SIP-2007 (SPAdes) (version 2) | ecosystem: Environmental > Terrestrial > Soil > Wetlands > Peat | place: Germany... | reverse complement strand
CGAGGATCGAGCGGCTCGTGCTCGCGCTGCCCCCGCACGACCCGGATCCGAGCGAGGGGGCGGGCGCCGTCGCGATCCGCCGCTCGCGGCGGCACTAGAGCGTCTTCGACAAGGTGCCGTCCTACCCTTCGAGCACCGCGCGCGCGATGACCATGCGCTGGATCTCGCTCGTGCCCTCGTAGATCGTCGTCACGCGCGCGTCTCGCAGGTGGCGCTCGGCGGCGAACTCGCGCGTGTACCCGTAGCCGCCGTGGATCTGCACGGCCTCGTTGCAGGCGCGCACGGCCGCCTCGCTCGCGAAGACCTTCGCCATCGAAGCCTCGCGGGTGAAGGGCTTGCCGCTTTCCTTGCGCCACGCCGCGCGGAGCGTCAAGAGGTGCGCCGCGTCGATCTGCGTCTGCATGTCAGCCAGCTTCCACATGATCGCCTGGTGCTCGGCGATGGGAACGCCGAAGGTCCGGCGATCCTTCGCGTAACGCGCGCTCTCCTCCAGAGCGGCGCGCGAGATGCCGATCGCCTGCGAAGCGATGCCGATCCGGCCGCCGTCGAGCGCGGTCATCGCCACCTTGAAGCCGGCGTTCTCGTCTCCGAGCAGCGCGTCGGCCGGGACGCGGCAGCCCTCGAGCCTCAGCGGGACCGTGTCCGACGCGCGGATGCCCATCTTGTCTTCGGGGCGCCCCGCCTTCAGCCCCGGCGCTCCGCCCTCGACGAGGAAGCAGGAGATGCCGCGGGAGCCGGTGGCCGGCGGCGACGTCCGCGCCCAGACGACGAAGACGCCCGCGCGGGTCCCGCCGGTGATCCACTGCTTCGCGCCGTCCAGCACCCACCCGCCGCCGTCGCGCCGGGCCGTCGTGCGCAGCGCTCCGGGGTCGCTCCCCGCGTCCGGCTCGCTCAGCGCGAAGCTCCCGAGGACGGCCTCGCCGCTCGCGAGCGCCGGGCAAAATCGGTGCTTCTGCGCGTCCGTCCCGAAACGCGCGATCACCTCGCCGACCATGTTGGTGACGCTCATCATCACGGCCGTCGAGGCGCACGCTCGCGCGATCTCCTGCATCGCCAGCGCGTACGCGACCGCGCCGGCTCCCGAGCCGCCGAGCTCGGGCGGCACGTTGATCGCGAGCAGGCCGAGCTCCGCCAGACCCCGGAAGGTCTCGGCCGGAAGCTCCGCCGTCGCGTCGCTCTCCGCAGCTCGAGGCGCGACGACCCGCGTCGCGAAATCGCGAGCCGTTCGCTGCACCAGCGCCTGCGTCTCGGTGAGCTCGACGTCCACGGGGCTCTTACAGCCAGAAGCTGACCTTCGCCGGCCAGCTCCCAGGGGAAGGGAGCCCCTTCATCTTCAGAAGGACGTCGGCCAGACAGTCGACCCTCGCCGACCCCTCCTGGCTCGACGCCGCCACGCCCGCCGCGACGACCTTGCCGCCGGGGCCCACGTACATCGTCGCGCGGAATTTCGCGGTCACCCCGGCCTTGCACTGATCGATCGCGCCTCCGCGCTTGCCGAGCGCGTTGGCGACCTTGTCCGGGCTCCAGTCGCTCGGCGGACGCGTGGCCTGCAGCGGAAGCTCCATCCCGTACCGGGCCTCGGCCTCGCCTCCACCGTAGGGCTTGGGCCAGCGCGCGGCCGTCACGACGTCCTGCAGGCACTTCTCCGTGTCGCGATCGCCGAGCTCGCTGTCCTCGACGTACGAGTACTTCGCGCCCCCGTCCGCGCCGATCCGGAGGAAGAACTTCACCGACCCCGCGAGGACCTCGACGCGATCGAGCGCGCGCTTCTGGCAGTCCATGAAGGCGGCGTCCAGCGCCGTGAAGGCCTTCTTCACGGCATCCGGATCGACCGTTCCGAGCTCGCTGCTCGTCTTGAGCACGAGCTTCACCTCCCGCTGAGGCGGGTCGGCGTGGGTCGCCTCGGGCGCCTTCGGGGGGGGCTGGCCGCCGCAGGCGACGGCGACGCAGAGGCAGACCGTGAGGGCGGCGCTTCGCATCGCGACTAGCGCAGGAGGTTGGCGGCGATGACGATGCGCTGGATCTCGCTCGTCCCCTCGTAGATCTCCGTGATCCGCGCGTCGCGGTAGTGCCGCTCGACGGGGAACTCCGTCGAGTACCCGTAGCCGCCGTGGATCTGGATGGCCTTGTGCGTAACGCGGGTGGCCATCTCGCTCGCGTAGAGCTTCGCGATCGAGCTCTCCATCGTGTGGCGCACTCCCTTGTCCTTCATCTTCGCCGCGCGCCACGCGAGGAGCCTCGCGGCGTCGATCTGCGTCGCCATGTCGGCGAGCATGAACTGGATGGCCTGGTGCTGCGCGATCGGGACGCCGAAGCTCTTTCGTTCCTTGGCGTAGGCGACGCTCTTCTCGAACGCGGCGCGCGCGATGCCGATCGCCTGGCACGCGATCCCTATGCGCCCGCCGTCCAGCGTGGCCATCGCGACCTTGAACCCGTCCCCCACGCCGCCGACGACGTTCGCCTCGGGCACCTTGCAGCCTTCGAAGAACACCGTGCACGACTGCGCCGCGTGGATGCCGAGCTTGTGGTCCGGTGCGTTCTGCGAGTACCCCGGCGTCCCACGCTCCACGAGGAAGGCGGTGTGCTTGACCTTGGGTCCGCTCCTGTCGGTCACGGCGAAGACGAGGATCCAGTCGGCGTGCGGGCCGTTCGTGATCCAGTTCTTCGCTCCGTTTATCACCCAGCCTCCGCTGGTCTTCTCGGCGCTGGTGACCATCGTCTGCGCGTCGGAGCCGCTCATCGGCTCGGTCAGCCCGAAGCAGCCGATCTTCTTGCCGCTCGCCACGGGCGCGAGGACGCGCTTCTTCTGGTCGTCGGTGCCGAACTTGTACACGGGGTCGCAGAAGAGGGAGTTGTTGACGCTCATGATGACGCCGCAGCTCGCGCAGCCCGCGCTTATCTCCTCCATCGCGAGCGCGTAGCTCAGCGCGTCCATCCCGGCGCCGCCGTGCTCCTCGGGGATCGCGACGCCCAAGAGCCCGAGCTCGCCCATCTTCGCGACGACCTCGCTCGGCCAGCGTCCGGTCTTGTCGAGCTCGGCCGCCTTGGGGGCCACCTCGCGCTCGGCGAACTCGCGCGCCGTGTCCCTCATCACACGCTGCTCTTCGGCCAGCTCGAAATCCATGGGGCGTCCGAATCTAGCAGGAATCGCGCGCGAGCTCGACGAGACCGGGCACCTCGGGGGCGCGCTCGCGGAGCCTAGGCTTCGGGCGAACCGCGACGGGCACGCGGGCGCTCGCCAGCAGGGCCACGTCGAACGCGTTGTCGCCGAAGGCGGCGAGCAGCGGGCGGTCGTGGCCGATTCGCTCGCGCAGGCGCGTCACCTTGCCCGTCCCGTACGGGATGGGGCGCTCGACGTCGGCGAGCATGACGCCGGCTTCGTACCGCGGGCGCGCGGCGACGATGTGCGCCTCGTCGAAGCCGGTGCGCGCCCCGGCCGCGAGCACGACAGGGAAGGGCGACGCGCTGACGAGGATCACCTCGATGCCCGCGCCGCGGACACGCTCGAGCACCCGGAGCAGCTCGCCGTGCTCTCGCCCCTCGAAGCCGCCGTGACCGACCACGTCGCTGGCGAACGCGGCGACCTCGCGCTCGGTCCACCCGGCAAAGCACCAGACCATCAGCTCGTACGCCCGCTCCTCGGGGAAGAGGCCCTGGTGGTAGCCGGCGTAGAGGCGGCGCGCGACGTCGGGCCCCGCCCCGGCATCGGAGAAACCGTGGCCCCTGGCATCCCGCCGGATCGCCTCGAGGGCGGCGGGCTCGACTCGCCCGTGCTCGAGGAACGCCTCGAACAGGTCGTCGCCGACGTCCCCGCTCCAGAGGGTCCCGTCCGCGTCCGTGGCGACGACCCCTCCCGGCTCGGCGCGGGCGGCAGCCTCGATGCGGGCCCACACCTCGCCGACGGTCTCCTGCTGCACGCCGTGAGCATATCGGATCGCATGCGGCCCGGCTTGGACTAGGCTCTCCCGCCGAGACGCGAAAGGACGGAGATCGATGCGGACAGTGGTCGCCTGGGGAGCCGGTACGATGCTCGTGGGAATGGCGGTGTCTTTCGCCGCGCCGGCGCGCGCGCAGCAGTCCCCGCCTGCCGCCCAGCCGCCCGCGGCGCCCGTCGCGCAGGACTCGGCGACGACGCCCCTGCCGGTCCCGACCGAGCTGACGCAGGTTCAGCCGGGGGGGCTGACGGCCGGTCAGGTCGGCGCCCGTGCCGCGGCGACGAGCTGGAGCGCCAAGGCGTACGAGGAGAACCTGCGCGGCGCGGCCGCGCGCGTGGATGAAGCGTGGGCGTCGTTTCTCCCGAGGCTGTCCGGAGTCGGGAGGTACACGCGGCTCAGCGATTTCACGCCTCCCCCGCTCTTCAGCGTACCGGCAGGGGTGAACTTCGTTGCCACCGACGCTCCGGCTGGCGCGCCGGCGACCGGTACATTTGCGGTTCCCCTGAGCTTCGACCCGCACCTGTTCTTCAAGCTCGACAACTGGCTCCTGCAGGCGACCCTCACCATCCCGATCAGCGACTACTTCCTGCGGATCAACCAGAACTACACGGCGGCGACGCACTCGCAGGACGCTGCACGCTGGGACGTCGTCGGCGCGCGGGCGAGCAGCTGGGCGAGCGGCGCCGCGGCCTACTACACGTGGCTGCGCGCCCGGGGCGCGGTCGTCGTCGCGGTGCAGGCGCTCAACGACCAGAGAACGCACCTGCGCGACGCCCGCAACCAGTTCGCGGCAGGCAACGCGTCGAAGGCCGACGTGCTGCGCGCCGAGACCGCCGTGGCCTCGGCGGAGCTCACGCTCGAGCGGGCGAAGAACCTCGCCGACCTGTCGGAGAAGCAGCTTCGCGTGGCGATCCACGCGCGCGACGAGGAGGCCATCGCGCCGGGCGAGGACCTCGAGCTGAAGCCGGCGCCCATCCAGGGCAACGCGAAGCAGATGACCCTCGAAGCGCTGTCGAACCGTCCGGAGGTGAAGAGCGCCGACGCCAACGCCGCCGCTGCGCGCGAGCAGGCGCGCGCCGCTAAGGCGGGGCGATACCCGGTCCTTAGCGCCTTTGGCGACGCGATCGAGGGCAACCCGAATCCGCGCGAGGTGCCGCCGGTGAACCGCTTCCTGGGCACGTGGGACGTCGGCGCCCAGCTCACCTGGTCGCCGAACGACATTCTCCTCGCCAACGGCTCGGTGGCCGACTCCGAGTCGCGCGCGGCCGCCATCGAGGCCAACAAGAACAACGTCCGCGACGGCATCGAGGTCGAGGTGACCCAGACGATGCAGGCGGTGCACGAGGCCGACTTCTCCATCGAGGCGAGCGCGCGCGAGCTCGCCAGCGCCGACGAGGCCTACCGCGTCGCGCGCGAGCTGTTCAACAACGGCCGCGGCACGTCGACGACGCTGACCGACGCGGAGACCGACCTGACGCGCGCGCGCCTGGACCTCCTCAACGCGAAGGCCGACGCGCGCATCGCGCGCATCCGCCTCGAGCACGCGCTCGGGCGCGACGCGAGGGTGACCGCGCCGTGACCCGCGCTACTGCGTCCCGTTGCTGATGAAGAGCTGGTTGTTGCCGCTCAGGCCGATGACCGATGTGAACGACCCGGTGCCGAAGTAGTCCCCGTCGGCCACGACGACGTACCAGGGTTGGCCCCCCATCGCCGACAGGTTCATCGAGGTGTGGGCAACGGTGATGTAGCTCGGCAGAGTCGGCGGCACACTGTACGTGGGCGGACTGGTCGCGTAGTCCGTCGTCGGGTTTGTCAGAACGGAGTAGCCGTAGGCGACCGGCCCGCTCGGCTGGACGGCGAGCTGCTGCCACGCGTTCGACGTCACGCACCACGTGCACGCGGCGCCCCAGCCGGTCTTGAAGGCGCCCGGGGTCGGCGCCGGGTAGTCGTACCCTCCCACGGCCCCGAGGCCGCTCGATACGGGGAGGTACGCCAGGCCGTTCTCCGAGCGGAACGCCTCCTCGGCCGAGCGGATGTTCGACACCATGTCCTGCGCCTCGGCCAGGTACGACGTCTGGATCCACCGCCTGTACGCGACGACCGCGACCACCGAGAGGACCCCGATGATGACCACGACGATCATCGCCTCGATCAGCGTGAAACCGGACTCGCGGCGAGGAGAGACCATCCGACTACAGATTAGCGTGGCCGCCGCCCTTGCACCAGAAGAGGGGGCTTTCCGCTATAAGCTCGCCCCATGGGTCGGCCCGTCGTCGGCGTCATCGGGGGAGGCGCGTGGGGCGTCGCGCTCGCCGCCGCGGCGGCGCGGGCGGGCTCCGAGACGCTCCTCTTCTCCCGGCGGACGCTCCCCTCGCTCCCGCCGGGGATCCGTCTGGTCCGGAGCGACGCCGAGCTTGCCGGGGAGGCGCGGCTGATCGCGGTCGCCGTGCCGTCCGGGGTGGCCCGCGGCGTCGCGCGATCGCTCGGCGAGCACGTCGACGGGCGTCACTTCGTGGTGCACGGCGTGCGCGGGCTGGTCCCGAGAGAGTCCGACGCGCGCGACGACGGCGCCCGCGATCTCGAGACGATATCGAACATCATCCGGGACGAGACTCCGGCGCGACGCGTCGGAGCGCTGGGCGGCCCCGCCGTCGCCTCGGACCTCCTCGCCGGCCGCCCGAGCGTGATGGTGTGCGGGTCCCGGTACCCGGAGGTGACGCTCGCCTTCCACGAGGCGTTCTCCTCGTCGACGCTGCGCCTCTACGGCACGAGCGATCTCCTCGGCCTGGAGTGGGCGAGCGCCCTCGTCGGCTGTCTCGCCATCTGCGTAGGATACGCCCGCGGCATCGGCCTCGGGCCGGGGCTGCTCGCGGCGGTCATCACCCGCGCCGTCGAGGAGGGCGGCCGGCTCGTGTCGGCTGCCGGCGGCGAGGAGCGGACGCTGTTCGGGCTGGCGGGGTACGGCGACCTCTTGGCCTCCATCTCGCAGATCGAACGCCCCGAGGTGCTCGTCGGAGAGGCCCTCGCGAAGGGAAAGTCGCTGGATCGAGCGGTCGCGGACGCGGGTCAGCGGGTCGAGGCCGTCGAGCTCACGGCGCGCGTCGTACAGTGGGCCGCGGCGCGTGACGTGAAGGCCCCGATCTTCTCGGCCCTCGCGCGGGGCGTCCTGTCGGGGGAAGGGGGGGACGCGCTCGTCCGCGAGCTCATGACCGGTTGAGCTACAATGACCGGACGATGGACCTACCTTGCGACGACGTGCTCCGCGGCATCGTGAGAGCGTACGCGCGCCTGCGCGCCGACCACGGCGAGGCCATAGGGACGCCGCCGCTGGTCACGCCGACCGCGGAGTTTTTCCCCGACAGGTTCGATGGCGACGCCCCGAGCGTCGCGCGCCTCCTGCGCCGCATGATCGCCCTTGCTCCCGTCGCCGACGACCTACAGATCGAGATCGCCCTCCTCGCGCCCGACGAGGCGCGCGGAGCCGGGGGCTGCGGGTCGCTCGCCTGCCGATCGCCGGGCGGCGGCCCCGCTGTGGGGCGGGACGTGGAGGACGCCGGCGACGGCTACCGCGTCTTCGTCTCGGCGGCGGACGTCGCGCAGCCGGTGCTCCTGGCGACCTCGCTCGCGCGGAGCCTCGGCGCCGTCGTCCTGCGCGAGGCGGGCGAGGAGCCCGCCGACGTCGACGAGGCCACGAGCGAGATCGCCGCGGGCGCGTGCGGCCTGGGCCTCCTAATCCTGAACGGGGCGGCGGTCTGGGGCAAGTCGTGCAGCGGCCTGCGGATGGCCCAGGGGACCGCGCTCTCGGTGGAGGAGTCGGCCGTGCTGCTCGCGCTCTTCCTCGCGGTCCACGGACTGAGGGCTTCGCAGGCGCGGGGGCACCTCGGCACGACGCAGCGCGAGGCGCTCGATCTGGCGGTCGCCTGGGTGGAGTCGAACCCGCTCCTGGTCGAGTCGCTGCGCGATCGCCCGTCGCTCCTGGCCGAGGGCGCCGTCACGATCGAGCCGCTGCTCGGAATCCTCGGCCGGTGGCTGAACAGGCGGAAGATCGAGAAGGAGCTGCGTGCCGCGCCGGTGGCGCCCTCGGCGATGTCGGAGGAACGGCGTCGCCGGCTCCACGAGGCGCGCGCGCTCGTCGACGAGGTCCTCGGCCCGGAGTAGCGAGGGCGCCGGCGATCCGGCTACTTCGACCTGGCGAGCAGCGTCGCCCGTGTGACCGCGCGTTCGTCGCCGAAGCGGTCCGCGATCCGGGCGGTCACCTCTTCGAGCCTCCGTCGCTTCTCCGTGGCCGCGTCGGGAAAGAGCGTCCGCTCCGGAGCTCCGCCGACGAGCCCGCTCACGCTCACTCCCGTCAAGCGCACCCGGCGGTTCTCGAGCGGCACGCGCGCGAGCAGCCCGATCGCCGCCGTGTGGATTGCGTCCGTGTCCTGCACGGGCGACGCGAGCGTCACCCGGCGGGTCCGGAGGGTGAAGTCGGCGTACTTGATCTTGATGGCCACGGTGCGGGCGGCGAGGCCTTCGCGCACCAGGCGGCGCGCGACGCGGCCGGCGTGCTCGAGGAGCGTTCGCCCGATGGCCGCCTCGCCGCGAAGATCTTCGTCGTAGGTCTCCTCGGCGCCGATGGACCGGGCCTCGCCGTCGGGGTCGACCCGGCGGTCGTCTTCTCCCCGCGCGAGGCGAGCCGCGTGCAGCCCCCAGCTCCCTAGGACGCGCTCGAGCGCCGCCTCGCCCGCCTTCGCCAGGTCGCCGAGCGTCGCGTAGCCGAGAGCCCGCACGCGAGGTGCGGTCTTCGGTCCGACGCCCCACATCCGCTCGACGGGCAGCGGAGCGAGGAACTCGGCCACCGAACCGGGAGGCACGACGACGAGGCCGTCGGGCTTGCGCAGGTCGCTGGCCACCTTCGCGGCGAACTTGCAGGGCGCGACCCCCGCCGACGCCGTGAGCCTCTGCTCGGCGCGAACGTCGCGCTTGATCGTCCGCGCGATGGCCTCGCCGTCGCCGAAGAGGGCGCGGCTCTCCGTCACGTCGAGGAACGCTTCGTCGAGGGAGAGCGGCTCGACGAGCGGCGTGTATCTCCGGAAGATGGCGAACACCGCGGCGCTCGCCAGCTCGTAGCGGTCGCGGTGGGGGGGCACGACGATCGCGTGAGGGGCGCGGCGCAGGGCTTCGGCCATCGGCATCGCCGATCGGACGCCGAAGGGACGGACCTCGTACGACGCCGCGAGCACGACGCCTCTTCTCGAGCGGCCACCCACGATGACGGGCTTGCCGCATAGCTCCGGATCGTCGCGCTGCTCGACCGACGCGTAGAACGCGTCCATGTCGACGTGGAGGATGGTTCGCACGGCCGGCCGATAGGATGGCCCCGAGCTCAGTTCGCCTGGACGAGCGGGCAGACGTTGCCCGTGCTGCAGGTCGAAGAGCCCCCCACGACCAGAGACGGGCAGCACGTATCGCCCGCTGCGCAGCACACCGTGCCGCAACGAACCGAGCAACCAGCGTCGCCTCCGTCGCTGCCGCCGCTGCTGCTGGCGGTGATGCCGCTGCTGCTAGCGCTGCTGCCGGTGCTACCGCTGCTGCTCGCACTGCTGCCGGTGCTGCCGCCGCTGCTGGCACTGCTGCCGCTGCTGCTCGCACTGCTGCCGGCGTCCGAATGCGGGGAGCCGTCCGGGCCCGAGTCGGCCCCACCGCCACCGTCCATGCGAGAGCCGCTGCTGCCGCTGCCATCCACCCCGCTGCTGCTTGGCGCGCCGCTCGACGAAGCGCTCGAGGTACCGCTCGACGAACCACTCGACGTGCTGCCCGACGTGCCGCTGCTTCCTCCGCTCGTGCTGGCCGCACCGCTGCCGCTGGCGCCGCTGCCCCCGGGCCCTCCGCTGCTGCTGGCCGCGCTGCCCGAGGCGTCGGCGCCGTCCGACGCGCTGAACGCGCCGCCTCCGCACTCGGGGATCGCGATCGCGATGGCGAGCGCCCCCAACGCCAGGGCGAGATTCCTGCGCACGACGAACGTCTCCAATGCCCAATAGGCTGAGCGAGGTCGTGGCTCTTGTCGACCCGAAAGCCCAGCGCGTGTGGTCAACGGTACGGGGGGCGCCGACGGTCAGGGACGCAAGGTCGAGCTCACCACTCGGCGACACGCGGGCAATCGCCCGCGTGGGGGCTTGCCGAGCGCTCCCCGACGCGGACGCGCTCGGGCTCTCCCCAGGCAGCGATCAGCGCGAAGTGCTCGAACGCGCACGGCGTCACGTCCGCGCCGTTCACGCCACGGGCGCGCAGGTCGAGGCCACGCGCGATCTGAGCGTCCCTGCGCTCCGCGTCGCCGCGTCCGGGCGCGGCGGCCCAGCGCGGCGAGATCGACGCGCACCAGGATGCGGCGGCGGTGAAGGCCGCGCACGCGGCGGCGACGCGCGCGTTGCGGCTCCACGCCTGGCTCACGATCGCCGCCCCCGCGGCGTCGACTCCCATCCCGACGAGCACCCACCAGAGCGGCGAGAGGGCGCGCGCGGGGTGATGCGTCGGCGCGCCGTCACGGACGTCGCCCACGATCAGGAACGCCAGCACGGCGGCGCAGGCGGCCGCGGCCCACCGCCACCGGGCCCGCAGCCTCGCGCTCGCGGCGAGGCCGAGGACGCCGGTCAGCCCCAGGAGCGCCGCCTCCGGGGTCTGCGTCGCGAGGGCGCGGGGGTAGCCGAGAAGCTTGTCGCGGAGCGGGAGGTCTGCCGCGCCGACGGCGTGGCGGAACGCCGTCACCCTGGCGACGAAGTGCAGCGCGCTGCCGTGCGCGTGCGCGTTCCAGGCCATCCACGCGAGCGGTCCGAGCGCCGCGATCAGGGCGGCCGGGAGCTCGCGCCGGGAGCTCCCGCCCCGGGCGAGACGCACGAGGCAAAGCGCGACGAGCGCCGCCGCCGCCGGCCAGGCCTCGTAGCGCGAGAGCGACGCGGCAAGGAGCCCCGCGGCGGCCCAGGGGCGCGCGCGGTCGCTGGCCATCGCGACGACGCTCGCGCCGACGAGGGCTCCGGTCCACCCCTCCGGCACGGTCGCGACGCCGAGCCAGGCGTTCCAGGGCAGCGCCATCGCGGCCGCCGTCGCGACGAAGGCCACGGCGCGCGGCGTTCCCACCGTGCGCATCGCCAGGTACGGCCCCGCGACTGCGGCGGCGGAGAGCGCGAGGGCCACCGCCCGCGCGACCGCGAGCGACCGGCCGGCGACCGCCATCGCCGCCCCCTCGATCCAGAACGGCAGCGGCAGCCAACTCGTGCCGCTCGGGTCCACGCCGGGGGCGTGCGCGAACCGCTCGGCGATCACCGTCCGCGCGAAGTCGTCGTCCGAGACGTGCGAGAAGCCGAGGTGCAGGACCCAGGCGCCGATGGCGAGCTTCAGCGCGCAGAGCGTCGCGACGTCGATGGCCTTGGAGGAGCGATCCCCGGGCAGGGTCACTTCCCGTCGGCGCCGGGCACCGTGTCGGCGGGGGCCGGGGCCGGCGCGGGCGCGGGCGGCGACTTCGTCGCCTTGACGCGCGTCCCCTCGTTGCCCCTGCCCTTGCGCTGGTCCTCCACGATCCGGGCCTTGAGGTCGCGGTCGCCCGAGGAGGAGACGTAGGCGAGCGACACGCTCGTCAGCATGAAGATCCCTGCGCACACCGCCGTGGCGCGCGTCAGGATATTGCCCGCGCCCCGCCCGCCGAACACCTGCTGCGTGGCGCCGCCGCCGAACGCCGCGCCCATGCCGCTTCCCTTGCCCTGCTGCAGGAGCACCACCAGCATCAGGAAGGCGCAGACGAAGACGTGGACGATGTCGAGCAGCGTGGTGATCATGGTGGGGGATCCTGGGAACCGGTGAGAACTAGCGCGCCGCGAGCTGCTCGGCCGCCCGGGCGATCGCGCCGAAGGATGCCGCATCCAGGCTCGCTCCGCCAATCAGCGCTCCGTCGACGTCCGGCGCCGCCAGCAGATCGCGGGCGTTGTCGGGCTTGACGGAGCCTCCATAGAGAATGCGCGTGCCCGACGCCAGCTCGGCGCTTGCATCCGCGAGCCACTTTCGCAGCGCCGCGTGCACTTCCTGGGCCTCGGTCGGCCCGGCGTTCTTGCCGGTGCCGATGGCCCAGACGGGCTCGTACGCGATCGCCACAGGCCGGACCGTCTGCGCGATCGTCGCGAGAAAGGCACGAAGCTGGCGCTCGACGACCGCGAGGGTGCTGCGGTCGTCGCGCTCGGCGAGCGTCTCGCCGACGCACACGATGGGGGTCAACCCTCCCGTGAGCGCCGCGGCGACCTTCTGGGCGACGAACGGGTCGCTCTCCCCGAAGTGCTGCCGCCGCTCGCTGTGACCGACGATGACCCAGGCGCAGCCGGCCTCGACCAGCATCGGGACGCTCACCTCCCCGGTGAAGGCGCCCGAGTCCCTGGGATAGACGTTCTGCGCCGCGATTTCGACGCGGCTGCCGTCGCACTCGTGGGCGCACGCCGCCAGCGCCGTGAAGGGGGGGGCGACGACCAGATCCACGTGAGGAAGATCGCGGGCGAGCTCCACCACGGTTCCGACGAGCTCGACGCCCGACGCCCCGCCGTGGTGCATCTTCCAGTTTCCCGCCACGAGCGGCCGGCGAGCGGGATTCACTGCCCCTCCGCCGTCCGGAGGACCTCGATCCCCGGAAGCTTCTTGCCTTCGATGAGCTCGAGCGCCGCGCCGCCGCCCGTCGAGATGTGCCCCATCTTCGCGGCGATGCCGTCGCCGGCCGCCCTGACGGCGGCGGCGCTGTCTCCCCCGCCGACGACCGTGAAGGCCCGCGACTCCGACATCGCCCGCGCGATGCCGAACGTCCCCGCCGCGAAGGGGGCCTTCTCGAACAGGCCCATCGGCCCGTTCCAGAAGATCGTCTTGGCGTTCGCGAAGCTCCGCGCGAACGCGGCGACGCTCTTCGGCCCGATGTCGAGCGCCATCGTCCGCGGAGGGATCGCGTCGACGTCGACGGCCTGTCCCGCCGCCGCTTCGGTGCTCGCCGCGACGACGACGTCGACAGGCAGCAGCAGATCGACGCCCTTGTCGCGCGCCCTGTCGAGGATGGTCCTCGCCATGGCGAGCCTGTCGCCCTCTACGAGGGACGCGGCCATGTTCTTGCCGCGCGCGGCGAGGAAGGTGTTGGCCATCGCGCCGCCGATGACGAGCACGCTCACGCGCTCGAGGAGCGACTCGACGACCGCCATCTTGTCGCTCACCTTCGCGCCGCCGAGGACCGCGACGTACGGCCTTTCGGGCGACTCGACGATCTTGCCGAGGGCCGCGACCTCCTTCTCGAGCAGCAGGCCGCACCCGCGGTCGCGGTAGAGCCTGGCGAGGCCGTGGACGCTCGCGTGCGCCCGGTGCACCGCGCCGAAGGCGTCGTCGACGTAGACGTCGGCGAGCTTCGCGAGCTCGCGGCAGAAGCCGTCGTCGTCCTTCTCCTCCTCGGGGTGGAAGCGGAGGTTCTCGAGGACGCAC
>Ga0209415_10013591_pt1 | contig 13409 bp, 9 predicted proteins | sample PeaSoiSIISIP2007_FD_187696 | JGI IMG/M metagenome (GOLD analysis project Ga0209415, IMG submission 187696) | Peat soil microbial communities from Weissenstadt, Germany - SII-SIP-2007 (SPAdes) (version 2) | ecosystem: Environmental > Terrestrial > Soil > Wetlands > Peat | place: Germany... | reverse complement strand
CCGGCGAATCCTTCGCACCGCACGCCCTCGGCATCCGCCACGCGGACGACCTCCCCGGCGAGGTTCGCAAACAGCGCACGGTTGTCGAGGTCGGCAAACGCATCGCCCATCGTCTCGTCGGTCGTCGCATTCGCGAACAGCATCGACACGTACCCGAGCTTGCCCCACAGATGGCCCCAGATATTGCCGGTCAGCTGCGTGTGCTCAAGCACGGCCGTGCGGAAGATCGCCCCGAGCTGCTCGAGCCGGTCCGTGATGCGCCCGTCCAACTCCCCCAGGTACAGCTCGGCCCGGCTCGACATCAACACCCGGCCGGGCGCGAGATAGTCGGCGCCGAAGTTCACGAACGCGCCGATCGTGCGGTGGGCGCCGATCCGTTCGGCGATGAGGCGCTCGTTCAGCCCGTTCTGCATCGACACGACGACGCTGTGCGCGTCCAGCAGCGGCACGACCGGGCCGAGCGCCGCCGCCGTATCCTGCGCGTTGACCGCCAGAAGCACCGTCCGCGGGGCGCGCCCGGCCAGCACCGATGCCAGCGCGTCGGGGGTGGTGGCCGGCACGCGCACGTGAAAACTGGCCGCCCCCTCGACCGCGAGCCCGCCGACGGCGATCGCACGGACGTGATCGCGCACTCGGTCGACGAGGAGCACCTCGTATCCGGCGCGGGCCAGGTGCGCCCCGGTCACCCCGCCGATGCCGCCGGCGCCGATCACGATGAACTGCGGCGCCACGGTCACGGCAGGCGCACCGTCCTCATGACGCCGCGCCCGCCAGGAAGGACTCCACGCGCCGGCACGCCTGGCGCAGCGCGTACACGAGCGCGTTGCACGCCCGGACGAGATCCACGAGCAGCCGCTTCGCCTCGTCGGAGTCGGCGGCCGCCGCGGCGAGACGCGGAACGGCGCCGAGCGTCGGCAGCCACGCCGGCGACAGCGCCCCGTCGTGCGCGAAGCGGCCGGCCCCCTGGTGAAGCGCCGGCACGAGCATGCGTCCCAGGTCGCGCAGGCACGCATTCACCGCGCGTGCGCGAGCGCCGCCGGATGCGGCCGCTGCCACGTCCGCGAGGCGCCTGCACCGCGCCTCGAGATCCGCCGCCGCCGCGAGGGCCGGAGCGAGATCGAACCTGCCGCCGCACGCCTCTGCCAGAGACGCCAGGTGTTCGCGGACGGCGGCCGCGCACGACGCGTAGTCCAGCGGCAGCACGGGATCGGTCAGCAGGCGTTCGACGGCCGCGAGATAGATCTGCGTGTCCCGCACGAGCCGCGCGGCCTCCAGTTTGTCCGGCGTATCCTCGGCCGTGTGCAGCCACCACCCGAAGGTGCCGTCCGGCTGCCGCGAGACCTCGCCGAACAGCGACGGGACACCGATCCCCCAGAACGATTCGTCGTTGGACCGGGACACCCGATCGACCGGGGCCCGCTCGCCGGTGGCCTCCACCATCGCCCACTCCGCCAGCGCGGCCGCCTCTCCGGTGGCCCGCGTGACCAGACGGTCGGCGCCGGCGGCCCCGATCACGTCGACGTTCACGTGCAGCACGCAGTGCTGCTCCAGATCGAACCAGTGGTGGTCCGCGTACCACGCCGACGAGGAATACCCGCCGTGCGAGTGCCCGGACCAAAACGCGACGCGGAGCCCGCGCCGCAGCGACGGCCGGCGGGATGCGAGCAGCCGCGCGATCTCGAGCATCGCCGCGTTGGCGCCCGCATTGTCCATCGCCCCCCGGTACCAGGCGTCGAGATGGCCGGAGAGCAGCACGTACGCGCCCGGCTCCGCCTCGGGGTGACCCGGCGCCAAATCACCGATAACGATGGGGGTGCGCGTCCAGCCGGTGTGCACCGCCGCGGCGGCATGGATCTCGACCCGGCCCTCCGCGCACAGGGCTGCGAGCGCCGCACCGTCCTCGCGCGCGACCGAAAGGAGCGGGAGACCGACCAGGTCGTGCACGGTGCGCTCCGACGGATTGCCCCACACGGGGGATACGCACATCTCCTGGGCGAGGCGCCCGCCGACGAACACGACGCCGCGGGCGCCGGCAGCCGCCGCGTTGCACGCCGCCTGCTTCGCCGCCCGCTCGGACGGACTCGCCCGGTCGACCAGCACGTACCGTCCGGCGGCGCCCGCCGCGGCCAGCTCCGCCGGGCTCCCGGTGCCGCCGTCGACGATCTCGGCCGAGTCGCCCTCCGGCCCGGTGGACGCGCCCATCGAATGCGTGAGGCACGGCACCTCGCGCGCCGCCGGCGCGACCACCCGCAGGCGCGCCTCGCCCGGCACGCTGATGTACGCGTCGTGCGTCAGCGTCCTCGCGGCCAGCCCGGCGGACGCCAACCGGCCCTCGACGTAGGCGGCGGCGCGCCGCTCGTCCTCCGTCCCCGCCTCGCGCCGCCATCTGGCGATCGCGCGCGCCTCGTCCATCAACCGCCCGGCCGATACCTGATCGAGGCTGCTCACACCGCGCTCCTCCCGGCCCCGGAGCCTACCCCTCCCCCGGCAGCCTGCGGCCTTCGTACCGGAGGACGCGGTCCAGTTCCCGCACGGCCAGCACGGCGGCGATCTCCTGCGGTGTCTTGCGGCGCATCGGGATCTCGTCGACGGTCACCAGCCGGAAGGCCAGCCGCGCGACGCGGCTCGCCTCCAGCTCGATTGCCTGCCCGGACACCTTGTCCAGGGTGTCCATCGGGGTGTGCCCAAACCCTCGCACCGCGGCCGCGGAGGCGCCGGGCGGCTGGTCGGACATCACGATCGCTCCGGGGAATCCCTGCGCCGTGAACGAGTAGTGGTCGGAGTGCAGCCACAGCGACGCCTCGTAGGGATCGTCGACCACGTCCCCCTCGTACAGCCCCCGCAGAAACTCCAGGCCCTCCGGCCACGCCGGAAAGTGGATCGTGGCGCTCATGCTGCGCGCGGATCCGTCCAGATTCAGCATGAACCGGATCGACTCCGCGCGGTGCCGCTCCGCGTGGTGGCGGGAGCCGTGCAGTCCCGTCTCCTCGCCGGAGAACGCCACGAACCGGAGGGTGCGGAGGAACTCGCCGCGATACGCGCGGAGCGTGCGCGCCACTTCCATGAGCACGGACAGGCCGGCGCCGTTGTCCATCGCGCCCTGGCCGATGTCGTGGGCGTCGTAATGCGCGCCGAGGACGACCACGTCCTCCGGCCAGCGCGTGCCCTTGAACTCCGCCACCAGATTGTGGGACGTCACGGGGCGGTTTTGGTTCGCGGATGTGATCCGCAGCCGCGCGGGCCCGCGCCCGGCCAACCGCTGGAGTTCGTACCCGTGCTCGTAGGACACCGCGACCGCCGGGGCCTCCGCGGCGAACCCCAACCGCGTGGGGCCGGCCTCCGGCAGACCGCCGGGCACGCCCCGCATCCAGATGAAGCCGACGGCACCCGCGTCGAACGCCCGCCCGACCTTCTCGAGCAGATTCATCCGGACGCGCGCGAACCGCGGAATGGCCGTCGTCGCCATGACGATCGCGTCCCGCATCGCGGGCCGCAGCGCCTCAAACGTGCGCGGATCGCCGGGCCCGACGTCGACCAGCGGGCCTTCCACCACGCCCGGCGGGGAGTACGGCAGCGCGATGCAAGGGATGTCGCGTACGACCGGGGCCACGGCCGCGAGGTGGGTCTCGCCGCGCGTCCATCCGGGACAGGTAAACGTCTCGGTCGCCACCGAGTCGGCGCCGAGGCCTTCGAAGCGCTCCCGGATGAACGCCGCCGCCGCGTGCTCCTGGGGGCTGCCGTGAAACCGGGGGCCGAAGCGGTCCACGAGCTCCTCGACGAACGCCAGTCCGCCAGTGGAGAAGTGCAGGGCGCCCACGATCTCACGGTCGATCCGCTCAAGCATGCCGTCTCTCCTCCGCAGCGTGGAATCAGGTGGGCGGCGAGGCCGCGCGCGGCCGTGCCGCGCCGATCCCCCGTCGGACTCCGCCGCGGGGCGGCCCGAGCCGTCGACGCGCGCGGGCCGCTACTTCGCGGCGAACGACGCGGTCGCGACCGTGATCTCGTAGTCCGGCCGCGGCGTCCAGATCAAGTCCTTCCGCAGGCCGTAGACGTTCGGCGCGGTAAACAAGGAGATGTCGGGCGCTTCGTTCTCGAACAGGGCCTGCGCGTGAAAGTACAGCTCCTTCGCGGCGGCCGGATCCAAGGTCGCCTTGGCCTGCTCCAGGATCGCATCGAACTCCGGATTGCGGTAGAGCGACGTCGGGCCCTTGCTGTAGAACATGTTGCTCGGCGTCTCGCCGGCGGATCCGATGCGGTCGGTCGACCGGAGAAACACGACGTCCTCGGGCACGTTCTTCGTGACGTTCGTCTGGGTCAGCAGCACCCCGACCTCACGAATGTTCACGGTCGTGTGCAGCCCGATCGCCTGCAGCTGCGCCGCGACGGCGAGCGTAATGTCGCGGTCCCCGGGATAGGTCCCGGACGGCGTCACAAAGCTGATGTCAAACCCGTTCGGATACCCGGCCTGGCGCAGCAGCGCCCGGGCCCGCGCGGGATCGTACGGATACGGGATGATCGCCGGATCGCACGCCTGGGCGCCGGGCGTGCAGAACGTGGCGACGGGCGTACCGACGCCGCCCATGATGCTGGAGATCAGGATCTTGCGATCCACCGCGTAGTTGATCGCCTGCCGCACCAGCTTGTTGGAGAGCGGACGGTTCGGCGGCGTGTTCCACAGGTTGAAGAGCAGGAAGTAGATGCCGTTGCTCGCCCCGGAGACCAGCTTCAATTTCGCGTTGTGCCGGATCGGATCGAACTCGCTCGGCGGAATCAGGTTGATGAGGTCCACCGATCCCGCGAGCAGCTCCGCCAGCCGCGACGCTTCGCTCGGAATCGCCCGGAACGTCACGTGATCGATCTTGGGCTTGCCGCCCCAGTAGTCGGGATTCGCCTCGATCTCAATGTGGTCGTCGACCATGTGGTTGACGAACCGGTACGGGCCGGTGCCCACGGGATGCCGTCCGAGCGCATCTTCGCCGTTCTGCTGGACGTACTGCGGGGGCTCCATCCAGCCGTAGTGGGCGAGGTATTGGGGCAGCAGCGGCCACGTGTACTTCGTGTGGATCCGGACGGTGGAGTCGTCGACGACCTCGACGCTGTCGATCGGGCTGAGGGCGCTCGCCGCCTCCCACTTCGTCTTCGGGTCGCGGGCCCGGTCCAGCGAGAATTTGACCGCGTTCGCATCAAAGGTCTCGCCGTCCTGGAACTTCACGCCGTGACGCAGCTTGAACTCCCACGTCATGGGGCCCACCACCTGCCAGGACACGGCCAGGCCGGGCACCGGCCGCAGGTTGACGTCCGTGCCCACCAGGGGGTCGTAGATATTGATCAACATGCTGTACGAGAGGATCGATCCCGTCTTGTAGGGATCCCCGGAGTGAATGTCCTCGGACTCCCCGATCACGAGCGAGTTGGGCGTCTGCGCGGTGGCGAGCGCGGCGCCGCCCGCGTTGGCGCCCCACCACGCGATCAACGCACACAGCAAAATACTGACAGCGCGCCGTTCCATGCGCTCGGCCCCCCTGCCCGCGTTGTGGGTCGGATCTCGATCGAGGTCGTACACCGTGCCGCTGGAGAGGCGTGCTTCGTCCCGGGAGGAGAGATCCCCTCCAGCCCCTAACAGTACCCGTCGCGCGGCGCGCACCGGTGCGTCACGTGCGCCCGCCGCACACCAACGGGTTGATCCCGCGTAGGGAGTACCGTGCCGAGCACCGCATCCAGGTCGATGATGAACCGGACCGACGTCTGTCGCGTCTCGGCGGCCGCATGAGCGAATCCCAGACGCTGGTGCTGTCGGCGGCCGACGTCCACGCGTGCCTCGATCCCGCGGCGGTCCCCGCGACGGTCGAAGCGACGCTCCGCGCGCTCGCGGAGGGCGCCGCGGACGCCGCCCCCCGCTCGTTTCTGCCCGTGGGAGACGGCGCCTTCATCGCGATGCCTGGGCACCTCCGCGGCCGACGGATCGCCGGCGTCAAGTGGGCCTCCACGCTCAACGGCAATCCGGAGCGAGGGCTGCCGAAGGTCCGCGCGGCCGTCCTGCTCTGCGACGCGGAGACCGGACAGCTCAGCGCGATCCTCGACGCCAGGGAGATCACCGCGCTCAGGACCGGAGCGCTCGCGGCGGTCGCCGCGAAATACTGCGCCCGCACCGGGGCCGCCGTCGCGGCGATCATCGGCTTCGGCGCGGTGGGCAAGGGCGCCCTGCGGGCGCTCGTCGAGATGTGCTCCCTGCGGGAGATCCGGGTATTCGGGCCGCGGCGCGAGGCGGTGGCCGCCGATGCCGCGGAGGCGGCCGCCGCCTCGGGGGTCCCGGTGGTACCGGCGGCGTCGATTCGGGACGCCGTCCGCGACGCCGACATCGTGGTGACGGCCGCCGGGCTCCGCGCGGACGCCCCGTTTCTCGAGGACGCCTGGATCCGCCCGGGGACGGTCGTGTGCGGCCTCGGGTCGTACCAGGAGGTCGACGGCGCACTGGTGACGCGCGCCGACAAGCTCGTGGTCGACGACTGGGACGCCAGCGCGCACCGGGGGCAGTTCGCTCCGCTGGTCGCCGCGGGGCGCCTGCGGCGGGAAGACGTGTACGCGGAACTGCCGGAGATCGTCTGCGGAGCGAAGCGCGGCCGGTCGTCCGAGCGCGAGATCATCGTCGCGAGCCTGCTCGGGCGCGGGGTGCTCGATCTCGCGATCGCCGCCGAAGTCGTCGAGCAGGCGCGGCGCCTTGGCGTCGGGCAGCACGTCGGCATCGAATCGTGACCGGCACATGAGCGGTTCCCGGCAGGTCACGATCATCGGCGGCGGCATCGTCGGGATCTGCTGTGCGCTCGCGCTGCGGCGCGACGGCCACGCGGTCACCGTGCTCGACCCCACCCCGGGGGACGGCGCGTCGAAGAGCAACGCCGGATTCATCTCCTCCGGGAGCTGCGTCCCGATCGCCACCCCCGGCATCGTGCAGCGCGTGCCCAAGATGCTGCTGGATCCGCTGGCTCCACTCGCCATCCGCTGGAGCTATCTGCCGTGGATCGCGCCGTGGCTCGTCCGATTCGTGCGGGCCAGCGCGCCCGCGCGCGTCGAGGCGGCGTCCGTCGCGCTCAACGAACTCACCGCCATCGCGCGGGACTGCTACGCGTCGCTCACCGCGGGGACCCCGGCCGCCGAGCACATCCGCACGGGCGGCGTGCTCTACGTCTACCAGAGCGACGCGTCCTTCGCGGGCGCCGAGTGGGGGTTGGAACTGCGCCGGCGGCGCGGGGTGCGGTTCGAGCTGCTGCACGGAGCCGAGGTGCGCGACCTGGAGCCCGCCTTGGCCCCGTCCGTGCGCCACGCGGTGTTCTACCGCGAGACGAAGTTCGCCCCGGATCCGCGCGCGCTGGTGCTGGCCCTCGCCGAGGAGTTCACGCGCCTCGGCGGCACCGTTGTCAGGGAAGCGGTGACCGACGTGACGGTCCGCCCGGACGGCCCGCACGCGGTCGACACCACCGGAGGGCGGCGCGAGGCCGAGGTCGTGGTGTTGGCGGCCGGCGCCTGGTCGCGCCGCCTCGCGGCGCGTCTCGGCGCCCGCGTGCCGCTGGACACGGAGCGCGGGTACGTCGCCATGCTCCCCCACCCCGGCGCTCCTCCGCGGCTTCCCGTCCTCTCGGGTGACTACAGCTTCGCGATCACCCCGACGGACGCGGGACTCCGCCTGTCCGGCACGGTCGAGCTGGCGGGCCTGCAGGCACCGCCGAACTACGCCCGCGCCCGAAAGCTCATCGACGGAGCGATGCGGGTGCTGGGCTCCATCGATCCCACGGACGCCACCTACGCGATGGCATTCCGCCCATCGATGCCGGATTCACTGCCGGTCATCGGCCCCTCGCCCCGCTGTCCTTCGGTGTTCTTCGCCTTCGGGCACGGCCACATCGGGTTGACGTGCGGTGCGGTCACGGGCCAGCTGGTGGCGGAGATGGTCGGCGGACGGCCGACCACGATCGACGTCGCGCCGTTTCGGGCGGATCGGTTCTAGGCGGCGTCCCGCCCCGTTCGGAGACCCCGGCTACACGCTCCCCTGTGCGGCGAGACGGGCCAGCCGCGCGCGCCAGGCCGGCAGCACGTCGGGGTTGCTCAGGTACAGCGGCGGCTCACCCGCCAGCCCGCGCGCCAGGTTCTCGGCGACGGTGCGGAGGCTCGCGTCGGCCCCCTCGATGCCGTTGCCCGCGTTGTGCGGTGTGAGGATCAGGCGGTCGCCGCACAGGACGCGCAGCGGACTGTCGGCGGGCAGCGGCTCCGCGGCGAAGACATCCAGCGCCGCGCCGGCGATCCGCCGGTCGACGAGCGCCCGCGTCAGGGCACCCTCGTCGACCAGGCCGCCCCGCGACATGTTGATCAGAAACGCGGTCGGCTTCATCAGCCGCAGCTGCGCGTCCCCGATCAAGCCCCGCGTCTCGGGCGAAAGAAACGCGTGCAGCGAGATCACGTCGGACTCGCGCAGCACCGTCTCGAGCGGCACCAGGCGTCCGCAGGCGGCCTCGATCCGCGACGTGTCCGTGTACGGGTCGGCCACGAGCAGCCGCACCTCCCAGCCCTGCAGCCGGGCGGCCACCGCCGCGCCCACCCGACCAAACCCGACGAGCCCGACCGTCTTGCCCCGGATCATGCGCCCGTCGTGCGGGCCGCTCCAGCCCGACTCGAGCAGCGAGCGCTCCTTCTGCCGAATCTGCTTCATCAGCACGCCGAGGCACGCCACCGTCGCTTCGGCGACCCCGAGGTAGTTCTCGGGCTGTGCCGCGAACCCGATCGGGATGCCGAGCTCCGTCGCGCTCGCCATGTCGATGTTCTCGAGGCCGAGCCACGGGCTGACGAGGACGCGGAGGCGGCCCGCGGCGGCCAGGACGTCACGCGAATAGTTCTCCTGCGCCGACGTCACGATCGCGTCCATCCGCCCAAACAGCGCGGCGAGCTCCGCGCGCGGGAACTCCATCTGCACCCCGGGCGCCGCGCGCGGCCCGACCGTGACGTCGTACCCGGCGGTGCGCAGGTACGCCGCGACCCGCTCGAAGTTGGGCCCGAAGTTGAACACATTGCCGGACAGAAACACCCGGTGCGGTCCGCCGGGCGGAGCGCTCGGCAGCGTCTCGTTGTCCATGCGCTGACCCCTTCGCGCCGTCGCCGATCGCGCGGCGCGGCCCTATTTGAAGATCGAGAAGTTGATTTCGCGCGCGGTGATGAACTCGAGCAGCGCCGGCACGCCGTCCTGGGTCTTCCGCACGGCGCGCTGGATCGCCGGCACGATCTCCCCGACCTCGGTGACCCGCTCCCCGTGTCCGCCGAGGTCTCGCGCGACCGCCGCGTAGTTCCCGGAGATGTTGATGCTGCCGTACTTCTCGGCGGCCACGGGCATGACCGGCAGCTCGATCGCCATCTGCGAGTTGTTGAACAGCACCGAAAGAATCGGGATGCGCTCGCGCACGGCCGTCTCGAAGTCCATGCCGGTGAAGCCGATCGCGGCGTCGCCCCACACGTTGACGCAGAGCTTGTCGGGCGCCTGCAGCTTGGCGCCCATCGCCAGCCCCAGACCGTACCCGAGTTGCGTCGTCTTGCCCCAGCCGATGTACGAGAGCGGGGTCGTGGGCTGCCAGAACGGCGAGATCTGATCGCGCGGGCTTCCGGCGTCGTGGGTGATGATGGTGTTCGGCACGTCCAACGTGTGCAGCAGATCCCAGATCACGCGGTACGGGGACAGCGGCGTCTCGGTCGAGGTCAGCTTCGGCATCCAGTCCTTGAGCCACGCGGCCCGGGCGTCCGCGATCTCCTTGGCGGTTCGGGCGGCCACGTCGCGACGGGGCTCGCGCACCCGGTCCTTGACCGCGGCGAGCAGGGCCTCCAGCGTCAACCCGGCGTCGCCGAGGAGAACGTGGTCGGCCGGCAGATCCTTGCCGACATCCGACGGATCGAGCGTCGCGTGCACGATGACCTTCCCCGCCGGGATCTTGACCCCGTAGACGGTCGTCGCAAAGCTGCAGCCGATCCCGAAGATCACGTCCGCCCGCTGGAGAAAGTCGTAGACGGGCTTCGGCATCGACCGGCCGCCCGAGCCGAGCGACAGGGCGTGATCCTCGGGGAACGCGCTCTTCCCCGCGAGGCTCGTCGTCACCGGCGTCCCGAGCCATTCGGCCAGCTCGCGCAGGGCGGCCCAGGCGCGGGCGTAGTGCACGCCCTGGCCGGCATAGACGACCGGGCGCTTTGCGCCGATCAGCAGCTCCGCGACCCGCTCGACTTCCCGCGGATCCGGCCCCGAGCGGGCGGCCACCACGGGGCGGTACACGAGCGGCTCCGCCACGTCCTCGGCGGTGACGTCGACCGGAAACTCGACGACGACCGGGCGCGGGCGGCCGTTGCGCACCTGCGAGAACGCGCGGTACATCGCCGCCGGCGCCTCGCTGCCGAGCAGCACCTGCTCCGACCACTTGCTGATGTGCCGGTAGTTCAGGGCGGCGTTGAAGTTCGGCGCGACGTTCGTCAGGCGGCGCGCGTAGCCTTCCGGCAGAACCAGAATCGGCACCGAGTCCCCGTACGCCTGCGCGATCCCCCCGAACGAATTCTCCGCGCCCGGCCCGTGCTGCATCGCGAAGACCCCGATGTGCCGGCCCGACGACGTGCGGCTCACCGCGTCGGCCATGTGCAGGCCGGTCCGCTCCTGGCGCACGATGATCGTGCGGACGTCCGCGATCGCCGCGGCTTCGATGATCGCGTTCGTGGGATATCCGATGAGAAACTGAACGCCTTCCCGCTTCAGGATCTCTGCAACAATGGCCGCCACGCGCATCCGTGCGTTCCCCCCGTTTCGTCGGTCACCGGACGGTCGCGCCGTCCGCCGGATAGGTCGCCGCGTCCAGCGCGGCCAGCTCATCCACGTTCGCGAGGCCGCGCTCGCGCCGGCCCTGCTCCAGGTCGTGAATGATCGCGATCAGCCGTTCGTTCAGCGGCAGCGTCAGTCCGTGCGTACGTCCGATCGCCACGACCGCGCCCATGTGCTCATCGATCTCCGTCGGCCGGTGCCGTACGGCCAGATCGCGCCACACTCCGCTCCTGGGCTTCAGCGACTTGCGGTTGACGGCGACCCGTTGGTCGATCACCCGGTTGATGCCCGCCCAGTCTCTGGGCGTGGTGAATCGCATCACGTCCGGATCGTACCCGGCGAAGCCCTCGCACCGCACGCCCTCCGCGTCCGAGACGCGCACGATCTCCCCCGCGAGGTTGGCGAGCATCGGCCGGTAGCACGCGGCCGCCATGACGTCCGCCTGCGTCTCGTCGGTCGTCGCCGTCGCGCACACCATCGCCACGTAGCCGAGCTTCCCCCAGAGGTACCCCCAGATGTTATCCGTAGTCTGCGTGTGCCCGAGAAACGTCGCCCGGAACAGGGTGCCGAGCGTCTCAAGGCGCGGCGTCATCCGCCCGTCGAGCTCGCCGAGAAAGAACTCCCCGTGCGCGCCGGAAAACAGGAGGCGGCCCGGGTCCAGGTAGTCGCCGCCGAAATTGACGAACGAGCCGATCGTCCGGTGCGCCCCGACGCGCGCCGCGATCGCCCGCTCGTTCAGCCCGTTCTGCAGCGACACGACGTAGCTTCCGTCGCCCATGAGCCGCGCCGCGGGCTCCAGCGCGGACACGGTGTGCTGCGCCTTCACCGCGAGCAGGATCACCTCGGGCGTCCGGCCCCCCAGCGCGCGCTCCAGACCGTCGGGCCGCACCGCCGGAGCGTGCACGGTGAAGTCGGCGACGCCCTCGAGGTGCAGGCCGGTCGCGTTGATGGCGTCCACGTGCTCGGGGCTGCTGTCCACAAACAGCACGGGGTAGCCGGCGCGCACGAGGTGCGCCCCTACCGAACCGCCGACCGCGCCGGCGCCGATCACCGTGAAATGCATCGTCTGCGGCATCGCCTTGGACGCTCTCCTCTCGCGCGCAACTGGGTACGCGCGCAGCCCTCTTGCGTGATGCGCTGCGCGTCGATGCCGTGATGGGCACACGAAGCAACCGCCGGCGTGGGTGCGATGGTCCCGAACCCCGGGGAAATGCGCGAAACATCCCGCCGATTCCACACCCCGGCCGCGATCTCCTCCACGACGGCACGCCGTCACCCCGCCGGCGGACGCACCGGCGCGCCGGCCTCTCGCCCGCCGGGCAAGAGTTCGCAGGGCGCGCGGCTAAGAACACCGCGGCCGCAGGCCCAACGCACCCGAGGGAGGGGACATGGGAACCGTCAGCTTGGTGGGGGACGTCATGTTCCGGCAGCCGTTCGCGCGCAGCACCGACGCCGCCACCCGGGCGTTTCACGCCGCGCTCGAGGCCATGCGCGAGAGCGACCTCGTGGTGGCAAATCTCGAGATGTGCCTGTCCCGCCGGGGCGCTCCCGTACCGAAGCGCACCACGCTGCGTCAGGACCCCGACCTCATTCGCGACGTGCAGGCGATGGGCGTGCACGCGGTCACGCTGGCCAACAACCACATGTACGACTACGGGCCGGACGCGCTGCTCGACACGGTCGAGGCCTGCCGCGCGGCCGGCCTCGCGTACTGCGGCGCCGGCGCGGATCTGGAGGCCGCCCTCGCGCCCGCCCTCCTCCGCGCGGGCGAGGTCCCCGTCGCCGTGCTGAACGTCGCGACGACGCTTCCGATCGAGTCCGCGGCGCGGCCCGGCAAGCCCGGCATCGCGCCGATCGAGGTCACGTACGCGTTCGAACTCGACATCAACCTGATGGTCGAACAGCCGGGCACCGTGCCGGTCGTGCACACCGAGGTGGTGCCGAAAGACCAGGCTGCGGTGTGCGACCGCGTCGCGGCGCTGCGCGGCGCCGGCCATACCGTGCTCGTCGCGATTCACTGGGGCGCGGCGGAACGATGGATGTCCCCCCTGCGGGGATGGACCGGACCGAATCAATCGAGCCTGAAGCCTCTCGGGGCGCGGTATCTCGCCGACTACCAGCGCCCGCTCGGGCACGCGCTGGTGGACGCGGGCGCCGAGCTCGTGTTCGGCCACCACTCGCACGCGCTGGCGCCGGTCGAGGTGTACCGCGGCAAAGCGATCGTCCACAGCGCCGGAAACTTCCTGTTCGAGAATCCGACGCCGGTGCTGATGGCGCCGGAGTCCGTGATCGTGCAGGCACACCTCGGCGCTCGCCCCGGCCTCGTCGTCGTCCCCGTGGTCCTGAACCGCCGCGGATTCCCGGAGCTGGCGACCGGGGACGAGGCGCAGCGTGTGATCGGCTGGCTTGGGGAACTGTCGCGGGAGTTCGGGACCGTGTTCGTTTCGGAAGGCGACCGCGCGCGTCTCGTCCTGGCATGAGGCGCGACGCCCGTCGGGCGTGGATCGGGGTCAGACGATCACGACGCCCTCGTCATGTTCGAGCGCCACGACCGCGCGCCCCTTCACCTCGCGTC
>Ga0209415_10013590_pt1 | contig 13410 bp, 15 predicted proteins | sample PeaSoiSIISIP2007_FD_187696 | JGI IMG/M metagenome (GOLD analysis project Ga0209415, IMG submission 187696) | Peat soil microbial communities from Weissenstadt, Germany - SII-SIP-2007 (SPAdes) (version 2) | ecosystem: Environmental > Terrestrial > Soil > Wetlands > Peat | place: Germany... | reverse complement strand
AATATGGCAGAGAAGTAGTCTGGATATCTGTAATTCTATTACTTGCTGTACTGGGTAAAAAAGACGGTCGAAAAACAGCAGTGTTGCTTACAATTGCCTTTTTAATTCTAATTCCACTAGGCACTGTGCTTAAAAATGAGATAGATAGGACCAGACCCTCTAGCGAGAATCTATTGGTACGCAATGAATCCGACCCATCTTTTCCTTCAGGTCATGCCACAATTGTTTCAGCGGGAGCCGCAATTCTTTTCTTGAGATTTAATAAAGGAAAACAAATTATATTTTCAATAATTCTCGGAATTGAGGCATTATTAGTATCATATTCTAGAATCTATGTTGGGGCTCATTATCCGCTAGATGTGGTAGGTGGCATACTTCTTGGGACAGGTATTGCATGCACTGTAATTGCTTCAAGTAGATATCTTGCACCTGTATTTTCTTATATTGATAACATGAAAAAATAATGCAATGATGCACATTTTTTTCAATAGCTAATCTAATGTTACCGTAAAAAAATCTATTACATCAAGAACTCTGGTTTAGTAGATTGTTAGAAAAGTACTGTTAACCTTAAGTATCAAAGACTGCCTGCAATATTTATGATAGACCAAGAGGTTGGGAAAACACGAAGTACCACATATGAAATTAATCCTGTGATAGTAAACCGGTGGTCTCCAAGATCATTTGTAAATGACGAAATAAGTGATAAAGAACTGTTTTCTCTTTTTGAAGCTGCACGATGGGCTCCATCATCTTCAAACAGTCAGCCATGGAGATTTATCTATGCAAAAAGAAACTCAAAAAACTGGAATGATCTTTTCAATCTTCTTATTGATTTTAATAAACAGTGGTGTTCTGATGCTTCTGCTCTAGTTGTTATAGTTTCTAGAAAAAACTTTGAGAATAATGGAAAGCCATCGATAACACACCAATTTGATACCGGTGCTGCATGGGAGAACCTTGCAATCCAGGCAGTCTCCCAAGGGCTGATTACTCATGCAATGGCAGGATTTGATTATGAAAAAGCAAGAAAGGATTTGGCGGTGCCTGATGATTACGAAGTAGTTGCAATGATAGCAATTGGAAAAAGGGGACCCAAGGAAAAACTATCCCCAGAACTTCAGGCACGTGAAATACCAAACACTAGAAAGCCTTTGTCAGAAATAGTGATGGATGGCAAATTTGGAAGCAAGGCAGAACTGCCATGACTGAAACTGGTATGATATCTCCAGAAGTAGCAAAATTACTTGAAGACAAAAATTTGGCATTTGTTGCTACTTTGATGAAGGATAATTCTCCCCAGATAACCCCTACTTGGATTGATTTGGTTGATGGCGTAATCATTGTAAATACTGCTGAGGGGAGAGTGAAACAAAGAAACGTCTCAAGAGATCCAAGGGTTGCAATTTCTATAGTTGATCAAAAAAATCCTTACAATATGGTTACAATACGGGGCAAAGTAATAGAGCAGACAACTCATGATGCTGACAAACACATAGACAAGATGGCAAAAAAATACTTGGGAGTTGACAAGTATCCATTTGCAATGCCTGGTGAAAAGAGGATTCTTCTAAAAATTTTACCTCAAAAAATATTCCATATGCCGCCTCGCTCCTAGTATGTGTTACAAGATCTAGACTATGATAATCTAGAATATATTAAAATACAAAATTGACATCCTAGATAATGATGGCTGGATTTGAAAAGAACTGTCCTGTATGCAAGAAAAAATTTACTAGCCTGCTAGAGTATACAAATCACATTGGTATTGATCATAAAGATATCCCACCTGATCAAATATTACAAATGAATACGGAACAAAAATGGACTCTTTCAGACAAATAATAATATTATTTTGACGAGTCTTCTAATTTTTTCAAAAGAGTGTCCATTTTCCTATTGAGGTCTTGCACTGCATCAAACGAATGCTCATGTTTATCATCAAAGTCTTCTAGTTTTTTTAAAATATTAGTATGATTTTCTTCTAGATCTTTTACCCTGCCTAGAATGTGATCTTGTTTCTCAGAAGTATATTTTTGTCTGTTGTAGATCCACCAACTGACAACTCCTCCAACTATTGCTCCTCCTACAATTCCTAGGTATGTGGAAGAGGCATTTGTCATGTCTACGCAGTTCTTGGAAAGTTCTGGCATGCATCCCCAAAGGTCTAGTACAAAAGGCAACATGTTGATACATGAAAATAACATTCATTGCTATTTTTACATTGTCTATGAGTATCAATTAACGAGTTTGTAAAATTTAAGAAAATGAAAAAAATCAAAAATAGTGTTTTTATTAAATTTTAATGGAAAATACACGATATTGGTTGTTATATTATAATTTTCCAAAAAAAATCAAGTTAAAATGAAATTTAATCAAAGTCTATAAACTCTATTGATATAATACAAGTTAATGACAACTCGGAAAAAAACTATGCTTGTAACACTTGCTGCGATTCTAATTGTTTCAACTGCAATGTTTGTTAGTTTTGAGATGTCTCAAAAAGAGGCTGATGGACAGCAAGTACCTGCAATAGCTGCATCGCAGGAGAGAACGGTATCTTCTACAGGTTCAGCAACTGCATCCGTATTGCCAGATCTGGTCACTGTACAGTTTGGCGTTGATACTCAAGCAAAGACTGCCCAAGATTCAATCAGCTCAAACTCTCAAATGATGAATGCTATAGTGAATGCTCTTGAAAATATTGGAATAAGTAAAGACGAGATTAGCACAGCTGACTTCTCCATTTATCCAGTATACAATGACTCTATACCAGATCAGACTACTGGCATACACAAGTCAGAACTGATAGGTTATCAAACTTCAAATACTTTGTATGTAAAAACCACCAAATTATCAATGGCTGGAAATATTACTGATACTGCGGTCAGTGCAGGTGCTAACCGGGTAGACAACATATCCTTTTCACTCTCTCCTGAAAAAGAACAGAGCATGCAAGATGATTTGCTAGACAAAGCTGTCTTGAATGCGAAATCTCGAGCAGAGAAAGCAATTGATCCTTTAGGTCAGAAAATAATTGGCGTAAAAACGGTAAGTTTGTCTGAATTTAACGCGCCTCCTCCTCCAATATATCCAGGTGCAATGTCTGCCATGGTTGATAGGTCCACACCAATATTTTCATCAAATCAGCAAGTAACAACTACTGTAAGTGTAATATTCTTAATTGAAGACCAGTAGTTTTACATTATTTATTTTTTAATATGACTAATCTTGAGGTAAAATTGAGATTTCTAATTATCTGATGTTGACCTAAAAGTATTTCAAAAAATATGTTGTTTTAAATAATTAATTTGTAATATATTTATAAAATCGCAAATTATGATGTTTTAGAATGGACTAATACCAAAAATTTCATATATTATGAAGGTGATATATTGTAGTTGGAAACTGCCTATGTCATGATAAATTGTGAAATGGGAGCAGAGGGAGCAATTGTTGAAGGAGTAAAATCAATAGATTCTGTAAAGGAAGTTTCAGGTGTATTTGGTAACTATGACATTGTAGTGAAAATAGAGTGCCCTAATATCGATGAGATTAGTGAAACAATAGCAAAAAAAATCAGGCAATTGGGAAAAGTTCAATGTACTACAACATTGATGTGTGCTAACTAGAACAAATCAATATGACGTAAGAACTATGGAAACTTGGTATGTTAAATTTTAGTAATACTCGGATCTGAGTTACTGGATTTTTTTCTATCTATAAAAAATGTAATTGCACCAATAAACAAAACTATGATTCCAAATTGGCTGACTGTAGTTAATTGGTTACTTAGAGTCACCATGTGATAATTTGTATCTGCTATTACGCTTGAGTTTGCTGGATTGATTGTTGGAATTACATCCAGTACCATCTGTGAAAGAAAATGGCCTCCTATGAGCATACATGCTCCTCCAATTATGATTAAAATTCCGCGCTTCATTTCTTCACTAGTCTTGGAAATGCTATGATCATTGAAAATATGATTGCAATTATTAGTAGTGCTCCTGCTGGGAATTCTGGAACTATTATGGGGCGTGAAACAATTCCTGAGAATTCTGAATCGGCAAAACTGTTTCCATTCAGATTCTCAAAAGCAATTGTAATTGGACCAGTATAATTAGATGGGAATGGAACGTCGATATTATTCATATTACCATTGTTGTCAGTCGTACCGCTGTTGTGAAATATTACGCCATTTTTTCCAGCAATTATGGAAAAGTCATAGTCTATGGAATTAACTGTCTTGTTTACCAAATAAGGATCTAGAACTTGAAAACTAAATCTAGTTGTTGAACCTGGAAGAATTTTTGGCGGATCCCAGCTGAGACTCATTTTGTATTGTGCATTTCTTGTATATTGTACAATTGGAAAACTGGTCGTGTTACTAGGGGACAGTAAAAAGTCCATCTCTTGTTTTGTACCGTTCTGCTCTTTTGCAACATTTGCTACATCTGTTTTGTATAAAATGAGGTGTACAATTCGTTCATCTGATGAATAATCATCTATACTGATTTCTTTATCAGGTATTTTTACTCCATTAATGGATGCATCATATTTTGTAACTATGAAATCACTAAATGATTTTGGTATCTTTAATTCCTGATGCACAACTGATACCTGTTTTACATTATCCTGACTCCAGTCAAACGGCATCACAAAACTCATAGTCTTATCGTTTGAATTGTATTGAAAATCATTAATTTGATCATAATAGGCAATTACTGTAACTGTCTGATTTCCATAGTCTTTATCATAGATTTGATAATTGGTGGTTTCTGGAAGTGATACTCCAGCATCAAATGATTTGCTGACTTGATAATCATATGATCCCATGGTGAGAACTTCGATTTTGAATTTGTACAATCCCGTGGTGGAAAATGCGGGTCCTTTGATGTTGTATTCTCCGCCGTGACCTAGCAGACCTGGAAATGGTCCGCCTTGCTCATCAATTGAAGTATTGTTTGTTGTTGGGTCTGGAATTAAATCAAGTAGGAAATTTCCACTATCGCTCATAAACACATGACCCAATACAGCTTTGTCATCCTTGAAGACTGAAACTGCAATTGTTGCTTCTGGAATTGGTTGCTGATCAGTGACATCCATCAATACGAAATTTATCTGTGTTCCGGCATGATAGTTGTCGATCAAAAATGGTGATGTGTTGATTGATAATGTGACATTTTTGTTGCCAATCATTGATGGTGGTAATGTTTCACTTGCAAGTCCGTCTCCATAGGCTAACAAGAACATGACGCTAGGAAATAAAATACATGTTATAGTACACAGGATTGCAATTTTTATCAAATCTGATCGAGTTTTACTCTTTGACTCTAAATAAATAGTGAGTAGGTTCTCATTTGCTCGTATTTAGTATTATGGTACAATAATTGGATGATTCATGAGTGTACTTGTGAAATTGTATGAATTATGATTCCTAAAGGTTTGCAAATGTGTCTGCAAAATTATATGCCGTTCTTTCAAGAAGAATTGGATTGTATTTTTCAATTATCTCATGAACCATGTCTGCATTTTTTAAAAAGTAGACTTTCTTTAGTTCTATGATCTTAACTCCTACTATGTTATCCTCAACGAGTTTGCCCAGAAATGTGGAAACAGTTGAAGGCGATTTTCTGACTTTGTGTACTATTTCATTAAATGAAAGTGATTTGCCATCAAGCAAAGACAATAAAATATATCGTTGAGTGTCTCGTCTAAGACTTGTTATAAGATTTGATTCCTCATCTGTAACGCAAAGGGGATAGAATCGCGTCTCTCCAGACTTTCTATCTATCTTTACACTTCCATTTTCCTCTAATTTTCTTACATGATAACTTAGAACTCCGTTTTTAAGTCCAGTCTCTCTCATGATTTCTCGAAACTTTATCCCTGGATTTTTCTCTACAACGTTTATGATCTCTGTCTCTCTATTCATTCTAATCTCTCCTAAAGACACTTAATGCAAACATCCCCAATGTACATAATTCAAGAATATGTCCTACCTCATCTGCTGAGACAGATCCGAAATAATAAGTATATTGCCATGCTGCATCTATGACTGAAAATACCTCTGCAACTGCAAATAAACCAAATGCTATCATTGTAAACATTAGTCTTTTTGTTCTAATTCTTGTATATGCTAATGTGGAAACTATGGTGAGAAAACTGGCGATTGCAACTCCGCTTAGGTGTAATAGTATGTGGAAGACTTGAAATTCATGAAATACGTGAGGCAATATTACCGGTACTGCAAAAACTGCGATTACGGTGAAAATGACTATGGCGAAAAGCTTTGGCCTATTTTCCAATAGATGGCTCTCTTTTAGCACAATGAATTTACTCTTTTTAGAAATTTAAACGAACTGGTACAACTATAGAACGACTCATTCGTGGATGAACAAAGTATGTTCCTAAATGGTATATTCGACTAATGTACCAATTTCTTTATCTTGTAAAATGGTGTGATCTTATTACTGCGTAATGATTTGACTTCATCCTGCTCAGGTCTTTGCTGTATGGATAGTGCGCCCATGCAGTAAAGATCGAGCTGAAAATTTTTGCATAAAATTATGGTAAAAAGTCTAATGTGTTGATAAAACAGATTTTGAGTTCATTTTATTTTTGATATCTGTTGGGTGGATTATGCTGTAATAATATTAAGCAACTTCTACATATGTGATGATGAGTTGAATGTCATTTACTCTATGTTTCCAGTATTCTATGTTGGTAAGGAAAAAAACTATAACATATGTAGTACATTCATCGAATGTACCAGATCTATTAAATTGAAAATTTTATACTTTGTACGTAATGACGAAAAACAAGACAATCTCCTTAGGGGCACTATTTGGCCTATTGGCCTTAGCTGCAATTGTCATTATTCCTAATGTGTCTGCAATGGACATGTCAGGAATGGGTTCTATGCAAGACATGCAAAACACGATGCAAGCTCAAGCAGCAAGTCAAGTCACACACCCGACCTTGCCTATCTGTACTCAGGTGACTCCTTCAGTCTTTGGTACGAGTATGGTGAAAACTTACACTATACCAACAGGATTCACAGGTGATCCATCAACAGCTAATGGACAATGCATTGTTGACACTACAAGCTATTCGATTCAAAATGCCTGTACCATTACAAATGGAATCGCGACAGCAGGTCACTGTGAAATGTTTAGCACTTCGTGGAAAGTTGACGCTACAGGCCCACCAAATCTTCCAACTGAAGAGTGGTTCAAACTAGGCGGATTGACACTACATCCAGGTGAATATCTTGACTTGGCTGACACCACTCCATTCATGACTACGAAGGGACACATGGCAACAATCTTACCATGTGATGATCTTGGACAACCAAGAGTTAGAGTCTATGAGGGAATACTTGATGGCGGTGTTAATACTCTAGAGCCGGCTAATATTCAATACCTCCAGCATATCTCAGATCCTGGACGTGGAATATGTGCATACCACTTTGACATTGGTAATACAACCAACAACCCCGATGGAGCATCAGATTTTGTGATGATGAACGACGGTAAAAATTCGGTAACCTTTACAGACAGAAATACTTCAACATTTTCTGTTCTAGAGGGATATCTGAATGGTATGGGATAATCACAAAACTATCTTCTTTTCTTTTTTCTTATGATATTTTAGGCGTCTTTAATTTTTTCTTTTTTAAAAATATTCTCTATATGATTCTCTGAATCTGATAATCTACTTTTTAATCCGACATGCTAAAACAATCTTTCTACAAGTTTTGGGGAAAATCAAAGGAGATTGGAATTGAATCTGGCGGTAAACCATACACCAGTACGATCTCATCATGGGCGTTAAGCTGAATTTCCCTAAAATCTCCTGTGAATTCTTTACCATTTACATATGACTTTGGTGTTCCAGTGGGAATCCCAGAGTTTTCAAATGATTTAGACCATACATCAAGGAACTGTCCGAGAGTGAATGTCTTGTATTGTGGTGCCTCGATGTGAATTATGCCAGTAGGATCATGGGTATGCAACCAGTAAAAGCATGTATTTGGAATAATTCCTATAAATTCAGGCACCGTTCGATGTTGTCCATCTACATACACATCCAGATGGGCATGTATGTGAAAGACTGCCTGTTCCATTTGATTACACTCTATTCCATCAATATCTGGGAGTGCATGTAATCTGAATTTCATGTATGTTGCTGATATGCCTACAACTAAAATCAATACTGCGATAATTACAATTTTTTTCGATAGTTTGAAAGACTCTTTCTTCACAGACACTTTTTCTTTAACCATGTTTTATAAAATTAAAACCGTCACATAAATTATTTCATAAATTGAATTAAAATTGGAGGTGCTAAAGATTACTTTTTAGCATTACACTGACACGAGGGTCCACAAGTACATTTTCCTGTTGTTTCACAATTACAATCTGGAGATATGCATTTGTCTCCGCCACAACCGCATTTCATGGTGTGATTATATCTTTTATAGTATTTAATCATTTGACTAATTTTTTCTTATTTTACATAGACATTTCTCGATTACCTGTCCAGTTATCATTTGTAGTCGATGCCAATGGTTGTTGAAATCTTGTGCCGAAATTAATAATATTCGAAGATTGTACCATTACATTTTAATATTATTTTAAAGATGTGGGTATAGTTTGACAAAGAAAATAGTTGCATCATTAATGGTAATTGCACTTGTGGGCGTGCTATTCGTTCATCCAGTATTTGCTCATTCCTTTGTAAAAAATTCTGATGCAGATCTTATTGCAAAAATACAAGAATTCAAGGTAGAATCAAAGCTTATTGCAAATAATATTTCTGACAGTAAGATGTCTCACTGGCATATTGCAAAAAGTCAAGAATATTGGGGGTTGAATGATATGAATACACTTACTCAACAAAACGCAACTTTGGCTAATAGTCTGTCAACAGCAATTAATGACTTGTATTCTTTATCTGGTAGCACTAATGTAGATCCGACTATTGCATCACAAAAATCTTATGCACTGAATCAACTTTTGGATCAGGTTGAATCTACAGAAATTTCAGCTTCTATACAAAATAACGCAACTGTAAAATCTCTTGCAATAATTAATGTCTTAAATCAAGTACTAGTAGATTATGGTGATGCTATTGGCTCAAATGTTGATCTCACTAATATGGCAAATATGAACATGAGTAGTATGAGCATGAATAATTCATCATCTGTGAGTTCTGGTAGTATGTCAGGAATGAAAGGTATGTCTGGGATGCAGTCTGGAAGCATGAGTGGTATGTCTGGAATGTCAAGTATTATTGTTGATGAGGCAGCATACCAAAGTGCTCAAGAACTCACAACCACAGCTCAATCCATGTTTCAAGATTTGAACTCAATGGCTCCATCAAGCACATCTTCCTATCTTGATAAGATTGGAACCGCATTAGGTAATTTGCAGCAAGCTATTGGCGCAAAAGAATCTGGAAACAATGTTATGATGATAGTGCATATGTATATACATCCTAATTTTATATCTGGATTGAATATTCAAGTAGTGCCAGAGTTTCCAATGCCTATCTTGCTTGTAATGCTTTCATTTATTTCTGTAATTATTATTACCAAGGCTCTGCCAAAGATACGCTAGCAACAAATTTTTTTACTAGTATTAAGATTAATTTTTGAAAAATTGTATAAATAAATTTGTACAAAAATTGTAATTGACAAATACTTGATTAAAAATTTGCGTTAGTTGTAGCTTTTCTTTACTTGTTTTATGCTACTCCTAAGATCTATTACACTTTTTGAATAGAAAAAGGCAACAGCTACTAATCCTGCTGCTATTGAAGGACCTGACACATCTGCATATCCTACTCCTAATGGTAAACCTAGCGTGACACTTGTTTCAGTGTTTTCAACAAATCCTGGCTTTAGACTAGTGGTGATTATCCCAAGTGCATTTGCACGTTGCTCTGCTATTATTAGGTCTCCTTGAGAATCGACTGTTATCCATTGAGTAAATGATGATGGGGATGGTATGTTAAATTCAACATTCTTGCTAGTTCTTGGATCTATGACTGTTATTTTGTTTAGAGTATGTTGTGTCAACCAAAGATCGTGATTTTGATCAAAGACCATGCCAAACGGTAAACCTTGTGGATCTGTGTTATATTTTTTGAAAGTCTTGAGTAACGGATCAAAAGCTGATACTGCCTTGCCGTCATGTTCTGAAACAAAGACCTGGTCAGTCACAGAATCAAATAATACAGTAGTGGGACTTGCAAGCGTACTGTTGAACGGACTGTATTCTGTGATCTTGTAGTTTTGGGCAGGATCTATATTTGCAATCTTTCCTGAGCCACTCTCTGCTACCCATACTTGGCCTGTTGACTGGTCAATGGAGATGCCAAGTGGCACGGAATTATCTGGTAACTTGATTGATTGGAATGTTTTTGTTTTTGCATCTAATTTCAAAACCTCACTAGTACTTGATACAGTTAACCAGATATTGTTTGAATTATCTACAACAATGCCTGATACAGTACCATTGTTTGGAATGTGATATTTTTGATCTTTTCCAACATCTGGCATGTATTGACCTATAATTTTTGTTATAGGATCGATATACCATATGTTATTTTGAAAGTCCATTGCCGTGCCAGTAATTATGTTTGTTCCATTAATTTTATGCTCTGTATATTGTTTAGAGTTTAGATCAAACTCCCATATTCTTCCACTATTAATTTCAGAGTCTCCAACCCAAATTACATTTCGGATGATGTCATAAATTGGATATAGTGGCAAAGCCTTACTGTCTGGTATTTTGAATTCTGTTATGTTGGCTTGTAACTGATTCAAATTTGGCTTTACATATAGATCATTAAAATTTGTAACAACATTGAGTGCTCCATATGTTGTTGTTATACCTTCTACCTGTGCTTCCCAGTGACCAGGTATTGCCAGTGCGGCAGTATTTACAGAAAATACTCCTTGTGATATCTTCACGGCATCATTAACTGCAATTGGACCAATTCCTTTGTCTACTTGGTTAAGTGTTATTTTTGTTGAGTTTATGTCTATTGGATTATTTTTTGAATCTACAAAAGATATGGTGATATTATTTTTTCCGGCAAAGAATGGATCTGCTGTTAGTATTATGTTTCCATTATTTGTAAAACTTGTTTCAGTAAATTTGTTTTGAACTAAACTCTCGAGTGAAGTAAATGCAAAAACATGCGGAATTTGTTGCTGCTGTTGTACTAATTCATCTTGAAATTGAATGGCTGGAAGTCCGGAATCTGCCAATACTGCAATTGAGGCAATTAGAACTAACCCTATTATTGCCTCGATTTTTATGCTTTTGTCAAACTTTGCAAGAATTGATCTTCCTGTATTATTCTTGTTAGTTTCGCTATGTTGAGTTGTTGTAGAACTCCTTGGAATATATGACAAGGCAATTGTTTTGAGTGCGTTTCTATGAATGACGTTTTGATTAAAAGCGCCTATTCCAATCATTGCTCCAGCTAATGAAAGCTTGATGATGAGAATTTCACCGTATATTGATACAAGCGTTAGTGAAAGATTATTCTCAAGTACATAGAGGAGAAATGGCCCCGTGATCACTACTAATCCAAGAAGCGCAACAACTATGGTGGAAAATTGTGGTATTATCAATGACAAAATAGCCATGCTACTTTTTTCATCTTGTAATTGTCTTAATTGTGGAACTGCAACAAATGCCAAGTAAATTATACTTCCAATCCATAATGATGCTACGACATTGTGTACGAAATCAAGTATTGGAGGCAGCAATTTGCCGCTTGCTGCACCATGACTTATCAAAGTAGTAGTGGTAAGTACTGCAATACCTAATGCAAATAGTATGATGATTTGGCTTTTTGATAAAATTATATTTGATTTTTTTTGTTTAAGATAGGAAAATAAAGCAACACCAAATAGTACTAATGATAATACCATCCTGACAATCCACAAATTTCCAAATGTTGTGCCCATTGCTTCTAGTATGCCAGAATTTATTGACAATGCTTCTGATGCAATCATTGCCAAATCTCCTGCCAAAATAATTATGGAGCCAATCAATACAATCTTGGTTGTGCTCTTATCGATCTTGAAACGCATTAGTCTTGATGCATCATTTAGTGCAGGAATTCTAGAAACTGGTCTCCATAGCCAGAATGATGAGAAGACTGCTCCTACAACAATAATTTGTCCTACTAGTGATGGATATCTTGCAATGGCATCGGGAATGGATACAATATCTGCAAAACTAATGTTTGTTTTTGCATTCAAAAGATTTTGTGGTATTGGTTGTCCTATGGCAAAAACAAAAGCATTTGTAGTTGTATGGCCGTCTGTTGCATCAAGTACTTTGGTATACACCGTATAAATCCCATTTGGAGTATCTGGTGGAAGGGAAACAGCAGTTTTTGTATGTTCGTTATTTGTAAAATGCCAGTCATTATTTTGTATGGCTTTACCATTTGCATCCATGACTTTAATCTGACTATAACGCATGTCAATGGGATCAACAAACTCTATCTCAACCTGTGATGGAGCCGTGTTTACTGATGACGCTGGTGCAGGACTACTGTCTATGACAAAGGCATGTTCATATGATTTGGGAATGTCGGAAATTATTGCTAAAACAAATAGTGAAACAAATACTGACAAAATTATTTTGTTCGACGGCTTTGATAATGCGTTATTTTTAAATCTCATTATATCACATTCTACTCTCTGGTATGCATTTAAAATTTAATATCATTTGGTACAAATTTCAAACAAGAAAAGAATTGTATGCTATTCTACAGTTGTACCATAATGTATATATTCGAATATTAGACACATTCCAATGAATATTAAAATGAACACTAAAAAAATAATTATCCCAGTCATACTTGCATTGGTTGCAGTTATTGTTGCACCATATGCTCTCCATCCTGCCGAGGCACATATTTTAAAGAATTTTGCGCCAAATGTCTCAGTAAAAATTGGTTGGGATAGTGAACCGCCACTTATTGGAGATACAAACAAGATTGATGTTTATCTTTACAACGGTACTAATGACTCTGCTGCACCGATAGCAGGTAACGGTCTGGATAATATGACTATCACTATACAATATGGTGGTCAAACCAAAAAGCTTAGCTTTGATGCAAGTGATGACACACCTGGCTTGTATAGTTCTGCTGTAATTCCAACTCAACTTGGAACCTACAACACTATAATCCAAGGAACCATAGACGGAGTGAATATTCCTTCTACTACTTATCCAATGCAAGAAGTTGAAGCCAAGGACAAGTATAACTTTCCTTGATGATGGAGACAAGTAAATATGAATAGAAAAATAATAATCCCAGTCATACTTGCATTGGTTGCAGTTATTGTTGCACCATACGCAATCCATCCTGCAG
>Ga0209415_10013588_pt1 | contig 13411 bp, 12 predicted proteins | sample PeaSoiSIISIP2007_FD_187696 | JGI IMG/M metagenome (GOLD analysis project Ga0209415, IMG submission 187696) | Peat soil microbial communities from Weissenstadt, Germany - SII-SIP-2007 (SPAdes) (version 2) | ecosystem: Environmental > Terrestrial > Soil > Wetlands > Peat | place: Germany... | reverse complement strand
GGACAAGGAGGGAACGTCATGACGCTGTCTCGCACCGAGGTCGTGGGGGGACTGATCGACGAGCTGGGGGCTTTCGGAGCGCTGATCGAGCCCCTCGACGCGGCCGCCTGGGCCACGTCCACCCGCTGCGAGGGCTGGACGGTGGCGGACGTGGCCGCCCACGTGATCGGGTCGATGGCGGACGTCGTGAGTGGCCGCCTGGAAGGTCTCGGAACCCCCGAGGTCACCGCCCGGGAGGTGACCGAGCGCCAGGGCCGGAGTCCGGCCGAGCTGGCGGCCGAGCTGGCCGAGGTGACGAAGCTCACCGCCGAGCTGAGCGGGGCGTTCGACGATGCGGCCTGGGCCGCCCCGGCGCCGGGCGGCTACGACGGCTCGCTCGGCGAGGGCGTCGAGGCCTTGTGGTACGACACCTATCTCCATGCCGACGACATCCGCGCCGCTCTCGGTCGCCGCTCCGAGCGGGGAGCGGGTCTGCGACCGACCGTGCACCATCTGGCCATCTTGCTCGACAAGAAGGGCTGGGGGCCGGCCACACTCAGCTTCGACGGCCTCGAGACGCTGACGGTGGGCGGCGGTGGGACGCCGTCGCTGACCGGTGATCCACTGCCCTTCGTGCTGGCGGCGACGGGCCGGGGCGACCCGGCGGCCCTCGGCCTCGATTCCTCGGTCAACATCTACGGGTAGCACCGGCGCTGTCCTCGGGCCGCCCGGCGCCGTGGGGGTCAGGCGAACGGCCACCGGAACGCGTGTCACCCCCCGTGGTCGTCCCGGGGCGGACCCGATCACCCTCCGTGGAGTCGCTACAGGCTTTCGCCGGTTCGGTCGATGCCCCTTGTCATGCCTGACGAACGTCACCATGGCCGGACCGAGAACCTGGAAGGATGGGGCACAATGAGCGACTCTCTCTACCGACAGGTCGCCGAAGCCTTCGAGACCGTTTCGGAGGAGGACATGCTGGCGCTGCGGGCCCTCGACGACTTCGAGGCCGACAGGATCGAAGCGCGGCGTCGGTACGAGGAGTTCGTGGATCTTCCGATCGCGCCGCGTCATCTGCCCGCCGGTTGACCCGCGCGTCGACCCGCCGGTCGAGTCGCCGTTGAGTGGGAGCGGCGACCCGACCGAGCTCGCCGGAACCCCACGCATCAACGCGGCGACGTCGGGTCGCCGTCACCACCCGCATTCGCCCTGTGCTCGACCTCCTGCCACAGGCGCATCCCTATGGGGTGCTCGACCTCTTCGGCCAGATGGGCGACGAGGCCGGCGGTGCGGGCGATGAGGACGAATCCCCTGACGCTCGTCGGGGGCACCGCCATGTCGGCCAGCGCCGCCCCGGCCGCCCCGGCACCGTTGATCGGCAACGGTCGCCCGCTCACCTCCTCGTGGACGTCGCGCACCTCTCGGAGCAGGCGCATGTGCGCGCCCAGGAGCCCCTCCTCGGTCGCCAGCTCGTAGAGCCGCGGTGTGCGCGGGTCCTCGACCCGGTGCACGGGATGACCGAGACCGGGGACCCGTCTCCCGGCCGCACGGCAGGTCGTCACCGCCTCCACGGCCAGACGTCGGAGGGCGGCGGCGTCGGTGTCGCCGTCGGTTCCGGCGCCTTCCGGACCGATCCCCTCCGCCGGTGCCCGCAGCGCGTCGGACAGGAACTGGGCGGTGTCGCCCGCCGGTCCGAGAAAGACGCTGCCGGCTCCGAGCAGACCGGCCGCCACCGCGCCCTGGACCGCCTCGGGTGCGCCGGTGAAGGTCAGCCGCGCCGCCAGGGCGCTCGGGGTGAGGCCGTGGTCGGCGAGGGAGACCAGAACGGCGTCGAGGAGCCGCCTCTCGCCCGGCGTCGGTGGGCGGTGGGTGATCAGGAGGTAGGCGAGCTCGGTCAGCGACATCCGTCCCATGATCTCGGCGGGGAGGTCCCGGCCCGCCACGGTGATGCGATCGGGCGACGACCCGCCGATCCACGTGGAGAGCCATTCGTCGTGGCGGCCGGTGTCCTGCATGTCGATCTCCTTGGTGGTGCGCTCGTGCGGCAGCTGGTGTGTGGCCAGGCGTCCGGTCGGGGTGTGGGGGAGCTCGTCGACGAGCTCGAGATAGCGGGGCACCTTGAAGCGGGCCAGCCGGGTGCCGGCGAAGGCGTGCAGCTCGCCCAGGTCGACGGTCCGGCCCGGCGCCGGGACGACGAAGGCCTTGATGTCCTGCTCCGACAGATCGGAAGGCACCCCGATGACGGCGGCCTCGGCCACGGCCTCGTGGGCTTCGAGGACCTCCTCGACCTCGAGCGGGGACAGGTTCTCGCCCCGTCGTCGGATGACCTGTTTGGCTCGGCCGACGAAGGTGTAGGTGTCGTCCTCGTTGACGCGGACGAGGTCCCCGGTCCGTAACCACCCGTCGACGAGAACGGCCGCCGTCTCGTCGGGCATCTCGTAGTAGCCCCGCATGACGGCCGGATTGCGCAGCTCGAGCTGGCCCACCTCGCCGCTGCCGACCACCCGTCCGTCGTCGACCACCCGGGCCTCGTTGACATGGCCCAGGGTGGGGTGCTGACGCACCGCACCGAGGCTCCCGAACGGCCGGGTGCCGTGCCGCCAGATGAGTCCGTACGGTGTCTCCGACAGTGCGTAGCCGCAGACGAGCTCGAGGCCGAACCGCTCCTCGATCTCACGGTGGCGCCCGGCCGGAGGTGACGGGCCCGTGTAGCACAATCGCAACGGATTGTCGGCGTCGTCGTCCCGGCGGGGTTGGCGCATGAGGATCTCGAGCATCGCTCCGATGGCGTTGAATTCGGTGGCGTCGAATCGCCGGGAGGCGTCGATGAAGCGGCTGGCCGAGAAGGATTCCAGGAGCGCCAGGCTGGCCCTCGTCGCCACCGATCCGAGGACCGAGTATGCCGGGGCGTTGATGTGGAAGAGCGGCAGCGAGGTCATGAGACGGTCCTCGGGCGTGAGCCGCATCCAGTGGGGGAAGCCCTCGCCGGCCATGACGTAGGCGCGGTGCGTCTGCATGACCAGCTTGGACCGACCGGTGGTGCCCGACGTGGGGATCATGACGGCGACGTCGTCGGGGTCGACGTCGGCCGGTCCCGTCCCGTCCCCGGTGGCCGAGAACAGCTGGCTCACCTCCACCCACCTCGGTGGCGCGGCGCCCACCCCGGCGGACACCCCGTCGGCGCCGGCAAGATCGGCGGCGGCGGCCATCAGCTCGGTGTCGGAGACGACGAGAGCGGGCGTGACCTGGCCCAGGAAACCGGCGAGCTCGGTGACGGTGCCGGCCGGATTGACCGCCACCTCGATGGCGCCCACCTCCATGAGGGCCAGCCAGGTCAGCAGGTAGTCGGCGGTGTTGCGCGAGGTGACGAGGACCCGGTCCCCCGACCGGACGCCAGCGGCGCGCAACCAGGCGGCCGCCCCTTCGATGCGGTCGAGGGCCTGACCGTAGGTGAGACGGCCGCCGTCGGAGGTGAGCAGCCAGGTCTTGTCCGGGACCTGCTCCACCGTCCGGCGGAAGAGCCGGGGGATCGTTCTCGTCACCATGGTCTCCTCGGGGCCGGGCGGCGTGTCGCGCCAGACGCTACCGGTGGGCGGGTGCCCCCCGGGACGTTGCACGATGGGCCCGGTGGGTCCCTTTGGCCGGGCCCGGGCACTACCGTGGACGGTGAACCCGAGGCCACCCGACGACGAGGAGGGGCCATGACCGACGCTCACGACACCCAGGAAGGTCCGCGCTGGAGGGGCATCAACCACCTGGCGCTGATCACGGCCGACATGGATGCGACGGTGCGCTTCTACCACGGTGTTCTCGGAGCCCGGCTCGTCGCCACCATCGGGACCCCGCAATTCCGGCACTACTTCTTCGAGTTCGGACCCGAGAACACGGTGGCCTTCTTCGAGTACACCGGGGTTCCCGTCGAGGGCTTCGCCAAGCCGGCCGGGGTCCCCGACCCGCGGGCCGTGCAGTTCGACCACCTGTCGTTCAACCTGCCTGACGAGAGCGCCCTCCTGGCCCTGCGGGACGGTCTCAAGGCGGCCGAGTGTGAGATCACCGATGTGGTCGACCACGGCTTCATCCGGTCGGTGTACTTCACGGACCCGAACGGCATCGCCCTGGAGGCGTCGTGCTGGACGCTCGACGCCACCGGCCGCCCCGCCGACTACGGCGACGAGCGACTGTTCGCCGACCCCGATCCCGTTGCCGCCGTGCGCGAACTGCGAGCCACGGGGGCGGTGGCCTCGACCCCGCAGACGCACCTCGTCTGACGGCGGCCCTGGCCCTGATTCAAGAGGGTCCCGCCGGGAAGACGAGGCTCAGGTTCCGGACCGAGCGCAGCCCGTCGGAGTACTGCGGGACGAAGCCGGCGGGGAGGTCGTACCGGGGAATCCGGCGGTGCCATTCGCGCAGGGCCACCCGCAGTTCCTGGCGAGCCAGGTGGGATCCGAGGCACCGGTGGATCCCTCCGCCGAATGCGATGTGACGGTTCGGGTTGCGCGTGAAGTCGACCTCGTCGGCGTTCGCGAATTCGCCTTCGTCGGTGTTGGCCGATCCGAGACAGGCGAGGACGACGTCACCCCGGTGGACGGGACAGCCTTCGATCTCGCCGTCGGCCCGGGCCACTCGGATGATGGACATGACCGGGGTCTCCCAGCGCAGCAGCTCCTCCACCGCCGCCGGGATGACCGACGGGTCGTCCACGATCCGTTGCCGGTGCCCGTCGTGCTCCGCCAGGAACTTGAAGCTGCAGGTGAGCGTGTCCGTGATGGTGTCGAGACCGGCCAGGATCATGAGGAAGCTGATGTCGATCACGTCCTCGTCGCTCAGACGTTCGCCGTCGACGTCGGTCGTGAGCAGCCTGGAGAGCAGGTCGTCACGGGGGGCTTGGCCGCGGCGCTCGTCGATGACGGCGGCGAAGTAGCGGTAGACGTCACGGGCATTGGCCTGACGCTCGGCCAGATGCTCGGCGGATGTGTCGCCGTGGGGACGTTGTGTGCGCTCGTTGAATTCGAGCAGCTGGGGCAACTCGGAGAGGGGGAGCCCGAAGAGGCGCAGGAAGATGGCCGAGGGGAGGGGGATGGCGAACTCGTTGGTGAAGTCGCAGCGTCCCCTTCCTTCGAAGCCGTCGATGAGCTCGTTCACCTGGGCGCTGATCTGGGGCTCGAGCGTGGCCATCTGCTTCGGGGCGAAGAGGGGGTCGAGAAGCTTGCGGTACTTGCGGTGCTCGGGTGGGTCGATCTGCAGGGGGATGAGGGGGCGCTCGGTGCCGAGCGGTGCCCCCTCCATGCCCGAGGAGTAGGTCTCGGCGTTGCGCAAGGCCGAGTCGAGAGCGGCCCGGGTGGTCGTCTGCACCGCGCCCGGGACGCGCAGCAGCGGCCGCCGGGCCCGCATCTTGGCGTAGTGCGGCTGGGGGTACTCGAGGAAGCTCTGGTCGTTCCCACCGAAGACCATCAGGTCGGTGTCGACCTCCGGGACCCCCGTGTCCGGTGCTGTGGTCATGCGACCACCATTTTACGACCCGGGCCGCTCCTGGCGCTGGAGGTGCTGGAGCTCGATCATGAGGGGAAGGAGGAAACCGATGTAGGCACTGGTGAGGACGTAGTCGTGCGTCGGTCCGTGGGTCGTCCGTCTCGAGGTCTCGATGATCCGGACCCGATCGTCGCGTTCGCCGTAGGTGCGGGCCCGTTCCACCAGTTCCTCGAGCTCGGCGACCGTCGCCACCTCGAGCCCGAAATGGTCGAGGGAAGGGGCCACCAGGAAGGGATCGCCCGGCAGCAGGTAGACGAATTGGGCCGGCGCGCCGGTGTAGAGGATGAGGGGGTTGCCCGTTTCCCCGGTGTTGTCGCCTTCGGTCCAACCGAAGACGTGGCCGTAGAAGTCGAGCACCGTCACCCGCCCCTCGTCGTCGAGGACCGACGGGTCGACAGTGATGGCGACGTGGTTCAAGCGGGGGTGGAAGGCCCGGTCGCTCACGACGTGGCCTGCGGCCGGACCAGGACCTTGCCGGCGATCTCCCCGTGCGCCAGTCGCTGCATGGCCTCGCCGACGCCGCTCAGGGGCACGTCGTCGGGTTCGATGAGGAGGTCGGTGGGCAGGAGCCCGCTGGCCAGCAGGTCCAGTGCGGGACGGAAGCCGTCGGCGTCGTAGTTGTAGGCCCCCACGATGGTGAGCTCGAGGACGATCATCCGGTTGTGGTTGATACGCGGGAGGTCACGTCCGGTGCCGACGAGAACCAGGGTGCCGGCGAAGTCGAGCTGGTCCAGCGCGGCCTCTGCCGCGCTGGCGTGGCCCGAGCACTCGAAGGCCACGGCGAAGGGCGCGTCGACCGGCCGCCCCAGTTGGGGGACCGGGAATTGATCGGGTGCGATCACCGCCGCCGCCCCGAGCGCCGCCGCCCGGGCCCGGCGGGCAGCCGATGGTTCCGACACGGTGATGTCGGTCACGCCGCGGGCCAGGAGGACCGCCACCGCGAGGAGGCCGACCGGCCCCGCTCCGGTGACGAGGACCCGGTCGTCGGACGTCACCTGGGACAGGTTGACCGTGTGCACGGCGATGGCCGTGGGCTCGGTCAGCGCGGCGGCACGGGTGGACAGGGTGTCGGGGAGGCGCAGGAGCTGCTCGGCCCGCACCGCGAGGTACCGGCAGAAGGCGCCCCCGAACGAGAGATAGTCGGGTGCCTCACGGGACAGGCAGACCGACGGCCGGCCCCGGCGACAGGGTCGGCACGTCCCACAGCCCGCCGTGGGGTTCGAGACCACCCGGGCGCCGGCCTCCCAGCCCGATACGGCGGCACCCGCGGCCACGACGGTCCCCGCCCATTCGTGGCCGAGGACGGTGCCGGCACGAGCGTAACCCTCGAGGACGAGGTGCATGTCGCTGCCGCAGATCCCGCACTGGGCCACCTCGATCAGGACCTCGTCGGGGCCGGGAACGGGGACGGGGAGATTCTGGACGGTGATCCGGCCGTCACCGACGTAGACGGCGGCCGGCATCAGCTCGGGGGGCATCCGGTGATCGTAGAGCGCGTGACCGCCGTCAGGCCGGTGCCTCGGTGAGCTCGGCGATGCGTTCGAGGGTTTTCGCCATGTTGGCTTCGGTCTGCCGAGGCAGGCCGCCGAGCTTGAGCATGCGTCGCTGGTGGTCCTGGGAGATGTCCCAGCTCTCGCGCACCCGTGTGCCGCCCTCCACCGGCTCGAGCTCGTAGCGCCAGATACGGCCGGCGGCGATGCGCCCGAGGAAACCCGGTGGGCGCGCCTGCCAGGCGATGCGGCGGTTGTCCTCGAACTCGATCACGGTGTTGACCATCGAGTAGCCGATCCCCATCTTCATCGACATCCCGAAGGTGGCCCCGAGCGACAGGCGCGCCGGCGCGTCGGACTTGGCCTGCTTCACCGCGCCCGAGCCGTCGATGTCGGGATGCCGCGCCGCATCGGCCAGGAGGCCGAAGATGGCATCGGGAGGGGCATGGATGACCCTCTCGGTCGTGACCACGTCGCCCTCCATCGCACCCTCCTCGGTCGCGTCTGACACATTCTGGCCGGCACATTCTGGCCGGCACATTCTGGCCGGGCCCACCGTGGCGTGCTGGTCGGGGCCGCCACGACACGCCGTCGTCACGACACGCCGTCGTCACGACACGCCGTCGTCACGACGCAGTCCCGGTTCGGGGGTCGCCGGCCCCCGGCTATCATTGCGAGGACAACGATGGCGACCGACGACGACATCGACCGTGCCCAGGTCGCCGACCGCCGCCGTTGGCTGGCCCTCGTGGTGCTGTGCGTGGGCCAGCTGATGATCGTGTTGGACGCCACCGTGGTGAACGTGGCCCTCCCGACCATCCAACGCGATCTGCACTTCTCGCAGTCGTCGCTGGCCTGGGTGATCAACGCCTACCTCATCACCTTCGGTGGCCTGCTCCTGCTGGCCGGGCGCCTCGGTGACCTGATCGGTCCCAAGAGGATCTTCGTCACCGGGCTGGCCGTCTTCACCGGCGCGTCGGCGTTCTGCGGATTCTCCCAGAACCAGGCGGAGCTGATCGTGGCCCGTTTCGTCCAGGGGGCGGGTGCGGCCATCGTGGCCGCCACCATCCTCGGCATCCTGGTGACCCTGTTCCCCGAGCCGAGGGAGAAGGCCAAGGCGATGGGCGTCTACGCCTTCGTGGCCTCGGCGGGCGGGTCGATCGGCCTTCTGGCCGGCGGTGTTCTGACGCAGGCTCTCAGTTGGCACTGGATCTTCTTCATCAACCTGCCCATCGGATGCGCGGCGCTCGTCCTCGGCCTGGCGCTCATCCCGGCGCACGAGGGGTCGGGGACGCACGACGGGGTCGACGTGCTCGGAGCCGTCATGGTCACCACCGCCGTGATGCTGCTCGTCTACGCCATCGTGAAGGCCAGTGACTACGGGTGGGAGTCGGTCCACACCATCGTGGTTGGGGTGGCGGCCCTGGCGTTGCTGGGGCTGTTCGTGCGTCTCGAGGCCCACCTCGAGCATCCCCTCGTGCCCCTGCGGATGTTCCGTTCGCGCAACCTCACCGGCGCCACCGTGGTGCGGGTGCTGTTCCCCATCGGCATGTTCGGGCAGTTCTTCCTGGGGGCGCTCTACCTCCAGCACGTGCTCGGGTACAGCGCCATCACCACCGGTCTCGCCTTCATGCCCATGAACCTGGCCGTGGGTGTCTTCTCACTGACCATCGCCGCCCGGATCATGACCCGGATCGGGGCCAAGGCGACGCTCCTACCCGGCCTGGCCCTGATCGCCATGGGGCTGGCACTTTTCTCCCGGGTGCCGGTGCACGGCAGCTACCTCGCCGACGTGTTCCCGGGGATGGTGTTCTTCGGCATCGGCGCCGGGCTGGCCTTCACCCCGTCCATCGCCCTGGCCATGGCCGACGCCGCGCCGGCCGACACGGGCCTGGCGTCGGGACTGGCCAACGTCTCGATGCAGATGGGGGCGGCCATCGGCATCGCCGTACTGGCCAGCATCTCGACGTCGCGGACCCGCGCCCTGTCGGCGGGCGGGGCCGGGCACGACGCCGCCCTGGCCGGTGGGTACCACGTGGGTTATCTCATCGCCGCCGGGTGCATCGTGGCCGCCTTCGTGGCCGCCGCCGCCGTCCTGAAGGACCGCAACGTCGGGAAGGCGCAGACGGTGGAGCAGCGCATGGTGCTGCACATGGGCGAGGGCGAGACGGGTCTGTAGAAGCGAGGCGGGTCTGTCGAAGCGCGGCGGGTCGTCAGACCACTTGCTCGACGCCGGGCAGGCGGCAGAGGTGGGGGGGCTGGGGGCGTCCGAAGAGGTAGCCCTGTGAGTAGTCGCAGCCCACCCGGGAGAGGAAGGCGAACTGCGCCTCGGTCTCGACCCCCTCGGCCACCACCCGGAGCCCGAGGGTGCGCGCCAGCTGGGTCACGGCGATGACGATGGCCTCGTCGTGGTCGGACTGGCCCAGGCCGGAGACGAAGGAGCGGTCGATCTTGATGGTGGAGATGGGGAGGTCCCGGACGTAGCGCAGCGAGGAGTATCCGGTCCCGAAGTCGTCGATGGCCAGCTGGATCCCGAGCTCGTGGAGCTCGACCAGCCGGCGGCGGGCCTCGTCCTCGTCGGTGGGCAGCAGGGTCTCGGTCACCTCCAGGACGAGTCGCAGCGCGTGGGGGTCGATCTCCGCCGCGTGGAGCGAGGCGGCGATGGTCTCGGCCAGGTTGGGCTCGGTGAGCTGGCGCCCGGAGAGGTTCACGCTGACGGCCAGGTGATCGTCGGCGGGGAGGTCCCGGTTCCAGCGCTGGACCTGCGAACAGGCCTCGGAGAGCACCCAGGCCCCGATGGGGACGATCAGTCCGGTCTGTTCGGCGGCGTCGAGGAAGGCCGCCGGCGCCAGGAGGCCCCGGGTCGGGTGCTGCCAACGCAGGAGCGCCTCCACGCCGACCCAGCGGCGGGTCGCCGTCTCCACGATGGGCTGGTAGAAGACGACGAGCTCGTCGCGCTCGAGCGCTCGGGCCAGAGCGGTCTCGGTGTGGACGCGCTGCCGGGCCACGGCGCGCGTGGCCTGGTCGAAGAGCTGGACCCGGCCCGCGCCGCTGCGGGCCTTGGCCAGGTACATGGCGTAGTCGGCGTCACCCAGGAGCTCCTCGGGACTGGGGCCGTCGTCGTCGACGAAGGCCACGCCGATGCTGACGCCGATGTGGAATTGCTCGCCGCTGATCACGAAGGGTTCGTCGATGGTCGTCATGGCCCTCTCGGCCAGGGCCATGACGGCGTCCTGGCTGGCCATCCCCTCGCAGAGGATGACGAATTCGTCACCGCCGAAACGCGACAGGGTGTCGGTGGTCCGCACGACCCGGCCGAGGCGTTCGGCCACGCGGATGAGCAGCTCGTCGCCGGCCCCGTGGCCCAGGCTGTCGTTCACCAGCTTGAACCGGTCGAGGTCGAGGAACATCACGACAGGGGGAGGTCCGTCGTGGCGCAGGCCCCGGGCGATGGCGTTGCGGAGGCGGTCCACCAGGAGCAGGCGGTTGGGAAGTCCGGTCAGCGGATCGTGGAGGGCCTGATGGGCCAGCTTCTCCTCGGCCTCCTTGCGTTCGGTGATGTCGCGGACGTTGACGACGTAGCCGCCCACCGACGAACGGTCGCGCATGTCGGTGACGACGGCCTCGGCGTGGCGCCATGTCCCGTCGCTGTGCTGCATGCGGAACTGGAGGGGCTCGACGAAGGCGCCGGTGCGCAGGAGCTCCACCAGCTCCGGCTCGACGCGCGCCCGGTCGTCGGAATGGACGAGCTCCGAGGCCCGCAGGCCGATGAGCGAGTCGGGCTCCCGGCCGAGCAGGGACCGTGTGGCGGGGCTGGCGTAGAGGATCACGCCGGCGGGGCCGAGCACCAGGGTGGTGTCCGACGAGTTCTGGACGAGCGAGCGGAACCGTTCCTCGCTGGTGCGCAGCGAGGATTCGGCCTGTTCCTTCTGTTCGCTCGTCGCCCCCGCCATGCGGATGACGAAGACGATGACGAACGCCCCCATGAGGCCGAGCGTCTGGGCCTTGGCCAGGTTGAGGAAGGACGGGACCCAGCCCTGCCAGATGCCGAGCTGCCCGATGGTGATGCCGACCAGGCTCCAGAAGGCGGCGATCCGCCACGTCCGCGACCCGCTGGTGGCGATGTTCTCGAGGGCCACGAAGGCGTAGGCGCCGATGACCACCGGTCCCCAGCCGGTCAGGTAGATGACGGTGGTGACCGCGCCCGTGTGGAAGGCCACGCGCAGATGGAGCCGGAACCGTGTCGGGTTGCGGCGGTAGAGCGTCTCGATGACCTGGCTCAGCGCCGGTATGACGGCGAAGATGGCGATGTACACGGGGACCGGGAGATGCGCCACCAGGCCCAGGCGTCGGAGCACCAGGAGGACGACGAAGGCGGCCGGTCCGATCGCGTAGCTCAGAAGGCGCGGTCCGAGTCCGTGGGTCTTCGGCGTGGTGGGCTGCTGTCCCGGTCCCACCGCCGCCGGGGACGGGGCCGTGGGGCGCGGTGCGGTCGCCGCCGGGGCGTCGGCGGTGCCGGGTGGAGACGGGGGGTCTGACGGGGACTGTCCGAGCGGGACGGAGGGCCCCGGCGGGGCGGGCGCGCCGGGGAGGGTCGGTGTGTTCGAGTCTCGACGTCGTGCCGTGAGCATCCGCGAGTCCCCCCTCGACTGCGTCCCTCCGCCTGTGTGTCGGAGTCATCGACGGAAGTTTCGGGGGTCTTGAGCGACACCGGCCCACCGCCCCGGGTCCGGCCCGACGGGGAGCGCCGCCTCGGGCTGCCGGAGGCCGGTCAACGCCCTGACCTGGGCGTTGTCGTCAGGGACGGCCGAGGGCGGCGGCCCGGTCGGCCAGGGCCGGATCCCGCAGGTTCCGGCAGAGGTCGGCGAAGGCGGGGGAGGGGCCGTGCCAGGCCAGCTCGTCCACGGCCCCCAGGAGGGACCGGTCCACCCGCAAGGTGGCCAGGTCACGGAAGAGCATGGCCTTGTCGCGCTCCTCGGCCAGGCGGGCGGCCAAGGTGGCCGCCCCCCGTACCGAGCGGCAGACGGCGGGGTCCCAGTCGGCGGCCCGGTCGGGGATGTCGGCGATGTGCCCGTAACGGGCCAGGACGAGGGCCGCCGTCTTCTTGCCCCAGCCGGCCAGGCCGGGAAAGCCGTCGGCGGTGTCGCCCACCAGGGCCAGCCAATCGGGGATGGAGGCGGGGTCGACGCCGAACTTGGCGCGGACGCCGTCCTCGTCGGTGATGGTGCCGGCCCGGCGGTCGAGCTGGACCACGTGCCGACCGCGGACGCATTGGGCCAGGTCCTTGTCGGGGGTGCAGATGACGACCTGCTCGACGGTGCCGTCGTCACCGGCCACGGCCGCCGCCGAGGCCAGCGCGTCGTCGGCCTCGAGGTCCACCATGGGCCAGACGAGCACCCCGAGCGCCTGGAGGGCCTCCTCGAGCGGGATGAACTGGTCCCGGAGCACCGGGTCGATGCCGCTCCCGGTCTTGTAGCCGGGCCACATGCCGTTGCGGAAGGACTCGATGACGTGATCGGTGGCCACCCCGATGTGGGTGGCGCCGTCTCCCAGCATGGCGAGCACGGAGGAGACCACGCCCCGGACGGCCCCGATCTCGGTGCCGTCGGCGCCGGCCCGGGGGGGCTGTCCGAAGAAGTGGCGGAAGAGCTCGTAGGTGCCGTCGACGAGGAAGACACGGACCCCGTGCCCGCCCGTGACCGGCGATCTCTGGCGACTCCCCTCCACCTCGGTCGACACTGCCACAGCTCGGGCTCGACCGCCGGGGACGACCATTGTCGCAGGTGACTGCTACGGAGACCTGGAGTGACGTCGGGAGCACCACCAGCACCGAGTCCTACAACGCGCCGGACAAGCTGGGGAAGACGGCGACGAAGAAGTGCAAGTCCGCCTCGGCCATCGCCGTGGCGTCCGAGAAGGGGAAGGTCACGAGCGGCTACGGCGCCGGCGGGAAGATCAAGGCGACCGTCTGCGCCAACGGCGACGGCACCTTGTACCTCGCACCCGGGACCTCGCTCGACCTGTAGCGGCTCGACATGGAGCAGGCGGCCGCGTCGCGCCGCCGGCGACGGGGAAGTCGCGTGACAGGACCCCGGTCGGGATGCGTCCCGGCCGGGGTCCTTGGTCGTCCGGAGCGACGCCGGTAGTACCCGTGGGTCCCGGGTGGCCCGGAGGATCTCCCCGAAGCGGGGACGCGCAACGGCCCCCGGACGGACCGGGGGCCGTTGCCACGAGTAACTTCATACGCAAGGAGATTCTTGCCCTCCCATTGTCGACGCCAGCCCGGCCGATCTTGAGCCGGGACGGGCCGATCGGGGCCCCGTAGTGGCGCCGTTGTGTCGCACCTATCTGCCGGTCTGCCGGTCTGCGGGTCTGCCTATCTGCCGGTCTGCCGGTCTGCCGGTCTGCCGGTCTGC
>Ga0209415_10013587_pt1 | contig 13411 bp, 9 predicted proteins | sample PeaSoiSIISIP2007_FD_187696 | JGI IMG/M metagenome (GOLD analysis project Ga0209415, IMG submission 187696) | Peat soil microbial communities from Weissenstadt, Germany - SII-SIP-2007 (SPAdes) (version 2) | ecosystem: Environmental > Terrestrial > Soil > Wetlands > Peat | place: Germany... | reverse complement strand
AGGATGCCGCCTCCAAAATCCGCATCCGTATAATCTACGGACTGTACTGGGCTGTTCCCAGTCGGTGAGAACGATGTCAACTGCCTGACCGAGCCGTCAGCGGTGTTGAAGCCGTAGGCATTATAAACTCCGCTATCATAGCCGGGCGCCTGACCGGATGCGGGAAGCAGATAATCCCTGCGGACGAATGCAATGAGATGTCCGTCCACTCCGACTAGGCGCTGTGCGGCTTGCTGAGGGCTGACGGCGTAGTCCGTGCCCGTCGTCAGGTCACGTCCCAGGATGGTGGCGTTTGTGGCGGTGTAGCTTCCGTTTGGCCCAGTCTCCCACGCCACGAGGCCTCCGCTAATCCTTACGGTGCCAATCCCCCAGTTTGTTGCGGCGGTATAGATTGTTGACGCTTCGCCGCTTGACGTGTCGTACTGGTAAATGCTTTGCGTGTCCGCCCACACAATTATGTTGCTGCTGCAATCGTAGGAGTCGGCCTCAGTGATACCGGGCACCAGAAAAATCGGCGGGCCGTCGCTCACCAGGCCCGTGATCGTCAGGACATTTCCGCCTGGTCTGGCGTCCGACACGAAGGTGACGGTGCGCGTTACCTGCCCCGACAGGTTCGTCGGGTTGATCGTCACCTGGAGGTTAACTGAGCCCCCGGCCGCGATCGTCATCGGCAGGTTGGTGGGAACCGACAAATTTGTGATTGTTATCTGTAGATTCGTGGGGACCGACCAAATCGTATCAGCGTAACCCGTGTCTATGCTGGTGACGTGGAGGGGCATACTGCCATAGTTGTGAACCGTCACCGGGACGGTGATCTCGCCACTGGTTCCATGCACACCGAAGTCGTACTGGCCCGGCCCTACCCCTATCCACGTCGCCGGCTGGACGCTGAAAAGCGTTATGCCCTTGAGAAGCACCGTGGTCTGCGACGGGTTATAGATTATCGTCACGTCCCCGGTCACGTCGCCGACGAAGTTCCCGGGGATATCCATTACCTGTGGCGTGTACTGCAGGGAGCCCCGGGCACTGCCGTCATCGGGCATGTCGCCATACTGGTAAAATGCGGCAGCGCACCCGGGACCGCAACCGTTTATCGTGCCAACGGAGAGATTAGAGAATGAAGCGCGAACATTACTGGCGGCCGCCATGCCGCTATTCTTCAAATAGAAATTGACATGTGCAGATTCCCCGCTCTGCAGCACGCCGTCGCCGTTGCCACCGGTGGAGTCGTCGATGGTCACGTGGTCGAGCGCAAAGGAGGGCACGAACAGGCCGATGGGGTAAAAGGTCTCGGTCAGCGCGAAATTCTGGTAGTACGGAGCGCCGTTTACCAGGTAGCTGACCTGGAAGTTGAGCGGCAGGTTGGTGTAGGATGCGGCATTGAGGATCACGTGCATGTAAGCGCCGCCCTGGCTCCCTCCCGCTGGGATGTCGGGATAGCCGGCCGAGGGAGTGAATATGTTCAGGCTTCCTACCGGGCTCGTGAGCACGCCGCGAATGCTGCTGGCGCCGGAACTGCTGGCCAGCCACACCCGCAAGTTGATGTCCTCCATTCCCTCGATGATCCCGTCCTGATTTCCGTTCGAGTCGTCCCAGGACACGGACGCCACGGAGATGGCGTTACCCTGGCGGGGTTGGTCTTGAAGATAGAGGGCTGTTGCGGTACGGTTTCCATTGACGACCATAGAAGCCAAAGTGCCGCTCTGGGAGTCCACGCCATCCCAGGCAACAAACTGCTGGCCCTGAAAGTACGCCGGGACGGAAAGAGTGATAGTCGTGCCTTGGCCGTACATCAAGCTGAGAGGCGTCGCGCCCGCGCTCCTTCCAAGGGCGTCCGTCGGCGTAGCCGTGATGGGGACGCCACCTGCGTTCTGCGATTGGATGGTCACGCTGTAAGAACTGGGCGGCCTGTTTGACCCCGGACCGAAATCCAGGGACTGGGAACTGAACGTTATGGGGACATCTGCGGAGATTATCGGAACCCCAAACCGTACTGGTGCGACCTCCCACCGAAAAGGGCCGACGTAGACAAAGACGCCCGGCGAGATGCCCAAGTTGTCGGTGAGGGTACTATCCTGATTGTAGGTCAGGGTGGTTTGGCCGCCGCAAAACGGGACAGTTGTGCCCTCGTCGTAGATAAGCATCGGAGGGTTCGAAAGCTCGATCGACTGGCCATGCACTGCCAGCTCCAGGCTCGCATCGACGTCAACTGTGACGCCGGCTCCGGCGAGGGCTACCCCTGGAAAGACCGCTTCCGTGACGTCAACGTCCAGCACCGTTGCTTTTGCGAGCTCGCCTGTGAGCGTAGCGGTCGATCCGAGGAGGAACGGATCGAAAGCCTGGGATGCGGCCAATTCAAGGTCGATCGAATTCAGGCCGACGATTGGAAGCAGGTCAACCTCTTGGTCGAGCGAGATATCAGGGACCCCGAAGTATGCCTTCACGCCGTAGGAGAACCCAACGTCAGTCGACATTTCCCCGGCCCCTTTCCTCCCTGACACCGACAAGCTGCAGCCATTCAACACCGCGCTCCCCGGCATCTTTATCGAGAGGAGTGTCCCCTTGAGGCCCCCGTAAGCCCTGACCTGCAAACGCACCACATTGCTCAACCCGATGTAACCGGTGTCCAGGCTAAGCCCTCCCAGCCCGTAGTAATTTGTAAAATTGAATTCGCGAACTTCCTGACCTTCCACGCCGTCGCACGCGGGCGCAACGAGGAAGGCGAATGTGAGGGCCGCTACAAGCGGAAACGGCCGGGGCAAAAAGTTGGGTGGGTCGCTTCTTTTCATAAGGTATGAGTTCGGTTAGTTTGTTATCGTGTAGCCTTCGTAATCCTGAACAATCGTTCTCCCCGTGGGTGCGAAGGCCGTAGTAGCCCTCACGGGCAGGAGCGTTCCATTGAATGTGGCGTAATCCAGCCGACAGGTGGCAACTCGCCTTCCATCAATCTCTTGCTCGAATTGCAGGACCGCTCCGTTATCTTGCGCGATCCAGAGCCTGACGAACGAACGCTCGGTGGCCGAGGATAGGCACACCGCGGCCTGTCCATCCAAAACCTCTTCGTGATCGATCATCCAGGGCAATTTGGCGTCCATCTTCCTCAGCATGCTCGCAACATCCACAGCGAACGACGCTGCGCCGGTCGCGCTGTCCAGTCTGAGGCCCTTGTCTGGCGAGTACGTCATGGAGAAAGGCTTGTTCCCGGGGGTATCAACTCGAGCAATACCCGTGTTCATGCTCGCGTGCGTGCTGACGGTTACCCTGTACCTGAAATTTGCAACACACTCTCGCTCAGCCAAGCTGAGCCAGTACGCGCCGTCGGGTGCGGGCACCTGGAGTGTGCTCGCGGCGGATTTCGCCCCGGCCTCCGATTTCGGCGTCATACGGGCTGCGGCAGACTGCAAGACGTCCGGTCGTGCCGGCTGGCTGACGTGGCTCCCGGTCTGTCCGTCCTCCTCTCGAGCAACCTGTCGTGGCTGCCCGGGACCGCCACGATCAGGTGGCTTGATGTACCAGAAAGAGGCAGCATTGCCGACAATAGCCACAACGGCGATGGCCAAAAGCTTCCGTCCATTCGTCCGACCCGAAGAAGGGGTATTCATAGGTTCATCACCTTTTGCGGTTTATGGTTGGCGACCTTCTCACCTTCTGCCGTCCCATTCTTTTTGGTTGACTGTCCATGCGTTTGCTGTTCAATCAGCTTTACGACACCCGGATTGGAATCCTGCGCGGGGCGCGCGATTTTCTTCAGAGGCCGTTCGGTTTATGAACACTGCACGAGGCGAAAGGGCAGGCACGTATCCGACCACCATTTGGTCGGAGGTCGGGCGTGCCGGTCGGCTCGACGACGATTCGGGGCTCTCGGCTTTGGATGGACTGCTGCGCAAGTATTATGGGCCGCTCCAAAGGCACTTGGCGTTGCAATTCCATGCCAGCGACGATCAGGCGGCGGATTGGCTGCAAAGTTTTCTGCTCAGAAAGGTGCTGCTTGGCAGCCTGCTGGCACAGGCAGACCGTCGGCGGGGCAGGTTTCGGACGTTTCTCCTCAATGCCGTGGATCGATTCGTGCTGGACGAGTTCCGCCATCAGAACCGGCAAAGCCGGATGCCTGCGGGCGGACTTGGCAGCATCGAGGAGCTGTCCCCGGATGCAAGTCAATTGGGGCTCGAGGCTGAGGACCGCTTTGCCGCCGACTGGGCGCATAAGGTGGTCGAGCTGACGGTGTCGCGAATGCGCGAGGAATGCCGGCAAGGGGGCCATCCCGCCCGGTGGGAAGTGTTCGAAGGGCGCGTCCTGGACCCAATCCTGGAGGGAACCCCGCCGGTTCCCTTTGGTGATTTGGTGGAGCGATTTGGGTTCCGATCACCCGCCGAGGCCTCCAATGTCCTGATTACCGGCAAACGCATGTTTCATCGACTGCTCCGGGAGGTGGTGAGCGAGTATGCCGGGGAGAAGAGCGATGTCGAGGCGGAGATCCGGGAACTCCGCCGGATTTTGGCCGCGCGCAGGAATTGGCCAATGATGTCGTAAAGAGGGTATGAGCGGTGTCCGGAATCTGCTCGGAGAGAGCAGCGGACTTCTGCAAGCTTATGGCGAGTCGGACGAACAGCGTGGGAAAGGGCCCGGGCGAGAGACTCTCAGAGATGCTGAGTGTGGGGCCGGACGATGGCCGGCTTTGGCAGCCGGAGGAGTTGGCGGCGGTATTTCGGCACCAGATGGCGGCACCGATTGTCTTCGATCTTGGCGCATTCGAGCAGGGGTTTGCGGCAAGGCTCAAAGGACTGACTGAGGCGCAGGGACTCCTGGTGAAGAGCTTCGGCGACCTGTTGCACCACCCGCAGCCGCCACTTGAATTGCTTCGGTTGACGAAGGAATTTGCCAAGGCGAACCGTGAGCACCCGGCGAGCCTCCTGCCCAAGGAGGTCGCGACCGCTTTGTATTATTCGAGCATCGCCGTCGCGCTCGTCCGCTGCGGCAAACGAATCAGCCGGCTGGCCGATCGGGACCTAACGCAGGGGTGGGCATGGATTCTGGAGCAGAATTGGATAGACGACCAAACCAAAGGACTGGTTCGTCAGGCGGTGGCGCTAAATCATTGAATTGTGAGCGAGAGCAATTCCCAGCCGAACCTGCCGGCGAATCTCCCGCCGGTCTCTGGCTTTGGCGGAGAGGTCGGAGATTTGATCCGGAATCGCTTGCTTTCCCCGGCGCAACATCCCGGTTTGCTGGCTTCCCTCGACCGGTTTCAGATTCTGCGGCCGCTGGGGACCGGTGGCATGGGGATGGTGTTCCTGGCACGGGACACCGGTTCCGGCGGAGAGGCGGCGGTCAAACTGCTCAAGCCGGAGTTTGCGCGGGACGCGCGCATCGTTCGTCGCTTTGTGGCGGAGGCGCGGCGGTTGCGCGACCTTAGCCATCCGAACCTCGCGCGGGTGCTTGAATCCGTTGACCGCGCCGAGGGGCCCTATTTCGTGATGCCCTACTTCGAGCGCGGGAGCCTGGCGGGCGCGCTCAAGCAGGGAACACCGGCAGAGCGCGAGCTGATTTTGGGTGTTGCCTCTCAAATCGCCGGCGCGTTGCAGTTTATCCACAGCAAGGGCCTCATTCATGGCGACCTTAAACCCGGCAATGTGCTCCTGGCCACGGACGGGCAGGCGTGCCTGGCCGACTTCGGTTTGGCCCGCACGTTCAACGATCCTCTGGTTGACGTCACGCGCGAACACTGCGAGGGAACTCCGCCTTACATGTCGCCTGCCGTCGCCCAGGGGGAGGTGGAGGACACGCGTTGCGACATCTACGGATTTGGCGCGCTGCTTTACGAGTTGCTCGCCGGACAGCCGCCCTATCGCGGCGAAACCACCGGCGAAATCCGGCAGAAAGTGAAGGTAGGCCCGCCTGGACGGATAATCAAGCTGAATCCGAAGGCAGACGCGGGACTGGTGCTCATCGCCGAGGGGGCCATGGCCCGCGAGCATCGCGATCGCTACGCCGATATGCGGGACGTCCAGGCCGACCTGGAACTGGTGCGGCAGGGCAAGCAGCCCAGAGGGCCGCATGGACAGATGCACAGGTTTCGCCTGCCATCTCCGTGGCCGAACTGGGTTCCAGAACGGTTTCGGAAGCCTGCGCTTGGGCTCGTGGTCGTGGCGATGGTGGTTTGTGGTCTCTCGCTGTGGCTCCAGCCGCGGCTCACGCTGGTTTCAAGTTTTTCCAGCCCTAAACATGTTCAGCGCTGGGACAAGGTGCTTCTTGGCGACTGGAATGGCGACGGCAAGCGGGAGCTTTATGTCACAGCAACCAATGAATTCCTCGTCTTCAATCGCCGAGGCGAGCTGTTTGATTACCGAACCGCGTCGCCTGCTGGCGCTGAGGCGTTCCAGATCAACGCGGTCGCGAAGGTGGAAGGAACGCGCGCGGATGCTGCAATACTGTCGTGGACCGAGGGTGACAGTTTAACCCTGAAGATATTCGACCAGCATCAGATCGCGAAGACCTTCACTTTTAGTTGCAAAGGCCGCAGGCCGGACCAAAGAAACAAGGATTTTCGCATAGTCACCAGCCGCCTCATTGCTCAAAAGCTGGTGGATGTGCCCCAGGGCAAGGTAAAGCGCGTGTTGCTCGCCTTCCTCCAAACCAATTACGGCGGCAGCCCGCGCGGTTTGTACTGTTTTGATTTCGAGACTGGGAGCCTGGTTTGGAGTCATCTCACCGGGCCCACCCTAGCCGGGCTGGAGGTGATGGACCCCAACGGAGACGGAGGAAGGGAATTCATTTTCGGAAGCAATTCCCCCGACAATGGTAATCGGGCGCCCGATGGCACAGATGACGCCCACGCATACGTGTTCGCGGTTTCAAGTGAGGGAAAACTGCTGTGGACGAACCGATTGCCGGGGGCTCCCGCCTCTGCGCTCCCAGTGATCCTTCGCTCCGAAGGCGGCGGCAGGCAAGAACTGCTGGCTTGGGCCCAGACGGCGGAAAGCGCTCACGAGAGAAACGCGCCGGAAGTTGGGCTGCTGGTGAAACTCAACCCATGGAACGGCGAGGTTGTCCGGACGCGGAAGGTGGGTGCCTGCTTGCTGAGTTGTCTGGCGGCAGACCTGGACGGGAGTGGAAAGCAAGCGGTCCTTTGCACGGACTGCCAGGGCAACATTCACGTGCTGAACCCTGACCTTACGTTTCGGAAAAGCGTCATGGTCGTTCGTCCAAACGCGAGTAACCGAGTGGAGCTGCGCCTTGTCGCGGTAGAGACGCTTTCCGCTGGAGCGCGCCCACGAGTTGTTCTTCGTTGCAGCTGTTTTGAGCGCGGGCGGAGATCCGGCGATGGGGTGCCGAAGGACCCAACTGACACCTTGGTCCGGAGGGAGGACTCGATCTTCGTTCTCAACTCCCGGCTCAAGCGCCTGGCGAGCTACGCGGTCGGCAGGGATTTGCCCGCCGATAAGTTCTGGGACGTCAAGGTCGGCGACCTCGAAGGCGATGGACGGTCCGAGATTCTATCCCTTACCGACCATGTCGAAGTGCTACGCTTGACGAGGTGATTCACGGCGACCTTTGTCCGGAACCTCTGTCCGGAACCTTTGTCGGGAACCTTTGTCGGGAACCTTTGTCGGGAACCTTTGTCGGGAACCTTTGTCGAGAAAAGGGCCGATTCGACGAAGGTCTGCGACAAAGGTTTGCGACAAAGGGTCCCGACAGAGGGTCCCGACAAAGGTTTGGGTTCGGCGGGCTTCGGGACAGGCGCTACTTGCTGAGCCGGGCGAGGAATTCCTGGGCGAGGAGTTCGTAGGCGGCGGCGCCGGCGTTGTATTTGTCGTAGTGGATAATCGGTTTGCCGAAACTGGGGGCTTCGGCCAGGCGCGTGGCGCGGGGGATGAGGGTTTCGAAGACCTTTTGTCCGAAATGCTGGCGGACTTCCTCGACGACCTGCTGGGAGAGGCGGGTGCGGCCGTCGAACATAGTCATGACGACGCCCAGGAGTTCGAGCCTGGGATTGGCCCCGGTGTCGTGCAACTGGGTCATCACGCGGTTCAGCATGGAGATGCCTTCCAACGCATAGTACTCGCACTGAAGGGGAACCAGCACGGCGTCCGCCGCGACCAGGGCGTTGAGGGTCAAGATGCCCAGGGAGGGCGGGCAATCGATGATGAGCACGTCGAACCTCTGGGATTGCACCACCGGCTGCAGGCAGCGGACGACCTGTTGGAGATGGTTTTCGGCGCGGGCCAACTCGATGTCGACGCCGCAAAGGTCCACTTCGCTGGGGATAATCTCGAGCCTCTCGAAGGCGGTGGGCCGGACTTTATCCAGGAGAGTGCCTTCGCCCAGGAGCACCCGGTAGGCGCTGGCGCCCGGGGTTTTCTCGAGGCCGAGACCGCTGGTGGCATTGGCCTGGGGGTCCAGATCGAACAGGAGCACCCGGCGCCCCAGGGCGGCGACGCAGGCAGACAGGTTCACGGCAGTGGTCGTCTTGCCGACCCCGCCCTTTTGATTGGCAACCGCGATGATTTTGCCGGGCACGCTGGCAGAGGTAATGAATTGTGGGCGCACATTCAAGTTTTCCGACTGGATTTTACGGCTCTCCGGCAGCATCATGGGGCATGAATATGATCCTTTCGACGCATAACCTGACGCTGACTAAGGCCATCGAAGACCACATTATCAGCCGGATGGCGAAGCTGGAACATCTGCAAAAGCGCGCCACGAGCGCTCGCGTGACGTTGGAACACGACTCGGCCAAAGCGCCGGAGCGCCAGTTTTGCTGCTCGATCCGGCTCTCGCTGCCGGGACCGGATTTGTTCGCCGAAGACGTCGAGAACGATCTCTATGCCGCCATCGACCTGGTGGCCAAGAAAATCGAGCAGCAAATCCGCGAGCGCCACAACCGATACAAGGCCCGAAAACATAAGACCGCGGCCCGCGGCAAGCTCACCCGCCAGGAAGAGGGAGTGTGATCCTCCGCGCCCGCGTTGTCGTGCCCGTCCGCCAAGCGCCTATCCCCAACGGCGCGGTTCTTATCCGGCGCAACCGCATCGCCGCCGTCGGACCCTGGCGCGACTTCTCCGCGTCCCGGCGCCCGGTCATTGACTTGGGCGAAGCGGCGCTCTTGCCGGGCCTGGTCAATGCCCACTGCCATCTTGATTACACCGACATGGCGGGCCTGTTTCTGCCGCCCACGGTGTTCACCGATTGGCTGAAACAGATGAACGCCACCAAGGCCGGATGGAGCCGGACCGACTACAGCGAATCCTGGCGCCGCGGCGCGCGCATGCTTTTGGGCACCGGCACCACGACGGTGGGCGACATCGAAGCCGTTCCCGAGCTTCTGCCGGGGGTCTGGCAGACGACGCCCCTGCGCGTCTTGTCGTTTCTGGAAATGATCGGCATCGGCCGCCGCCCCGCGCCGGCCATTCTCGAGGAAACCGTGGCCCGGATGGCCACGTTGCGAGGCGGGCCCTGGCGCCCCGGTCTTTCGCCGCACGCACCGTATTCCACGATCCCCGACCTGCTGCGCCTGAGTGCCGCCGCCGCGCGCCGCCGCCGTTGGCGCATCACTACCCACGTGGCCGAGTCCGCACTCGAGTTCGATATGTTCACCCGCCGCCGGGGCGAGATGTTCGACTGGCTCCGGCGCAACGCGCGCGACATGTCGGATTGCGGCCACGGCTCCCCGGTCCAGCACCTGCAACGGTGCGGGATGCTCCATCCCAACCTCCTGGTGGTCCACGCCAACTACCTCGCGCCCCAGGACGCCGCGTTGCTGGGCCGGGCTGGGGTCAGCGTAGCCCATTGTCCGCGGAGCCATTTTTATTTTCGGCACCAGCCCTTTCCGCTACGCGCCTTGCGCCGGAAACAGGTCAATGTTTGCCTCGGCACGGACAGCCTCGCCAGCGTCTGCAAGTCGCCACGGCAGGCGCTCGAGTTGAATATGTTCGAGGAAATGCGGACGTTGGCGGAGAGGCCAGCCGCACCGCGGCCGCGCGAGATTCTCCGGATGGCCACGTTGAACGGCGCCCGGGCCCTCGGCTTGGAAGGGCAGGTCGGCGAGATTGCCCCCCACGCCCTGGCCGATCTCATCGCGCTGCCGTTTTCCGGGAGACTCGCCGGGGTTTACGATGCCATCCTCGAACATCGCGGCCCGGTGGCCGCGAGTATGATTGGGGGCCGATGGGCGATTGAGCCGGGGCAGGGCCTGAAAATCCATGACGAACATCCTTGATAAGGAACTGGCCCGCCGTCTGGCTGAGTTGCGCGACCGGGGACTGTATCGGGAGTTGCGCCGCATCGATTCGCCTCAAGCGCCGCGCATCAAAGTTGGCGGCCAGACCTTGCTCAACTTCTCTTCCAACGACTATCTGGGCCTTGCGGCTGAGCCCGCCCTTAAAGAGGCCGCTCGCCAAGCGCTCGAACAGTACGGGGCCGGCGCGGGCGCCTCGAGGCTCATCTGCGGTTCGCTGGCGCCCCACCACCAACTCGAGGAGGCGCTCGCCGCCTTCAAGGGCACCGAGGCCGCGCTGAGCTTTTCCACCGGCTACGCCGCCGCCCTGGGAACCATCGGCGCCCTCGCCGGCAAAGGCGACATTGTCATTCTCGATAAGCTCGTCCATGCCTGCATCGTCGATGCCGCTCGTCTCTCGGGCGCGAAGCTCCGCATCTTCGGCCATAACGATATGGCGGACCTCGAGCGGTTGCTTCAGTGGGCGGCAGAGAGGATTCGAGGTCCGAAATCCGAAATCCGAAATCCGAAATCCGAAGCCCGAAGGCCGGAGATGGACGGACCGGAGTTTGGCCCTAATCCTAATCCTAATCTTAATCTTAAGCTCACTCCTAATCTCGAGGTTCCGCTCGCGCCCGGAGCGCCGTCTTCAGGCGGCAGCTCGGTGCTCATCGTGACGGAGAGCATTTTTTCGATGGACGGGGACCAGGCGCCGCTGCGCGAACTGGCGGCGCTCAAGGAGAAATACGGGGCGTGGCTGATGGTGGACGAGGCCCATGCCACCGGCCTCTACGGCCGGAATGGGCGCGGCCTGGCCGAGGAACTAGGGCTTGGCCATCGCATCGAAATCCAGATGGGCACTCTGGGCAAGGCGCTGGGCGCCGCGGGGGGCTATATCTGCGGCTCGAGGACGCTGATCGATTACCTGGTCAACCGCGCGCGTTCTTTCATCTTCTCGACTTCGCCGGTGCCCGCGGCGGTTGCCGCCGCCACCGCCGGCATCCATTTCGTGCAATCCACGGCTGGCCAGGCGCGCCGGGACGTCCTCTGGCAGCGAGTCTCGGAGGTCCGCTCCTTCCTCGCCGGCCAGGGCCGCTGGCCCTGTCCCTCCTCGCCCGCGTGCGCCATCATTCCGCTGATGCTTGGCCAGGAAGACCGCACGGTGCGGGCCTCCGCCGCCTTGCGCGACCAAGGCATTTTCATCCCGGCCATCCGTTACCCGACCGTCCCCCGCGGCCAAGCCCGCCTGCGCCTGACCCTCACCGCCGCCCATACTCCGGCCGACCTCGAAGAACTCCTGGCCGCCCTCAGGAGTGTGGACTTCTGACTGCGTCGCCACCTCTGTCGGGACCTTCGTCGGAACCTTTGTCGGAACCTCTGTCGGAACCTTTGTCGCCGACCTTTGTCGCCAACCTTTGTCGAAAAATGGCCGATCCGACAGAGGGTGGCGACAAAGGTTGCGACAAAGGTCCGGAATCGGAGCTTTTGTGGCGACGCCTGAGCCATGCGCCGGAAGGCGGGGGGGTCGTGAAGAAAGACGCGGTCTCCTGGTGATCTCGACTGGCGGCTGACGTTGCCATAACGGCAGCATTCGCCCACTTTTGCGCGGCGAGTCAACTGAGTGGCTTAGCCGGGTGCCTTACCTGGCCGCAGTCTGCGGGGCAGGCGTCGAGGCTTTGGCCGGCAGCGGAATGACCTGGGTTTGCAGGCCCATCTTGGCCATGAGGAAATAGAGCACGGCGCCGACGACAAAGGCCGCTACCGGCGCGCAAGGCACGTTGACCTGAAGCGCGGCGGGAAGCATCGGGTTGGGAAGAATGCCGACGATGAATCCAACCAACCAGGCGATCCACCCGGCCGGGTTGACGCCCGCGCGCGGACCGGACCAATGGCCGCCGGAGAGCAGGTAATCCACGACCATGGCCCCGACGATCGGCCCAAAGGAGGCCCCGATAAGGCCGAACACGCTCTTGAGGTTGCCGGCATAGCCGGTCACCGCCAGGAGGATACTAACGACCGCCCCAATTCCCACCGACACAAATGGATTCACTTTAGGCATCGTGGTCTTGAAGCTGTTGGCGGCAATGAACGAGGAGAAACAGGCGCCGGGGAAGGCGGCCAGGCTCAGCCCGATCATGGCCGCCGCAAACAGGCCCGTCGGAAGCTTCGCCTTTAGAGCGAACGTCAAGTTTATGCTTTCCTTGCTGGCCGGGTCCACCACATGGCCGGCCTGCGCCCCTGCGACGGCAATCACCGAAATGCCGGCGGTGAAGATAACCGCAATGATGATGCCGAAAATGCCGCCCAGGCTCACGTCCCGCTTGTCGCGGTTGCTCATGCAAATGTCCACCCCGGCCGCGCCCGCCGTGGCAAAGAAACCGACAATCGCAGCGATCATGGCCAGGGCCGCTTTCATCGCGCCACCGGAGGCGGCCACGTCGCTCGACGGCTTGTAGTCGCCAGCCGAACCCCCGAACATCACCAACCCCGCCAGCAGCACGACGAACGGAATGAGCGGGAGGTAGGTTGCCACCCGGGCGACATACTGGATGCCCTTCAGACCGACGAAGGCCGCCGCGAGTGTCCAGGCAATGCAAATGGGGATCCGCAACGCCTGCGCGTTGAACCCGTCCGCCAGGGCCCCCGCGGAGAAGTAGGAGTTAACCGCCAACCAGCCGAATTGCAGCGCGCCCATCAGGAACCCCGGCATGATCAATCCGCCCAGGGCGCCGAAGGTGGAGGTGCCCACGATGTAAAGGGGAAGGCCGGTCTGCATACCGAGGATGCCAGGGACCAGGTAGAAGAGGAAATGGCAAATGATCGCGCCCAGCACGATCCCGATCAGGACCGGGCCCAAGCCGCCGACCGACAGGCCGTTGCCCGACATGTTATCCCAGAAGGCAAACCACAGGAAGATGCTCGCGTAGGTCTGGGCCGTCGTTTTATACCAGGGAGCACGGTTGCCCAGGGGGTTAGGCGTCGCGCTCGTGATATAGGAAGGCAGGGAGCTAACTGGTTGCTGCGCTTGATTATTCATAGGGATATTTGTCGAATAGCGGAGCATACCCCACGATGCCGCCATCCTGTCAACCGCAAAAGTTCGATGTTTGAAATGTTGCAGGGCCACCTCATGAAAGGGGCGGGGACGGCCTCGTCCCCGCTTCCTGGCAGCTCGTGGGAAGAAGAAGCGGGGACGAG
>Ga0209415_10013586_pt1 | contig 13412 bp, 13 predicted proteins | sample PeaSoiSIISIP2007_FD_187696 | JGI IMG/M metagenome (GOLD analysis project Ga0209415, IMG submission 187696) | Peat soil microbial communities from Weissenstadt, Germany - SII-SIP-2007 (SPAdes) (version 2) | ecosystem: Environmental > Terrestrial > Soil > Wetlands > Peat | place: Germany... | reverse complement strand
AAGCTTACTTGGAGGCACGCGCCTCGCCGTTCGTGGCCCGACCGGCTCCGGTTGCTGCTGGCGCGTCCATCAACCGCTTCGGCCACCATCGGTTCTCCCATTTGTCGTCCCATACGGTGCGGAAATGGGGCAGCACCTCGCGGCTGAACAGCTCGATGTTCTTCATCGTCAGCTCATGCGGCATCGAGCCGATGTGCAGCAGGACCATCAGGTTGCCGACCCGCAATCCCTTGACCGCTTCCATCAGTTGATCGCGCACCGTGGCCGGCGAGCCGGAGATTACGAATCCGCGCTTGACGAACTCGCTATACTTCCAGTGCTTGAGCTCCTCGGTGAGCTTGCCGATCTCGGGGTTGATGTTCTTAATCGAGTTGACCAGGCTGCGGTAATCCTGGTTGCCCGACGACGAGATGTACTCGGTCGGCACGTGCAGGCATTTGTCGTAGAAATAGCGGACGTGCTTATAGTAGTCCTTCTCGGCCTGCGCATCGCTCTCCGAGACAGCGACCAACTGCAGGAAGCCGACGCGGTAGGGATTCGGATCGAGGCCGTTCTTAGAAACGAACTCCCAGAAGCCATCGACCACCTGCTTGCCTGAATGATGGCCCCAGTACGAGAGGTAGCAATAGCAATGGTCGTGCTTGGCGGCGAAATCCCAGGTGCTGAGGCTGCCGCTGCCGGGAATCCAGATCGGAGGACGCGGCTGCTGAATCGGGCGCGGCCACGGATTGACCATCGGAAGCTTGAAGTACTTGCCGTTCCAGGCAAAGGTCTCGCGCGCCGACCAGGCCTTCACGATCAGATCATGCGCTTCGTAATAACGCTCGCGCTGTTCGGCGGGTGGGATGCCGTAGCAGAGATTGACGTCCATCGGCGTGCCGAGCGGCATCCCGGCCACCAGCCGCCCGCCGCTGATGCAGTCGATCATCCCGTAATCTTCGGCTACCCGGATCGGCGGAATGGTAGTGGGTAAGGTGGCGCCCATCTGCACGATCGCGGTCTTCATGCCGTTGGTCGCGCGCGCCAGCACCGAGCCCATCAGGTTGGGGCTCGGCATCATCCCGTAGGCGTTCTGGTGATGCTCGTTGACGCAGATGCCGTCCATCCCGCACTTCGCGGCGTGGATCAGCTCGTCGAAAGTCCAGTTGTAGTACTGACCGATCTTGTCGGAGTCGGCGAGCTCGAAGTAGGGCGGATCGACCCACACCGAATGGTAGCGACGCTCGAAATCATCCGGCAGATCCCGATACGGCATCAGATGGAACATCGATATCTTCATGGCTGCCTCGCTAACCTTGGGAATACACCCCTTAGGCGTTTCAGTCCATCTTCCAGATTGGCGCGCGGGCGTTGCGCGCCCGCTCGATTATCGGCATCACCCGGTCGCCGTCCATGACGGATGAGATCGGTTCGTCCGCGTCGCGGCCCAGCTCCTCGATTACTGCCTGACCCGAGTCGGCCAGGGCCTTGAGGTCGTAGCCGCCTTCCAACACCGCGACCATCCGGCCCTCGCAGCATTCGGCGGCGAGCCGCTTGATGCGCCGGGTCATCGCGAGAAAGCCGTTCTCGGTCACGCGCATCGAGGCGAGCGGGTCGCGAAAATGACAATCGAAGCCGGCCGAGACCAGCACGAATTCGGGCTTGAACTGGGCACACACGGGCAGGATCAGCTCGTCGAAGGCGCGCAGGTACTCGGCGTCGCCGAACGCCGACGGCATCGGGACGTTCAGCGTGAAGCCTTCGCCCGGACCCTCGCCAATCTCGTCGATCGAGCCGGTGCCGGGATAGTGCGGGAACTGATGGGTCGAGACGTAGAGCACGTCGGCCGAGTAATAGAACATCTCCTGCGTGCCGTTGCCGTGATGCACGTCCCAATCGATGATAGCGACGCGCTTGAGCCCGCGCTTCTGCATCAGCCAGGCGGCGCCAATCGCGATGTTGTTGAAGAGACAAAAACCCATCGCGCGGGCCGGGAGCGCATGATGGCCGGGCGGCCGCACGATCGCGAAGCCGTTGTCCACCACCCCCTCGAGCACCGCCTCGGCCGCCGTCAGCACGCCGCCCGCCGCGAGCAGCGCCGTCCGGTATGATTCGGGCGAGGTGCGCGTATCGGCGTCGAACGCGAAGTGATCGAGCCCGGCGGTGCGCGCCACCGACGCGATGTAATCGCCATCATGACAGAGCGCGAGTTCCTCCAGCGTTGCCTCGCGCGGCGCCAGGAACTTGAGTCCGTCGCGCTTGAGGCCGTCGGCCATCTCGATCATCGCTTCGACCCGTTCCGGACGCTCCGGATGGGCGTCGCCCGGATGATGGTTCAGGTAGCGACGGTCGGTTACCAGGGCGGTCCTAAGCATCGTTGACACTCCGTCGGGCAATCACGATTATTGATTCGCCCCGCGCAGCGGCGGTCAAGCGGGGCCCGAAGGCGAACTTCGGGGGCGGCGTCGCTTCAGTCTTGAGCATCCTGGAAATCGGCATAATTCTGCTCGTCGCGCTGGTCGTGATCGGCCCCGAAAGGATGCCCGAGGTGCTGGTCGCGGTCGGGCGTGTGATGCGCGAGCTACGCCTGGCGAGCAACACCGTATTGCGGGAGCTTACCAGCACGGTCGACGATCTTCCCCCCGCCTTGCGGCCGCAGCGGCCATCCGACGCCGAGCGCCCACCGCCGCCTCCGCGACCTTCGCAAGCCCCCGGCGCTGCCGCCGGGCCCGAACCTCCGGACGAGCCGAAACCGCCGCCCGCGCAACCATAACTCGCGCCTCACGCCGATGGCCAGTGATCTGCCGAGCGAAACGATCGAGCCCCAGCCCGAGGCTCCTGCCGAGGGCGAGGGGCGGATGCCACTGGTCGAGCATCTCAAGGAACTACGCACCCGGGTGATCCGGGCGCTGATAGCGGTCGGCGTGGGGTTTATCATCGCCTACGCCGTCTGCGATCAGATCTTCAAGGTGCTTACCTTGCCGCTGCGCGAGGTCGCGCACGGCAACCTGCTGCTGATCGGGACGGGTGTGGGCGAGGCCTTCTTCACCAAGGTCAAGGTCGCGTTGATCGCCGGGTTGTTCATCGCGAGCCCTGCGGTCTTCTACGAGGTCTGGAAGTTCGTTGCGCCCGGGCTTTACGACAGCGAGCGTAAGCTGGCGCGGCCGTTCGTGATCTTCTCGACCCTGTTCTTCGTCGCCGGCGGTTACTTCTGCTGGGCGGTGGTGTTCAAGGTCGGCTTCGCGTTTTTCATCAGTCAGTACGCCTCGATCCAGATCACGCCGACCATCCGCATCAGCGAGTACCTGGCCTTCGCCTCGAAGCTGCTGCTGGCTTTCGGGCTGACCTTCGAGATGCCGATCCTGGCGCTGTTCCTGACCCGGCTGGGGGTGGTCGATTACCGCATGATGCTCCGTTATTTCCGCTACGCGGTGCTGATCATCTTCATCGTCGCGGCCGCGCTGACGCCGCCCGACATGGTCTCGCAGTTCTTGCTGGCGATTCCGCTGCTCGTCCTCTATGGGCTCAGCATCCTGGTCTCCTACCTGTTTCGGATCGTGCCGGCGGCCGAGACGCCGGCGGTTCAGGAGTCGTGAGCTAGCCTCAGTCGGGCGGCTTTCTTATAGTCCGTGCGCGGGAGGGAGCAGCCGTGGCCATCATCCAGGACTCACCCCAGGCGTTCGGCCGCCCAGGCATCGCGCCGCGCTGGACGCACAGCGCCAAGGACGTGGTCGGGACCGCATATTCGACCGCGAGCCGCATCTGGTTTACGGTTTCGGGCGGCGTGCTCAGCGAGATTTACTTCCCGACCATCGACCGTCCCCAGGTTCGCGACCTGCAATACCTAATCACGGACGGCGAAACGTTCTTCCACGACGTGCATCGGCACATGGACTCGCGGACCGAATATTTCGGCCATTGCGGGCTCGGTGCGCGGATCACCAATTCGGATCGCGAGGGACGCTACCAGGTCGTGATCGAGGCCATCGCCGATCCGCATCAGGCCTGCGTGCTGCTCAATACACGACTCGAAGGAGACGCCGATCTGCTGTCCCGCCTCCATCTCTATGTCTTGCTTGCCCCGCATCTACAGGTCGGCGGATGGCACAATAACGGCAACCTGGCAGCGATCGCCGGGCACGAATTCCTTACCGCCAACAAGGGCGGGACCTGGCTGGCGCTGGGCGGCACCACGCCGTTCATCGCGCGCTCGTGCGGCTACGTCGGCACCAGCGACGGCTGGAGCGATCTGGCCGCCAACCTCAAGCTCGACTACTCCTTCGCCGCGGCCCCGGACGGCAATATCGCGCTCACCGGCGAGATCGATCTGCGCCGCGGTTATGAATTCACGCTGGGACTCGCCTTCGGCAACAGCCAGCATCGCGCCGTCACCACGCTGTTTCAATCGCTGGGGATTCCCTACGCCGAGAACAAGCAGCGTTTCCTCGAGCAATGGCAGCGCGCCTGCCGCGAATTCCTGCCGATGCATCGCTTCACGGGCGACGAAGGCGCGCTCTATCACAGGAGCAATGAGCTTCTACTGTCCCACGAGGACAAGGGCTTTCCGGGCGCGATTATCGCCTCGCTGAGCATCCCGTGGGGCGAGATCAAGGGCGACGAGGACCTGGGCGGCTATCACCTGGTCTGGACCCGCGACATGGTCAACAGCGCGACCGGCCTGCTCGCCGCCGGCGACGTGGTCACGCCGCTGCGCGCGCTCATCTACCTGGCTTGCTCGCAGCAGGCCGACGGCGGCTTCCCGCAGAATTTCTGGATCGACGGTGAGCCTTACTGGCGCGGGATTCAACTCGACGAGGTGGCGTTTCCGATCATGCTGGCGTGGCGCCTCGCCAGGGCCGGGGGCCTCAAGGATTTCGATCCCTACCCGATGGTGCGCGGGGCAGCCCAGTATTTGATCCTCAACGGCCCGATAACGCCGCAGGAGCGATGGGAGGAAAACAGCGGCTTCTCGCCCTCGACACTCGCCAGCAATATCGCCGCGCTGATTTGCGCCGCTGCCTTCGCCCACGATCGCGATGACGAGCAGACCGCTCGCTTCCTCGAGGACTACGCCGACTTCCTGGAGACTCACGTCGAGCGCTGGACGGTGACCAATCGCGGCTTCCTGGTGCCGGGTATCCAGCGCCACTACTTGCGCATCAATCCCGTCGATCCCAACGATCCTGAGCCCAACGAGGATCCCGACCTGGGACAGGTCCTGATCCATAATCGCAAGCCGGGGGACCAGGCGCTGTTTCCGGCGGCCGAGATCGTCGATGCCGGGTTCTTGGAGCTGGTGCGTTACGGGATACGCAAGCCGCGCGATCGCTTGATCGAGGATTCGTTGAAAGTCATCGATGCGGTCCTCAAGGTCGACTTTCCGGCCGGTCCATGCTGGCGGCGCTACACGCACGACGGCTACGGCCAGCGCGACGACGGCGGCGCGTTCGACGGCTGGGGTGTCGGTCGCCCGTGGCCGCTGCTCTCGGGCGAGCGCGGCCATTACGAGCTCGCCGCCGGCCGCGACGCGCGTCCCTATCTGCATGCCCTGGAGGGCTTCGCCAACGCGACCCGGCTGCTGCCCGAGCAGATCTGGGACATGCCCGATAAACCGCGGGCGTTGCTCTACAACGGCAAGCCCACCGGCAGTGCGATGCCCCTGATGTGGGCGCATGCCGAGTACATCAAGCTGGTCCGCTCGCTCGCCGACGGCCATATCTTCGACCTGATTCCCGAGGTGGTCGAGCGCTTTCAGAAACCCCGCGAACGCCCGCGGGTCGAGGTCTGGAAGTTCAACCGACGCATCAAGTCGATCGCGTCGGGCGAGCGGCTGAGAATCCAGGCGGCCCATCCGTTCGTCCTGCATTGGTGCAAGGGTGAATGGAAGGATGTCCGCGACACGCGCTCGACGCCGACCGCGGTCGGGATCGAGTATGTCGATATCGAGACCGGCGCCGACGAGCGCGCGCCGCTGAATTTCACCTTCTACTGGCCCGAGGACGCGCACTGGGAAGGCCGCAACTACTCGGTCGCGGTGAGCGCAAACGATCGGCCGGCCTAGCCGATTCGTCGCATCGAGAAGCGATCGCCGATCGCCGCCAGCAACTCCATCACCTCGGTCTCCGACTCGGGGCCATAGTGGAGTCGCAGGTGATGGCGCACGGGATCTTCAGTGCGCAGCGTCGCCAGATTGTCGTACGATTCGATAATCGCCTTGAAGAGCATGATCTTCGCCGGCTCGACCCACAGTATCACGCTGCGCATCGCCGCGGGCCCGGCCGATTGGCGCGCACGGGCGGCGCGGACATCGCGATGGTTCGATCTTAACGCCATATGGACCTCGGGCTCGGACTACGCCTAGATTCTAGCCGATGGGACTGCCGCGGCTCATCTTTGTAACCGGCAAGGGCGGGACCGGAAAGAGCACCATCGCCGCGGCGCTGGCCCTGGCGCTTGCCCGGCGCCGGCGATGTCTGCTGGCGAGCCTCGACGGCCGCTCGTCGGCGGCGCAGATGCTCGGGCTCGAAGCAGGCGGCGAATCGCCCGCCACGCGCCGCGCCGCCGCAGCGCCCGAGCCGCTCAAGTTCGATCGCCGCGCCGAGCTCGAGGCCTTCATCGGACGAATCGTGCCGATGCGCGCCATCGCGAACCGGATGCTCAGGAGCCGCACCTTCGGCTATGTGACGGCGGCGGTGCCGGGCCTGGAGGCGTTCCTGTTGATGGAGCGGCTGCGGATCGTCGCCGGCGATGCGGCGCTCAATGATTACTACGTGGTGGCCGACGCGCCGGCCAGCGGAAGCGCGCTCGAGATGCTCGCAGTGGCCGCGGGGCTGCGCGCGCTGGCACCGCTCGGCACACTCAATCGCCTCGCCGCCGGGGTCGAGACCATGCTCACCGACCCGCGCCGCTTCGGTGTGATCCTGACCGCCACCCCCGAGGAGCTGGGCGTGCGCGAGGCGCTCGACACCGCGCGCCGCCTGGGCGAGCTGCGCATCCGACGCATCGCAGCGCTCTTGAACTGCGCGGTCGATCCGCTGTTCGACGCCGCCGAGGTCGAGGCCCTGCGCAAACTCGACGGCCATCGTGAGCTCGCTGCGCGCCGGCGCGAGCTCGCCCGCCGCACGGCCGCCGCCCGCCGTCAACTGAGCGCCGCCGGGATGGATGTGATCGAACTGCCGATGCTGTTTCGGGCCGAGTTGCATGGCCGCGAGCTTGCGAACCTCGCGCGCCGGCTCGGCGCCGCCGTGGTTGCCGATGAAGCCGCCGGTTGAGTCGATCCTCGCCAAGCGCCTTGTGATCTGCGTCGGGCCGGGCGGGGTCGGCAAGACCACTTCCAGCGCGATGCTGGCGCTGGTCGCCGCGGGCGCTGGGCGGGCGGTCGACGTGATGACGATCGATCCGGCGCCGCGCCTGCTCGACGCGCTCGGCCTCGACGCCGGCTCGAATCAGCCGCAGGCCGTGAGCCTCGACGGCCTCGGACGCGGGCGCCGGGGTCGGATGCGTGCGATGCGCATGGATCCGAAGCACACCTTCGATCGGATCATCGAACGCTACGCGCCCTCAGCCGCCGCGCGCGATGCGATCCTCGCGAACCGCATCTATCGCAATCTTTCGCAAACCCTGGCCGGGGTCGCCGATTACATGGCGATCGAGCGCTTGCTCGAGCTTCACGAACAGGGCGGCGCGGACCTGATCGTGCTCGATACGCCGCCCGCCGCCGAAGCGATCGATTTCCTCGATGCGCCGCGCCGGCTGTTGGAGTTCCTCAACTCGCGCGCCGTCACTCTGCTCGGCGCCTCGGGCAACATGCTCCGCGGCGGCCTCTCGATTGTCGATTTCGCCGCGCGCGCGGTGCTCGCGGCCTTCGATCGCGTGACCGGGCTGCATCTGCTGCGCGATGTCCAGGGCTTTATCCGCGGCTTCGACGGGATGTATCCCGGTTTTGTGGAGCGGGCCGCCCGCGCCCAGGCGTTGCTGCGCGATCCCTCCTGCACTGCGATTATCGTGACCACCGCCGAACGCGAGCGCATCGCGCAGGTGAGCTCTTTCGTCGAGGGTTTGACCGCGGCGGGGGTTGCGATCGGCGCGGTGCTGGTGAATCGCGTTAGCGCCGAGCTGCCGCGTCCCACGGGCGCGCGCCGCGGGGACATCGGGCCCGCGCTACGCCGCAAGCTCGCGGCCAATCTCGCCGACTTCCGCGCCCTCAAACGGCGCGAGCAGGGCGCGCTCGCTGCGATCCGCGACGCCATCCCGGCCGGCGTTCCGCTGATTATCGCGCCCGAGCTCGGCTACGAGCCGCGGAGCCTCCGCGATCTGACCGAAATCGGACGGCGGCTTAAGCCCGGTTAGCGGCGCTTGCGGGGCCGGGCGCCGCGCGCGGCGGACGCCGGCTTGCCCGGATCGAGCAGGCGATCGACCTTCATGCTCAGGTTGGTGAATTGCGCGTTTAGATGGTCGAGGCGCGACTTGAGCTCGCGGATGTCGCGCTTGGACGGGATGTTGACGAAGTCGAGCACCGTCTCGACATTGCGATCGAAAAGGTGCTTGTTGGCCGTCAGCCGCTCGCCGGCGCGCCCGAGTTGGCGGCGCAGGTTCTCGTTGGCCATCACCTCGCTGAAGAAGCTCGCGATGCCGTCCTCGCTGAGCCCCCGAAGCCGGTCGATAAGCGTGCGCGCTTCCCTGCGTGGCATGCGTCTAACTATATATAGGACCTACCGTAGCGCCAACTGATGATGACCGTCGCCGCCATTTTGAGCTTCGCCTCGGGCTTTGCGCTGATGGGCTATCGCGGGACGCCAGCCGAAGTGATCGGCACCTCGCTCGCGATCGATGCCGCGCTGGCGCCGCTGACCGCGCTGGTGGCGGCGCGGCGCGGACGTTCGGTCGCCTTGTGGTGCGCGATCGGCTTCATGCTCGGCGCGTGGGCGCTGTTCTGGGCGCTGGTGGTGCTGTCGGTGAAACCGGCCCGGATCGATCCGCCGACTCCCGGCTTCCCACCTTCATCGGATGCCGCCTGAGCCGCCTTGCCGCGATGTTTTTCCGGCGCGGTTGAATCATCGACCGGGGCGCGGCTAACGTGATCTCAACGGACGCTTGAACCACAAGGAGCCGCTGGATGGCCGCCAAAGTCGAATTCGCGATCTTCTCGCCGCAGGCCGGATTGAATCTCCCGACCCTCATCGAACGCTGCAACCTCGTCGAGCGCTATGGCTTTCATTCGCTGTGGCTGGTCGATCACGTCTTCAGCCCGCTCTATCCCGATCTCGACCAGCTCGATTGCCTCGCGCTCCTAAGCGCGCTCGCCGTCCGCACCGGCAGCATCCGGCTCGGCATCCTGGTGCTCTGCAATTCGTTCCGCAATCCGGCTTTGACGGCCAAGATGCTGACCACGATCGACCATCTTAGTGGCGGCCGGCTCGAAGTCGGAATCGGTGCGGGATGGGCCGAGCGCGAGTACGTCGCCTACGGCTACGATTTCCCCTCGATGGGCGAGCGGCTCAAGCGCCTCGACGAGAGCGTGCAGATCATCAAGGCGATGTTCACCGAGGCTCGGCCGAGCTTCACCGGCCAGTACTACCGGATCCAGGAGGCGGCGAATAATCCCAAGCCGCTCCAGAAGCCGCATCCCCCGATCACGATCGGCGGCAGCGGCGAGAAGGTGATGCTGCGGCTGGTCGCCAAGTACGCCGATCGATGGAATTGCCCGTCCGCCTATCGCGACTTCAATCACAAGATGGCGGTGCTCAAGGAGCAATGCCGCTCGGTCGGCCGCGACTTCTCGACCCTGCAAATCTCCGAGCAGACGCTGATCACGCTCGGCCGCAACGACGCCGAAGTCGAGGAGAAGTGGAAGGTCGGCCAGAAGATGAAGCCGTTCGCGATTACCGCCGTGCGCGGCACGCCGCCGCAGGTTATCGCGCAGCTTCGCGAGCGCGTCGAGCGGGGCGTCAGGATGTTCGTGCTCTATTTCAGCGATCAGGCCGCGCCGGCGACGCTCGATCTGTTTGCGCGCGAGGTGATGCCCGCGTTTGCGTGAGTTGTTTGACATCTACCAGCGCAGGGCGCTGGCCGGGACGATAGGCTGGGCCGCGCTCCTGATCGGCCTCGCGATGCTCTCCGGATGCGCGAGCGCCTCGGCCGGCTCGACCGTGGCTTTTGTCACGGAGCTCGGTACGACCAACGGACTCGCCGCCGGCTCGCCCGTGACTTACGGCGGCGCGACGATCGGCTCGGTCAGCGATCTCGGCTGGAAGCTCAACGGCGATACGAAGGTCAGCTTCGAGGTGCAATACCAGTACGCACAGAGCGTGCACCAGGATTCGATCATGGTGCTGCATACCGACGCGGGTCCGCCCGCGCTCGACCTCTATAACCCGAGTCCCAACGGCGCGGTCGCGCTACCGGGCTCGAAGATCGACAGCGCTTCCAGTCAGCACGAGCTGGCGGCACTGCTTACGGCGCGCGGTTTCACCGCCGTGACCTCCTCGATGGTCGGCGTGGCGGGGGCGCTCGGCAGCGCGGCGGGGGCGTCGCCGCCACCGGCGGTGACGATCGATCAATTGCAACGCGAGCTCGCCGCCGTGCAGGCCCAGGCCGCCGCCAACGGCTCGACGAATACCGCCGCGACCGCCGCGCAGCTCCATGCCTTGAATCAACAGGTGCAGAGCCTGCAACAGCAAATGGTCACGCTGGGCGCGAGCCCGCAGGCGCAGCAGCTTCGCAACGAGATCGACCAGCTCGCGCATACCCTGAGCACGCCGCCGGCCACGCCGCCCAGCTCGTCCGGTACGCTGGTGACGCCGCGCGTCTATTGAGCGCGCTGCCAGCGATGGACACGGATCGCGCCGTGGCGTATCTCAGTTCGACGAACCCTGCGATTAATCGGGAGTGATTGAATGAACGGAGCGGAGAGCCTGGTTCGTACGGCCGAGGCGTGCGGTATCAAGGTATGTTTTGCGAATCCGGGTACCACCGAGATGCCGCTGGTGGCGGCGCTCGATTCGAGCCGCATCCGCCCGGTGCTGGCGCTGTTCGAAGGCGTGGTCTCCGGGGCGGCCGACGGCTATGCGCGACTCAGCGATGCGCCGGCGATGACGCTGCTACACCTCGGACCCGGCTTCGCCAACAGTATCGCCAACTTCCACAATGCCCGGCGCGCCCGCTCGGCGGTGCTGAGCGTGATCGGCGATCACGCGACCTGGCATCTCAAGCACGATGCGCCGCTGACCTCGGATATCGTCTCACTGGCGCGGCCGGTCTCCGGATGGATTCGCTCGGCCGCTTCGTCGGCCTCGATCGCTCACGACACCGCCGAGGCGATCGCCGCCGCCGGCCACTATCCAGGCCGGGTCGCGACGTTGATTGCGCCGGCGAACTGCCAATGGGATCCTGCCGAGGCAGCCGCATCTCCGATCGCGGTCGCCGCGCCGCCCGCCGTGCCCGCCGACGCCGTCAAGCGCGCCGCCATCGCGATGCGCCGCGGAGTTCCGACCGTCCTGTTCCTGGGCGGGCAGGGGCTGCGCGCCCGCAGCCTGACCGCCGTCGCGCGCATCGCGGAGAAGACCGGATGCACGCTGATGTGCGAGACCTTTCCGGCGCGGATGGAACGCGGGACGGGCTCTCCCGCGCTGGCGCGGCTGCCATATTTTCCCGAGCAGGCGCTGGAGGCGCTCGCGCCTTACAAGCTGATGATCATCGCCGGCGCGCCGCGTCCGGTCGCCTTCTTCGGCTATCCGAATTCACCCAGCCTGCTGATTCCCGAGGGTTGCGAGGCCGAAATGCTGGCCGAGCCCGAGCAGGATGTCGCATCGGCTCTGGAAGCGCTCGCCGACGAACTCGGCGCGCCGGCCAAGCCGAAAATCCCCACTTATGAGCGTGCCGCGAAACCGTCGGGCCCGTTGATTCCGCCCAATATCGGCGCAGCGCTGGGCGCGCTGATTCCCGACCACGCGATCCTGATGGACGAGGGCGCGACCACCGGCTTCTCCGCCTATCTCAGCTCGGCCGGCGCGCGCCCGCATACTTATCTCGCGCTGACCGGCGGCGCGATCGGCCAGGGACTGCCGTGCGCGACCGGGGCTGCGGTCGCCGCGCCCGATCGCAAGGTGATCGCGCTGCAGGCCGACGGCAGCGGGATGTACACGCTGCAGGCATTGTGGACCAACGCGCGCGAGTCGCTCGATATCACGACTATCATTTGCAACAACCGCAGCTACCGGATTCTCCAGGTCGAGCTCGCCCGCGCCGGAATCACCGAGCCGGGACCAAAGGCGCGCTCGCTCACGATGCTCGATAATCCGGAGCTCAACTGGGTCGACATGGCGCGCGGGATGGGCGTGCCGGGGGTGCGCGTCGGCACGGCCGACGAGCTGGTGCGCGAGCTCGAGCGCGCGATTCCCGAGCGCGGGCCGAATCTTATCGAGATGATGATGTAGCGGCGGCGCTCGCTTGCGCGATCAGCGCCGCAAGATGCGCCGGCAGCTCGCCGAGATGCGCGATACGCGCATCGTGCTCGACGCGTTCACCGACGCAGATGAAGCGGATGCCCGCGGCGGCCGCCGCCTCGCGATCGATGTGGCTGTCGCCGACGTATACCGCGCGATCGGCCGCGACCCCGGCCCGTTGCAGGCATAACTCGAGCATATCCGGGGCCGGCTTGGGACGAACCCTGTCGCGTGCGCAGGCGATGGCGTCGAAAATCTCGCTCAGCTCGAGAAACTCGACCAGCGCCGGGACGGTGGTCGAACGGTTGGTCGCAAGCCCGAGCCTGAAACCGCGCTTGAGCTCGAGCATGAAAGGACGCAGCTCGAACGGCGTGCGTAGCAGCCTGAAGAACGGCGCCGAATCGAGCCCGCGCGCCACCGCCTTCATCCGCTCGAGCTTCTCCCGATCGGCGCCGGCCCGCCGCTCGAACATCTGGATGGCCGCGTAGTAGATGCCCTCGCGCTCTTCGACGGGACTGAGCGGCGGCTCGCCGATCGCGCCGAAGATCGCGTTGTAGTAGGCGATATTCGCTGCGACAGAATCGAACAGCACGCCGTCGGCGTCAAAGATAACCAGCTCGACCATCAGGAACGAAGCACTGCGCCGCTTACGAATCGAGGGTCTTGTTGGTCTCGGACTTCCACTCGGTCATCAGCTTGAAACCAGGCGTGCCGCCGAATTCCGCGACCGTCGCGCGCATGATCTCGTCGTCCGAAAGGCTCAAGTCGAGCGGCTTCACGATCGGCTGACGGACGTACCAGGGCGTGTCGCAGAAGAACTCGAGGCGGTTGTTCTCGATATCGCGATAGTATACCGAGAGCCACGAGCCGTGCGTGATGGTCTCGATATCCTTGACGCCGGCCTCCTTGAGTATCGCGTAGCGCTTGCGCAGTTCGGTCAGCGAGTCGACGCGGAACGAAATATGGTTGATGACGCGAACGTCGGGGGGG
>Ga0209415_10013585_pt1 | contig 13412 bp, 10 predicted proteins | sample PeaSoiSIISIP2007_FD_187696 | JGI IMG/M metagenome (GOLD analysis project Ga0209415, IMG submission 187696) | Peat soil microbial communities from Weissenstadt, Germany - SII-SIP-2007 (SPAdes) (version 2) | ecosystem: Environmental > Terrestrial > Soil > Wetlands > Peat | place: Germany... | reverse complement strand
CAGCCGGTCAAGATGAGCTTCCGCTACGCGACCACGTTCGGCTCCAACACCCCCGAGGCCTACGAGCGCCTCGTCCTGGACGCCATGATTGGCGACGGCACGCTCTTCATCCGCGGCGACGAGACCGAGACGTCCTGGAAGCTCTACACCCCGGTTCTGGACTTCTGGCGGTCGCAGGGCCGCAAGGGAATGGAGGGGTATGCGGCAGGATCGTGGGGCCCCGACGCGGCGGGCGCCCTGCTGGCCTCGCGGGGCAACGCGTGGCGCCAGCCCTGAGCGCCCATGTCCGGGATATTCGACGCGCTTCCGGGAATGGAGTTTCCCGTGGCTTCCATCTCAAGCGGGCTAGACCAAATGTGGAGCGGCGCGGCCTCCGAGGGCCGGCCCTCGCCCCCGTCTGACGACGCGAAGGCGATCCAGGTTAACTTCGTCCTGCACCTCGGCCTGAGGACCGACTCCGCCGACGCCGTCCGCCAGTTTGAGACCGCGGTCCGCTTTTCCAGGAGCTACCCGTGCCGCGTCGTCGTCCTATGCCCGCTCAAGAACGACTCCGAGGCCGCGGAGATACGGGCAAAGGTATACGGCGAGTGCTCGATCGGGAAATCTGCGGACGACACGCGCTGCTGTGAGTTTGTCATGCTGAGCTACCCGCGCAGCGCGCGCATCTATCTGGAGAACCAGGTGTCGGTCTGCCTCTCGACGGATCTGCCCCTCTACTACTGGGCCCACGGATTCAGCGAGTCTGCGCGGCTGGCCGACTACCGGTACCTGCTCACGACGGCCAAGCGCGTCCTTATCGACAGCGCCACGGCTCCGGCGGATGCTATCACCTTCCCGTGGCCGCGGCCCGAGAACGTCCGCGACCTGGCGTTTGCCCGGTTGCTTCCGGCCCGCCAGATGATCGGCCAGTTTCTGAGCCGGTACCGGGTGGAGGCGCTCGCCAAGGGCCTTAAGTCGATCACCCTTTCGCACGGCGCCGAGGTTTCCGCGGAGGCCCGCGTCCTGATGTCTTGGGTCAGGGAGCGGATCGGCGCCTGCGGCGCGACCGGCGAAACGTGTTCAATCGGCGCGTCCCCGGATCTCGCCCCAAGGGCGTTCGCACTGGGCTTCGCCTACGGCGACAGGAGATTCTTTGCTTGGAACGCGGACCTGGCGTCGGCCCACGCGACGCTCGACGGGGATTTCGGTTCGGGTCGCATGACGATGCCAGCGTCGATCGCGCTTCTGCCGCAGGAGAGCGCCCTGAGCGAGGCGATGTTCTTCTGAGCCCCCGCTACACCGCCCGCAGGAGCACGTAGCTGCGCCGGCCCTTGCGCAGCAGGAGGTACCTGCCGAAGAGCAGGTCGCCGAGGGCGACGGAGCGCGCGGCCTGCGCGACCCGCTTGTTGTTCAGGTAGATCCCTCCGCCCTCGACATCCTTGCGCGCCTGGCCCCTCGAGGCGCAAAGGCCGCTGAGAACGAGAAGGTCGACGACGGGGCAGCCGGGGCCCTCGATTTTCGACTTCTCGATCTGGCGGGTCGGAATCTCCTCGGAAACGTCGTTGAACAGGGCCTCCGTGATTCCGTCCAGGCCGCCGCCGAACATGATTTCGCTCGTCCGGGCCGCGTCGTCGCATGCCGACTTGCCGTGGACGATCGAGGTCACCTCCCGGGCGAGGGCCCTCTGGGCCTCGCGGGCGCCCGGGTTTGAAGCGTGCCTCGCCTCGAGGGCGTCGATCTCGTCTGCCGACAGCAGCGTGAACTTCCTCAGGTAGTCCGGCACCACGGCGTCTTCGGTGTTGATGAAGAACTGGTAGAATCGGTACGGGCTCGTCTTGCGGGGGTCCAGCCAGACCGTTCCCGTCTCCGTCTTGCCAAATTTGGTGCCGTCCGACTTTGTGATCAGGGGAAATGTCAGGCCCCACGCCGGGACGCCCAGCTTCTTGCGGATGAGATCTGTGCCGGCCGTGATGTTGCCCCACTGATCGGATCCGCCGATCTGCAGCTCGCAGCCGTGGGCCTTGCGCAGGTGGTAGAAGTCATGGGCCTGGAGCACCATGTAGCTGAACTCCGTGTAGCTGATCCCGCCCTCGCCCTCCATCCGCGAGCGGATGCCCTCCTTCGCCACCATCACGTTGACGGAGAAGTGCTTTCCGATGTCGCGAAGGAAATCAAGGTAGCTGACCCCGGCCGTCCAGGCCGCGTTGTCCACCATGCGGGCCGGATTCGCCTTGGAATCGAAGTCCAGGATGCGGGAAAGCTGGGTCTTGATGCTGGCGAGGTTGCTGTCGAGTTGCTCCCGGGAGAGGAGGTTGCGCTCGGCGGACTTTCCCGACGGGTCGCCGATCATCCCCGTGGCCCCGCCCGCGAGGGCGATGGGTGAGTGGCCGTGAAGCTGGAAGCGGCGGAGCGTCAGCTGGCCGATGAGGCTGCCCACGTGCAGGGAGTCCCCCGTCGGATCGAATCCGCAGTACAATGTGAGCGGGCCGGCCGCCGAGCGCTTGGTCAGCGCATCCAGGTCGGTGCAGTCGGCGACGAGGCCGCGCCATTTCAGCTCTTCGATGATGGTCATGGACACCCCCAAAAAGCCCCCCCGGGCCTCCCGCGGCAAGGGATTTTGGCGGAGTCAAGGCGGTCGGCGCAAAAAACGATTTGCGAAGGAGGGGGCCCTTGCCCATGTTGCCCGGCCCCGGAGGTCGCTCCCGTCGGGGCGGCATTCGGACAAAGTCCACATGCAAACCCATCTCCCACCATGCCAATAGCCATCGGAACAAAAGCCCCGGATTTCACGCTCAAGACCTCGGCGGCGGACGGCCTCAAGGACGTAAGGCTGAGCGACAACTTCGGGAAGAAGAAGACCGTGATTCTCTTCTTCCCTCTGGCATTCACGGGCGTCTGCACCCAGGAGATGTGCGACGTGACGGCCGGGCTGGGCGAGTACTCGGGGCTCAACGCCGAGGTCTACGGCATAAGCGTCGACAGCCCGTTCGCGCAGGCCGCATGGGCGAAGCAGAACAAGATCTCCGTGACGCTGCTTAGCGACCTCAACAAGAAGGTCGCCGCCGCATACGGGGTCATCTTCCCCGGGCTTGCGGGGATCGGGGACACCGCCGCCCGAGCCGCGTTTGTGATCGGAACCGACGGGGTTGTGAGGTACGCCGAGCAGACTCCGACGCCCAAGGACCTTCCCGATTTTGCGGCGGTCAAAGCCGCTGTCGCGAAATAGCCCCTGGTTCCGCGATGAGCCAACAGCCGGATCCTCTCGCGACGCTGCAGGCCTTCGAGGCCGGCGGGGCGAAGCACAAGTTTCATTCGCTTCCCGCGCTCGCGTCGGCCGGCCTCGACGTCTCGAGGCTTCCGGTGTCGATTCGGCTCGTCCTGGAGTCGCTTGTGCGCAACTGCGACGGCAAGCGGGTGACCGAGCACGCCGTCCGCGCCCTCGCCTCGTGGCAGGCGAAAGCGCCGCGCACCGAGGAGATCCCGTTTGTCGTGGCCCGGATCGTGCTCCAAGACTTCACGGGAGTGCCCCTTCTCGTCGACCTCGCCGCGATGCGCTCGGCGGTCGCCCGGATGGGAAGGAGCCCGAAGATGATAGAGCCCCTTGTCCCCGTCGACCTGGTCGTCGACCACTCCGTCCAGGTCGACTTCTCCGGAAGCGCGGAAGCGCTGGCGAAGAACCTTGAGATGGAGTTCGTTCGAAACCGCGAGCGCTACACGTTCCTCAAGTGGGGCATGCAGGCCTTCGAGACCTTCAAGGTCGTGCCGCCGGGGATCGGGATCGTCCACCAGGTCAACCTCGAATACCTGGCGAAGGGCCTCCTGCGCGATCCTGACGGGATCTTGTACCCCGACACGCTGGTCGGCACCGATTCGCACACCACGATGATCAACGGCCTGGGTATCGTCGGATGGGGGGTGGGCGGCATCGAGGCCGAGGCGGGGATGCTGGGCCAGCCAGTGTATTTCCTGACCCCGGACGTCGTGGGGGTCCATATGACGGGGTCGATCCGCGAGGGGGTGACGGCGACGGACCTTGCGCTCACGGTCACGCAGCTGCTCAGGAAGGCCAAGGTGGTGGGGAAGTTCGTCGAGTTCTACGGCCCCGGCGCCGCGGCGCTGCCGGTCGTCGACCGCGCAACGATCGGAAACATGTCCCCCGAGTACGGCGCCACCATGGGGTTCTTCCCGATCGACTCGGAGTGCTCGAGCTACCTTCTCGCGACGGGCCGCAGCGCCGAGCATGTCGCCCTCTACGAAGCCTATTACAAGGCGCAGGGGCTGTGGGGAATACCCCAGAGGGGCCAGATCGACTATTCGCAGGACATCGAGCTGGACCTGGGCTCGGTCGTCCCGAGCGTCGCGGGCCCGAAGCGCCCGCAGGACAGGATCGAGCTGCCCGGCCTAAAGAAGGAGTTTCAGAGCTCGTTCTCGCGGCCCGTCTCCGAGAACGGGTTCGGAAAGAAGGCCGAGGAGCTCCAGACGACCTCCGCGGACGTTTCGCTCAACGGCGAGGGCAAGGTCAGGCTGGGGCACGGCAGCGTTTTGATCGCAGCCATCACGAGCTGCACCAACACGTCGAATCCCTCCGTCATGCTGGCCGCGGGCCTGCTCGCGAAGAAGGCGGTCGAGCGCGGCCTCAGGGTGGGGCCGGCGGTCAAGGCGTCGCTCGCGCCGGGTTCTAGGGTCGTGACGGACTACCTCACCCGGACTCGCCTCCAGCCGTTTCTCGACGCGCTGGGCTTCCAGACCGTCGGCTACGGCTGCACCACCTGCATCGGCAATTCCGGCCCACTGGCGCAGCCGATCGAGGATGCGATAGCGAAGAGCGACCTGGTCGCGGCCTCGGTTCTTTCGGGCAACCGCAATTTCGAGGCGAGGGTCCACCAGAGCATCAAGGCGAACTTCCTCATGTCGCCCCCGCTCGTGGTGGCGTTCGCCCTTGCCGGACGAGTGGACATCGACCTGACCCGGGAGCCGCTGGGCACGGGAAGCGACGGGAAGGACGTCTTCCTCAGCGACGTCTGGCCGAGCCTCGCCGAGGTGAGGGACCTGATGCAGTCGGCGCTCAAGCCCGAGGTCTACCGCGGGCTCTATTCCGACTTCGCCTCGCAGAACCCGAAGTGGAACGAGATCCCGTCTTCGACGGGCGACACCTACGCCTTCGACGCCAGTTCGACCTACATCCAGGAGCCCCCCTTCTTCGCGGACTTTTCGATCAAGCCGGTCCCCATCGCCGAGATAAAGGGGGCGCGGGCGCTCGGCATCTTTGGCGATTCCGTGACGACCGACCACATCTCGCCGGCGGGCTCCATAAGAAAGTCGTCCCCAGCCGGCCGCTTCCTCCTGGAGAGCGCCGTGGCGTTCGAGGACTTCAACAGCTACGGCTCGCGGCGCGGCAACGACCGCGTGATGACCCGCGGCACGTTTGCAAACGTGAGGATCAAGAACCTGATGCTCGCGGGCGAGGAGGGCGGCGACACGCTCCTGCAGCCCGAGGGAACGCGACTCTCGATCTACGACGCGGCCGTCCAGTATCGAAAGCGCGGGACCCCACTTGTGGTCCTGGCGGGCCAGGACTACGGCGCCGGCTCGTCGCGCGACTGGGCCGCCAAGGGCACGAAGCTCCTCGGCGTCAAGGCCGTTGTCGCGCAGAGCTTTGAGCGGATCCACCGCAGCAACCTCGTGGGGATGGGCGTCCTTCCCCTGCAGTTCGGGGATGGAACCACGGCCATGACCCTCCGGCTGGACGGGTCCGAGACCTACGACGTCCTCGGCCTTGGGCTTTCGCTTAAGCCGCAGCAGGATATAATGTTGCGCATAACTCGAAAGGGCGGGGAGAGCCTCGAAGTTCCGGTGCGCTGCCGGATAGACACCCCCATCGAGATCGACTACTACCGGCACGGGGGTATCCTGCCCTACGTCCTCCGCCAAATCCTCGCAAAGAAGTGATTTCCGAAGCCACAAAGCCGGTCTACCTGGTCGATGCCTACTCCGATCCGGTGGTCGTCCGCATCGAGGGCAGGGCGAGCTTTCTCAACAGCGCCTGTCTGCGCGACTTCATGGCGCAGATGCTCAAGTCCGGGAAAGCCAGGTTCGTCATCGACTTCCTTCGATGCACGAGCATGGACAGCACATTCCTCGGCGTGCTCGCCGGGTTTGCGCTCGAGCTTCGCAAATGCACCCCAAAGGGCAGCCTCGTCCTCACGCGGATGGGGCAGCGCAACCTGGAGCTCGTCCGAAACCTCGGGCTGCACAAGCTGCTGACCATCGATGCGACCGAGGCGGGGGCGAATTTCGACGGTTGCGACACCCCTCTTTCAAGCGGCGACCGGAGCGAGCTTGAGAACGCGCGGCTCGTGCTTGAGGCGCATGAGAACCTTGTCTCGGCCGACGAGTCGAACCGCGGGAAATTCCAGGACGTTCTCGTTTTCATGAAGAACCGCGTTGAGCAGCGATAGGAGTTCGGGCTAATTCGTCGGCGGAGCCCCCGGCCTCCCGCAGGCGCCCACATGCCCAATTTCCTCATCACGTGCCTCCTCCTGCTCGTGGCCGCTCTCTGCCTCGCCCTGTACCGGGCGGGAAGGCTATCGGACAGCAGGGAGGAACAGCGCCGGCAGGCCACCTATGACCGGCAGCGCGCCCTTGATTTCATGCACCTCATGGCGGAGGCGGTGGGCGAGGGCCTGTCCCGCCAGGAGCTGCACCAGCGCATCGTGCACGCGTCGATCCTGTGCACGGGCGCCCTGAGCGCCTGCATCTTCGAGCGCACGCCCGCCAACACGATGCGCAGCGTCGCCGTTGAGGGGCTCTTCCCTCCCCACCGGCCGCTCCCCGACCACATAAAGGGCAAGCTGACCACCCGCGCCAAGTTCATCGAGCAGGTGCTCAGGTCCGAGGAATTCCCGGTCGGGGAGGGCATCGCGGGCCGGGTGGCCGAGACCGGCCGCGCCGAGCTCATAGCGGACGCGGCCCTGGATCCGCGGATCGTGAGGCACGAGGACCCGAACCTCGCCGTGCGCTCGGTGATTGCGGTCCCGATGAGGTTTCGCGAGCGCTTCTTTGGCGTCCTCGCCGTCGCGAATCCCGTGGACAGCCGCCCCTTCACGGAGACGGAGTGCACGCTGATGCAGTCGCTTGCGGAGCAGGCCGCGCTCGCGCTCCAGAATTCGGAGTCGATGAGCCTTCAGATCGAGCGCAAGCAGCTCGACCTCGACCTTTCGATCGCGAGCGGGATCCAGCAGATGCTGCTCCCGGCCCGCTCGACCGTGTTTCCCGGGCTCGATCTCGACGCCCGGTACTCCCCGGCCCAGAGGGTGGGCGGCGACCTCTTCGACGTCATAGCCCTCTCGCCGACTCGGCTGGGAGTGGCGGTGGCCGACGTCTCGGGCAAGGGGATTGCCGCCTCGCTCTACATGGCGGTGTGCCGGACCAACCTCCGGCAGATTGCGCGAAGGCACATCTCCCCGGCGCAGGTCCTCGTCGACCTGAACCGCACCATGGAGGCCGACATACAGGGAGATCTCTACGTCACGATGCTCTACGCCGTGATCGACACGGAGACGAACCGCGTGACCTTCGCACGCGGGGGCCATGAATTGCCGCTTTTTGCGCGGACAGAGCCCTCAACCGGGGCCTATCTCACCCACCTTGTTCGCTCGGAGGGGATGCCCCTGGGACTGGTTCCCGACGACCTTTTCGCCTCGGCCATCGAGGACAGGATGGAGCCGTTCGAATCGGGCGACACGCTTGTCCTCTACACCGACGGCGTCACCGAAGCGCCCAACGAGGAGGAGAAGGAATTCTCGGGCGCGCGCCTCGCGGATGTCGTGCGCGCCCTGCACACCCGCCCCGCCCGCGAGATAAACGACGGGATACTCGAGAGCGTCCGCAGGTTTTCCGGCGCGGCGCCCCAGCGCGACGATCTCACGCTGGTGACGGTGAGGAGGTCCTGACCCCGAATGGCCGGCGCATCCCATGCCGAGCGCAGGAGGGTCCTGATCGCCGGCGGCGGCGCGGCCGGCTTCCTCGCGGCGATCACTTGCGCCGAGGCGGATCCCCGTGCGGACGTGACCCTCCACGAGGCTACCGCCCATCCGCTCTCGAAGGTGCGTGTCTCTGGCGGCGGCCGGTGCAACGTCACCCACGCGTGTTTTGAAGCAGGCGAGCTGGCCGGTAACTTTCCCCGGGGCTCGAGGGAGCTGATCGGCCCCTTTCACCGCTTCGGGCCCGCCGAGACTGTCGCCTGGTTCAAGGAGAGGGGCGTCGAGCTCAAGACGGAGAGGGACGGAAGGATGTTTCCGGTCACGGATGACTCCGCGACGGTCGTTTGCTGCCTGATGCGGGCCGCGGAGAGGGCGGGCGCGCGGCTGCTTACCCGAAGCGCCGTTAAGGCGGTCTCGAGGAGGTCCGGGGGCGCCGCCGGCCGTTTCGCCGTGGCGCTTTCGGGCGGCGGGGAAGTGCTGGCGGACCGCGTTCTCATCGCAACGGGTGGCGGCCGGGAGTCCGCGGGCCTCTCAATCGCGGCGAGCCTCGGCCACTCGATCGTCCCGCCCGTGCCCTCCCTGTTCACGTTTCACATTGACGACCCGCGGCTCAAGGGCCTCGAGGGCGTCTCCGCGCCCGCCGCCGGCGCCTCGGCGCGGGCCATGCGCCTGCGCGAGGTCGGTCCGGTGCTGGTGACCCACTGGGGCCTCAGCGGCCCCGCAATCCTCAGGCTCTCGGCGTGGGGTGCGCGCGAACTCCACGCGGCAGGGTACAAGTTCGCCCTCGTGGTCAATTGGGTGGAGCCGCGGACGCCGGAGCAGGCGAGGGCCGACCTAGAGTCCGACCGGGCCGCCCATCCGCGCCGCAGGGTGTCCTCAGCCAACCCGTTCGGGCTGCCCGCGCGCCTCTGGGAGCGCCTTGCGTCGGCGGCCGGCATACTGTCCGCGGCCACCTGGGCGAGCGTCCCGAACGATTCGCTCAGGGCCCTTGCCCTTCAGGCGACGGCCTCGGAATTCGCGGTGGCTGGCAAGAGCATGAACAAGGAGGAATTCGTGACATGCGGCGGGGTGCGCCTTGACGAGGTGGACATGGCGACCATGGAGAGCCGCATTTGCCCGGGCCTCCACTTTGCCGGCGAGGTGCTGGACATCGACGGCATCACGGGCGGCTACAACTTCCAATCGGCCTGGACCACCGGATGGCAGGCGGGAAAAGCGATGGCCGGGCCCTGACGCCGCAGGATGGCGTCAGTGCGCCGCCGCCGGCTGCGCCTTCGCCTTGGGGCTCGCCAGCTTGAGGGCGAGGAATATGAAGAACAGGACCAGCGGCAGGACGGCGATCCTCCCCAGCATCTCAAGCCCGGCCGAAGCCTGTATTCCCAGCCACTGGCCGGCGAGCGCACTGCCGTCAGGCGCCGCCGACAGCCCCGCCGCGGTCTGGCCGGCGGGGATTCTCTGCGCGATGCCCTGGTCGAAGTATTTTCCGAGGACCGGGAGGGCGAAGCTCACGCTCAGCATCCCGGAGCCGCCCATTATCGCAAGGCCCATGGCTCCGGTGTCGGGGAACCGCTCGTTCACAAAACCGAGCATGGTCGGCCAGAAGAAGCACACGCCCAGGGCGAAGACCGTCGCGGCGAGGTAGAGCAGGTTGCCGGTCGCATGGCTCATCGAATAGAGGCCGAGCCCGCTCAGGATTGCGCTCAGCAGAAGCATCCCGAGGGGCGACAGCCGGTGGACGAACGTGCCGGCGCACTGCCGGCCGACGGCCATGAGGCCGTTTATCCAGGCGAGGACGAGGATGCCCGGGACCCCCGCACTGGTCAGGATGTTCGGGATCCACGTGGTGCTTCCGAGCTCGGTGGTGGCCGTCATGAACATGCACGCCACCATGAGGAGGAAGAGCGGATGAACGCAGGCCTTGATCATCGACCCCCAGGAGACTCCCATCTGGACCCGCTCGGTCTTCGGGAACGGCTGGCCGAGGAACATCACCCCGTAGATGCCCAGCGGCAGCAGCAGGGTCGCAAACTCGGTCCTCCAGCCCAAGCCCGTGAATCTCTCGATCAAGTAGGCCAGGACGCCCCCAATCACAATGCCCCCGGGGAACCAGACGTGAAAGTGGTTCAGCTTCGTGGTCTTGTCGTTGGGGTAGAGCGTTGCGATCAGGGGATTGCACGCCGCCTCCACCGAGCCGTTGGCGACGCCGAAGATCAGCGTGCCGATGAAGAGGCTCCAGAAGTCCCAGGCGCAGATCGTGAGCACGATGCCGGCAAGGTGGCCCACGAACGCGAACGCCACGATCTTCCCGAGGCCGAGCGCGTCGCAGAGCGGGCCGCCGAACAGCATCGCCAGGGTGAAGCCCCAGAACGCGGTCCCGTTCACCCAGCCGAGCTGCTCGTGGGTAAGGCTGAACTGCTTCTCCCAGGGACCGACGGCCCCGGCCCTGACAGCGAAGCACATCGCCGTGACGACCAGGGCTATCCTGCTGGCGAGGAAGAGGCGCTTGGCGTTCATGTCAGGGTGCCTCAGGGTTTCAGGCCGAGCGTCTCGAGATACTTGATGCTCGGGGGAATGTTGCCGACCGGATCGCTCGTCTCGTCCTCGATGAATGAGTACTCCACGCCCGCCTTCCTGCCGGCGGCGATGATGGCGGGCCAATCCATGACGCCCTGGCCGACGATGACATTGTCCGAGGCGGGCGCCTTGCCCTCATACAGGCCGGTCGGAGCGCCCTTCCTCATGTCCTTGATGTGAAATGCCTTGAATCGCCCGGGATACTTCTCAAGCAGCTTGACCGGGTCCATTCCCGGCTGGACGACCCAGAACACATCCATCTCGCAGAACACGAGGTCTGGATTCGTCTCGTTGAGCATGACATCGAATGCGGAGCTGCCGTCGGCAAGCGGCCGAAACTCGTAGCCGTGCGTGTGGAATCCGAATCGCAGCCCCTCGGCCTTGAGCGCGGCTCCCCACGCGTTGAAATTCGCCGCGGCGACCTTGGCCTGCGCGACATCGAACTCGCCCTTGTGGGGGATCCAGGCCACGACGACGTACGAGGCTCCGAGGGTCTTCGCCTCGGCGATCACTCCGGGCAGATCCGACTGCAGGCGCTCATAGCCGATATGGGCGCCGACGATCTTCAGGCCGTTGGCGTCCGCCAGCGCGCGCAGCTCCCGCGCGGTGTGCCCATAGGTCCCGGCCGATTCGACCATGGTGAATCCCAGGGCCTTCACCTCGGCCATGCCAGAGGGCAGGCTGGCGGTCATCTGGTTTCGGAGACTCCAGAGCTGGAGTCCCAATGGATTGGGATCGGCGGCAAACGCAGTCGCGGATGCCATGATCAGGGAAGCAACGAGCCTCAGTTTCATCGTCGGGGGGGTTGGATTTGATCGCGCGGAAGGGTGGCGCTGGTGCTCCCGAACCCGTGGATCGCGCCCAATCTGCTAGGAAGCCCGGAATGTTCAAGGAAAGAAGCCGGCGCATGGCGTCTTGCCACGCCGGCCCGGCGATCCAAGGGTGGATGCCGCATGTCAGCCGCCGACGCGCCACGCCTCGAACCCCTTTCGCACCCGGACGCCGCCGGGCATTTCGGCCCGTACGGCGGCATCTTTGTCCCCGAGACGCTGATGGCGGCCCTGGAGGAGCTTGAGGCTGTCTATGCGTCGGCCCGTGAGGATCCCGCGTTTCAGGCCGAGCTCCGGCACCATCTATCCGAGTTTGCCGGGAGGCCGACCCCGCTTTACTTCGCGCAGCGCCTGGCGCGGCACTGCGGCGGCGCGAAGATCTACTTCAAGCGAGAGGACCTGCTCCACACGGGCGCACACAAGATCAACAACGCGATCGGCCAGGCGCTTCTTGCGCGGCGGATGGGGAAGAATAGGATCATCGCCGAGACGGGCGCGGGCCAGCATGGCGTGGCCACGGCCGCCGTTTGCGCCAAGTTCGGGCTCCAGTGCGTCGTCTACATGGGATCGGTCGACATGGAGCGGCAGGCGCTCAACGTGTTCCGGATGCGGCTCATGGGGGCGGAGGTGCGCCCCGTCGAGGCCGGCCAGAGGACCCTCAAGGAGGCCATCAACGAGGCCATGCGCGATTGGGTCACGAACGTGCGCACCACCCACTACATCCTCGGAACGGTGTATGGCGCGCGGCCCTACCCGGAGATGGTCCGGGACTTCCACCGCGTCATCGGGGTCGAGGCGAGGGAACAGGTCCTCGCGCGCGAGGGAAGGCTCCCCGACGAGCTCATCGCGTGCGTCGGGGGGGGCAGCAACGCGATCGGGCTCTTCTTCGAGTTCCTCGGGGAGCCCGGCATCCGGATGACCGGAGTCGAGGCGGGGGGCCGCGGCATCCGCAGGGGCGAGCACGCCGCCCGCTTCGCCGGCGGCAAGCTCGGCGTCCTGCAGGGTTGCAAGACATTCATTCTGCAGAACCCGGACGGGCAGATCGAGCTCACGCATTCCCTGTCGGCCGGCCTCGACTATGCCGCCGTCGGCCCCGAACACGCGTTCTACCGCGACCTCGGGCGGATCGAGTACACGTACGCCACCGACGACGAGGTGCTTGAGGCGTTCCAGCTCTGCTCCCGCATGGAGGGCATCATTCCAGCGCTCGAGAGCGCGCACGCCGTTGCACACGGCTTCAAGCGCGCCAGGGCGCTCGCCCCGGACAAGATCGTCATCATCAACCTGAGCGGGCGCGGGGACAAGGACGTCCAGGAAGTCGCCAGGCTGCTTGGCAAGCACGGATGAGGAGCATGACCGGATACGGCCGCGCGACCACGGCCTTCGCGGGAGGAACGCTCACGGTTCAGATCAGCTCCGTTAACCGGCGCAGCCTCGACCTCTCGGTCAAGATTCCCGGCGAATGGGAAAGCCTCGAGGCCGAGGTGGGGGTCCGGGTGCGTCGCGTGGCGGCTCGAGGCAAGATCCACGTGGACGTCGAATTCACGTCCGCTAAGGGACGCGACGAGGTCGCGTGGAACGACGCGGCAGTGGCCGCCGCCCTCGACAAGCTCGCGGCCCTCGCCGACGCCCGGCGCATTCCGTTCGAGCCCACGGCCGACCTGCTGTGGCAGATCGCGAATTCCCAGAGGGTTGCCGCCGAGGTCCCCTCGGCGGACCGCGTGCGCCCCGAGTTGCTCGCAGTCCTCGACAAGGCGCTGCGCGAATTCGCCGCGATGCGGGCGAAGGAGGGGGAGGCGCTCTTCGTCGACTTCATCGAGCGGATCGGGATCTGCCGAAGGCACGTCGACGCCGTCATGGAGCGGGCCCCGGGGGTCGCGCCCGCATACCGCGCGCAGCTCCTCAAGCGGCTTCGCGAGGCCGGCCTCGACCTCGATGTCGGCGACGACCGGGTGCTGCGCGAGATAGCGCTCTTCGCCGACCGCTGCGACGTGAGCGAGGAGATCACCCGGTTCCGCAGCCACATGGACCAGCTGGCCGCCCTGCT
>Ga0209415_10013583_pt1 | contig 13413 bp, 12 predicted proteins | sample PeaSoiSIISIP2007_FD_187696 | JGI IMG/M metagenome (GOLD analysis project Ga0209415, IMG submission 187696) | Peat soil microbial communities from Weissenstadt, Germany - SII-SIP-2007 (SPAdes) (version 2) | ecosystem: Environmental > Terrestrial > Soil > Wetlands > Peat | place: Germany... | reverse complement strand
TTGGTTGCGGGGGCTGGATTTGAACCAGCGACCTTCAGGTTATGAGCCTGACGAGCTACCGGGCTGCTCCACCCCGCGTTCCGCTTGGCAACCAGCGCTTTAGATAATGCCCGAAGCCTTCGCGAAGCGCAAGTGATTTTTTCCAGACCCGGATCAACTCCGGCGATCTACCAGGGCCAATTCCTGAAGCCGCAAGGCCAGGGGCGGGGATCCCGATTCGGGATCGGGACTTCTCCTTATTCTGCCTTTCGATCCGAGGACGAAGCCGTCCCCGCCCCGGATCTTGAATCAGCCGCCCGGCGGCGGAAAGGCGGAAAGGCTTGCCTCGGGGCTTGGGAATAGGGATGATGGCGCCATGAAGACAAGCACCGCAGATCGAACCGATGGAATCACTGGCCGCATTTCACGCCGCGCCGCGCTGGGCGCGGGCGCAACGGCCGCGGCTGGCGTGCTGCTGGGACCGCAGTTGCTCGGCGCCGCGGCCGCGCGGCGCACCGTGGTCGTATGGTCCGAAGGCACCGCCAACGTGGACCCCGGCTCGAAGGGGATATACCCCAATGACATCAACACGGCGATCGCCGACGGGCTCAAGCCGCTCGAGCGCCGGGGCTGGGAGATCGTCAAGGCGAGCCTGAACGACCCCGACCAGGGCATCAGCGACGCGCTGCTCGAACGGACGGACGTGCTGATCTGGTGGGGCCACAAAAAGCATGGCCAGGTGAAGGACGAACTGGTCGCCAAGATTGCGGACCGGGTCAAGGCCGGGAAGATGGGCTTCATCGGGACGCACTCCGCGCATTTCTCCAAGCCGCTCAAGAAGTTGCTGGGCACGCCGTGCAGTTGGCGGGAATACGTGGCCGACGGCACCTCGGCGGAGATCATCGTCAAGGAACCCAACCACCCGATCTGCAGAGGAGTCAAAGACTTCAAGCTCCCAAAGATCGAGCGTTACGGCGAACCTTTTGCCGTGCCGACGCCCGAATCGGTGCCGCTCGACGGCATCTACACCAGACCCGATGGCAAAACGGAACCGGGCCGCATGGGCCTCTGTTGGACGATTGGCCTCGGCAAGGTCTTCTACTTTACGCCCGGCCACGAGACCTACAACGACTACCACCGGCCCGAGGTGAGGCGGATCTTTATCAACGCCGTCGAATGGGCGGCGCCGTCAAGGCCGGCCTGACCCGGAAGGCCTACAGCTTTCCCGCCAGCACTTCCAAGCCCGCCTGCGACACCTTGAGGTCGGACTCGGAAGGGCCCCCACTGAAAGCGGCGAGCACGTACCCGGTTTTCGCTTTCTTGATCAAACCACCTTGCCAGCCCGTCTCTCCGGTCATCGGCGCTCGACCGGCGTTTCCGCTGTCCTTCAAGGTGTCTGCCATTTCCGCCGCTTTGGCATAGGCGACGGCGAGCAGGTTGACGCCTCGATCCTTCTTGGTCGGGGCGTTCTTCATCGCCCCCACCACCACCATTTTCGAGGACCAGGATTTGGTGGTCTCGCCTTCGATATAGGCCACCACCGCCGCGCCTTTGATTTTGAGTTCTTCGGCACGTTTGGTCATGGCCATCAGGGCGGAGTCCGCCAGTTCGTCGAAGATTTTACCGGCTGGGGGAGGGGCTGACTGCGCCACCGCCGAGAGCGCGAGCAGGAGGATCAAAAAAATGTGTTTCATGCGGCCAGGATACTCCTTTAGCCTACGATAGAACAAGTTTATGATACTACGAGATACACTTTTGGCAGTGCTCCGCGACCCGTTCCTGCCGCCGGTTCCCGCCCCCGAGGTCAAGCGGGAACTCGTGGCCGGCCTCGAGCTGCGCGCTTCGATGGCAACGGTGCTGACCGGCGTGCGGCGGTGTGGCAAGAGCACCCTGCAGGCGCAGTTGATGCGGCGCTCCGACGCCGCGTTCTACTGCAACTTCGAGGACACCCGCCTCTTTGGCCTCGGCCCAGACGATTTCCCCGCCTTCCTGTCGGTGCTCGACGAAGTGTCGAAGCCGAACCAGCCGGTGTTTTTGGATGAGGTCCAGGGAGCCGAGCAATGGCAGCGGTTGGTCCGGGCGCTGCTGGATCGCGGGCGGGCGGTGTGTCTCACGGGATCGAACGCGTCGTTGCTGGGCCGGGAATTGGGGGCCAAACTTACGGGACGGCATTTGTCGTTCGAGGTGTTCCCGTTTAGTTATGCGGAGTACCTGGTTTTCACGCGAAAAAGCCCTGGCGTTGAATCCTTCCGAGGCTACCTGGACGAGGGCGGGTTTCCGGTTTACCTGCGGGAGCGTCGGGACCAGATCCTGCAGGAACTGCTGCGCGACGTGGTCCAGCGCGACGTGGCGGCGCGTCACGACCTCCGCGAGACGCGGCACGTGATGAACCTGCTCCTCTTCTTGCTCGCCAACACCGGGCAACCGTTTTCCTTTCAGACCCTGACCAAGAATCTCGCCGTTCCCGCCGTCGGCCAAACCTCGCGCTACCTCGAATTCCTTCGGGACGCCTATCTCCTGTTTGCCGTGCCCAAGTTCAGCGCCTCCTTCAGGAAGCGGGTGGTCGCCCCGGCCAAATACTTCGCCATCGACAATGGTCTGCGCCGCGTCAATTCGCCGCAGGCCCAGCCCGACCTCGGTCACCGGCTGGAGAACGCCGTGGGCCTCCACCTGCGCCGCGGCACGCCCGAACTGCATTATGCCGGCGAGCGCGACCTTTGGGAATGTGACTTCATAACCCCCGACGCCGCCATCCAGGTCTGCCTCGAACTCACCCCGGCCAATCGCGGGCGCGAACTGCGGGGAGTCATCGAGGGAACCCGCCTGCGCGGTCGGCGCCGCGCGCTGGTGCTGACGCTCAACCAAACCGACCGTCTGCGCCAGGAGGGGGTGGAGATCGCGGTCATGCCCGCCTGGCGCTGGATGACTAAACTAAGAAAGAACTTCGTTGCGCAGACGAACCCGAACCGGTTCACTCGGGAGCAATGAACCGTAAAACAGTCCCCTGGGCCTGGCTTGGCCTGGCCGTGTTTACCTTGACCGCCTTCTGTGCGGCGCCGGGGGCCGAGACCGGCCGGACGTCAACGGCGTCGTTGCCAGATAGCCCATCGTTGCCGGAGGCAACGCTGAATCTGCGTCTCACAGCGCCGATCAACTCCTGGGACGAGGCCGTACCCTTGGGGAACGGGCTCATGGGCGGACTGCTTTGGGGCGACACGAACGTGGTGCGGCTTTCGCTCGACCGGGGCGATTTATGGGATGAGCGGCCCTATGCCGAAAAGGAGTGGTGGAAGAACCGCAACTGGAAAAAAGGCGGCGATTGGGACGGGCCCTACAACGGCGTTACGCCCACGAAACTTCCCGCGGGCCGTTTGGAAATCACCCTCGACCCGTCGCAGAGCCTCAGCTCGTTCGAGTTGAATCTCGCCACGGCGGAGGGCCGGGCGCACCTCGCCGGCGGCGCGAGGCTGGAAGCGTTTTTCAGCGCGGCGGAGCCGGTCGCGTTGCTCCGCATTCCTGGGCCGGAACCGAAGGCCTTCGATTTGATCCCGTCGGGAGCCAGGAAACCAGGCGGCGATGCCGGACCCAGCAGTGGCGGCGCGGTCAGCGCGCTGGGCTATCCGCCGGCGGTGCCCGGACACGACGGCCGCGCGCAATGGTACGTGCAGGAAGCGGCCGAAGGCCTGAAGTATTGCGCCTGCGTCGAAACCAAACGCCTGGGCGGCCAAACGCTCGCGGCGGTCGCCGTCACTTCGACGAGGGACGGTGCGGAGGTGCTGGCCCTGGCTCGCGAACGATGCTCTGCCGCGCTGGCGCAGAGCTACGAGGCGATGCTTAGGCCGCACGCGGAGTGGTGGCAGCGGTTCTGGGCCCGCTCGGGCCTGCATCTGCCGGAGCCCGACCTCGAGCGTTACTATTATCTCGCGCGCTATTTTTACGGCGCGGCCTCGCGGCGCGGCGCCCCACCCATGCCCCTGCAGGGCGTCTGGACCGCGGACAACGGCGGGCTGCCGCCATGGAAGGGCGACTATCACAACGACCTCAACACGCAGATGACCTATATCGCCTACCCGGTGGCGGGAAATTTCGACGAAGGCGCTTGCTTTCTCGACTACCTTTTCGAGCTGCTGCCGGTGTTCCGGCGGTTTGCCGGGGACTTCTACGAAGCACCCGGCGCCGCGGTTCCCGGCGTGATGTCGCTGGCGGGCCAGCCGCTCGGGGGTTGGGGGCAGTATTCGCTGTCCCCGACGATGGGCGCGTGGAACGCGCATTTGTTTTATCTGCATTGGCGCTACACCGCCGACGATGAGTTTCTCCGCCAGCGGGCCTATCCGTTCTGCCGCGAGATCGGCGAGTGCGAGCGCGCGTTGCTCAAGCCCGACACCAACGGGGTCTTGAAATTGTTCCGCTCCTCCTCGCCGGAGATCTTCGACAACAGCCCCCGCGCATGGCTGGTCCCGAACAGCAACTATGACCTCGCCTGTTTGAAAATGCTTTTCCTCGCGCTTTCCGAAATGGCCGACGCGCTCGGCAAAGACGCCGAGGCAAAATCGTGGGCCGCCAGCGCCGCGGCACTCGGCGATTTTCAGGCCGACACAAACGGCATGTTGCTGGTGGACGCGCGAACGCCGCTCCCTTACAGCCACCGCCATCTCTCGAACATCATGGGCCTTTATCCGTTCAATCTCATCACCCGTGAAGGCGGGGATCAAGACCGGCAGCGCATCCAGGCCTCGCTGGCGCAATGGGACAAGCTGGGCACGAGCGCGTGGTGCGGCTACTCGTGGTCCTGGATGAGCTGCCTGCGCGCCCGCGTCGGCGATGCCGAGACCGCCGCGCGCGACCTCGATGTGTTCGTCCACGCCTTCATTTTGCGCAATGGTTTCCATGTCAACGGCGACCAGACGCACGGCGGTTTCTCGAGCATGACCTACCGCCCCTTCACGCTCGAAGGCAATTTCCTGGCGATGCAGGCCGTCCATGAAATGCTGCTTCAAAGCTGGAGTCCCACTCCCGGCCGGCGCGACACCGGGATCGTCCGCATCTTCCCGGCGGCCCCGTGGCGCTGGCATGAGGCCTCGTTTACCGATCTGCGGGCCGAGGGCGGCCACCGCGTCAGCGCCCGCCGCGGACACAACGCGACCACCTGGTTCCGCCTCGTGGCCGGCCAGGACGGTCTGGTGCGCATTCGTGACAACTTCGGCGGACGAACCCCGAAGTGGAGCCGGAACGATGTTCGTAAAGTCGGCGACAACTTCGAGCTGGCGTTGAAGAAAGGCCAGCTTGTCGAAGCCACCCTGCCCGAACCGCCCGAACTCCCGCCAGCACCGGCAAACGCCGCCGAGCCGGTGGTTATCAAGTGAATGCCGAGCAGAATCGGGAAGGGGTGTAAAACTGTAAAAACATCTTACAGTTTTCTGAGAGCCTGCTAAGTCATTGGTGAACAATGCCTTGCGGATGAGAATCAGATTAGGGGCGGTAGAACTGTCGGAAAAGCTTACAATTGCCCCCAAACCAGGGCCTCCTTCTCGAAAGGGTTCGAGAAGAAATTGGCCGGCCCAAACGGTTGGTGCAGAGTCTCTTGCACTGCTTGCGCCTATGGGGAAACCCTGCTTGGTCATTACTGGCATAAATCATGCTAATGAATTACCTGCCAGCTTACGTTTGTAAAACCGGGCTAATGCCGGTCTGCCTCGTGACGGCTGGGTCTCCCGTTGCAGGCGGCTGTCATCAACGGGTGGAAATGACAACGTTCGGCACTTTTAGCCAAAGCAAAAGTATGACGAAAATCAGGAAACTAACCCCATCCGGCTTGGGCGGTTCGAGGTTGACCACCGCATCGAGCCGGGGAACCACTCGCGCAATTCCCGCTTCACTGCGGTCACTGGTCGTTGCCGTCTTCCTCGTGCTGGCGTCCCCGCCCACGCTTCATGGGGCCTTCGTCAATGGGATTGACGTGATCTCGCAAAGCTATCAGATTAGCGCCTCGTGGACGGAAAAGTCGTTCGTAGCCCCCTTTTTTACCAGTGGAGGCTACAGCCTGTCCAGTTCCGACGGTACGCCAGTGGCTGCATCCACCAGCACGCCCGATGGTCTTGCATCCGCGAAGGCGAGCATCGGCCAGTTCTCGTACCCAGGCTTCGACAAGTTCTCCTTGCACAATCAGTATTATGCATCAATGGCTGCCTTCCCAGACGTAATCGCAGCCATCGGAACCTCTGCTAATGGCGTTTGGGAGTTCCGCGCTGCCGACGCTTTCTTAAACCTAAGCCTTTATCGTAACTATGGTGTCTACTCGGACTTCCAGAATTCGGGCGTAGTGCTAACGGACATGACCACTTCCACCACTCTGGTGGATGTTTCGGGTTTCGACACTGGGGCCCCTAATCCCTTCTTCTCGAGTTACACGTTTGGCGTTAACACGAGCGACGTTTATGAGCTTAGCATCTCTGCAGGGTCCGGCGCTACCTCCGATGGACGCTCATCTGAGGACGAAATTGCTTCAATGAGTTCTACTCCCGTCCCGACTAATCTTCCCGAGGGCGGTTTGACCATTGGGATGCTCGGGGTGGGGCTGTCCGGATTGGCCCTCATTCGCCGGAAACTGCAAGGATGACCTTGAACCGCCCGGTACGGCGCCCCAGCTTGCCGCGGCGAGACGTTTCATTAACACCGTGGCTTCAGCCCGGTGTGAAAAAGCACTTGGGACGCGCAACCGTTTCAACGGTTTGGCAACGTCGAACCCATCGTGAGGAGTAAAGAAAGCAGGTCCCGCCGCGTGGCAAAGCGGAGGCTTGCCCAACAATTTAAAGGTGGAAATCCTGGCCGGGCCGGTGAACTGTAACAGACGCCCGCTTCTAACTCCGAGACTTTCCGGAAGGGCGTTTCGCCCACGGTGGCGCGTTTTGGCGAGACCCATTGGAGCGTCATCCTCTCCGCCACGGACAAGCAACGCCTCGTCGAAGCCGCCGATGCGCTGGAAAGGCTCTGCCGTGTTTATTGGCCTCCCCTTTACGCCTACGTCCGGAAGCTAGGGAAGGGGCCGCACGACGCCCAGGATCTAACCCAGGAGTTTTTCACCAGGTTTCTGGACAAGGATTATCTGGCCGCGGTGGACCAGGCGAAGGGTAGTTTCCGCTCATTCATGCTCGCTGCCCTCAAGCACTTTCTGGCCAACGAACGCGACAAACAGCGGGCGCAAAAGCGCGGGGGCGGATGGCCCCTGGTGCCCATTGATTTTCACAACGCCGAAACCCATTGCGGTTTCGAGCCTGCGGAAAACCTCAACCCATAGTCTGGATCACGACAGCAGCGCGCGAACACGCAGCCGCGGCGCGGCGTTCATCCGGAGCAACAACACAGTCGCCCGTCCCACCGGCGTCTTGCCAACGATGAGCGCACCGTCCAGCGCAAAATGTTCAGTCCATTTATCCCGCCGGGGATGGAAAAGCCGCACGACCCGCCGCGTGCCCGGCTCAACGCCAGTAAGGTTGGGCCCCTTCACCAAGTTGCAGTCGGGGCAGGCCAGCGCCAGGTTTTCAGCGCCATCGGTGCCACCATGCTGCCGCGGGATGATGTGCTCGATATGGAACCGGAGTTCGGAAAATTGCTCAGGGAGGCGGCAGTACTCGCAACGGCTGCCAGCCCGGCTGCGGACCAACTCGCGCAATGCCGTGTCCATCAGGCAGCCTTGGGCTGCTGCAAAAAGGCCCGCGCTTCGGCCTTCAAAAGACTCAGGATCGAGTTGGCGTGGACCAGCGATTCCAACTCAACGCGTTCCGGGGCGGTGAGCGCGCCTTCGGTGTTCTTGCCAGCCAGTTCGTCATACCGGGCCTGCACTTCCGCGTCCGCCTTCAGGCGCAGCAGGGCATCCGCAAGCTCGGCGCTCAACTCCCGCCGCAAAGGCCGCAGAAGCCGTTCCAGACTGCCCAGATCGCTCGAGTTCGCCATGTCCAAACTCTAGCGTAAGTGGGGCTGAAAACAAGCCTCAAGAATTCATTTAACCTTGTCGAAAGGTCCGGCCTGAACTCGGCGACCGCGGCATCCGGGGCGCGGCGTGATGGGCTGCCATGCGCCCAGCGATTGTTTCCGCGAGGGCGTTGCACCCCGATTGTGGCACCCGATGGTTGCGCGCCCTACCTCAGCGATGCTATATTGCGGGCCAACGTATGAACACAACACAAATCACGAACCAAATCAAATCCACACTTGCCATCGCCGCCATGGTTGCCACCGCCTTGCCGGTGATGGCGCAAAGGCCGCGCGTGAGTCCGCACGAGACGATCAGCGCGGAGATTGACGGAAACCGGGTCACCATTGTTTACGGGCGTCCCTATACTAAGGCTCCGAAGAGCGCGGAAATGCGCAAGATCTGGGGAGGACTGGTTCCGTTTGGGAAGGTTTGGCGCACGGGCGCGGATGAAGCCACCAAGTTCACTACCGAGAAGCCGATCGTGATGAACGGGACGAAAATCCCCGCGGGGTCTTACACGCTCTACACCTTGCCGGCCGACGCCGACTCGGCCAAGCTGGTCGTCAACAAGCAACTCGGGCAGTGGGGGACGGTGTATGACGAGAAGCAGGATCTGGCGCGCATCGATCTGAAAAAGGGGACTCTGGGAAAGCCGGTGACCCAGTTCACGATGACCATCGCCAAGGACCCGGCGGGAGGCGGCGTATTGAAATTGATGTGGGAAGAGACGGAGTTTTCGATGCCGTTTACCGTCGAAAAGTAGCCGGGCTGAGAGACCTCCTTCGTTGCCGAATCCAGTCGCGGCGACGGGCCGCGGCTTCCGTCCACGGGTGCGGGCATGGCGCGCATGAAAGCGACACTGTTGTTCAAAGAGCCGGGGCAGGGCCTGCACCGGCTCGTTTTTTTTCTCACCGCGGGCGCGTGCCTGCTAAGCGGCTCGCCTGACCGCACCCAGGCCGCCGAACCGGTCTCCGCGCCGGCGATTCTGCAGCAGATGCGCAGTTTTCGCCAAATGGGCAGCGTGCTCTACGTCGCGGCCCATCCGGACGACGAGAATACGCTGCTGATCGCCTGGCTGGCCCGTGGCCGGGATTACCGCACCGCCTACCTCTCAGTCACGCGCGGCGATGGCGGTCAGAACGTGCTGGGTCCCGAGTTCGGCGAAAAGCTCGGCGTCGCCCGCACCCAGGAATTGCTCGCCGCGCGCCGCCTGGACGGCGGCCGGCAGTTTTTCACCCGCGCGATTGATTTCGGTTTTTCAAAGGATTATCACGAGACCTTGAGCATCTGGGACCAGCGGGAGGTGGTATCGGACATCGTGCGCGTCATCCGCTCCTTCCGGCCCGATGTGGTCATCACGCGCTTTTCCCCCCGGGCAAGCGGGACGCACGGCCATCACACGGCTTCCGCGGTGTTGGCCCTCGAGGCCTACAAGCTGGCCGGCGATCCAACAGCTTTTCCCGAGCAACTCGGCGGACTGACTCCCTGGCAACCCAAACGCATCCTTTGCAACGGTCGCGGGGGCGGCGGCGACCTCGCCTCGGACGAGGTGCGGATGGAGATCGATGGCAATGATCCGGTGCTGGGGGTTTCCTTTGAAGAGCTTGCCGGTCGCAGCCGCGCGATGCACCAGACCCAAGGGTTCGGCGGTTTTGGGCGCCGGGGTGGCGGCGGGCCCAGGTCCGAGGCGTTTGAGCTGCTCGCCGGTGACCCGGCGACCAACGACATCATGGACGGCATCGACACCACCTGGGGCCGTGTGCCTGGGGGCGCCGATATCGGAACCCTGGCCGACGCGCTCATTGCCCAGTTCGACCCGCAGGCTCCCGCAGCCAGTGTGCCCGCGTTGCTAACGCTGCGAAGCCGCCTCGCCGCCCTGCCGGCCAAAGATCCGGTGGTGCTCGAAAAGCGGACCCAGCTCGATGCCATCCTGCAGGCCTGCCTGGGGCTCGAAGTATCGACCGTGGTTCCGCAGGCCGAAGTAGTGCCGGGTGAGACCTTGAAGATGCGGCACACGGCGGTGGTGCGCTCCACGGTGCCGGTTCTCTGGCAGGCCGTGCGCTATCCCGGCATCCAGCGCGAGCACAAGACCGCAATCGCGCTGCGCGCCAACGAATCGAGCGCGGAAGACTCAGCGGAAACGCTGCCGGCCGATACACCGCTGACTCAACCTTATTGGCTGCGGGAAGAGGGCACGCCGGGCATGTTCCGCGTGGATGACGCCTCCCTCATCGGCCGCCCGGAGAATCCGCCCGCCTTTCCGGTCGAGCAGGTCTTCGAGGTCGGCGGCCAAACCCTGATCATTGCCGACGAGCCGGTGCAGATCGCCGCCAACCCTGGAGGAAAGGAATCCCGCCGTCGACTGGATGTGATTCCGCCGGTCTCACTCGGCGTTGGTTTTGGAGTGGCGCTCTTTTCCCCGGCCACCTCCCATCCCGTGGAAGTCGAGGTCACGGCCTATCGTCCCGAGGTTCTGGGCGTCCTTTCGCTGGAATCGCCTGCCGGCTGGAAGGTCGCGCCTGCCAAACAATCGTTCCGCCTCGCCGCGATCGGCGACCATGCGCTCGTGAAATTCACCGTGACCGCGCCCGCCCAGTCCGCCACGGCGAAAATCATCGCCCGCGCGGAGATCGGCGGCGCTCGTTATTCCAATGAGCGAGTGGAAATCCGCTACCGCCATATCCCGCCGCAACTGCTCCAGCCGTTGGCGGCCATCAAAGCCGTCAGCCTCGAGCTGGCGATCCGCGGCCATAATGTCGCTTACCTGCCCGGGGCCGGGGACAGCGTGGAGGACGGCTTGCGGCAAATGGGCTACGCCGTGACGCCGCTTGCCGACGCCGACCTTACACCCGAGCGGCTGCATGATTTCGATGCGGTGGTGATCGGGGTCCGCGCGTTCAACGTCCGCGCCAACCTGGCTTCGCACCTGGCGGGGCTCTTCGCTTATGTCGAGGCGGGCGGCACCATCGTCGCTCAATACAATCGCCCGGAAAACTCCCGCGCGCTCAAGCTCGCGCCTTACGACCTGCGCCTGTCCTCCGAGCGCGTTACGGACGAAAACGCGCTGGTGACCCTCCTCGCGCCCGAGCATCCGGTGCTGAACTCCCCCAATAAAATCACCGCCGCCGACTTCGCCGGCTGGGTCCAGGAGCGGGGGATTTATTTCCCCAACCAGTGGGACCCGCATTTCATCCCCATCCTGGCGTGCAGTGATCCCGGTGAAGGGCCGCTCAAGGGCGGACTGCTGGTCGCGCCTTACGGACGCGGCTATTTTGTCTATACCGGCCTCGTGTTCTTCCGCCAACTCCCGGCCGGCGTGCCGGGTGCGTACCGGCTGTTTGCCAATCTGGTGTCGCTCGGAAAATGAACCCCCCGCTCACGCCCGCTCCCGGCGACGGTCCGCGCTCCGAGTCCTCACCCTCCGCAGCGCCCGGCGCAGTCGAGATTGAGGGCACTGGGTTGCCGGGCTTTAGAAGCTGGCGCGGGGTTTATCTCTTCGTGTTTGGCTCCTTCCTGGTTTGGGTCGTCCTGCTGGCATGGTTGACCAGGTTCTTTGCATGAACCTGCTCGACTTCGCGGTGCTGTTCGGCACCCTGGTTGGAATCGCCGCCTACGGAGTCTGTCGGACGCTGGGCCGCCGGGATCTCGACTCGTATTTGAAGGGTGACAAGACGCTGGGCTGGGTCACCATCGGCCTCTCCGTCATGGCCACCCAAGCCAGCGCCATCACCTTTATTTCCACTCCCGGCCAGGGGTTCCAGGACGGACTTGGCTTCGTGCAGAATTACTTCGGCCTGCCTTTGGCGCTCATCCTCATCGCCGCCGTGTTCCTGCCCATGTACCGGCGGCTGAACGTTTACACCGCTTACGAATTCCTGGGCCGTCGGTTCGATGCCAAAACCCGTCTGCTCGGCGCCGCCTTGTTCCTCCTCCAGCGCGGGCTCGCCGCCGGCATTACCATCTACGCCCCGGCGATCATCCTTTCCTCCATGCTCGGCTGGCGGCTGGACCTGACTATCCTGCTCAGCGGGCTTGTGGTCATTGTCTATACGGTCACTGGCGGCAGCCAGGCCGTGACCCTTACCCAGAAATACCAGATGGCCGTCATCTTTGGCGGGATGGTGACGGCCCTGGTCATTCTCCTCGGCAAACTGCCGGTCAATCCCGCCGATGCGTTGACCGTGGCCGGCGGCTTCCACAAGCTGGAAGCCGTGGATTTCTCACCCGGTGTTCACCAACGCTACACGTTCTGGTCCGGGTTGCTCGGCGGTTTGTTCCTGTCCCTCTCGTACTTCGGCGCCGATCAATCCCAAGTGCAGCGTTACCTTTCCGGCGCGTCCCTGCGGGAAAGCCGCCTCGGCCTGATGTTCAATGCCGTCTTCAAAATCCCGATGCAGTTCTTCATCCTGTTGTTGGGGGTGTTGGTTTTTGTCTTCTACCAGTTCGAGCCGCCGCCGGTTTTCTTCAACCGGCCCGCCTGGAAAACCGAGACGCGCGGCGGCTCGGGCGAGGCCTTGCGCGCCATCGAACGCAGGTTTGCCGCCGTCTCGGCGGAAAAGCAGCAACTGATTCGCTCCTGGCTGGAAGCCAAACACGCCGGCGACAGCCAGGCCGCAGCCGCCGCTCGGGCGCGGGCGGTGGCCGCGCACGAGCGAAGCGAGTCCGTGCGCCTCGAGGCCAAAACGGCCTTGCTCGCCGCCAACCATCTGACCAAAGCCAACGACGCTGATTACGTGTTTATCACCTTCATACTCGAGCACCTGCCGCACGGCGTGATCGGCTTGCTGGTGGCGGCGTTCTTCGCGGCCGCGCTCTCCTCGAAAGCCGCCGAACTCAACGCCCTTGGCTCGACCACCACCATCGATTTCTACCGGCATTTACTCAAACGCCAGGCCTCCGACGCCCACTACGTCGCCGCCTCGAAATGGTTCACGCTCGGCTGGGGCCTGGTCGCGCTGGCTTTCGCCCTTTTCGCCAACCTGACGGAGAACCTCATCCAGGCCGTCAATATCGTCGGGTCCCTTTTTTACGGAGTGGTGCTCGCCCTGTTTCTCGCGGCCTTCTTCCTGCGACGGGTTCGCAGCACCGCGATCTTTTGGGCCGCTTTGGCGGCGCAGGCCCTGGTTTTCGTCCTCTATTTCTCCCTCACGATCAGCTACCTCTGGTACAATTTTATCGGCTGCGCCGCCTGCGTGCTCTTCGCTCTTCTCCTCCAGGCCGTCTTCGGCGCGGACCGGACCGCCGGGTTGCCCGGCCGCCGTAGCTTCAGCGAAAGCGGCAGCCGGCCACCGCCCGCCAGCCAGCCCCCCGCCCCATGAGCGCCACCCTTCACCTCCAGACCGCCGGCTTCAGCCCAATGCCTTTCGGAAATTCAAGCGTGCCTTCGTCCCGGAGGGACACTACGACAATAGCCCAGCGTTTCAACGCTGGGACAGGCCAGTCTTGTGTTGCACCCGTCCCGA
>Ga0209415_10013582_pt1 | contig 13413 bp, 14 predicted proteins | sample PeaSoiSIISIP2007_FD_187696 | JGI IMG/M metagenome (GOLD analysis project Ga0209415, IMG submission 187696) | Peat soil microbial communities from Weissenstadt, Germany - SII-SIP-2007 (SPAdes) (version 2) | ecosystem: Environmental > Terrestrial > Soil > Wetlands > Peat | place: Germany... | reverse complement strand
CGCTGAGCATCGTCTCCGCCGGCTGCTCGACCGGCGAGGAGCCATACTCCATCGCCATCATGCTCGCCGAGCGCTACGGTCTTACCGAGAGCGGGCGGCTTTTTGCCATCACCGGGGTGGACATCGATTCCGGCGCCATCGCCGGTGCCCGGCGCGGCGTCTACGGCAGGCCCTCCTTCCGGGGGACCGACCCCGGGCTCATGGAGCGCCATTTCGAGCCGGCCGGGGCGTACGAGTACCGGGTGCAGGAAGGCGTGCGCAGGCTCGTGCAGTTCGCCGTGGCAAACCTCATGGGTCCTGCCTTCCCGCCGGGGATGCAGCACCCCGACCTGATCTTCTACCGCAACGTCTCCATCTATTTTCCGGCGGAGGTGCAGCAGAAGATCTTCGCCACGCTGGCGGGGCTTTTGAACGAGGGGGGGTACCTGATGGTGGGCGCCTCCGAGACCATCCACCACAACACCGGCATCTTAAGCCTGGTGCAACGCGGCCCGCTTTTCCTGTACCGCAAGGAGGCGCGCGCGCAAAACGTGCCGCACCGCCGCACGGCCGAGGGGGACGGGCGCGAACCCAAGCGGAGCATCGTCCACCATCCCCTGCGCAAGGGGGTGGCTTCGCCCGCCCGCGCCCCCCGGGACGAGCAAAGGGGCGCGCAGCAAGCGCCGCGGCCCGAGGGGGAGCAAGGCTACCGTGCGGCCTGTGCCCTGCTGCGGGAAGGTCAGCCGGAACCCGCGCTCGCGCTCCTGGAGGCGCTCGACGCGAAGGAACTGGGGATGCGGGAGCGGACCCTCAAGGCGAGCCTGCTTCTGGACGCGGCCCGCTACCCCGAGGCGGCTGCCCTGTGCGCGGCGCTTGTGGCCGAGGACCCGCTTAGCCTGCCCGGCTGCCTGATGCTGGGGCTGATCGCCCGGCACCAGGGGGACAGCGACGAGGCCTTCCGTCGTTTCCGGCAGGCGGTTTACCTCGATGCCGGCTGCTGGCCGGCCCATTTCTACCTGGCCGAGATCCTCTTCGGCCGGGGGGACGGTAGGAAGGCCAAGGGCGGTTACGAGACCACGCTGCGCCTTTTGGAGCAGGGCGGCCTGGCCGCGGGGGAGGCGCTTGCCCATCTCCCCTTCAACGCCGAACAGTTCGCAGCGATCTGCAGGCACAAACTGTCGCTTCTCAAGGAGAACGTATAGATGGCGTTCGACCATTCCAAGTTCCTGGCCCGTTTCGTCGAGGAAGCGCGGGAGCACTGTTCACGCATCAACCAGGGGCTGATCGACCTGGAGAACACCCCCGGCGACGCCGAGATGCTGAACGCGCTGTTCCGCTCCGCCCATACCATCAAGGGCTCCTCCCGGATGATGAAGCTGGCCGGGGTGACCGAGCTTGCCCACCACATGGAGGACGTGCTCGACGCGGTGCGCGGTGGCAGGCTCTCCCTGGCCGCGCCGGTCTCCGACGCGCTCTTCCGCGGGGTGGACGCCCTCTCGCTGCTCCTGGACAAGGTGTCGGCCGGCGACACCGGCCAGATGCCGCCGGAGTCGCTTTGCAAGGAACTCGCCCAGGTGGCCGAGGGGCAGGCGAGTCAGGCAGGTCAGATGCAGGCGGCAGCCGCCCGGCCTGCTGCGCCCGCTCCCCAAGCACCGGCAGTACCGGCCCAGCCCGCTCCCGCCGCACAGCCTGCGCCCGTGCCGCCTGCCGCACCCGCACCTGCACCCGCACCCGCGACCGCGACCGCGACCGCGACCGCGACCGAGGCCCAGCCGCCGGCGGCCAAGGGGAAGGCGACCGAGTACCTGAGGGTGAGTGCCGGCAAGCTGGACGACCTGGTCCGTCTGATGGGGGAGATCGTCTCCGAGCACGGCCGCTCCCGCCGGCAGGTCGCCCGCCTGCGCGAATTGGAGCGCGCGGTGACCCGCCACCTCGCCGCCGTGGGCGAGGCCTTAGGCTCGCTGGAGGACCAGGGAAGGGAACTCGTCGAGGCGGGGTGCGCGCTGCAGGTCGCCCTGCGCACGGCGGTGCGCGACCTCTACGACGGCTCCCTTTTGCAGAGCCACCTGGTGGGGGACCTGCAGGAAACCTCGCTCAAACTGAGCATGCAGCCGCTCTCCACCGTCTTCGACCCGCTGCGCCGCACGGTGCGCGACCTGGCCCACGAGCACGGCAAAGACATCGAGTTTGCCGTGCACGGCGGCGAGACCGAACTGGACCGCAAGATCATCGACCGCATCGGCGATTCGCTTATCCACCTGATCAGAAACGCCCTGGACCACGGGGTGGAGGAAAACGAGGAGCGGCTGGCGGCGGGCAAGTCCGCCAAGGGGACCATCACCCTTTCCGCCTGCTACGACTCGGGCTGCGTCACCATCTCGCTTGCCGACAACGGCCGCGGCATCTCGCCCGACCGGCTGCGCGAGAAGGCGCTCGCCAAGAAACTCGTGGAGGCGGAGGCTTTAGCGGCCATGTCGCGCGCCGAGGTGCTCGACCTCATCTTCCTCCCCGGCTTTTCCACCAGCCCGATCATCACCGACCTCTCCGGGCGCGGCGTCGGCATGGACGTGGTCAGAAAAAGCATCGTCGACGAACTCAAGGGGACCATCGTCATCGACAGCAAGGAGGGAAGCGGCACCACCTTCCTGCTCCGCCTGCCGCTTTCCCTGGCGGTGTTCCCGCTTTTCCTGCTGGTAGCAGGCGGGAAGACCTGTGCCATGCCGGCCACCTCCATCGTGGAGATGCTCGCCGTGCCGCGCGCCGAGATCATCGAGATCGTCAACAAACAGGCGATAAGGCTCAGGGAACAGATCATACCGGTGGCAAGCCTGGCGGCCATCCTGAAACTTCCCGCGCCGGAGGGGGAGGGGCCGGAAGAGGTCCGGGTGGTGATCGTGCGCGACGGCGAGGACAAGCTGGGACTTCTGGTGGACGACATTATCAGCCGCGAGGAGATGGTAGTCAAGCCGCTCCCCGCCCACCTGCAGAACCTGCGCATCGTCTCCGGCGCCACCATCGGCGAGCGCAACAGCATCGTCAACGTGCTGCACGTGCCCGAGATCCTGAGGCAGGCCCGCGAGCTCGGCCAGGCAGTAGCCCGGGTGCAGAAGAGCAAGCAGGTGAGCGCCTCCACCATCCTGGTGGTGGACGACTCGCTCAACACCCGCGAAATCGAGAAGAGCATCCTGGAGGCCTACGGCTACCAGGTGGTCACCGCCGAGGACGGCCAGGAGGCCCTGGAGATGTGCCGCGAGACCATCTTCGACCTGGTGATCACCGACGTGGAGATGCCGCGGCTGGACGGCTTCTCGTTCACCGAAAAGCTCAGGGCCGACGACCGCTACCACGCGGTGCCGGTGGTGATCGTCACTTCGCGCGCCAAGGACGAGGACAAGCGGCGCGGCATCCAGGTCGGTGCCAACGCCTACATCGTCAAGGGCGCCTTCGACCAGTCAAACCTTTTGGAAACGGTGCAGACCCTGATCAGCTGACGGCAGAGACAAAGGAGCAGACATGAGCGACACAGCCGCGACCGTACTGGTGGTGGACGACGACCCGTTTACCGCGGAACTAACCGCGATGATCATCGAGATGAGCGGCTACGAGACCGCCATCGCCCAGGGAGCGGTCGAGGCCCTTGAGACCCTGGACGGTACCCCGGGCATCGCCCTGGTGGTGTCGGACATGAACATGCCGCTTATGGACGGCGTGGAGTTGTTCGAGGAGTTGCGCCGGCAGGGTTATAGCCAGCCTTTTCTGCTCATCACCGGGGAGGATGCCGCCCCGCAGCGGGCGATCGAGGCGGGGGTCGACGCCGTGCTCACCAAGGACGACCAGCTCCAGGAGACCCTGCCCGAGGCGGTGGCCGCGCTTCTGGCGGGGAAGTGAAGGAGGAAAAAGGAGTAAGCCCATGGCAAGCCAACTGTTAGACGCGCGCGGACTTAAGTGCCCGCAACCGACGCTTAAGATCACGGTCATCGCCACCAAGCTCAAGGCGGGCGATCAACTGGAGGTGGTGGCCGACTGCCCCACCTTCGAAAACGACGTGCGCGACTGGTGCGCGCGCGCCAAGAAGGTGATGCTCTGGATGAAGCCCGACGGGGACGCCAAGCGCTGCCTGATCCAATTCTGATTTCCCCGCCATGGCCAAAACTGCACGTTCCTCCGGACGCATCCTGCTGACGGTCTGCGCCATCAGTTTCTTTTGCTTCTTCGGCTCGTACATGCGCATTCCGGTGGTGCCGGTGCTGGCCGCCTCGCTGGGCGCGGACTCGCTTCAGGTGGGGACGATCAACGCCGCCTTCATGCTGATGGCCGGCATCCTCTCCATCCCCTCCGGGGTGGCCTCGGACCGGCTGGGGCGCAGGGTGCCGCTGATCGGGGGGCTCTTGCTCTTGGCGGGCTCCTCGTTCCTGCTCTACTTCGGCCGCACGCCGCTGCAATTGGGGTTGATCTACCTCTTGTTCGGGGTGGGGCTCTCCGCCTTCTCTCCGACCCTCATGTCCTACGTCGCCGACTACACGGAGCCCGAGCTGCTCGGCCGGGCCTACGGCTGGTATACCATGGCGCTCTACGGCGGCATGACGCTTGGGCCCGCGGCGGGTGGCTTCCTCGGCACCGCGCTCGGCCTGCGCCCCGTGTTCCTGGTTTCCGGCGCCCTGATCGCCTCGATGCTCGTGGTCGCCTGCCTTTTCCTGCCGGCCGCCGTCCACGCCCCGGCGGGGGGGCACCCGCCGCTTCGGCCGATGCTCGCCGAGTTGGCCCGCAACCGGCGGCTGGTCGCCTGCCTGGTCGCCACCGCCGGCGGCTGCGTCGGTTTCGGCGCCTACGTCACCTTTTTGCCCCTGTACATAAAAAGCCGCGGCATGGGGATGAGCGAGGTGGGGCTCGTGTTCGCCAGCCAGTCCCTGGCCAACGCGGCCTCGCGTCTGCCGGCGGGGAGGCTTAGCGACCGGGTGGCGGACAAAAGCCTCCTGGTGAGCGCGGGGCTTGCGGTCTTTGCCGTGGCACTCGCCGGTTTCGCCGCCTGCGGCTCGGTCGTGCCGCTTGTGGCGACGGCCGCCCTGATGGGACTCAGCATGGGAACGGCCTTCACCGTGGTCGGCGCGCTGATCGCCGACGCGGTTCCCCGCGAGCGGCGCGGCGTGGCGATGGGGTGCTACAACACCAGCGTCTATGCGGGGATGATGGTAAGTTCGCTCGGGGTGGGGAGCCTGATCAGGGTGGCTGGGTACGCAGCCGGCTACCTGGCGAGCGGTGCGGCGGTCGGCGTGGTGGCGGTGGTGGCCCGGCTTTTGTACCGGGCGGCGGACGAGGCGGGGAAGGCGTGAGGGAAACGATCGCGGCCAGCCGCTCCTACAGGGGAGGCTCTAGTCTCGGCTCTCCAGGTAGCGGCCGAAATCCCCGTCGCGCTTCAGGATGTGGTTGGTCAGCCAGTTCTTCAGGAAGAGGAGCACTTCCAGCGGCAGGTTCTTGTTGCCGTGGTAGAACTCGGTCTGCACCTCGATCACCTTGCGCCTGAAGCGTTCGTGCTCCTCGCGGTGCTCGGCGAGGTCGGGATAGGAGCTCGACTCCATCAGGCGCTCTTCGGTGATGAAATGGTAGGTGGCGTAGCCGATCAGCTTGTCCAGCACGACGCCGATGCTCTCGGCGGCGGCGCCGGAGGAGAGCTGATCGTGGGTCTGGTTCAAGAGGTCCACCAGGTGCTGGTGGTGCCTGTCGATCTCGGGAACGCCGAGCAGAAAAGAGTCGTTCCATTTGACGATTGCCATGTCTGCTACCTCGTGTCAGCCGGTTTGCGGACGAAAATCACTGCAGAATGGCCAATTCTGAATGTTCGGCCGTTATTTGTCAAGCCCCCAGCCGCGCCTTCGCTGCGCCGCGGCTAATTTTCGGAGGTTCTTTTGGATATCTATCACGACTGTTTGACGGCCGTTTCCACCGCCCGGATCGAGGGCCACCTGGCCGAGCTTGTCGGGGTCCGTCACCCGCAGACAGCACCCCAAGCCCTGGAGCGGGCCGCGCAGTACCTCCGCGACCGGTTGGGCGCGCTCGGCTACCGGTTGGAGGACCAGACGTTCGAGGACGGCGGCCGGGAGTTCGCCAACGTCTTGGCCCTGAAGCCGGGGACCCGGCGCCCCGAGCGGCGCGTGCTGGTGCTGGCCCATTTCGACACGGTGGCCGGTTCCCCGGGCGCCGACGACAACGCCAGCGGGGTGGCGGTGCTCCTGGAGGCGGCCGAGGTCTTAAGCCGGCTGGACCTTAGGCAAAGCGTGCTCTTTGCCGGGGTCAACCTGGAGGAAAACGCCTGCGACGACCCGCAAAGCGGCCTGCGGGGCAGCTCCGCTCTTGCCGTCCTGGCGAGCGAACGGGGGTGGGGTATCGAGGCGGTGCTGGTTTTGGAATCGGTGGGCTATGCCGGTCCCGACGTGCCGCAGACCGTACCCGCCGGCATCCCGGTCGAGGTCCCCAAGGCGGGCGATTTCATCGCGGTGATCGGCAACGAAGCCGGGCGCGACGCGGTGGCCGCCTTCTGCGGGGTGGTCGAGCGCTGCCGTCTGCCGCTTCCCTACCTGCCGCTATTGGTCCCCGGCAACGGCGAGCTCCTCCCCGACACCAGGCGCTCCGACCATGCCCCCTTCTGGGACCTGGGCTACCCGGCCGTCATGCTCACCGACACCACCAATTTCCGCAGTCCCCACTACCACCGGGAAACGGATACCGCGGAGACCCTGAACCTCTCCTTCGCCACCGAGGTCTGCCGGGCGGTGGTCGGCACGGTGATGGCGCTGGCCGAGGCCGAGGGGACGGCGGCCGGCAGCTGAGGATCCTTCGGAATTCGTCGTTGCCTGGCCGGGTGTTAGGTGCTATAAGTAACACCTTTATTCCAGCAGCCAGGAGGAAAATATGGGCATGATTCTCGTTACCGGCGGGGCGGGCTATATCGGCAGCCACGTGGTACGGCAGCTTTCCGAGGCCGGCCATCAGGTGGTAGTCTACGATAACCTTTCCACCGGGTCGGCGGATGCCCTGGTGAACGGCGAGCGTCTCGTGGTGGGCGACCTGGCGGATACGGAGAAACTGGGCGCGCTCCTCAAGGAAACCGGCTGCCGTGCCGTACTGCACTTCGCCGCAGCGATCGTGGCGCCGGAATCGGTACATCTGCCGCTTAGGTACTACGCCAACAACACCAAAAACACGCTGAACCTTTTGGCCGCCTGCGTGGAGCACGGCGTCGAGCGGTTCATCTTCTCCTCCACCGCCGCCGTCTACGGCATCCCCAAGGACGGGGCCGCTGCAGAGTCAAGCGCCACCGAGCCGATCAACCCCTACGGCACCTCCAAGCTGATGAGCGAGTGGATGTTGCGGGACGCGGCGGCCGCCCACGGTTTCCGTTACGTGGCGCTGCGCTACTTCAACGTGGCCGGCGCCGACCCTTTGGCCCGCATGGGGCAGCGCACCCCGGAGGCGACCCACCTGATCAAGGTCGCCTGCCAGGCAGCACTCGGCATGCGCGAATCTGTTTCCATCTACGGCGACGACTACGACACCCCGGACGGCACCGGCATCCGCGACTACATCCACGTCGAGGACCTGGCGTCGGCGCACTTGAAGGCGCTCGGCTACCTCGACGCGGGGGGCGGGTCGACCGTGGCCAACGTCGGCTATGGCCGGGGTGAGAGCGTGCGCGAGGTGCTGGCGGCGGTGAAAAAGGCGAGCGGGGTGGATTTCCCGGTCAAGGTCGCCCCGCGCCGGCCGGGGGATACCCCCTCGCTGATCGCGGTGGTCGAGAGGGTCCGCAGCCTCTTTGGCTGGGCTCCCCGCCACGACGACCTGTCGACCATCGTCGCCGACGCCTGGCGCTGGGAGCAACGACTGAATCAGGGCCGCTAGGTCCTTTCGAGGAGGCAATAGATGATCAAGAGCATGACGGGTTACGGCAAGGGAGACTCGCTTTTCGCCGGCGGCAGGTTCGTGGTCGAGGTGCGCTGCGTGAACCACCGCTACGGCGAGATCACCGTGAAGCTCCCCCGCGCCCTTTTGCAGTTCGAAAACGAGCTGAAGAAACGGGTCGCCGGAAAGCTCAGCCGCGGCAAGATCGACGTCTTCGTCCAGGTGGAAGGGTCGATCGCCCTGGGAGTGCCCACCGCCAACCTGCCGCTGGCCCGCGGCTACTTAAAGGCCTTCAACAGCATCCGCGAGGCGCTTGGACTCGCAGGTGAGGTGGATCTGGCGCTGATCGCCGCGCAGCGGGACGTGGTCACGGTGGCGGCGGAGAGCGAGGCGACCCTGGAGGAGCTTCCCGAGGAGCTTTTGTCGGCACTCGACGACGCCCTTGTCAAGGTGGACGAGATGCGGCTTTTCGAGGGCGAGTCGCTTTTGGCCGACTTCAGGAAGCGCCGCGATATCCTGGCCTCGCTGATCGGCCAGGTGGAAAAGCGCGCCCCGCAGGTGGTTGCCGATTACGCCTCCCGGCTCAAGGAGCGGGTCGCCGAACTCTGCAGCGAAAGCGGTCTCCCCGAGGAGCGCCTGGCGCTCGAGGTGGCCCTTTTGGCCGAGAAATGCGACATCACCGAAGAGCTGGTCAGGCTGGAGAGCCACCTGCGCCAGTTCGACGAGACCCTGGGGAGGGGCGAACCGGTCGGGCGCAAGCTCGATTTTCTCCTGCAGGAGATCAACCGCGAGGTGAACACCATCGGTTCCAAGGCCAACGACGCCCAGATCTCCGCCTGCGTGGTGGAGCTCAAGGGCGAGCTGGAAAAGGTTCGCGAGCAGGTACAGAACATCGAATAAGGAAGACGAGGCATCATGAAACGAGAAGGGGTTCTCTACGTAATATCGGCACCTTCCGGCGCCGGCAAGACCACGCTTTGCAAGGAAATGATTGACATTTTCCCTAAGTTACGCCATTCTGTCAGCTACACGACGCGTACCCCCCGGTCTGGCGAGGTGCACGGGCGTGATTATTTTTTTGTGGGGAAGGAAGAATTTTCCCGCATGGCAGCTGCCGGCGAGTTCGCCGAATGGGCCGAGGTCCACGGCAACCTGTACGGCACCTCGCTTGCCACCCTCACACAGTCCCGCGCGCAGGGGGTAGACCTCCTTTTGGACATCGACTGCCAGGGTGCCCGGCAGTTGAAGGAGCGTTTCGGAGGCGGCGTCTACATCTTCGTGCTTCCCCCCTCCCTGGAGGAACTCAGGCGCCGGCTGGACAACCGCTCCTCCGACGCCCCGGAAGTGATCGAGCGGCGGATCAACAACGCCTCCGGCGAGATCCGGGAAGCCCGCTGGTACGACTACATCATCGTCAACGACAATTTCGCTTTAGCCGTCGAGCAACTGAAGAGCGTGCTTATTGCCGAGCAGTGCAGGGGGGGGAGGCTGATCGAGGGCCTTGCCGCCTGCTTCGACGTTTTGAAACCGACATCTGACATCTGAATAAAGAAGGGGATTATTATGGCCAGGGTTACCGTAGAAGATTGCTTGGAAAAGGTGGACAACCGATTCCTCTTGGTGATGCTCGCCTCCAAACGGGTGAAGCAGCTTTTCAAAGGGGCGAAGCCCTTGATCGACAATCGCGGCGCCAACAAGAACGTGGTCGTCTCCCTGCGCGAGATCGCGGCGGGCAAGATCGGCTGCGAGGTCGGCGGCAAAAAAGGACGTTAACCGGCAACGGGGACAGCTTGCGAGAGTCCCCCTTTTGGGCACCGGCTGGGGCTGACGGCGAAGGGGAAGGACCCGGTGGCCGCCGGCCCCTTGTTTTTCCTGCGATTGCTATGGCGGTAAGGGCAGTAACTGCAACGGTTAACGGATGATCAGACTAAACGACATACTCGACAAAGTGCTGGCTTACAACCCGGGGTGCGACCTGGACCTGGTCCGCAAGGCCTACGTCTTCTGCGCCAAGGTGCACCAGGGGCAGACGAGGCTCTCCGGCGAGCCCTACCTGATCCACCCGATGGAGGTCGCGGGCATCCTGGCCGAACTGCGCCTGGACGTCTACGCCGTGGTCACCGGTCTTTTGCACGACACCGTCGAGGACACGCTCACCACCCACAAGGAGCTGGAGGAGCTGTTCGGCGAGGAGGTCGCGCGCCTGGTGGACGGCGTCACCAAGATCGGCAAGATCCACTTCAAGACCAAGGAAGAAAGCCAGGCGGAGAACTTCCGCAAGATGCTTCTGGCCATGGCCAACGACATCCGGGTCATCCTGGTGAAGCTCGCCGACCGGCTGCACAACATGCGCACCCTGGAGTTCCAGCCCGAGGCCAAGCAGCGCGCCATCGCCAAGGAAACCCTCGACATCTACGCCCCGATCGCCAACCGCCTGGGCATCTCCTGGGTGAAGGGCGAACTGGAAGACCTCTCCTTCCGCTACTTAGAGCCCCAGCTCTACTACGATCTCGCCAACAAGGTCGCCAAGAAGAAGCAGGAGCGCGAATCCTACGTCACCAGCGTCAAGCAGATCATCAAGGCGCAGCTGGAGGAGCACGGCATCAAGGGCGACGTCTCCGGCCGCTCCAAGCACCTGTATTCCATCTACAGGAAGATGGAAAGCCGCAACGTGGACATCGACCAGATCTACGATCTGACCGCGATCCGCGTCTCGGTGGACGACGTGCGCGAGTGCTACGAGGTGCTCGGCATCATCCACTCCACCTGGAAACCGATTCCCGGGCGCTTCAAGGACTACATCGCCATGCCCAAGGGGAACCTGTACCAGTCCCTGCACACCACGGTGATCGGCCCCGCCGGCGAGCGGATGGAGGTGCAGATCCGCACCTACGAGATGCACCGGGTGGCGGAGTCGGGGATCGCGGCGCACTGGACCTACAAGGAAGGGAAGGGGTACGACGAGAAGGAGGTCAGGCGCTTCACCTGGATCAGGCAGCTTCTGGAGTGGCAGCAGGAATTGGACGACTCCAAGGAGTTCATGGACACGGTGAGGGTCGAGCTCTTTCCGGAGGATGTCTTCATCTTCACCCCGAAGGGAGACGTGAAGGGGTTCCCGAAGGGGGCGACGCCGATCGACTTCGCCTACTCCGTGCATACCGACGTCGGCCACCGCTGCGTCGGCGCCAAGGTGAACGGCAAGCTGGTGCCGCTCAAGTACGAGCTTAAGACCGGCGACATCGTCGAGGTGATCACCTCCCCGCACCACACGCCGAGCAAGGACTGGCTGAAGATCGTCAAGAGCTCGCGCGCGCGCAACAAGATCCGCGCCTGGGTGAAGACCGAGGAGAGGCTGCGCTCGATCACCCTGGGACGGGAGATCTGCGAGAAGGAATTCCGCCGCTACTCGCTCAACTTGGGCAAGCTGGTAAAGACCGGCGAGATAAAGCGGGTGGCCGTCGAGTTCGGCTTCCAGGCCGAGGACGACCTGATGGCCTCGGTCGGCTACGGCAAGCTCTCCTCGAACCAGCTCCTCTCCAAGCTGATCCCGGCCGAAAAGCTCGAGGCGGGAAGGGAGCAGAAGGAAGTCACCCGCATCGGCAAGGTGATCGACAAGCTGAAGGGGAAATCCTCTTCGGCCATCCGGATCTCAGGCGTCGAGGACGTGCTGGTGCGCTTTGGCAAGTGCTGCAACCCGCTTCCCGGCGACGAGATCACCGGTTTCATCACCCGCGGCCGTGGCGTCACCGTGCACACCACCGACTGTCCCTTCGTGCTCTCCATGGAGCCCGACCGCCGTATCGACGTCGCCTGGAACCGCGGCCAGAAGGCGGCCCTGCCGGTGAAGATCATGGTGATCTGCCGGGACGAGAAGGGGATACTCGCCAACATCGCCACCGCCATCACCAACTGCGAGGCCAACATCTCCAGCGCCTCCATCCACAGCACCCTCGACAAGAAGGGCGAGAACATCTTCGAGGTGGACGTCACCGACCTCGACCACTTGAAAAGGGTCTTCGCCTCGATCATGAAGGTGAAAGGGGTGCTGAAGGTGGAGAGGATGAAGAGCTAACCCAAGGGGGAACGCATGAAAAAGGAAATCATCGACACCGACAAGGCGCCCAAGGCGATCGGCCCCTATTCCCAGGGAGTGAAGGCGGGAGGCTTCCTGTTTCTTTCCGGCGCCATCGCGCTCGACCCGGCCACCGGCGAGATCTGCCCGGGAGGGATCGAGACCGAGACCGAGCTGGTCATGAACAACGTCGCCGCCCTTTTGGAGGCGGCCGGGGTGGGTTTTGCCGACGTGGTGAAGACCGTGATCTACTTGGCCGACCTGAAGGATTTCGCCACCGTCAACGCCATCTACGGCAGCCGTTTCGCCGCGGAGCCCCCGGCGCGCGTCACCGTGCAGGCAGCCGGCCTGCCGCGCGGCGCCCTGGTGGAGATTGAAGTAACCGCCTACTGCGGCTAAACGCTTTTCTCTCCGGGCTGAAAAAGCAAAAGCCGCGAACGCTTGAGAGCGTCGCGGCTTTGACAACCTGTCACAGAAGTATCGTTTTAAAGGGCCTTGGTGACCTGTCCGGAGCGGATGCAGCGGGTGCAGACCTTGATGCTCCTCACGGTACCGTTTTTCACGGCCTTGATCTTCTGCAGGTTCGGGCGCCAGATTTTGCTGGTCTTGTTGTTAGCGTGGCTGACGTTATTCCCGAAGCTAGGGCCTTTTCCGCAAATTTCGCAAATTCTGGACATTTCTTTCACCCTCCGAGTGTACTGAAGCTGTAGTTTATAGCAGATGGGATTGCTCAATGCAAGTGAAAAGTATGTCTTGGGCGTACTTTTCACGCCGTACGATAAAGGGTCGAACATGGCATTACTGAAGGGACTGTTTTCGCTTTCGTTGCTCTTGCTGTTGGTGATCGGCGTGCTGTTCGTCGACTTCGTCTACAAGACCTTTTCCCTGTCCCAGCGCGACGTGCACACCGACGCCATCGTGGTTTTGACCGGCGGTCGCGGGCGCGTCGAGGAAGGGATCAAGCTCTACCGTGCCGGCGAGGGGCGCCTGCTGCTATTGATCGGCGTCGATCCCCTGGTGAAGAAAAGCGAGCTTTTTACCGGCAAGGGTGGGGAGAACGTCATCCTGGAGAAGGTGTCCAAGAACACCCTGGAAAACGCCATCTATGCCCGCGACCTGATCGTGAGCCACAACGTCACCTCGATCAAGCTGATCACCTCGCGCTACCACATGAAGCGCGCCACCCTCATCTTCCGCAACGCCCTGGCCAAGGACATCGCCATCTATCCCCATCCGGTCGATTCCAAGAACTTAAAGGAAGAGTGGTGGAGCCACGGCGGCAGTTTCAAGCTCCTCTTTTCCGAGTTCTACAAGTACTGCATGTTCCGTTTCTTCTTCCTCTTGGCCCCCGGCGAGCTCCGTCCGCTGCCGGGCAGCACCTAGAGCCGATACTCCGCCCCTTCTTCGACGAACTCCTTCTTCCCTGCACTCCTCCATGGGACTCCTCCCCCTAGAGGGGGGAGGTGGGG
>Ga0209415_10013580_pt1 | contig 13414 bp, 26 predicted proteins | sample PeaSoiSIISIP2007_FD_187696 | JGI IMG/M metagenome (GOLD analysis project Ga0209415, IMG submission 187696) | Peat soil microbial communities from Weissenstadt, Germany - SII-SIP-2007 (SPAdes) (version 2) | ecosystem: Environmental > Terrestrial > Soil > Wetlands > Peat | place: Germany... | reverse complement strand
GCGTATGGAAAAAAGAATCAAACGCCAAGCGTCCCTCCTCGGCTTTCAACTTGTGCCTATCGAGGTTCCTCAGTAGTTTGATTCCAACTAGTGATTCTCACTGATAAACTGCATGCGGAGGCCCAGTCCATCGGCCCAAGGCGCCACGGGTGATGCGCGCCTTAAATCCGAACTGCATCGACCAAACCCGGTCAGGTGACCTCATGTGGTCGCTTAGTTCTGACGGCACCCAGACGCGATAACCGCCCGTTTGGGTATTGGGTCGGTAGCCGGGTCGGAATCGACGTTTGGTTCTTCTCGTGCCCTAACGGGGCCATTGACCGCGACGTCGTGTCTAATGATGTCGGATCAGAGGAGAAATATGAAAACCTTCAAATCGTGCTTGTCCTTGCTGGCGGTGGCTGCCATCGGGACTCTGGCAGGGTGTTCCATGAGTTCCACGAAGGCCGTCAATGTTGCGGACGGCGTCCGCACATCGCTGGATCAGGCCGGGCTCAAAGGTGTCTCGGTAACCGAGGATCACGACAAGGGCGTCGTAACCCTAGGCGGACACGTGGGTGCAGACGCCGAAAAGTCACAAGCTCAGTCCATCGCAACATCCATGGCCGGTGCGCAAGTGGTATCGAATCAGATTGAAGTGATTCCGCCGGGAACCGAGCATGATGCCAAGAAGATCGACTCGGACCTGGACAAAGGTATCGAGGGAAACCTGGATGCGGCGCTGATTCAGGGCGGGCTTCACAAGCACATAAACTACGCTGTTAAGAATCAAGTGGTCACCATGACTGGTGAGGTGGACTCTCAATCCAAACGCACCCAGGCACAAGCCATCGTGGCTGCCGTTCCCAACGTGCTGCAGGTGGTGAACGAGCTTCAGGTTAAAGAGCAAAAAGCTACGTCATCGAACTAAAGCTACATCAAGCAAGCTGGTAGATCGGCGTGATGCCTAGGGGTGGTCACCGTTACGCTTCCGAGCCGCGCGTCTGCAAGCAAGCGGAGCTTGGCTGTCCACGTGCCTACCTTGGTCCCGTAACAGTAACGTTTCCGTTCAGATTTGCCCCGCTTTGGGGATAAGGAGCAGAGAATGTTGCATAAGGGATTGCTTGGTTTGGTTTTCGCGAGTGCGCTCACTTTAAGTGCAGCCGCCGCGGAGGTCGTGGTTCGGGTTGCACCGCCGGCTGCGATAGTCGAGACTCGGGGCGTTGCGCCCGGTCCAGGTTATGTTTGGATAGGCGGGCATCATCGGTGGGACGGGGCGGCCTACGCCTGGAATGCAGGCAGGTGGGAAGCCCCTCCGCGGCCGGGTGCTCGCTGGGTTGACCATCGCTGGGTACGGCGACATGGGGGATATGTTTTCGTCGAGGGGCGTTGGCGCTAGGCCGGGCATAGCGATCAGGCTGGCTGCAAGAACGAAAAAACACAGCGAATATGCGAAACTTACCACGGCGGCTTCGGACGGCTGCGCTCTGAAGCCGTGGGAGTGGGAGTGGTAGCTACCGAAACCATGGTTCGCGTCTAACTCGGGAGTACAACCATATGCAATGGATTGATGAAATGTTTGTGGACATGGAAAAGGACCGGGCGGCTGCATCGACCAAGAGAAACGAACAAGTGGCCAAGGTCGACCCGGCAGAGCATCTGAAAAAGCAGCCCCCCGGCACATTGAAGGTCTGGAATGCGCTGGTTTCCTCTATTACTAATGATGTGAACCAATTCAACAATCACAAGGCGCGCGTCGGACAAACGCCGGCGCGCGTCTCCCAAAGACACTTGCAATGCGAGGTGCACCTGCCCGGAATGCAAGGCAAGAGTCTGGTTCTAACCTTAGACAATAAAGAGCTCCATGTTTCGGTTCATCCCGAGTTTCCCAAGCAGCCGTTAACCATAGCAATCGAATTCGATGGGGAAGGCCAACGTGCGGCCTGGCTCCTGGGTGAATCTACCAAAGAGAGCGCCAGGCTCTCGGACCGACAGTTATCGGAGTACCTGCTTAAACCAGTTCTATCTTCCGCTGCCATCAATTGAGAGTCGTATCTGCGCCTCGGGAGAAGGGTGTAGGTCGACGAGATTTCACCGATCAAACCGAATAGGTGAGCACTCTTGAACAGACGTGACGACCTCCAGAATGCGTTAATGCTCACGAGAGATATTGAGGTAGATGCGAAGTCTACTGTCTCAATGGTCCTTAGGTGCTGCACCTTCCCCCCAAGCCGGGGCTCTCGGAGAGTAGCTTAATTGTTTGCTTCCGGTTCCGGCTTCTTTTTGTCCGCCCATCTTCCAAGCGGGGCTGAGCGAGCGCTGGCCTTCCGGGATGGAAAGAGAGGCGGAGAAAATGTTAAGAAATTCGACAGATCTGCATGGGCTTAGTATCCGAGCCACGGACGGCGAGATTGGAACGGTAGATCAGATCTATTTCGAAGATGAGACTTGGGCCATCCGCTATCTCACGGTAGACACCGGCGGCTGGCTTGGCGGCAGGCAAGTGCTGATCTCGCCAATCTCCTTCATTGGCGCGCCGGACTGGCAAGCCAAGCGATTGGATGTGGCCCTGACGAAAAAGCAGGTTGAAGACAGCCCCGACATCAACACGCATCAGCCGGTCTCGAGACAGCATGAAATCGCATACTTCGGGTATTACGGGTATCCCTTTTATTGGGGTGGATCCGATCTCTGGGGTGCCGCGCCCAACCCGGCCGGCCTGGCTATTCGCATACCCGCTTCCACGGAGGCGATGGTGGAGAACGCCGCGCAAGAGTCGGCGGATTCTCATCTCCGCAGCACCGAAGCGGTCGCCGGCTATGACGTGGAAGCGTCGGATGGTGAAATGGGGCATGTGGACGGGTTTATCGTGGACGACCAAGCCTGGGCTATCCGTTACATCGAGGTTGCGACGCGGAATTGGTGGCCGGGCAAAAAGGTGCTGGCGTCACCCGCGTGGGCCGAACGGGTGAGTTGGGAAGATTCTAAAGTCTACTTCGGCCTAACCCGGGAAACCATCAAGGATGCCCCGGCGTACGTCGAGGCCGCGCCGATCACGCGGGACTATGAAAAGCAGCTTCACTCGTACTACGGCTGGCCGCCATATTGGCCGCGGGAGGCCGAACGCCAATCTTCTTTTTCCCAGAGCAGCGTTTAAGATCGGGCGCTTCGACAGTGATGGAAGGCGCCATCCAGAGGCTGTCGACGAGGATCCGTTTGGAAAGGACGTGTCGCAGTTGTCTAGCGCCAACGAGATCAGCCGAAACAGCGCGGAGTTGTGCAACGGTTCTTCGCCAATCTGGGGCCGGGCCTAGTTACGGGCGCAGTGGACGACGATCCTTCGGGGATCACGACTTTCTCGGCCGCAGGCGCGGTTTTCGGATACTCGTTCCTTTGGACGGCACTCGTTTCTCTCCCGCTGATGGCAGCCGTGCAACTGATGTATGCTCGGCTGGGGATGGTGACGAAGCACGGGAAGACCACCGTGGCGCAGCGGCGCGGATCCACGAATCAGGAATTGAGCGCTGCGAAGGACGACGTGCTCACGGGAATGTTCGTTTCTAATCTCGTGATGTTTTTCATTATTCTGACAACTGCGGACACGTTGCATGCGCATGGCATGCGGAATATCGAAACGGCAAAACAGGCTTCAGAAGCATTGCGGCCGTTGGCGGCCAGGGTGCATATTGGCTATTCACGCTCGGATTGATTGAGACTGGCATGCCGGGAGTCCCCGTACTAGCGGGATCTTGTGCCTATGCAATCGCGGAAGCATCGTCGTGGAGGGCTATCGGCTGTAGTCAATGGCATGCTCGCTCCACCGCTAGTCGTTTTGGTGGTGTTGCTTACAAGCGACAAGAAGGTAATGCGGGGGCGGACAAATGGCCGCGTGGTGAAGACTTTCGGACGGATCTGCGCAGGGGTGATGAGCGCGGCGGCCTTAGCGCTGGTCGTTACGTGAGCGCGCGTTTCTGAGCGAATCTGTCAGGGAGCACAAGGATTGCCTTTAGTCGACGGGGAACACCACCGCACAAGCCGCATTGCCTGGCTACGGGCGGCGGTATTGGGCGCGAACGACGGCATCCTCTCGACGGCCAGTCTGGTACTCGGCGTTGCAGCCGCGCATGCCACTCACAGCAACGTTCTCATCGCCGGGATCGCCGGTTTGGTCGCCGGGGCTATGTCGATGGCCGCCGGTGAGTACGTGTCTGTGCACTCACAGGCAGACACCGAACAGGCCGAGCTCGAGCTTGAGCGCAAGGAACTCAAAGCAGACGACAAGGGCGAGCACAAGGAACTGGCGGCGATTTACGTCGCTCGGGGGCTAGATCCTTCACTCGCGAAACAGGTCGCTCAGCAGTTGATGGCTCATGACGCGCTGGGCGCGCATGCCCGCGATGAGCTCGGCATCTCAAAGACTCTTAGTGCGCGTCCGATTCAGGCTGCGTTGGCCTCGGCTGGCAGCTTCGGTGTCGGAGCCGCGATGCCTCTCTTGGTCACTGCCATAGCCCCGGTGGCGAGTCTGATTTACATCGTTTCTGGGACTTCACTGTTCTTCCTCGCGCTTCTTGGAGGGCTGGCTGCGCACGTTGGGGGCGCGCGAGTTACCGTGGGTGCGATACGCGTCACGTTCTGGGGCGCATTAGCCATGGCGATCACGGCAGGAGTCGGGGCGCTGTTCGGAACAGTAGCATAAAAGGAGCGGTTAGCAGACTGCCGCTGCGCAGCTCACTCTGGGGATCATGCGACCTGGGGAGTCGCCTTCGGCTTGGAACGCAGGAGCTCTTGAACATGCTCCACGGCCTCCGCGAGGCTTGTGGACAGGCGATCAGGTTGCGTTCGTTCGAAACGGGCCTTGGCTTTATCCGTATCGCCGCTGAATCCCCAGACGCAAACCACCACTTTGAGTTTTGGAAACCGTTCCCGGATCTGCTTGCACATGGCCCGCGCCGGCGCGAACGCGTAAGGAGGTAACGCCGAGATGCAGACTATGTCGCTCCGCCTGGCTTCAATCAATGCGAATAATTCATTGAGGGAAGGCCCCACAATTGGAAAGGACAGAGCCCCGAGCCCCTTTTGTTCCAGGAGCTGAGCCAGCATCGCGGCCGTGATCTCATCGGCGCGATCATGGGCTGGAACACAGAAGATCCTGGCTTCAAGATGCTCTGCGGCCGCCATCGGCGCGGGGTCTTCTGCGGCTACGCTGTCTGACGGTTGATACTCGGAAAACTCGGCGATCATTTCGTTGATGCAAACAGAGAGGAACTCTTCTCGGACGGCGTCAATTGCTCCTTTGTGCCGGTCCTGTTCGGCCATGCTCAAAGCCGGGATGAGCACTGAGTCGTACAATTCGACCAACGGCCTTCCTTTAAGAAACTGGCCAACAATGCTGTGGACTTCCAGTTGGTCCATCGCCAGCAACCGCTGGTAGATCTGGGCTTCGGCCGCAAGAACAGGTTCATCTCCCAGCAGGATATGCAAAAAACAGAGCTGGGGGACATAGCGTCCTAGAACCACCAGGCAAACCGTCAGCGGCGTAGACAGGATCAAGCCTGCGGGTCCCCACAGAACAGTCCAAAAAACGGCGGTTACAAGCAGCGCCAAGGAAGAGATTCCCACCTGGGCGCCGTAGAGCCACGGTTCGACGAAGTTGGCGATGATCAGTTCGAGGCCCGCAACCAGCACGAACACGAGCAGTGGCCTGAACCATCCTTCAAAAACGGCCAACGAGAGCGCGATCGGCAGCGTCGCGGCAACCAGCGTTCCGACGTACGGCACAATCCGCAGGATGCAGGCGACCACTCCCCAGAGCGCTGGATTGGGTACACCAATCCAGTAAAGACCAAAACCAAACAGAGTTCCAAAGCCTGCATTAACCAGGAACTGCATCAGAATGTATCGACTGACGCGGCCGGCCGCGTCGTCAAGCGCTTGCGTCATGAGGTTCAACTGGCCGAGCCCGGCTAGCCGCAGAAGACGGTTCCTCAGATCCTCTCTCTTCAACAGCATGAAGATCGTAAAGATGATGACAATTCCTGCTTGTCCTACAGGCGCAAGAATGGGCCCACCCAGATCGCGAAAGCTCGTCCATCCACTTGTTGGGGCTTGGACCATTCGAACGGGTACGGGAGACGTGGGCGAAGGCGTCGTCTTCGACTGCCTCAGATTCTGACCAGGCGGAGGCGTTGCCGGCGATGCCCCAGCAGGGTTGGTAAGTTCCCCTATGATCTCTTTAACGCTTTCAAAGGCTTGGCCTAGCTGCCCTGTCACAGGGATGTGAAACGCTTCAATCTTGGCTCGAATGTTCTCGCGGTATAGAGGAAGCTGATTGGCGACGTCCACCAACTGGCCGGCGATGACCCAGATGATACCGCAGGCCAACGCGATCGAGACCAGGAGGGTGGTGAGAACCGATACGATTCGGCCGGTGTGCAGCCTCTGGAGAAGCGCCACCACCGGAGTCAATAGAAACGTCAGAGTGAGAGCGAATGCGAAAGGGACTAGAATATCGCGAGCAAAGTACAGCGCCGCGATGGTCCCAAACAGGACAATGGTCCCCGCAGCGCCCCGAAGCTCAGGCCGTGTAGCGAACCCTCCTAAAGGCTGATCGTGTTTCATCGGGATTTGTCTCTGCGGATGCAACCTGAGAAGGTAGCACTCCGGGAACCACAATTTCGAGCGGCTCGGGTCGCAATGCGCATCGGCGGGCCGTCAGTCAGATTGTGTGATCTCGCTGGGCGGCCACTCAATAACATTGCCTCCCGAGCAGACGGGCGGCTGACTAGACCTTTTCATGGTGCGGAATTGGTAGCGCTCAAAGGACGCGGCGAAATCGAACGGTCTGCTGCGAACCACCCAGCCAGCCGCGAACAGCTGAAGAGGAATCGTTCCGTCGAGGAGCAAAGGCCACTCAATGCTCATCTCCAGGTGTACTCCCACGCTGATTTCGTGTTGCGAGACGATGTGCGGGGAGACCACTAAGACGCCACCACTGCTCACGTTGATAGCACGGCCGGTTCCAGAGAAAAGACTTCCCGAGATAGAGCGGAAGCGAACGCGCAGGTCCAGTGGAAAGCGAACCGTTGCCCGGCGCTCGGCCAGAACAGGCCGGTTCGAGCCGTGATATGCCCCTTGGAACGAGAAGGTTCTGCTTGATGAGGATGGCATCGGTCTAAGCGCAAACCCCTATGGCGCGGACCTTCCCTCGGATCGGTTCACAAATCGGAGTGCACCGGGCCAACAGGTCCACTTCGAAGACGTTGTACATCCGGTTATCGAACATGACCTCGAAGCCTCCGGGCAAACAGGAAGATAGCCCGATAACGAAGCGTCACTCCGAACGGCAGGAAAACAATCCGTCCTTTTCCGGCTTCGTCGAAATGAGCGGCTACGAAGGATGTTTTTGTACGGTACGCTGGGTTGGCCTCAGCTCCGCTCTTTTTGGTGGATGTGCCAATGATTGTCGTTGTCGATGATGCGGCCGCTGTTGTCATGGTCTGATCTGCCTTTACAAGGTTTGGTGCGTCGCAAGGGCTACGCCGCGGAGTGGCTTCTCTCCGAGCGAGGATTCGTATTTAGCACTCGGGTAACTTTGTCGAGCAGTTCATCGGGACGAAAAGGTTTCGCGACACATTCCATTCCCCGGTAGTCGCACCCGGAGTCTCCGGACATAAAGAGAACTGGCAAGCTGTGATCCATGCCCAGAACGCGATCAGCCAGTTCGAGGCCATTTATGTTTGGCATCACTACGTCGGTGAGGAGAAGAACAATCCTAGATTGATGCTCTTCATAAAAGCGGAGACCCTCTTGTCCGTCGGCCGCCGTGACCACCGTCCATCCGGCGGTCTCCAAGAACCGTTTTGTGCACCTACGAATCTCGAGGTTATCATCCACCACCAAAATTGTTCCGCATCGTGAATCGCGTGTCATGGCTTGCGCCTCCTTTTCGCGGCCATCTTGTTAGCTCTGAGCGAACGGCCCCAGGAGGCATCCGCACCTACACCTACAGCGATGTGGTTGATCAAGTATCTGGGATTCGGCGCGTGCCAGTCTGTTCAATACTGCACATTACCCTGAGATGGCATCCAACTTGTTGATGAATAAGATCTTATGGTTCTTACGGCTCCTTTTCCTGATCGCTTCGTCGCTGTATACTGATCTAAAACAGATGAAGAAGCGTTCAAGCAAGCCGAAGCTCTCGTCGAAGTTCGATCCTAAGGTGTTTCTGGCCGAAGTTGGCAAAGGAAGAGACCAGACAAACTACCAGAAGAACCAAATGGTGTTCTCCCAAGGTGACCCGGCCCACGCCATCTTTTATATCCAGAAGGGCAAGATCAAGCTCACGGTCGTCTCCAAAGAGGGCAAGGAAGCGGTGTTTGCTATTCTAGGCGCCGGCGACTTCTTTGGCGAAGGATGCCTGGCTGGCCAGTCTGTGCGCATGGCCACCGCGACCACGATGTTAGAGTGTTCGATCATGCGGCTTGAGAAAGCGGGCGTGGTCCGCCTCCTTCATGAACAGCCCGCCTTCTCTGATCTGTTGCTTCATCATTTGCTCTCCCGCAACATTCGGATTGAGGAGGATCTGGTTGACCAGCTCTTCAACTCCAGCGAAAAGCGGCTGGCAAGGGTGCTCCTCCTCCTTGCCAATTTCGGGAAGGATGGCAAGCCCGAGGCGGTGATTCCAAAGATCAGCCAGGAGACATTGGCTGAGATCGTTGGCACTACCCGCTCGCGAGTTAGCTTGTTCATGAACCGGTTTCGCAAAATGGGCTTTATCGATTACAACGGCGGCCTGGAAGTCCACAGTTCGCTGCTCAATGTCATCCTACACGACTAATCGGCGGCTCTTTAAAGCCCGTTCCTAATCTCTCCAAAGCTGGTGTGTTCGTAAGGAATGAGGCCGGGTACGTACACCGGCCGCGACAAGTGGGTCCGTCCCACCGCCAGCAATCTCAGCGCAAGCGTCGCCCCTCACGCGTATTGGTGTCCTCTGTCGTCCGAATCAGCGCTTTGTCGGACACCAAATGGCGACAAGACCAGTGAGGCGGCGTTTGTTTCAAACCGCTGCCAACAGAAGGGCCCCCCGAGTGCTGTCTCCGTAGAGAGGAAGGGCGTGATACGTGGATCAGAGACATTCAGACCTGCTGTCGGAGTTGAGATACGCAATGGACGAGGCCTTCGGGAAGTCCGAGCGTGTAATAGCGGCGATTGTGGCCCTACAACACGCTGGACAAGCCGTAAAGATCGCAATCCACGCTGCGCTCGAAGATATTCGGGTTCCCGCGGCACGCTTCCTCGCCGAAGAGGCAGATTCCGGGGGAAGGCTGACGCTGAATGCAACAGACATACTGTTCCTTCGGGATTTGAAAATCAGCGTCGAAACCGCGGGGCCGAACGATAGCCCTATGGGACCGACGGTGACGAAGAGCGCCATTCCAAAAGCTGCCGAGCGAATGTCGGATACGAAACATCTATCCAGCAATGAGCACTTTTGAACAGACACAACGCCTTCGAAAATGCCTACTATTGGTTGCCCTTGAGTGAACTGCGAAGTCCGCTAGCTCAATGGTCCTTAGGTGCCGCAGCTTCCCAAAGCCGGGTCTATCGGAGAGTAGCTTAATTGATTGCCTCCGGTCCCGGCTTCCTTTTACCTGCCGATCTCCTACAAGCGAGCGTACCGGTGGCTTCAACTTGGGTCGAACTCAGGAGCCATATTCGGACTCCCATGCCCCTAGGTTCTTGCGTTGAAGGAATTGCTCGAGTTCTTGAATTTGATCGGGTGAGAGCCGTAATAGTCCGTCATTGAGGTTACTGTCGAACTCCCCAGCCTTCAGTTTCTTCAGAAAGGCTTCGGCATTCCAATCCATCTGGAGTAAGACCCGAAAGCTGACAATGGTGACCACCAGAGCGGTTGATCGGTTCTGTCAGTACTGTTTCAACACCCCTTTTCGGCCGTGTGCCGGCTGAGCCCCTCCAGCAGCATCTTTTGCACGTTAACGCTACCCTTCAGTTCCGGTCTTCTTGCCGCACCATGTCTGCTCGCCGTCTCCTGTCTGCTCGCCGTCTCCTGCGAACGAAAAATCCTGGTCCGCAAGGGGCGTTTTGCAACTCGTGCTTGTAACGAACTAGATTATGAGATTTTATCTCGATTCGGCCGGCAGGCGATGCGGCTGAACCTGTAAAGTGAGCGTTTTTGAACAGACAGAAACGCGGGCAACATGCATGAATAGTTCAAAACGTAGAAATGGAGGGCGCCCAGATGAGCTCGGTAGTCGTGTCGATGAAGACAGCAATTCCCCGTGCTGCCAGCGACGAGAACAAGGCTCCTTCGACGCGAGCATACCGGACAAAAACGTCCTTCTTCGCCGTTCATTTCGATGAAGCCGGAAAGGGACGGATCGTTTTCCTTCCGCACGGGGCGACGCTTCGCGTTATCGGACCGTCCTCCCTTTTGCCTGACGGCTTCGAGGTCAAATTCGAACACTTGACTTACAACGTCTTCGAAACAGACCTGGTTGCCCGATCCATCCCGATTTCAGAGCCGACCCGAGCCAAGGGGCGCACCATGGCAGTTTGCGCCTAGGAGACCATGATGGCAAACTGCTACCGATGCGGCGCTCCAACGGAAACGCACAATATAGAGCTTCCGATATGTCCCGCGTGCTCGAACGCCTTGAACACGCAACGTAAACCAACCTCGAATGATGTGCAACTAAGCCTCCCGCACGACTGAATATTGTGCGCTTGCCAAGCTGCTGATCCATCCAGCGATCCCTTATCCTGAGCGGAGTGGAGTACTTTTTCGCTTGCCCCTACTGCTCGGAACGGATATCGATGGTCCTGGACACCTCAGTTAAACGTCAGACTTACATTGAAGATTGCGAAGTCTGCTGCCATCCGATCGAGGTGCGCTACACCGTTAAAGATGACGAAGTATGCCAGTTTGAAGCCAAGGCGATCTAATGCCAGGAGTACCTGTTGCGGAAGTGCTCCTACTCCAGCACGATTAACACGACTGCGATAGTCTGACCGAACCAGATGGTTGCGATGGGCATGCGGTGCGTTCATACTTCCAACATGGCACTCAAGAATGCGGCACTTCTCGCGCTGATAGGGACGCTTCTGCTAACGATTCTGCTTGTGGCCGCCTTTATCCTCGACGTACTCAACGTCGCGCGAGGCCTAATTCCCGCAACGAGGATGTTGTCGTCTTTCATCCATGCGTTTGCTGCCCTGGCCGTGACGGTGTTTTTTTACGTGTTCCACAAAAACCAGTCTTGACGCCAGAAGCCGATGACGGTTTCAAAGAGGACCGACAAGAATAGACCCGGAAGACACTAACAGCGTGTCATCGGCTATGAAATCGAAACTACTTTGGGTGATCGCCGCTGTTCGCGCAGCGCCTCGGCTAAAACTTAGGCCTTGAGATTGGCGAGTTGTTTCTTCAGCCGATCAATGAGATCTGCTCTGGCCTCTCCCGCTTGCGCTTGTCCCTCGTCCACTTTGCGCCAGACGCGGTAACACAGTAGCCCGCCACGCGTCATGAACGTGTAGATCCAGTAATCGTGTCCATCGTGGCTGAACTCGTGGTTGTCGCGGTTTAGTTCATTGGCGGGCATGGCGCTATTGTAGGCTGACTCTTGAGGGAAGTCACAGTCACACCGTTGTAATCGTTTTGTTGCTTCCTGGTCGGCGCGAAGCCAATCAGCGCGGCGTGGCTAACAGCTGAATCCGGGACGGCCGACACCAGCAGTCTCCCCTTATCCTGACTCTATGACTGATCCATTCCGCTCCAGCCAAACAAGTCCGTCAATGGCGCATCGCTGCTAGTCGGTACAGTGTTCCAGGTGTTTGCGATCGGGAACTAAGCTCTTGCCTCGATTGGCCGTACTGGATATCGATGAGAAAGTATCAATTAGAAGGTCAGCAAGAGAACCGAGGAGCCAATTGAAGAACGCTTTCAATGTGGTATGGAAACTCAGGATTTGGACGGACAGGCAGGCCCAGGATCTCATCGAGTTTGCTCTTTTGGCCGGGTTCGTGGCGGTTGCTGCGGCAGCTATTATACCCGGCGCGGCAAACTACATCAGCGAAATCCTGAGTAAGATTCCTGGCCTGATGCCAGCGGCTAACCGCGGCTCCGTGAGATAAAGAGCCCGCGCTGCTGAGACAGTGGGACAAAGCGATTCAACTGGGCGGATCATCTTGCGAGTCGTTGGGATACTCGTTACGTTCTTTGGCAGCATCTGATAAGTGGGTCATGCGGGCGGGCCGGCAGCGTAGCCGTAAATTGTCGCATAAAATCAGCCTCCCAGCCGGCTGATCTCTGCCAGAACTGCTTCGGGCCTTGCGCGCACTCGTATGTCATCGGTCAGGTTCACCCAACGGATCGTGCCTGCGGTGTCTAATAGAAACTCGGCCGGACGCGCAATGTCCTTACCGTCTTCGCCGGCCTTCGGATGCAACACGCCGTACTGCCGGATTACTTGCGCGTCTGGATCGGAGAGGAACGGGAAGCTATAACCTCTCGACTGGCAGAGCTTCTGCGACTCGGCGGGCGAATCCACGCTGATCGCGACAACCTCGAAGCCCCGGTCATGGAACTCGCTCAAGTGCTGCTGGAAACCCCGCAACTCGGAGTTGCAGAACGGTCACCAATAGCCGCGGTAGAAGACCAGCACAACCCCGCGATGGCCTTTCAAAAGCTCCGAAGAGGCCACTTGTTTTCCGGCGATGTCCTGAAGGACAAACGGCGGCGCGGGCTGGCCTGGGCGCAGCGCACGCTCTGCCAATGGGATTTGTTTCGTCAAATAGACAGTGCCAACCACGAAGAACCCGAGCAGAAGCACACTTAGCACAGCGAGGACGGAACCGCTGATCTTGCCACGGTAGTGCTGCGGATCTCGAAACGCTCGCGTCACACCAACCCCGAGCAGCCCGCCGCCCAAGAGAAACAGCAGGTAGTTGGCCCAAGGAACATCGCGAGTAACTGGGAACACGGCGAAGATCGGGATGTAGCTGACAAGAGCAACGATCACGATCACAAACCCTGCCCAGATCGGAACGTTCCAGTGGCGCTTCACAAAGCGATCCTTCTCTTGACTGTATCGCATGTGGCAAACGAGCACTTAGAATGGGAGCAGCATGCGGTATCTGGTGCGCGCACGTGTCAGGCCAGGCGGCGAGCAGCCCTTCTCCAGGCGATTGAGCAGAGAACCTTGGGCAAAGGTTCGGTAGCCGGCGGCGAGTATCTGCGAAACATGCAAGAAGCCCGGCTTTGGTCGGACGGCACGGCCCGCTGGGTGGAGGTCTGCTTCTGTTCGACTCCCCTCCAAGAGGAGCGGCCCTATTGGGAGCAATACTTCGAGCTGATCAAGGTGCAGGATGCGCATGACCGCCGCCAGTGCCGGGACCAGAACGGATCAGAGCCGTGGGC
>Ga0209415_10013578_pt1 | contig 13415 bp, 9 predicted proteins | sample PeaSoiSIISIP2007_FD_187696 | JGI IMG/M metagenome (GOLD analysis project Ga0209415, IMG submission 187696) | Peat soil microbial communities from Weissenstadt, Germany - SII-SIP-2007 (SPAdes) (version 2) | ecosystem: Environmental > Terrestrial > Soil > Wetlands > Peat | place: Germany... | reverse complement strand
CGTATCCAATCACAGGGTAGCTAAAATTCTTGCTTAAACAACATGTAATGATAGATAGTTACGATGCTTTTCAGTATAATAAATACAGGTAATGCTTTGTGATATTTTCAGCTGTTGGACCTGGAGGGCCTCATGTTCGACCCCTATCTTCTTCCAGACGGTTTCAGCATTTCAGAAGAGGATTTGAGAAATACTCCTCCATCAGTTCTTTTGCTTTTGACCTACCTCATCAAACAAAACATCGAGCTCAAAGCTCGTATTGAGGAGCTTGAGGCAAGACTCAATAAGAATTCAGCTAATTCGAGCAAGCCACCATCCTCAGACAACAAGCTTACTCGAAAGGCTAAAGCCAATAAACCTCACGGCAAGCCTGGTGCTAAAAAAGGCCACAAAGGTGTTCGCCAACAGTTACTCAAACCCACTAAGGTCGAACCAATCGAGCCCCATAAATGTTCTTGCGGGAATACCGAGTTCAAGAACAAGGAGCCGTATTACACTCACCAGTGGATCGAAATCCCGGAAATAGCTCTGCTTGTCACCCATTACGTTCTTTATCAAGGCACGTGCACTCATTGTGGCACGGTGAACAAGGGTGTCGTCCCTGAAAACCGTCGCACCGGCTTCGGACCTCGGTTATCTTCGGTCATTGCCGAAATGGACGGCAACCAAGGGGACAGCCGCAGTCTCATCCAGAACTTTTGCCTTTCGGTATTGGGCCTTCCCATCAGTCTCGGAGCAATTCAGAAAGTGCTCGACCGAGCGTCTGTAGCCATCGAGCCCCACTACGAAGCGATCGCCTCGGAAACTCGTAAAGCCACCGTTAATCATGTCGACGAATCCTTTTGGTTCACCTACGGATCTGCTTACTACCTCTGGTTGATGGCCTGCAAGACCACCGCCTTTTTCAGAATAGACAAAAGGCGCACAAAACAAGCATTTAGGGCACTCATCAAGGATTGGGAAGGCATTTTGGTCAGTGACGGATATGCCGTCTACACCGGTTGGGCCGGCCTCAGGCAGACCTGCCTTGCCCATTTAATCCGTGATGCAAGAGCGATCTCTGAACGCAAAGATAAGGACCTTGCCCGCTTCGGGGCGGCAGCATTGGCCGAACTGACCCGGCTTTGCCACATGGCTCATGAACCGCCGACCATCGGCCAGTGGAGAATGTTCTACGCCAGGTTCACCAAACTTATCGTCCGTAACCACGGCAGGAAGGACGAGGCCGGCGTTTTTGCGGCCAGGCTGCTCAGGGAAATCAATTCCCTGTGGGTCTTTCTTGAAAAAGAGGGCGTTGCGCCGACCAACAACCATGCGGAGCGGTTGCTACGCTTTGCTGTGTGTTGGAGAAAGCGGAGCTTTGGCACCCAGAGCGAAAAGGGCAACCGCTGGGTCGAACGCATCCTTTCGCTGAGGCAGACCTGTCGTCTTCGTAGCATCAGAACCTTTCCGGTCCTGGTGGAGGCTCTCGACAGCTACTTCGCGCGGCGGGCGCCGGACCTCGCCTGGATTGATCGCGAAGCCACTACCCTGTGATCGGATACGAACGGCCTTGCTGACTCGAAAAAAAATATGCCCCGGCTGAAGCGCCAGGGCATATTGCCTTTCTTTGCTGCATGGCAAGGGTGCTAGTCCAAGATCGACGCGCAGTGTGTTATTTTTCTCAGGTCGCGGCTGGTGCTATCACCACGGGTTGTTCATTTGCGTTCGGCTCTGGTTGGGGCCCAGGCTTGACGGCTCTCTTCCAGGTTGATTTGCACAACTCGATTCCCGCCTGCTGGAGCACCAACAGATCATCGTCGTCGGCAACGGCTTCCAAGTAGTGGATGATCCGCTTCAAGGTCGCTTCCAGCTCTTTTTGCGCTTTGTCACGCAGGGCCCGCTGGACCCGGTCCCCGTTTCGGGCCGCATCCATTAACGCTTGAAAGCGGGTAAGAACGTCCCTCAGTTGCTCCAGTGTCGGAACCTTTCCTGATCGTCCTAGAAACAGTGCCAGGCCGCCTAGTGCAGTAAAGTACCTCTGGCCCAGTTCCAGCAAATCAGGAGGCTTCTTCGGCAGACTCCGTTTCAGCTTCATCTACCCTCCTTTTGCTCCGTTTGGATTTTCACTGCGCGCCAACTCGCCCCTATGCTATCGCAGGATCTGCCTAACGCAAGACATCGAAAAACAAAAAAAAATTAATTCGACTGCCTCCTTTCCCTCATTAGTGGTTCGCGCACAGTCGAAGGTGGCAGGCTTGAATTATTGCAATCATCTAATACAATATCACTCTCTTACATCAACCATTCTGCAACAATTCCTCAGCAGGCACAGGACCATCCTTTGACGACCGCACCCATCCCTATACCGGATCACCTGGCAAAGAAGCTCTCCACACGTGCACGCCGTGCTCTGGAACGTAAAGCGACCCCGTCATGCCAGGAAATGTTGGCGCTGCCGGAAGTGGATCTCTGCCGGATCGGCGGAAGCGGCACGAGGACGGTAAAAGAACTCCAACTGCTGCAGCGGGACATCCTGAAAGCACACCCGGAGTTGCTGTCCTGCTACTGGCAGCCGCTCGATGACCCTCCGGTCGCCGTGCGATTGCCGGAGAAACGCTCAACAACGAAACGGGCACTTTCCGCCCCACCCTTGCCAACCATCGCGGAACTCCCCCCCCAGCGCTTTAGGATCGGCCCGGCGCCTTGGAGCATTCTGAACAAAACCCTGCCGGAGCTTTTCCAACTGTCGCCTCTTCCGCTCCCCTACCAACTCGAGTCCCGGACTGACATCGGCAGCTTGAGGCTCCCCACCGCGGACCTGGAACGGCTTCGTGCCGTAGCCGTTTTCCCGGAAGATTCCATCGACCTGCTGCGCTCACTGACCTGCTACTATCTCGTCCAGGCAGGTCTGAGCGACGTGGCCCTTTCCGACATGCTCGCGGCGTGCGCACAGTTCACCGCCGCCGGTCTGCCACCGCAGCAGGTGTCAATACCGAACGTTGCCAACCTCTCCCTCTATGGCGAGCTGCCTCCTGAAACAGTGAACGGGTTGGTTCTCCCCCGCTTTCTTTTTCCGGCTCTGCTCGGCAGGCAAAGCGGCGACACTGCGGCCGTTTCCTGGCGCACGGTCGCTGAAATTACCGAGCGTACCGTCATCGACACGCTGGGAGTGTCGGGAACGGCGCTACGTGCCATCGGCTATCTGTGGCAGTTGCAAGAACTGGCCGCCTCGGTTGCGGATTCCGCGCAGACGGGAGTGCCGAGTAAAGCGTACGGCGACTTCGCCGATTTGGCCGATTGCTACCTGCGGCTTGCCACCGCAAACATAAAGGGGCATTGGGCGGAGAAGCTTGCAAAGCAGTGCCGTAGCGTGCTCAGTGGGCGTCTGGGCCTCATCGGGGGCAGGAAGGTGACGTTACGGGAGCTTGCCGGAGATCTGGGCGTGACCAGACAGCGTGTTGAGCAACTGGAAACCAAGTCACTGGCGCTGCTCAGGAGTCCGGCAACACTGCAACATCTCCGCTACTTCTGGCATCTGCTGGACCACCTGCTTGCCACCGGAAGCGGAGTCCGTTACGTGAGCGAACTCGGCGATCAGTTCAGGGAGCTGTTGGGATGGTCCTCCCCGCCCCCCGAATTGGGGCTGGCTTCCTTCGTTGCACTCTCCCCCAACTATCGAGTGGTCCGAGACTCGCCGCTGCGGATCTCGCTGGCTTCCTCCCGCTGTGCCTGCTGTCCGGTCGGCATCGCAGCGATCTTCAAAGCGGTGGAAGCCACCCCCGATGCGAGGCTTTCTTTGGACGGCGCACTGGAAGCGCTGCAGCAGGCCTGCCAAAGCAAGCGATGTCCCGAACTCCGCAGGATCACCGGCGTCTCCAAGAGCTTGCTTCACTTCCTGGCCGACTCCACGACCGGGCTCCGCGTTCAAGGCGAAGAGCTGCACCACACGGAGGCTCAGCCGCAAAAAGCTGCCTACCGGCAGCACCTCCTGCAGCATGTTATGCTCGCCGCCGGAAGGGAGTTACACTTCACAGAGATACGGCGGCAGCTAAACGAGGCCATGCCGGATCATCCGGCAAGCGCCAACAATGTACATAACTGGCTCGCAGCATCCCCGTCCTTCCTGCTATGGGGGCAGGGGACCTTCAGGCACAGAGACCTGGTACAACCGCCGACGCCGCTGATAGTCGAAATCCAGCAATACCTGGTGGCGCGATTGGCGGGCGAGGAGATACCTTTTTTGTGGATCAACGGAAAGTTCTTCGAGGACTACCGGGACCGGCTCCGCTTGGCGGGAGTACCCAATCCCCCCGCTCTGTACTCCTGTATGAGGGTCGTCGGCAGTACCCTCCTCGCCTTCCCGGAGTATCCGTACGTCCTGAAAAAAGACGCCCCGCGCCGGACAGTCTATATCGTCGATCTCCTGCAACGCTTTGCAGCCGGTAGTTGCGGGCTGGTTACCAGCGAAGAGCTCCGGGAGTACGCCGGTTCAAGACTCGGTTTTCCGCTGGGACAGCTCAACAGCAGCCTTAAAAAGGCCGAGCTGGTCTCGGTCGGAAACGGCATCTGGCTGCATCGCGACAAGCTCAGTGCCGTGTCCGATCTACTGTCAACAATACTCCGAAGATTGACGGGATCCGATCTCAAAGGCGTTGTAACAGCGACTGGGCTTTACCAGCATCATCTTGCGGCATGCCAAGCGATGGGTATAACGCAACCGGCGCAGTTAGCCTCCCTGATACGGCACTTTTTCCAGGAGTCGATCAACATCCTGAGGCGTAGAAAGCCTGCGGGCACCGGTACTGCTCGCGAAAGTACGCCCCCAGCCGGTACGACCACAGTGGTCGTAGCACCTCGCTGCCGCCGGCCGCATCGAGGGTCGGCGGCAGGGCTCATGCTTGAGTATCTCGTTTCGCAGGCAAGACCGTGCAAGACCAAGGAGCTGCTTGAGTTATTCCGGAACAGGTTTCGCTGGATCTCGTACCTCTACCAGGGAATCCTGGGGCGCTCGGAGCATGTGGCATGGTACAACAAGGACTCGGTGATCGCGCGCCGGTCGCTGGAGTGGGACCACGGGAAGCAGGCGGTTATCGAGGCACTGGCCTTCGGGCATCTTGAGGAACGAGCGCGGCTTGGCAAGCCGTACGGCCTTTGTTCCGACCTGTACAGGGACAGGGCGAGCGAGTTGCCGGCGATCGCCCCGCACCTCAGCTGGACCCCGGTCCTTTTGCAAAGCCTGTTGGGTTCGGGAAAGAAGTTCATCGCCTTGGGGAGGCAAAGAGACGTTTTTATCCGGGCCGACAACCCTCACCGGATCGCCACTCTTGACGACCTGATTCTCTACACCCTGCAGACCGACTACGGCGGCACTGCGTCCAGGATTGCCTTCGCCACCCATCTGCGTAAAAGCGGCCTGATGAGCAAAAAGGTGGCGACTTTATTGAACGGTAAGGACAGCCGCGTCGCCATCGAAGGCGACATCGTAAGAGCGGCAGGCGCCGAGCCGTGCATGCCGGCTGGCACGGGCCTGATGACCTGCCGGTAGTTGGTTGCTCCTTCGGGTAAAATGGCTCTCCGAAGGTACGGAGAAAAGGAGTATCCTGCCGGAGAACTCTTTGGCTTCCATCCGGGGAAAAGGGGTTTGCCGACTGCGCCGCACCTCACTTTGGGCTTTCTCGCCCCGGCGATCTGTGCTAAATATTTCCGCATGCAATTAAGTCTCTTCGAAGACAACCGCACGGCCATCCTTCTTAACATCGCCGAAGAATATCTCCGCTCCGGCGACCTTCCCGAGGCTCTCGCTGTTTACGACGAACTCCTCTCCGACACACCCGGCGACCGCACGGTAATTGCCCTGAGGGAACAGGTCGACTCATGGCTCCGGCCCCTGTCGGCCATCGCTGCGGACCCCGCAGACCTCACGCTCCTGCAAACGGCCTGGGAACGTCTCGACTCCATATCCGTCCCGGCGCTGCACGCGATGGTCCTGGAACTGCTGATCGAGGCGCTCGACACCCTCCCCGATCCGGCGCTGATCTTCACCCCTCCCGACTTTCACCTGGGACAGATGCTGCTTAGAGCGCGCCGCTTCCGGGAAGCTGCCGACGCCTTCCAAACCGCCCTGGCAAATCCCCGCATTCCCAAGGGGATGCTGCTTGCCTGGCGCAGCGACGCCCTTACGCTCGCGGGGGAAGATGCGAGGGCGCTTACATGCTGCCTCGCCGCGCTGCTCGAGGATCCCGCAAGCGTCGATCTCGCCTCGCTGCGCAACCGGACCGTCCGCGAACTGGCCGCTTCCTTGGACGAGGCCCTGGAGGAACCCATCGAGGACAGGGCGGCCTGGCTCCCCGTCTGGGGATGGCTGCACGACGTTTTCCCCCTTCCCCCGGCGGGGATCGGAAAACCCTCCACTGCGGCGGAGTTCCAAAGCCTCCTGGCGAACGCCGACGGCAAGGTGGCCGGCATCTGGTACGAAATGCTGGGATACGCCGAAAGGGTGCGTACGGCACGGACACCGGCAGGTTTTCAGGAAGTTGCCGCCATCCGGCGCCTGATGAAACAAAGTAACGGTTTCTTTTTTGCCTGCTACCTCCAAAAGATCAACGCAAGGAACTGACGTCATGCCCCTCGCACCGCCCCCAACCACCGCATCTCCGCTTTTGGAAGCCTTCCGCGCCGTGCGCCCCGGCGACCTCCTCAACCTCGCACCCAAGGCGCAGCTTACGGAGGGCTTCAAGGATTGTGCCTCGAACCCGGTGGTCGATGCCCGCTGGAACGAGGACCGCTCCGGGGTTACCGTCAGCTTCGGCCGCTCGAAGACGATGCTGCTGTGCCAAAAGATCGGTCTGGTCGCCTACTGCACCTGCTCCGAATGGCAGCCGGGCAATAACTGCCATCACGTGGTGCTCGTCTGGGCGACTCTGAAAAAGCTCGTTTCTCCCGACACGCTGACGCACATCAGGTTCTATCGGGGACTTTTGGCCGACATGGAGGATTACCTCGGCCTCGCGGCAAGCCCGGCGACGGAGCCCGCGCCCGTTAAGGAAACGATCCCAGCGGAACCGAAGGGGAAACTGGCGGCGCTCCTGCGCGCCACCGGGAAGCTCGGCGAAAAGGCTTCCCGGCCGGCCGCGGTCAAACCATCGCCGGTCTACCGGCTCGTGATCCGGCCCGGCGAATACTACGGCAGCCCGACGGGGCGGCTCATGCGGGGAAACGAGGTGGTGACGAGTTGGGCTACGAGCGGATTGCCGGCTCCGCTTACCCACTTCCTGACCCGGCATTATTACTACGAACCGAGCCGCCGTTACTTCGAAGCCTTTCTCAAGTCGACCGCAGGGAAGTACCCGATCGTCTTCCGCAACAGGGAGGGCGAGGAGACGGAGCTCGCCTACCGGGCCGACGAAACCTGCAGCGCCGCCTTGACCCTCGACCTGCGCGGCGAGGAGGTGCTCGTCTACCGCTCGCTGGCCGGGGGGCGGCAACTCCCCGCCGGTGCCGTCAGCCACGGCGAACTGCTCTTTTCCCCGACCACCGGCACCATCCACCCGGTAACGAACTTCGTGAGCTGGCAAGAGTGCCGCCACATCATCGACGCCTGCAAGCGCACGTGCGGTCTGCGCCACTCCGCCGCTTCCGTCGATGATGAAGACGTCGATTTCGAGGATGACGATGACGACTTCCGCGAGGAGGAGGGGGCTGCCGAGGTGGGGCGGGATGCCGCAAGCGGGCTGAGAACGATCCCGCACGGCGTCGCCGTGGCGCGCTCCCTATTCAACGCCGCCGGGATCTCCCTGGATGCTTCGACAGGCCTGCCTGCCGATGGCGGCGTCGCATTGCTGCATGACGGACTCCCGGTGCAACCGTCCCCGCCGCTTGAGCCTGTCTACCTCTTGGATCTCTCCACCGGAATCGGAGAATCCGGAGGGACGGCACGTCTTATGGGTAGCTGCGGAGAAGAGATTTTCCCCTGTGCACGCGAGCTGTTCCCGCTCCTCAGCCCGACCGGCCGTCTCGCCTTCAGCGCCCCGCTCAGGGCGAAGAAGAGGGTGCGCGCCCTGCTAGATGCGGCGTTCAGGCTCGTGACGGAGCCGAAAAGCACCAGAAGGACCGCAATCGTCCGCGAGGTCACCTCCTCTCCCGACTTCCGCAAGAGACAGTTGAAAAGGGAGGCAAAGGCACTGCTCGACCACCTGTGCGACCTCTGGAGCCGCACGCCGCTCCTTTGCCTGGCGGGGAGCGCCGGCTGGCTCGGTGCCCGGGACGACCGGCCGGCCCAGGTGCGCCTGATGAGGCTTTTGTACGAGAGCTTCGGGCTCGACGCCTTCGTCGACGACCCTGCGGCCCCTGGCGGCATCGCCCTGCCGGGCCGGCTTTTGCTCGCAGAATTGCCGCGGCTTTTGCCGCTTTTCGAGTCGCACGGCTTTTCGTTGCGGGTGGGGAATCTTCCCCTGGCAAGGCCGAGCTGGGAGTTTCTCCTCGACGCCACCCAAAGCGGTTTGGACTGGTTCGAGCTGCACCCGGAGATCCGCTGCGACGGGGAACTGCTCACGATGGAGGAACTTAGGAGACTGGTGAAGGGGCAGGGGATCTTCGAGCGCAACGGCCGGCTGATGCTTTTGGACGAGGCGAGCTCTCTGGTACTGGCGATGCTGGCCGGCTCGCTTACCCCCCGCAAGAAAACGGGGACCAGGGAGGCCGTGGTCCGGGTGCCGCGGCTGCAGATCCTCGATTGGCTCGAACTGCGTAAATACGGGGTGACGGTGAAGCTCGCGCCGCAGGACGCCCGGGTGCTCGACAACCTCCTCAACTTCGACGGCATCCCCCCCCGCCCGCTTCCCGGCGGTCTCGACGCCACCTTGCGCCACTACCAGCTCGACGCCTACCGCTGGCTGACCTTTCTCTACGAGCATCGCTTCGGCGCCTGCCTCGCCGACGACATGGGGCTCGGCAAGACGCTGCAGGGGATCGCGCTTCTGGCCGCGGTCATGCGGGGGGTGATACCCTCGGCCGCTCCGGGGACGCCGCACCTGGTGGTCGCCCCCCCATCGCTTCTTTTCAACTGGGAGGCCGAGATCGCCCGGTTTTTCCCGGAGGCCAGGGTCACGGTCTACGGCGGGGCGGGGCGCACAAGCGACGCCTTTCGCGAGCACGACGTCGTCATCACCAGTTACGGCATCGTGCAGCGCGACGTCGAAACGCTCGCGGAACATCGCTTCGACGTGATCATTTTCGACGAGACCCAGGTGGTGAAGAACCTCAAGGCCGCCACCGCCAACGCAGTGCGGCGGCTGCGCGGATGTTTCAACCTCGCCCTGACCGGCACGCCCTTAGAGAACCACCTGGGGGAATACTACGCCATCATGGATCTCTGCCTGCCGGGGCTGCTCGGCAGCCGGGAAGAGTTCTCCCGCCAGGCGGGCCAGGAAGGGGCCGAAAGCGGGCGTCTCGTCCGGCGCACCCGGCCCTTCGTGCTGCGCCGCACCAAGGAGCTGATCGCGGCCGAACTTCCCCCGAAGATCGAAACGGACATCCAGCTGGAGCTGTCGCCGAAACAAAAGGCGCTTTACCAGCGCACCGTGGAGGAGGTGCGGGGCCAGGTCAGGGAGGCCTACGACAGCCACGCCCCGGCGCAGGCCCGCATCATCGCCCTGACCGCGATCTTAAGGCTCAGGCAGATCTGCCTCGCGCCGTCGCTCGCCGCGGCCGGCGCCTCCGATGCCTCTCCCAAGCTCGAGTTCCTCGCCGAGCAGCTCCTGGAACTTAAGGATGAGGGTCACAGCGCCCTGGTGTTTTCACAATTCACCGGCTATCTCGATCTCATCGAGCGGGGGCTTAAGGAGCAGGGACTTTCCTGTCTCAGGCTCGACGGTTCCACGCCGGTGCCCAAACGCAAGGAGCTCGTGCGCTCCTTCCAGGAATCCGGCGAGCCGTCCGTGTTCCTAATCAGCCTGAAGGCGGGGGGTAAGGGCTTGAATCTCACCAGGGCCACCTACGTCTACCACATGGACCCCTGGTGGAACCCCGCCGTGGAGAACCAGGCATCCGACCGGGCCCACCGCATCGGACAGACCGGGCAGGTCACCATCACCCGTTTGATCATGCGCCACACCATCGAAGAGAAGATGATGGCCCTGAAGCAGCGGAAACTTAAGCTGTACCAGGCCATCCTGGAAGCGGGAACCGGCAGCGGCGGGGCGGCCCTCACCCGCGAGGATTTCGAATTCCTGCTCGGCTAGGATTCGGCTGACTTCCGGACCCCGGATTACTTCGGCTTGCACAGCTCCAACGGCTTTCTGACGGTTTGCTTGTGCAGAGCACGAAGCCTGTCGATCGATATCCTGTGGAGACATGCCAGCGCGACCTGCGCGCCGACTTCGTCCGGGTCTTTGCCGCAAACCTGCATGGCCACGGCACCTTTACTGTCGATGACACGGAAGTGGATCAGCCCTCCGGAAAAACAGGACGCGAAGCTGACTGCGCCGTCGTCCTGCAGGCCAAGCTCCAACAGGTATCCCCCTACGTTTTCCACTACCGATGTCCAGTACGCCTCTGCAAATTCCTGACTCATAACGCCTCCCTCTTCTGGTGGCTTCCCGCTTGCCGGACCGTTCAGGACCTCTTTTCTTGCCGCTGCACAGGCTTATTCAGGGGGCGAAGGTGCAACGCCCCCAGGTGCTCGATCGACACGTTCTGCAGGCAGGCGAGCCCTAGTTGCCGCCCCATGTCCACACTGTCTTTACCGACGATGCGGAAGGCAACCTCTCCGTTGGCCTCATATACCACCAGATCCCCCACTTCTCCGTGGTTGCACAAGCTGACGTCCCCCTCGAAGCGCTGGTCGGTCCCCAACGCCAGCAAGTAAAGCCCCATTCCTTCGTGCACCGCTCTTACCAGGTCTTCCGTCTGTTCCGGTCCCATTTGCCCCTCCTTGATCTAATGTGTAAAACCACACAACATTATCATGAGCGGCACCTTACGCAACTGCGGGCATGGCAAGTTGTTCCAGAGACCGGGGTAAAGCCGGAGGCAGGTCGTCGAAATGTCTGTCCATTCCCTGGACAAAAAGGTGTATCCTGTGGTTGTGACAAGGAAAAATCAAAGACGGGTGCCGCACGCGGTAAGACGCGGCGGCAAGTGCGGATGGTTTAAAGAGGTGAGAGTATGAACGCGATAGGCAATAGATATCACGAAGTGCTGCACATGCTGCACGTGGAAACACCGGCCGAGGAGAGCGACTCGACCATGGCCACGGGGGCGGTGGTGCTCCCGGGACGCCTGCTTTTCGGCCTGATCTTCCTCATGTCGGGACCTGGTCACTTCACAAGACAAACGATCGATTATGCGGCCAGCCAAGGGGTGCCGTTTGCCTCGTTCGTCGTGCCGTTCTCAGGTCTGATGGCCATCGTCGGCGGCTTGAGCGTTCTTTTGGGATACCACGCGAGACTGGGCGGCTGGCTTTTGGTGCTGTTCCTTTTGCCGGTGACGCTGACGATGCACGCCTTTTGGAAGGTGAGCGACCCGGCCATGGCCCAGATGCAGATGGTCATGTTCCTGAAGAACGTCTCGATGCTCGGCGGCGCGCTGCTCGTCACGCAGTTCGGCGCGGGCCCGCTCAGCATCGACTCGCGGCACGGCAAAAAGCCGTAAGCCTTGCCACGGAGACACGGAGATCGCGGAGAAAAGCAAAGCACGTTTTGATAAAGCACGTTTTGATTGGCGCTAATCAGGAAACATGTTGTTTTGCCTTCACCTGTGTGTTCCGTGCCTCCGCGGCGACGGATGTCTTTAGGGGGTAGCGCTACCCGGCTTCGGCTACGGCGGGAGATTCCCCGGCTTCCTGCCTGGCATGCAGTTCTATGCGGTCGCGTCCCTGCGACTTGGCCCGATAGAGCATCTCGTCGGCCAGATTGACGATCTCGGTCGGGGTATCGGTTTTGGTGCACATCATCGAGACCACCCCCAGGCTTACGGTCACGTGGTCTGCGGTCTTGGAGGACTCGTGCCTGATGTTAAGGGCATGGATACCCTCGCGGATATGGTTGGCGACTACCAGCGCGCTCTCGATGCCGGTCTCGGGCAGGATGCAGGCAAACTCCTCGCCGCCGTAGCGGGCAGCGAGGTCTGCCACCCGGGCGGCGGATTTGCCGATCGCCTGGGCGACCTGGCGCAGGCAGTCGTCGCCGGCCACGTGCCCGTAGCGGTCGTTGAACAGCTTGAAATGGTCGATGTCCAGCATGATCAGCGACAGCGGCGCGTCTCCGCGCGAATGGCGGTTGACCTCCTCCGACAGCTTTTCGTCGAAGCGGCGGCGGTTGGCCAGGCCGGTCAGGCCGTCGGTGATGCTTAACGCCTCCAGCTTCTGGTTCGCGTCCTTTAAAAGCTTCTCCGCCTGCTTGCGCTCGGTGAGATCGAGCCCGAAAAGCCAGTTGAGTTCCCCGAGGTTCTCGAACCCCCACATGATGCATTTGTGAGAACCGTCCTTGCAGGTCGCGATGGCTTCCATCGGCTCGGTCGGCGTCTTGGTTTCGATCGAGTACCGCATCCTCCGCAGCCACTCCCCCACCAATTGAATCCGGTAGGACTCGTCCGGGTAGACGAGCTGGTACAACTCCGTCGGACTCGGCACGTCCTCGATGGTATAGCCGAACAGCTTGACGAAGGTGGGGTTTACGTAAACCGCCTTGTGTTCATGGGTCGCCTGCGACATGTAGATGGCCAGGGGGGAGCTGTCCGCCACCATCTTGAAGCGTGCCTCGCTTGCGCGCAGCGACTGCTCCCGCAGCTTGATCGCTTCCGCCATGGTTCTGAAGCGGGTGTAGATGTTGGAGAGCTCTTCGAAGCGGCTGCCGACGAGGGCGTCTGCGGAGAGCTGCCGTCCCACTTCCAGGTCGCTCAGGTTGCGGGCGATCTGCCCCAGCGGTTGCAACAAAAGCCGGCTCACCTGGAGATTTTTGACGATCACCAGGACGATCAGCCCCGCCAGGAAGGCGCACAAAAACGCAAAAAGCAGGCTGCGCTGGGAGTCGAGCATCTCGGTGGGAATGAGCACGACGAGCCGGGCGCCCAGGGTCTCGGCCTTGGCGGCCAGCGGCACCCAGCGCCGGTTGCCGGCGGTAAGACGCCCGGCGTGGAAACCGGCGTCCTGCCACTTGTTGAAATGGAAGTTGGGGCTTGCCAGTGCGGGATCGCTGGAGAGGATGACGAAGCCGTTTTTCGCCACCAGCAGCAGCGGATTGCCGGAGAGCTGCGCGTACTGGGTGAAAAAGGCCTGCAGGTAGACGGGGTTCAGCCGTGCCAGGCAGCGGTTCCCGCTGCGGTTGACCATCAGGTACACGCTGGGCGCGTCGTCCTCGTAGCCGCGGACGATGTCGGAGTAGCGCTGCCAGTTGCCGGTTCCCTCCTGCAGGTCGGCCAGCTCGCCGGCGGAAAAC
>Ga0209415_10013576_pt1 | contig 13416 bp, 12 predicted proteins | sample PeaSoiSIISIP2007_FD_187696 | JGI IMG/M metagenome (GOLD analysis project Ga0209415, IMG submission 187696) | Peat soil microbial communities from Weissenstadt, Germany - SII-SIP-2007 (SPAdes) (version 2) | ecosystem: Environmental > Terrestrial > Soil > Wetlands > Peat | place: Germany... | reverse complement strand
ACTTGGGCCGGGTAATTCTCAATGGGTGTAAATCGTCTGATTACGGTAGTCATCTTTACTGTGTGTATGAACTGGAGCAAGTATCGACTCCGGCTGATTCAATCCTCGAAAAGAGTGCGGTGGAACCCCGGATGAAGACCTGGAAATGGAGAATCGTCCTTTCGGTTGCAGATACCCTGTTATCGCTGGGGTTGTCTCCACAGTTTTACCACGGACTCCTGGCTCAGAGTTTCGTGGTTTATTTTCTTGTTCGCGGTCTCAACCTCGTTCCTTCAGCCTTCGTCGAAGTGACGCATATCTACCCGGCGTACCACATGATTCTCAGGTCGCTGGGCCCGTGGACGTTTTATGTATTTTGGAACTCGCAGTTCGTCAATTTCCTGTTTTGGTGGTGGGTTGGCTGGAAGATCGATCTGAAGGTTGCATCACGGGATTGCGGGTTGGGATGGTCGTTGGCAGACGTGATCCTCGGGTTTACGCTGACGTTGATGGTGCTTCTTACATTCCACACCGGTGAGCATGTCGCCATGCACGCGGCCAGGATCGGATGGGCTTTGGCTCTTTTCTGCTGTTCGCTTTTTCGCCTTCCCCGAGTGTGGGCGATGCTGCGTTCGCCAAGTGCGGTGAGCAAATCAGGGTTGCTGTGATATCGCGATAGCGCTCATTGACCCGCCTTTTAGTGCTAACCGGAGTGCGCCTGGCCCCACCAACTCTGGAGCGGTGAGACACCCGCATGCCGCCTTCACCATCCCATGATCGCGTGGGTGATCGCCTGCCACCACCCCGGATTGACCCGCCACACATAGACTGCAAGGCTCTGCAGGGCGATCATTGGGGGTAGCGCATAGAGATACACCTTGTGGACGCGCCCATCCACCACCCAATCTCTCGCCATGCCGAGCACGATCAGGAAGTCCAACCCCGCATAGAAGATGCTGTGGTTGAACCAGAAGTCGAACCGGCCAATAGCAGCGTCCATGAGTTGGCAGGTCGCGATGAAGACAAGGCGTCGGTGGTATTCCGGCCTCTTTCTAAGATAAATCGCCATGGCCACGCATAGGCCGAAGACGATCATGTCGGTGAACGGAACCGAGAGGAAAGCGTCCACGTCTTTCTGATGGAGCACAACGGTATCGAAGCGGGTCATGACAACCGCGATCGTGAAGCCCAAGGCAGTCATCACCGCGGCAAGCCCGGCTCCAAACCAGCCGAGAAAGCGGTGCACGCTAACCTTTCGCACGCGCACCAAAGCGGACTGAACAATGAAGAAGACCGTCCACGTTGAGAAGGCCGCGCCGTGTATCCACAGAAGCAGTGGCCTTGGCGGGTTGGCATGGAAAAGGCTCGCGTCCACCGTATGGCTGAAGCCCCACACCACCAGCCCGGCCATCGCCAGCGACATGCAGAGATAGAAATAGCGGGACAAGAACGTCTTGAGCTGTTTCGTCGTACTTGTTTCTCTCTCAGTACGAGCGGCTAACCCCACGCTTCCAATGGACACAGAGCTGTCTCCTTAAAAAACCGCAAAGGCCGGAGGTGAGGGTGTCCCACCCCGGAGATCCCAGGCATTTAACCACACCGACGGCGGACTGTAAATCTGACATCATAACCAGGCCCTGGATTCACCGACAGCGCGCGGAGCGGCGAATCAATTGGCATAACATCCGTGGGGGGAATCTGACTTCTGGCTACTTGTCCTATGGGCGGTAAAAAGTAGGGGTACTTCGACTCCGCAGGGACTTCACTTCGTGAAGTCCTGCCCCGCTCAGGGTGACAATTTGGAATTCATCTTGTACGCGGCGTCCGGCAACCCCGTAATCCGTATTCCGCCGTGGCCTTTGTGGCGGATGTTGAGGCCGATCAGCAACGCGGTGATCTGCTCGACAATGCGCGCATTCTCCAGTTTGCCGCCATCAATCGCCCGCACGCCGGAGATCTTTGCCGCAAGTTCCATCGCAACCTGCGTGGCGTTCGGATCGTCGCTGCACACGATCACATCGCAATCGACATCATCGTCTCCGTTGAGCACGTCCGCTGAAATGTTGTGGAATGCGGCCGCTACGGAAACGCCCTTCGGAACGAGTTCCGCCGTCTGTTGCGCCGCCGAGCCTTGCCACACGCCGAGGGTGCGGCTGGCGCGTCCGCCGACGCTTGCGGCCAGCGGAACGGTTGCGTCGATTAGAATGCTGCCCGCGCGGATCGCTGGCTTCAGTTGCTTCAACAGTTCGGCCTGGCCTGCGAACGGCACGGTCAGCACCAGCAGATCGCTGGCGGCGCAGGCGGCCGAATTTTCCATTCCGGAAACTTGCGCATTTGCGCCGGCGCGCTTGCGGATCGCGTCGGCCGTCTGCTCGGCGCGCGCAGCATCGCGCGAGCCGATGATGATGGTTTCTCCGGCGCGCGCCCAACGTAGCGCCAGACCTGTACCCGCGGGGCCGGTGCCGCCGATGATGGCGATGACGCGGCTCATGCTGGTCTTGACGTGATCGTTCATGCGAAATCCGCTGCAACGGCTTCGACGGAAACGTCGGACGGAATCGCTTCCGCGGGCAGCTTGATTTGCATGCGCGAATATTTTGTGTTGCGCTCGGCGGGAATGCGGCCGATTTCCCGAATCAAAGACTGGAAATCTTCTGGACTGGCGTATTGGCCCGCGTCCGCTCCAGCTTCGCGCGAGATGTTTTCTTCCATCAGGGTTCCGCCGTAGTCGTTGGCGCCGGCTTGCAGGCAGAGTTGCGAAAGTTTCCGGTTCAACTTTACCCACGAGACTTGAACGTTGTGAATCGAGCCAGCAAGCAGGATTCTGGCCAGCGCGTGAATCTTGAGATGTTCGGCAAGCGTTGGTCCGGTGCGCGCGAGACCTTGCTGGAACAGAAGCGTGTTCTGGTGCACAAAGCCCAGCGGAACGAACTCGGTGAAGCCGCCGGTTTCACTCTGAATCTGCCGGAACAAAGATAACTGGCGCACCCAGTGGTCGGGAGTTTCCATGTGTCCGTACATCAGCGTCGAGGTGCTGCGGATACCACATTGGTGCGCGGTGCGGATCACCTCTTGCCATTGCGCGACCGAAACCTTGTTACGCGACAGGATATGACGCACTTCATCATCGAGAACTTCGGCAGCGGTGCCGGGCAGCGTGTCGAGGCCGTTGTCGCGCAGCATCATGAGATAGTCGCGCAATGTCATGCCGGTCAGTTCCACGCCATACACAATTTCCATGGGAGAAAACGCGTGGATGTGCATGCCAGGAACTGCATTCTTCACGGCGCGCAAAATGTCGCGGTAATAAAACGGCGGCAGACCGTGCGGCAGTCCGCCCTGGATGCAGACTTCGGTCGCGCCCAGTTCCCACGCTTCTTTGCTTTTGCGCGCCATATCTTCGAGGGAATGAAAATACGAGTCTTCCTGGCGAGGTCCGCGGCTGAAGGCGCAGAACTTGCAGCCCACGAAACAGATGTTGGTGAAATTGATATTACGGTTGACCACGTAGCTGACGATGTTGCCAACGAGATCGCGGCGCAGCGTGTCGGCGGCCACGAGCAGCGCGAGCAGGTCGGCGTCATTGCTATTCGGGCCATCGCAGTTTGCCAAGGCATAGCGCTCTACGTCGGTCAGACATGCGCCGTCCTGCTTTTCCAGCACACGTTCCAAGGCGGAGCGAATCGGCACGGATGCTTGCGGCGCAATCTGCTCCCAGGTCAGCGAGGGGAATTGTTCGAGCTCTGAAGCCGAAAACGACATAACGTTCTCCCATCCAACTTCTCTTAAATTACTACCGGAAAAGGTCGTTCTTCGCGGGACGGATCAGTTCCCGCGCCCCGCCGCGACCACGCTGATAAGCATAGCCCCGAATGATGCACGCCGGAGTTCCTGCCAGCTTGCCGCAGACCAGTCCCGCGGCGCAAGCCAGTTCGTCGGCGACTGCATCGACCGTGGCGTGCAACGAGTAACCGTGCGGATCGCGGCGTCCGCGGTAGTCGACCACTGGGCGCATTCCCGCAACGCCGATTGCGACTTCCGTCAGACCTTCCCGCCACGGACGCCCGAAGCTATCGCTGACGATGACTGCGATGTCGATCGCCAACTGCTTTTTCAACTCGCGGCGCAGTTTTGCGGCGGAGCGATCGGGATTTGCCGGCAGCAGCACCGCGTGTTGACCACCGTCTACGTTGGATACATCCACGCCGCTGTTCGCACAGATCAATCCGTGTTTCGTCTCGGTGATCAGCACCTTGCCTTTGCGCCGCACGATGCGACGGCTCTCTCGCATCGCCAACTCACGGACGCGCGCGTCGAGCCCGTAGCGCCGAGCCCAAGTCCGCGAAGCCGCCGAGGGCTGGATCTTATCGAGCGCTACGATCGCGCCTTCGGCCTTCGAAACAACTTTGTGCTTCACCACCAGGATGTCGCCATCTCGAAAACGCAGCCCTCGGCTTCGCATCGCCGCTAACAACTTTGCACTCAGCGATTCTCCCGCGCGAAGTTCTCCGCGGACGGCGATGGGAAGAATGCGAAGTCCTCCGGCCGCGCGCTGGCGTATGCTCGATCCCATGTTAGGCGCCGTGGTGAAACTCGAATTTCGAAATCCAGCGCCTGAAGGCGCTTTGACCGTATAGCACTTGTGGCATCGCTAAAGCGATGCCCTGATACGAACCAGCGAATGCCCTGATACGAACCTTGCTTCCGCCGCAGGCTGTCAGACCTGGGAGTATTCGGCACGCTTCCGTTGTCCGAGGTTCCAGCTTCGCACCAGGTTTTGAGAGCGCCGATCTCCGCTGGCCGCGGCTAGTTCGTACAGATCTTCGGGACGATCGACATCCCGCGCAATTCCCGGCAGTTCGAGCACAATGCACGGCAGACCCGTTACCTTTGCAGCGGCCAGGTGCGGCAAAAAACTGTCGTTGCCGAACTGTAGCGGAAATAAATCGCCCGGAGACCGCCAGGCTGCATTGGTGCCGCGCCCGGCCGCGTCGGGCACCAGCACTGCGCCACCTTTTGGGGCGCTGTCCGCGATCTTCTGCAGCTCCGAAGTGTCGATCATCGGAATATCTGCGGGAATCACTAGCGTGCTTTCCGCTCCGCACCTGCGGCATACTGCAGTTGCCATTTCGATGGCGCTGGTTTCTCCGGAGTTATTGTCGGCGATGACCTCGAAATGGAAGCGCGCAGCCAGATCGCGCGCATACGAGTCGGTGGTCACCACGGCAACCGCGGGACGGCTTGGCCAGCGCGACACGGCTTCGAGCACGTCCTCGCACATGGCCTGCGCCAGGGCGAAGCGTTCTTCGGGATTCAGGATCGAAGACAGCCGCTGCTTGGCGTTGGCAAGATTTTTTATGGGAACCAGGATCATGCTTACTCCACCGCGGCCTGAGACGAAGGAGGCTGCTTGGCCACTTGCAGAACGGTCTTGGCCAACGCGACCCGGTCATCGTTTTTGCGCATGATGGTCGGAGTGCAGTGCACGCGTACGCCGGTCTTGCGCAACACTTCGGCAGCGGGCGCGTCCGCGGAATCGACCACCAGCAGATCGAGGAAATCGTGGTAGCAATCGGCCACGCCGGCAATCGAAACGGCGAAGCCCTGCGCCGCCATGAGAGTTCCGGCAGGCCCGGTGACGGCGGCTCCGCCTACGATTGGGCTCACAGCCACAGTGCGGGCGCGGCTTTCGCGCAGGGCCTCGCGAATTCCCGGCACGGCTAGAATTGGGCCGATGCTGGTTACCGGATTGCTCGGAGCCAGTAACACCAATTCTGCCGAGCGAATCGCTTCAATCACTCCCGGCGCGGGTTGCGCCTCGGCGGCGCCGGCGAAGCGAACCGATTGCACGGGATCCTGATACCAGCGCTGGACAAAATATTCTTCAAAGCTCAAATCTCCCGCCGGGGTGAGAACCCGGGTCTCGACGCGCGAGTTGCTCATCGGCAATGTGCGCGTCTTGATGCCTAGCTTGCTTGCGATTTCGGACGTGGCTTCACTGAGCGTCTTGCCCTCGGCCAGCAACTGGGAGCGAAAAATGTGCGTGGCCAGATCGCGGTCGCCGACGTGAAGCCAAGCCGGCTGCCCCATCTGTCCCATGGCCGTCAGGCAAAGGAACGTGTCTCCCTTCACGCCCCAGCCGCGCTCCTGGCTGAGTTTCCCGGCGAGCATGTACATGATGGAATCGAGATCGGGGGCAACGTACAGGCCCCACCAGCGCAGGTCGTCGCCGGTATTTACGACGATCGTCAGATCTTCGGGACGAACGATCTGCCGGAGTCCATCGACAAACTTGGCGCCGCCCGTGCCGCCGGTTAGAACCGTAATCATGCTGCCCTCTCTGGTTGAGCGTAGCCTGCGGAATTTGCGGCAGCGGCGAGGCGCTCGGCCATTAGAGCGCTGTGGGCTGCGGCCTGTTTTGCTAGCTGATTGGTGAACTCGGGATAAACGGGCAACCTTTGACGCAACTCGAAACCTTTTTCTTCGGTACGTTTTCGCAATTCGTCCAGATGCGGCCACGGCTTTTCCGGATTGATGAAATCCGGCGTCAGCGGCGAAATTCCTCCCCAGTCGTTGATGCCGCCATCGAGCAGATCGGCATAGTGGGGATCGGAGAGGTTCGGCGGCGCTTGAATATTCATGTTCGGCATCAGAAGACGCGCCACGGCCAGCGTACGCAGCATTTCTCCGTGAGTTGGTTCGGGCCAGTGTGCCATCGGCGTGACATTTTTGGCGCGAAAATTCTGGATGATCACTTCCTGAATGTGTCCGTACCGCTTATGCATGGCGCGGATCGCTATCAGCGAATCTACTCGCTCTTCGATGGTCTCGCCAATTCCTATCAGGATTCCCGTGGTGAACGGAATTCGCTGCCGTCCGGCATCCTCGATTACATGCAGGCGCCTGGCCGGGTGCTTGTCAGGAGCGTTGTCATGCGCGGCGTTTTTCGCCAGCAGCCGGGTGCTGGTCGTTTCCAGCATGAGCCCCATGCTCGGAGCCACGCGGGACAACCGTTGCAGCCACTCCGCGCTCATCAGCCCGGGGTTGGGATGGGGAAGTAAACTCGATTCGCGGAGTACCTTCTCGCACATCGCTTCCAGATAATGCAGCGTGGATTTGTATCTTAGCCGCCGCAGCGTCTTGCGCATTTGGGGAAAAAGCAGCTCCGGCTTGTCTCCCAGGCTGAACAATGCCTCGGTGCATCCCATGCGCTCGCCCGCGCGCACGACTTCCATGACCTCGTCGGGCGTCATGGTGTGCGCGCCGGGTTCGCCGGGATCGCGCCGGAAGGTGCAGTAGCCGCAATAGTCGCGACAAAGATTCGTGAGAGGAAGAAATACTTTGCGGGAATAGGTGATGACTCCGGGCTTGAAGTTCGCGCGAGCGGCCTGCGCCGCGGAGAGGAGCAAAGGCAACGCATTCTCGTCGGCTTGCAGCAGACGGCAAGCCGTTTCGCGAGAGATCGGCTTCGTCAAGTCCGTTGTCGCGATCTGGTGATCTGGGGAAAAGGTGGCCATACGTCGCTACTTCGAAATTCGTTTCACGGAAATCCAACGCAAGCAACGATCATACTGGCAAAGATCATAACGGACACGGTGAATCCTGTCCCTACATGGCAGGCGGCGTAATCTGTGGTAGCGTGTTCCATTGCCGGAAGGGGTGCTTTTCGAGCCATAGGAACGCGGCCGCTCAGGACTATGGCCAGATGAGGGGCCAGCAGGTTTCCGCATGAGCCTTACCACCAGCGATTTCCGCAAGGCGATGGGATGTTTCGCCACCGGGGTCACGGTGATTACCGTCGATCAGGAGGGCGAAATCCACGGCATGACGGCCAATGCGTTCACCGCCGTCTCGCTCGACCCGGTGCTGGTTCTGGTGTGCGTGGATTACCGGGCGCGGACGCACGCTCATCTGCACGCGCGCAAGCGATTTGGCGTGAACGTGCTGCGCCGCGACCAGCAGGCCATCTCGGAATACTACGCACGCTCGACCGAAACCCATCTGCATCCGGAAGCCGCGGGCGCCCACTTCGATCGCACCGCGCACGGCACGCCGGTGCTGCAAGGAGCCCTGGCTTACCTCGAGTGCCGGCTACATTCGACGCAGAAGGCGGGCGACCACACCATTTTCATCGCGGAAGTCGAAGAGGTAGTGGTCCGGGATGGCGAGCCTCTGTTATATTTCCGCAGCCAGTACCGCGACATCGAACCAGGGCATCCGTGATGCCTTGAAAACGATGGTTGGAACAAGCTGGCTTGAACCAGTTAGGTTGAACCAGAGAAAGACGAAGCGCGATGTATCCGCGATCATTTCACTATCATCGGGCGAGGTCGCTGGACGAAGCGGTTGCCATGCTCGGCCAACTGGGCTCGAGCGCGAAGGTCCTGGCCGGCGGACAGAGTCTGATTCCGTTGCTCAAGCTTCGGTTCGCCAATCCCGAGCACCTGGTGGATTTGAACTTCATTCCGGACACATCCTTTATTGAGGAAGATTCGACGGCGTTGCACTTCGGAGCAATGACGCGCCACGGCGAGATTGAGCGCTCCGCGTTGACGAAGACGATTCCGGTTTTGCACGACTGCGCCGCTGGGATTGCCGATGTGCAGGTGCGCAACCGCGGTACCATTGGCGGATCGCTCGCGGAGGCTGATCCCAGCGGCGATTGGGCCAACGCCTTGGTCACGCTCGACACTACGGTTCATTGCCTCGGGCACGGCGGCGCGCGCAGCCTCCCACTGAAAGATTTCATCACGGATGCTTACACCACCGTGCTCGCTCCCGACGAACTTGTAACCGAAGTGGAAGTGAAGATTCCGCATAAGGGCAGCGGCGGAGCCTATGTTGCATTTAAGCGAAGCGCGCCGGTGTATCCGAGTGCCAGTGCTGCCGTGCAACTCACCTTGGCGGGCGATGTTTGTCAGGATGCCGCCATCGCTCTCGGCTGCGTTGGACTGACGGCGATCCGCGCAACGGAGGCCGAGACCGCGCTTCGCGGCAAAACCCTGAACGGTGATGGAAACGACAAGACCATTGCCTCCGCCGCCGAAGCCGCCCGCGCTGCTGCCGATCCCCAGCCTGACATGCGCGGGTCCGCTGAATATAAGCGCGAATTGGTGGTGGCGCTGGTGAAACGCGCCATTCAGATTGCCATCCGCCGTGCTCGTGGAGAACGCGTCGAAGGGGTTCATCTTTATGCCTGAGACCACGGCCGCGGAAACTCTCGCCGTTCAAATCAGTGTCAAGGTTAATGGCAAGCCCTATAGCCGGCAGGTCGAGGCGCGCATGTTGCTGGTTGAGTTTCTGCGCGACGCCTGCGATCTCACAGGCACGCACGTCGGTTGCGACACCTCGTATTGCGGCGCGTGCACGGTGCTGATGAACGGCCTGGCGGTGAAGTCGTGCACGATGTTCGCGGTGCAAGCGGATGGCTCGGAGATCACTACGGTTGAGGGACTTGAAAAGGACGGCAAGCTTCATCCCATTCAAAAAGCTTTCGGCGATGCTTACGGACTGCAGTGTGGCTACTGCACGCCCGGCCTGATGCTCTCGACTCATCAGTTGCTGTCGGAGAATTCGGAGCCGAACGAAAACGAGATTCGCAAAGCGATCGCAGGCAACACTTGCCGCTGCACCGGATATATGAACATTTTCAAAGCCATCGAACTCGCGGCCCGGAACATGAGGAGAGCCTGAGATGGCGATCAAGTTTTCGGGCGTATTCGAAGTGAAGAAGACGCCTGAAGATGTGTACGACTTTCTCACCGACCCTAAACGATTTGCGGCGCTGCTTCCCGACTTTCAAGGATTGACGGTGCAGGACGCGACGCATTTTGCGCTCAAGGTAAATGTGGGCGTCTCCTACATCAAGGGCAGCGCCGAGGTGAAGATAGTATTGGCGGAGGCTGACCGGCCGCGACGCGCGCAATACCACGGACAGGGCGTGGTCGCCGGAGGAAACGTCACGGTGGTTGCGGCATTTGACCTGGCCGCGAACGCGTGTGGAACCAAAGTGGATTGGCAAGGGGAAGCGCAGATCTTCGGCCGGCTTGCGTCCGTAGCCGGAGGCATGCTCGAACCGCTGGGCAAGAAACAGATTCAGAAACTGATCGACGCGCTGCAGGCGGCGCTGGCATAGCACGTGTGGCGCGGGCGCCCTCGCCCGCGAAATGTTTGCGGAGGCACCAGGTGTCGGGCTGAAGAAGCTCAGGCTGAGAAAGTATGGTTGATGAAAAAAAGAACGGCGGTGGACCCTGGGTTGGCGCGTCGCTTCCCCGCAAAGAAGAAGACCGTCTGCTGCGCGGCCGGGGCAAGTTTGCCGACGACATCAAGCTTCGCGAGATGCTTTATCTCCGCTTTGTGCGCTCCCCGTTCGCGCACGCGCGCATCGTGAGTGTCGACACGTCGGCCGCAGAGGCGCTGCCGGGCGTACTATGCGCGCTGACCGGCAAAGAAATTGCCGCGCAAACGCAACCCTTCATCGAAATCGGTCCCGATCACGCGCAGAAGATTCGCGACTTTCCCATGGCGGTGGGCAAAGTTCTTTACCAGGGCGAACCGGTTGCCGCGGTGGTCGCGGAGTCTCCGAGCCTTGCCGACGATGCCGCGGAGCTCGTGCAGGTCGAGTATGAACCGCTTGAACCTGTCGTCGACGCCGAGCAGGCGCTTACCGATCACAGCATTCTGCACGAAGAGGCCGGTACGAACCGGGTTTGGAACGGAGTGTGGGAATACGGCGACGTTGAACGCGCGTTCAACGATGCGGCCTTTGTCGTCGAGATCGACCGCCTGCACTTCCATCGCTTTTCGTCGACGCCGCTCGAAAATAACGTTGTGATCGCGGAATGGAATCCCAAGGACGACCGCATTTACTACTGGTGCAATAATTCGTTTCCGTCGTTTGCCATCCAGTTCCTGGCCGCGCACCTGAAGATTCATATCGATAAGATCCGCGTACAGACTTTCGACATCGGAGGCAGCTTCGGGATCAAAATCACAAGCTATCCGCAGATGGCGGTGTGCGCTCTAGCGTCGAAAAAGGCCGGCGGACGGCCGGTGAAGTGGGTTGAAACCCGCTCCGAGCACATGGTTTCGAGCGCCCACGGCAATGAGCGCACTTTTCGCAACACGCGCGTTGCGCTCGACAAAGAAGGAGTCATCACCGCGATTGATTCGCGTCACATCGACGATTGCGGCGCTTATCCACGCTACGAACCTCTTGGCTGCGTCATTTGGTCGCAGGTTTTTTGCGGCGTCTATCGCTTCAAGAATGCGCGCATCGATTTCTGGCAGGCAGTCACCAACAAGTGTCCCGTCGGACCCAATCGCGGATACTCGCGGATGCAGCACCTCTGGTTTTTGGAGCGCATCGTCGATATCTGCGCTCACGAGATTGGTATTGCATCGGATGAGATGCGGCTGCGCAATTACATTCGGCGAGAAGAGTTTCCCTACACCACGCCCAACGGCTGCGTGTACGACTCTGGCGACTATCCGAAGATGCTTGCAGTCGCGAAAGACCTGATCGATTGGGATGGCTGGAAGAAGAAGCAGGAGGAGGCACGCAAGGGCAAAGACGGCCGTATGATTGGGATTGGCATCGGCACTACGCTCGATTCCGGGACTAACAACTTCGGGCAGTCGCAGATCATCAATCCCTACGCGCCTTTTTCCGGCAACTCGCAGGGCGCGAACTGCAAGCTCGATATCTACGGCGAAGTCGTCGTTTCAGTCGGCTCGTGTCCGCAAGGCCAGGGACACGAAACGACCGCGGCGCAAGTCGTCGCCGATGTGCTCAACATTCATCCTGACCTGATTACGGTGCGTACCGGCTTCGATACTGAGCGCAACGTGCACACCGGCTTTTCGGGAACCTACGCCAGCCAATTTGCGGTTTCCGGATTGTCGGCGGTTCACGGCGCCGCGCAGAAACTCAAATCGGAAATGAAGCGCCTCGCTGCCTTCGCTCTCGAAACGAAAGAAGAGGATCTCGAATTCGGCGTGGGACAGCAGGGGCCGGAAATCACAGCCAAGGGCAGCGGGAAATCGATCAACTACTGGGGCCTGGCAAACATCGTCAACGTGAATAGCGCCGTGCTCCCGCCCGAGCTGTACGAAGTTACGCTCAACTGCCGCTATGTGTGGCGCGCCCCGTTCAAGGTTCCAGATACGAAAGCAAAATACGGGAGCCTGACGCTGACTTACGCTTCGCAACTGCATATCGCCGTCGTCGAAGTGGACCGCGACACTTTTGTCCCCAGGATTCTCGACTACGTGGCGGTCGACGATTGCGGAACGGTGATCAATCCGCCGATTGTCGAAGGGCAGGTTTATGGCGCGACCGCGCACGGCATCGGCGCGGCGCTGATGGAAACCTGCGTTTACGACGCCGTCGGCAACATGCTGACCAGCACCTTCAGCGATTACACTCCCATCACATCCATGAATATTCCGAAGATCAAATACGGGCACACCACGACGCCATCTCCGCACAGCTATAGCGGCGCGAAGGGCATGGGTGAAGGCGGAGCGGCCCCAGTGCATACGATTTCGGCGGCGCTGCAGGACGCGCTGTTTGCGCACGGTATTTTTATCAACGACTCGTTTAACAATGCCGACAGCATCTTCCGCTCGCTCAAGCAGCGCGAAGGCGGACAACTGGCGCAACTGGTGAAGATGGAGAAGCGGATTTAGGACGCGATGAAGAAAGTTTGCATCATCGGTTGCGGCGCCATCGGTTCGCTCTACGCTGCGCACTTGGCGCGCGTTGCCGAAGTTTGGGCCCTGGTGCGCCGCGAAGATCACGCCGCCGAACTGAATCGCCTCGGCTTGCGCGTTAGCGGAACCCACAACTTCGTGGTTCCGATCAGAGCTATTACCAACGCCAAAGACCTGCCGGATTGCGAATTTGGCATCGTCGCTACTAAGGCTACGCAGGTTGCGGAATCATTTCGCCACGTCGGTCGGCGCTTCGATCAGGGAGCGGTTCTCTCGGCGCAGAACGGAGTGGGCAGCGAAGAAATCATCGCTACGCTTACGCGCGGCTACGTCATCCGCGCCACCACTTTCATGAGCGGCACGCGCCACAATGACACTCACGTACAGTATGAGCTCGATACGCCCACTTGGATGGGGCCGTTCGAGCCGACCAGCACGCCATTCGCCGTGGTCAAGGAAGCTGCCGACCTTATCATTGCCGCTGGGTTGAAAGCCGAGACTCTAGAAGACGCGCGGCCGGCGCAGTGGTCCAAGCTGATTTTTAATTCGTCGGTGAATAGCGTGTCGGCGCTGACCGGGTTGCCGCACTCGCCGCATTTCTCTGATGAAGGAAAATTTTCCGACCTCGGCCATCTGCTGCACGCCTTGATCGACGAAGGGAAGAGAGTGGCCGAGGCCGCCGGCGTTCGCCTGCACGAGGATCCGTGGGAGATGAACCGGGTC
>Ga0209415_10013574_pt1 | contig 13416 bp, 9 predicted proteins | sample PeaSoiSIISIP2007_FD_187696 | JGI IMG/M metagenome (GOLD analysis project Ga0209415, IMG submission 187696) | Peat soil microbial communities from Weissenstadt, Germany - SII-SIP-2007 (SPAdes) (version 2) | ecosystem: Environmental > Terrestrial > Soil > Wetlands > Peat | place: Germany... | reverse complement strand
CGATCGCTTCCCGCCAGGGAACAACGCCCTGCGAAATTCGACTGGTAAGCGGAGAACCATCGACATACTCGCTGGCGATGTAATGCCGCTGGTCTATCTCGCCTGCTTCGTACACCACCGGGACATTCGGGTGGTTGAGCGCGGACGCGGCCAAGGCTTCGTGAGTGAATCTTGCCACGCGCCACCCTTCGCGGCTCAGCCAGCTAGGCAAGACTTTGAGGGCGACCATCCGGTGCAGCCGGGTATCCTCGGCGAGATAGACAACGCCCATACCGCCGGAGCCGATCAAACTACGGATCAGGTATGGGCCGAAGGTGGCTCCAGTGGTAAACGTCGACGGTCCCCCGGCATTCCTGAGCAGTCCCTGCCAAGGCTGGTGGCCCTCGTTAAGCAAGCCCACGTTGGAGTGGTGATAGTCGAGGAGTGAGGCAACCTCCCGCTCAAGGTCGTGGTCGTCGCCGCACTCCCGCTTCAGGTATGAGTCGAGGTCCGCAGAGCTAAGTTCCTTCGCCGCCGCAAAGAGTTCCTCGACACGCCGCCATCGCTCGGGTGTCATGTTCATGAAACCGCGTGGGGGCTCATCTGGCGCCGCAACCAGGCTCGTGCCAGACTCCAGTCCCGGATGATGGTGTTGGGTGAAACCATCAGTGCCACCGCCGTCTCTTCGACGGTCATGCCGCCAAAAAACCTAAGTTCGACGACCCTGGCCTTGCGGGGATCCAGTCTAAAAAGCGCATCGAGCGAATCGTTCAAAGCAACCAATTCGGCCGAGACGCCGGCGACATATGAAGAGACATCGTCTAACGTGACGCAAAGGGCGTCACGTTTGTAACTCAGCCTGCGGCGCGCGTAATCCACCAGGATGTTTCTCATGACACGGCTGGCCATGGCAAAGAAGTGCGAGCGGTCTTCCCACCTTACGTTCTTAGCGTCAACCAGCAGAAGGTATGCTTCATTGACCAGAGCGGTCGGCTGGAGAGTGTGGTTTGGACGCTCCCGCCGCAGACAATGCCGCGCCAGTTTCCGCATTTCCGGGACCACCAGTCGCATTAGCTCCCGTTCAGCGTCTTCCTGCCCATTGCTCCACCGCAGCAAACACTGCGTGATCTGGTCAGAGGCTGTCATACGGTGGTTCCCCGCTCCGAGAAACTTGGACGAAATTATATCTCAAGCGCGGAAATGAGTGGTACTGGGCCGGGGGATCCAGTGTCGCAAGAGGACCTGAGAAAAAAAGACCCGCGAAGATTGTGTGGACTGACGAGAAATTACGCTCTCCAGTGTGAGAGCACCCTATTATTTGTGCAGTTTCGTGGAGCGATCGGATCCCGACGACGGAAGCTCACCGTACATTGGCTCGATACCAGGCACAAACGATCGGAGGCCAATGAACAAGCGCAAAGATGCAGCATATGTCCAGACGAACGTGTACTTGCCCAGATCGATGAAAATGGCCGTCAAGATCGAACTGCTAAAGGACGAAACCTCGTTGAGCAATCTCGTGGAATTCCTCCTGCGGGACTGGCTAAAGCAACGTGGGCTGAAGGTCCCTTCGGCACAGTGAACGGCATGAGCGTATCAAGAGCGTCACGATAACTGGATATTACATGACCGAACCGGAGATCGCCGGCTGTCAACTGGGTAGCGGCGATCATCCCAAAAAAGGAAAACTATATGAAGAACCATTTTCTGGGCCTGGCCGTGGGGACTGTTAGTCTGTGTCTGCCCGCTCTTGCTCAGCTCAGCAATCCACAGGGTCTGGCATTCGACAGCCGGGGCCACCTGTGGGTCGCGAACTTTAACACAAACAACGTATTCAAGGTCGACACTTCGACCGGCAGAATACTGTTAAGTGTCACCAATGAAGTGCACGGACCGAGTCGTCTGGTGTTCGACGCCCTCGGCAACCTGTATGTCGCAAACAACTCCTCAAACACGATCACTGAGTACGATTCTGCGGGTAACCTGATTCGCACGATTTCGGGCCCCTTCCTTCAGAATCCGAACGGCGTCGCTGTCGATGCCTATGGTGACGTTTACGTGTCCAACGGTGGTGCGAACAACGTGGTCGTCGTAAACGTGGACGGCGCCCTGGTGGAAACGCTCACCGCCGACAAGAGCGGCTTTTCATTCACTGCGCCCGGACCACTCGCCCTATTCGGACAGAATCTGTACTTAGGGCTCGGGCCGGGATCTGGCGAGAACGCCGTGATCAGCTACAACGCCGGCGAGTTCTTGACTAACAACCCCAAAGAGAACGTCGTCTTCACCAACTCCGTCAATACAGGCCCGACCGGGATTGCATTCGACGACGCCGGCAACCTCTACGTCAGCGACCTCTATAGCGGTACGTGGGCCCAGTACAACCCCAGCGGCGAATTCCAGTTCGCGGTCAGTTCCGCATACGCTGAAGGGATCGCCTGGAACAAGGCTACGGGTTACGTCTACGTAACAGACGCGAGAGCAAACAACATTGGGGTCTTCACCACGTCAGGGGCCCTCGTCACTACCCTGTTCTAGCTCCGGATGCTGCCGTTGCGCAGAGGGAAGCTCAGAACCAGAAGCTCGAAAGGGTGACAGGGACTACCCGATCTTAAATCCACCGCCCACTATGTTAGATTCTCTGTATCGTGGTGTGTTTTAGGAGGAAGTCTTGTTGAATTGTGCTCGTATTGTTCGCTTGGCGGCGTTGGCCGCTTTGGGCTTCACGCCGCTGCTCGCCCAGACGAAGCTGCTGCGTTTTCCGGATATCCACGGAGACAAAGTCGTGTTTACGTACGGCGGCGATCTCTGGACAGCCCCAACCAAGGGTGGCACGGCCACGCGCCTGACCGCGCACCCTGGTGAAGAGGTCTTCGCCAGGTTCTCACCAGACGGCCGCTGGATTGCCTTTACCGGCCAGTATGACGGCGACGAGCAGGTTTACGTGATGCCGGCCACCGGCGGCGTGCCGCGACAACTGACGTTCTATCCGGCACAGGGGCCGCTGACGCCGCGGTGGGGCTGGGATAACCAGGTCTATGGCTGGACCAACGATGGCAAGCGCATCATCTTCCGGTCGCTGCGGGACTCCTGGACCGTGTCGTCGAGCCGCCTTTACACGGTCTCGGTAGACGGCGGCCCGGCGGTCCCGCTGCCCATGCCGGAATCGGGCGCGGCGTCGTTTTCGCCGGGCGGCAACCAACTGGTGTATTCGCCGCGGGCGCGCGACTTCCGTCCCGAGAAGCGCTACGGCGGCGGGCAGGCAAACAGCCTCTACATTTTTGATGTGGAAACACATGAGGCAAGAAAGATCGCCGACAACCCGCGCTCCAATCGCGACCCGATGTGGGTTGGCGACCAGATTTACTTCAATTCCGACCGCGACGGCCATTTCAATCTGTACGACTACAATCTGGCCTCGGGCAAGACCACACAAGTGACTTCGAACAAACAGTGGGACATCCGCTGGCCGAATTCGGACCGGCAGTCGAGGATCGTCTATGAGCTGAACGGCGAACTCCAGGTGCTGGACGTTAAGTCCGGTAAGTCGACGCCGATTTCCATCGACGTGCCCGACGATGGCGTCGCGCGGCGTCCGTCACGCGTTTCGGCCGCAAGCCTGATCGAACACGCGGCTTTGAGCCCGAAGGGCGAGCGCGTGCTGTTCGCGGCGCGGGGTGACATCTTCTCGGCCCCGGCGGAAAAAGGACCCACGCGAAACCTGACGATGACGTCGGGCGCCCATGACAAGTGGCCGCGATGGTCGCCGGACGGTTCGAGGGTGGCCTTCATCTCCGACAAGAGCGGCGAGGAGGAGGTTTGGGTGGTGGCACAGGACGGCACCTCGCCTCCCGAACAGCTGACCACCGGCGGGAAGGCCATGCGGTACGCGCCCGAGTGGTCGGCGGATGGCAAGCGGATCGCCTTCAGCGATAAGGATGGCCGTCTGTGGGTGCTGAACGTGGCCGAGAAGAAACTGGCGGAGATCGCGCAATCGCGCTACGGCACCATTTCGGATTACCTGTGGTCGCCAAGGGGCGACTTTCTCGCGTACACCATGAACAATCCGAATCAATTCGGATCGATTTATATCTGGAACGCGGGGGACGGCCAGGCGCACCGTTTGACCAATGAAATGTTCGACGCGGCAAATCCGGCCTGGGATCCCAAGGGCGATTACCTCTACTTCCTCAGCAGTCACGAATTCGCGCCGCAGATTTCGAGCATCGAATTCAATTTCGCGCTCACCCGGTCGACTGGAATCTTCGCGCTGGCGCTTCGCAAGGACGTGAAACATCCGTTCCCCCTGGAGAGCGACGAAGTCACCGTCACCAAAGACGACGCCTCTGGCGCCGACCAGGATGCTGCGAAGGACAAGGACAAAGCTCAGGACAAGAGCAAAGAGAAGGAAAGTAAGAAGGACCTCACCATCGACTTTGAGGGGCTCGGTTCCCGCGTCGCCCGCGTTCCCCTGGAGCCCGACAACTACCAGGGCCTCACGGTAAAGGATGGCCACCTGCTCTACATCACAGCCCCGCCGTTTTATTACGGGCGCGAAGCGGCAACCGGCCCGCGGCTCATGATCTACTCGATTAAGGACCGGAAGGAAACGGTGCTGGCGGAGGATGCGAACGGATACTGGATGTCGCGCGACGGCTCCAAGGTTCTGGTGCGTCAACAGCAACCGGAAAAGCCGGCGGCCTGGCTGGTAATGGACGCCACTCCCACTGGAGGAAGTTCGAAGAAGACCGTCTCCACCGATGGCATGATGGAGGATCGTGTCCCGGCAGAAGAGTGGCCAGAGATCTTCAGCGAAGTCTGGCGGCGCTATCGCGACTTTTTCTACGCGCCGAACATGCATGGATACGATTGGGAGGCGTTGCGGGAACAATACCGGCCCTGGCTGCCTTACGTGGCTGACCGCTCGGACCTGAACTACGTGATCAGCGAGATGATCTCCGAGTTGACGGTCCAGCACGCATATGTTGCAGGAGGCGATATCCCGTTGCCGCCCCGCCCCCGGGTAGCGCTGGCAGGCGCGCGGTTCGAACTGGATCAGGCATCCAACCGCTATAAAATCTCCAGGATCTTCCAGGGCCAGAACGAGGAAGAGATCTATCGCGCACCTCTGACGGAGATCGGAGTCACCGTCAAAGTGGGCGACTACGTCCTCGCAATCAACGGACATGACCTAACCGGCAAGGACGACGTGTACCGCTTCTTGCGGAATGCGGCCGATAGTCCCGTCCAGTTGCTCGTGAACGACAAGCCCGCGACAGAGGGTGCGCGCACCGTTACCTACCGGCCGGTGACTGACGAAAGGAAGCTCCTCTACCTCGACTGGGTCAATCGGAACCGGCAAATGGTCGACAAATTATCGGGCGGCAAAATCGGCTACCTGCACGTACCGGACATGGAAGCGGATGGCATCCGGGAGTTCATCAAGTGGTACTATCCGCAGCTCAAGAAAGAGGGGCTCATCGTGGATGACCGCTCTAACAAGGGCGGCAACGTGTCGCGCATGTTGATCGAGCGCCTGCGGCGGAAACCCCTGGCGGCGAATTTCGACCGCACGCAGGCCGACCCCGAGTTGTATCCGGATGGGACGTTCATCGGACCTATGGCCGTTATCCTCAATGAAGACTCGGGGTCGGACGGCGACATCTTTCCCGCCATGTTCCGCGCCGCCGGGCTCGGCCCGCTTATCGGAAAGCGGTCGTGGGGAGGCGCGGTTGGCATCACAGATCACGGACCTCTGATCGACGGCGGAGAAGTGTACGTGCCTCAATACGGTTTCGCCGATCTGAAGGGCGACTGGATTATCGAAGGCCATGGGGTGGACCCCGATATCGAAGTGGACAACGATCCGAAATCGGTCCTCCAGGGCCGCGACCCGCAACTGGAACGGGCCGTCGCCGAAGTGCAGAAGCGGCTGCAAGAGAAGCCGGTGAAGTGGCCGTCACGGCCGGCGGATCCTGTGAAGCTGAAGTAAAAGCGCCGGCGCCGGTTTCACAGCCGGCCGCCCCGCCTTTACGGCACCAGCATGATGGGCGTTTGCCAGAATGCCGCTTTTTGGGCGGCTGGATCTACGACCGAGACCTGGCAGTTGTAGCGGCCGGGCGGTAGCTTGGCCAGCGACAGGCTGAACTTCAGCGGCAAGGTCTTGATGCGGCTCGGGAGCACCTCCGACACCTGCAACGGAGGGGTTTCGAACACCTTTGCCCGGCCGCGGTAAAAGGTAACGAAGGCAACTACGGGCTCGGGGGTCGCGACGGATTCATACGCTTGCAGGTACACGTACATCTCGCGGCCGGTGCTGAACACGCGGGTCACGCTGGGGATCAGCTTCTGGCCGTCCAGGACGAGCGGATTCATCACCTGCTGTTTGTCTTTGCCGGCGGTGTAAAGAGCGTCGCGCAGATCCACGCGCTGGCTGCTCAGAACCACCGAGCTGATGGGTATCCGCTTGTCTTCCTTATTGAGATTGGGAATCACGAACTTATTCATGTAAGTGCCGGTCCGGCCGGTTTCGTCATCGCGGGCCAGCACTTTGATGCTGTAAGTTCCCGGCAGCAGGGTATAGCCGGTATCGTATTCGATGGGCCGCTTCGCCAGTTCGGCGGCGGTTTCGCCGCTCAACTTCATGTCCACTTTGTCGCGAATATTCTGGATGGTGGTTCCGTACTCGTCCTTGATCTCGCCAATGAAATCGATCACCGTGCGCTCGGCGCCGCCGCGCCGCGCCAGGGCCAGTTCGCTGCCCGGGATCTTCATTACCACCGGCACGTAGTATTCGGCGCGGTTGAGCTGGAAGTAGTTGACCTCCATGGCGATCGTCAGGTCGGTGATGGGATCCCCGAGCATCAGGGCCTCTTCCAGTTGCCGCTCTTTATCCGCGGTGGTGAACTTGGTGAATTCCTTCCCGCCGAAGTAACCCTGGCGGTAGTCGAGCGTGGCGGAAATTTCCTTGAGCGTGATCTTCACGCGGCGGAACTTGCCATCCAACGCCGAATTCGTGGTGTAGTAGCCGATGATGTAGTAACTGGAAAGGGCTTCCTGCGCCTCGACAATGCCGTGGCCGAGGTCGTTGGAATCGAACAGCGCTTTGCCACCCGTGTCGGAGGCCAGCGTGTACATCGTATCCTGCGAGCTTTGGATGCTCTGGGCGTTGGCCATGGCCCCGGCGCCGGTATACATGCCGAGACCGCCCGACGATCCCTTGGTCGCATCGCCCATCGGCGCCTGCGCCACCAGACCGCGCGCGTCAATGGTGAACAGTGACACGTTGGCGCGGATGGCGGCGTTGGTGGTGGCGCGCAATTGCGCCTGGTTATCCACGCCGTTGAGACGCATGCCGCTGGCAAAGTAGATGAGAGCCTTCTTCTCATTCAGGCTGCCGAGCATTTTCGCGGCGGTCTGAATGGCGGAAAGCTGGCGATCGGTGTTGAAGACGTTGAATTCGGCGTCGTCCTGGCCGAAAGCGCTGAAAGTGTCCGAGGCGCTGTCGGCGTCGTCGGCTTCCTCGAATCCCTGCCCCTCCCCGATGATCAGCTTCTGGATGGTTTGCTGCAGCAGGTCGCGGTCGCCGGTGAAATCCTGCAGCACTTTCACCGCGCCGCCCTCGTATTCCATGATGGCCACCAGGTCGGCGGCGGTGATCTGCGTTTTCAGAAATTTTTGCGCCGCATCGAGCGCCCGCAACTGGTCCGGCGTCGGCATCGCCGTCATGTCGAAATAGAGCGCCAGCAGCCGCCGGTCGCGATAGCGGATGTCGCCTGGGGCTTCGGGCGCAATCGGCGTGCTGGTAACGGCGGCCGCCGCTTTCGGCTGCGTCAGTTGCGCCACCTGGACGGGCGCCGGTGCGGGAGCGGGGGTGTTATTCAGCTTCTGAAACTCGCAGAAGCTGATGGTTTGCGGCTGGGCGTTTTCGGTGACCACGAAATCCTTCGCAGTCAGGCCTTCGATCGGCTTGCCGCTCTTGTCCTTCACGGAGACGGTCTCCACCACCAGTTGGGTGGTGGCCTGAAACTTCACCACACCATCCGGCTGCTGCTGGGCGAAGGCGCCCAGGGCGGCCAGCAAAGCGAGCGCGGCAAGCGATGCGCCCAGGCAGAGAGCCGGCGCGGCGGCCAGTTTTTCGCGGAGCATAGTTTTCAGAACCTCAGTCGCAGCGTGACCTGCATAGCGCGCATGGCGTTGGCCGACAGGGGCAATCCGAACTGGGTGAAATTGGTCACGTTGGTGACCCAGCTCGGATACGTGACGTGGTTGAGCACATTGGTTGCATCGAAGCGCAAATCGGCATTCCACCGGTCGCTGATCCGGAATGTCCGCGCCAGCGATGCGTTCAGGCTGAATTGCGCCGGGCCGGTGATCGAGTTGCGCCCTGCATCGCCCCACTGCCCCAGGGCCGGAGCAGTGTAGGCCGCCAGATTGAGATGCCTGCCCGCCGGCGCGTTATAAACGGATTGGCCGGTATACTGCGGCCGGATGCTTCCGGTTACGCCGGTTCCGATCACCGCAGCCGAAGCGATCGGGGTTTCCGGCAGCCCGGTTCCCGCCGCCGGCTGGAAGACAAACGTCCAGTCCTTCAACGCAGCCCCGCGCCAGCCGCTCACCAGCGTCCCTCCGGAGAGTCCCATACCCGTGGTGTATTGCAGGGTCCCGGTCACCTGGTGACGCTGATCGAAATTGGAGAGGCCGCGCTCGCCGCTCAGATCCAGCCAGTTCTGCGCGATGAGCGTGCCGCCCTGCCCGCGGCCGCCAAGCGTCGAATCGTCGATCGCCTTGGCGAACGTGTATTGGACGTTGGCCATCAGCCCGCTATGCAGACGGCGCCGCAACTGCACCTGCGCCGCCTGGCGGGTAGAGTTGCCGTTCGACGTAACATATAGAAATCCCGTCGGGCACGTGGGGCAAGGAGTCGTCGTCCCCGCCGGATACGTGTTGGGAAGGAACATCTGCATTCCGCGCGTACCTTTGATTCCCAGATAGGTGACCAGGGCCACCAGCGATCCCGGCAGGTCTCGCTGTAAGGACAAATTCCAGTTGTGCGAGTAACCGGGGCGCAGGTTGGGATCGATGGCGAAAGTGTTCTGCGTCGTCGTCGGCGACGGAATGAACCCGTCGGCAAGCGTCAGCGGATTGGCCGCCGAGTTTGCCACCGTCAGGCTCTTCGAAAGCGGCGCCTGCTGCGCCATTTGCAGCGCCAGCGGCTGGTAGAACGAGGTGTTGTAATAGATGCCGTAGCCCGCCCGCACCACCATCGACGAGCCGAGCATCGGGTGCCACGCGAGCGCCACCCGCGGCTGGAAGGCATGCTTATCGGGGCGTAGCAGCGAACTCGGGTAATCCTGTCCGGTCAGCGAGCCCACCGGGGCAGAAGCCACTACCGGCGCCACGGCTGAAAAATAAGGACCGACGTCCAGGTTCACCAGGCGGCCGTACTTCTCGGTAACCGGGGCGCCGTACTCCCAACGCACACCGAGATTGAGACTGAAGCCCGGGCTGACGCGCCAATCGTCCGCCACGAACGCGTCGGAGACGGAGGCCCGGAAATACTTGTCCGCGTTCCCGTAGGCGATCGAGCTGGTGTCCGGCGTGCCCAGCAGGAAGTCGGCGAAATCGCTGCCCGTGCTGGGAATCGCAATGCCATCGTAGTTTAGTGCGGTCGCCACCCCGGTGAACGTGAAACTGCCCCGCGCGTTCTGCTGCGTCAGATAGTTGAATTGCTGCCGCCGGAAATCGCCGCCGAACGTCACGTTGTGCGCTCCGTGCAGCCAGAACAAGTTGGCCGATACGGCGCTGGTCGCGTTGCGATTGTCGGCCGCCTGCGCGTCGCTCAGCGAGCTGATGCCGGACGTGAATTGCAGGTTGGGCGGTCCCCAGTTGACCGGGCTTTGGTCGTTGCCGGTAATGCCGAAATCTCCCGACACATTCAGGCGGTTGGCGAAATACGGCGTGGTGCGCGTATCCAGCCGGCTGTACTGGTAGCCGAAGCTTGCAGTGAACCGCTGCGAGAAAAAGTGGCGCCAGTTCACATTGGCGTTCCAGCCGAGCGAGTCCGAGCCATCGACCAAATTGAACAGATTGGGTGTGTCGCTGCGCGAGTCCTGATAATTGAAACTGCCATTGAGCAGGTTCTTGCGGTTGATGGTCTTGTTGAACCGCGATTGCAGGCTGTCCTGATGGAGCGCGCTTTGGGTCGGAATCTGGTAGTTGTAGCCATCCGACCCGGCGAAATTGGGATTCGGATAAAGGCCCAGCAGCGCGACAGCCTGCGGACTGATCTGCGACTGTGGGATCTGGTTTCCGGGAAAACGCTGGCCTGTTGTCGGGTCCGTGATCACCACCGTGTTTCCGCGGCGGTCCAGAACTTGCGAAAAATCGCCGCCTCGTTCCGCTGCCGTGGGCATCAAGCCGGTTTCCACGGTGTCATTGTGGTTTCGCGTCCATTGGTAAGCCACAAAGAAATTCGGCCAGTTGTTGTGCATGCCGGGAATCTTCAGCGGACCGCCCAAAGTGGCCATGCCGGTGATGCGGTTGTAAGAAAGCTTGGGTGTGCTCTGGCCGGTCAGTGAAAACGGGCTGGCATCCAGATTGGAGTTGTCCATCGTGAAGCCGAGGCCGCCGGTGTACAGGCCGCGGCCCCCCGGGCGGAAATTGCCGAATGCGGCCGACTGGCTGAAGGCCGAATTGGCGGCGTTGTTCACGCTGCCATTGATCAGGAAGCCGTCGTTGGCCTCTTTGCTGGCCTCAACCACAGCCTGGCTGTCGGATTGGCCGTCCACCTTGGCGGCGTCGGCCGATGCATTTACATCGGCCTTCTGAAAGCCGTTTTGCGGCGGAGCGACGCTGGGAACCCCGTTCTTCTTAGCGCGAATGGAGGGAACCGGCGCTGGTGCGGGCGGCTGCGCCGGGCTGGCCGTAGCACTGGCCGTGGCCGGAGGCGCGGGCGGCGCGGCGGCGCCGTGCATATCCGCCAACGGAAGCATCTGCAACTGCCATTCGGGGCTGGGCGCGGCGGGCGCCACAGCTACTTCGCGCTCAATCGGCGCGAAGCACAGCATCTCGACGCGGATCGTCCAGATCCCTTCCGCAAGGTCCGGAAATGTGTAGGCGCCCTGCTGGTCCGTCACCGCGACCAGGCGCTTGCCGTCAAGCGTCGCGGTCACGGTCGCACCGGGAACCGGCAGGCCGTTGAACTTGACCAGCCCGCGGTGTTCCAAGGCGGCCAGGTTGAAAAGCGACACCAATAAAAACAGGCAGATTCTAACAGGCCGGGCAAAGCCAGCCCCTGACACAGTGGGCAAACCGCGAATCCTCCGGCGCCGTCCGAAGGCCGGCGCAATCCAGACATTCTACCAGTTTCGGGCCGGCGCGGGCCCGCAAAGTGAACCTGGCATGTGATTAGGACGAGCCACCTAGCTGGATATGACGTCGTTTGCTAAAAAAAGGTTCAGCCGGCGCCGGTTTTGTGGCGAATGTAGTTCTAGAACTATAGCGAATTAACCGCTGCTGGGCCGATTCGTGGGCGGCGTTAGAGGCCTGTAAAAGTCTGGAAAAGCATTTTGGAGCCACAGATGAACATGGATAAGCCAATTCTTTTCAATCTGTGTTTATCTTTGTTTATCTGTGGCGCGGTGGTTTTTGGTTTTTTCGGGCAAGCTAAAGCGTGCCCTACGCTGGCGCGAGCACGCGCTCAGCCATGGCGTGTTTGAGCGCCTCGATTCCCTGCCCTGTCACGCTCGAGATTTCGAAGAAGGGCAGGTGCCGCTCTTCGGCCAGGTGGCGCAGCCGGGCTACCCGGTCCGGGTCCTGCGCGGCATCCATCTTGGCAGCCACCACGATCATCGGCTTCTGCGCCAGTTCTTCGCTGAAACTGGCCAGTTCGCGCATGATGATTTCGAAATCTTCCTCCGGCTGGCGGCCGCTGGACTCCGACAGGTCGACCAAGTGCGCCAGCAGGCGGGTGCGTTCGATGTGGCGCAGGAACTGGATGCCCAGGCCCGCGCCGGCATGTGCGCCTTCGATCAGGCCGGGAAGGTCGGCCACCACGAAGCTGCGGAAGTCGTCGAGCTGGACCACGCCAAGATGGGGTTCCAGGGTGGTGAACGCGTAATCGGCGATCTTGGGGCGGGCAGCGGAGATGCGCGAGATGAGCGTGGATTTTCCGGCGTTGGGAAAGCCGACCAAGCCGACATCGGCCAGCAGCTTCAACTCCAGGCGCAGACGTTTCTCTTCGCCAGGGCGTCCGGGTTCATGTTCGGTTGGGGCCTGGTGGGTGGCGGTGGCGCGGCCCGCGTTGCCGCGTCCGCCGCGTCCGCCCCGCGCGACCAGAAACCGCTGGCCAGGTTCGGTGAAATCGAAAAGCCGGGCGCCGGTGGCGTCGGCGTAGACCACAGTGCCCACGGGCACCAGCACATCGAGCGATTCGCCGTCGGCGCCGGTACAGTTGCTGCCTTCACCGTGGCGCCCGCGCTCAGCGCGATGCTCCGGGTTGAAGCTGAACTGGAGCAGCGTGTTCTGGTGAGGAGTCGACACCAGGTAGACGTCGCCGCCGCGGCCGCCGTCGCCGCCGGAAGGGCCGCCGCGCGGGACGTACTTCTCCCGCCGGAATGCCATGCAGCCGTTGCCGCCGTCACCGGCCTTCACCAGGATGCGCGCTTGGTCGAGAAATAACATGTCGTGGAAGCTGGGTTGCTGCGGGCTCCGGAAATCCAGGCGCCGCGGTAGTGGCCGGGCATGCCTGGCCCGCGAGGCCGAGTGGGGATCAATGCGGGCCGGGTGCCCGGCCGCTACACGGAAGCGTTGATGAGGACGAACTTGCCGAGCCGGCCGCGGTCTCTGAATTCGACCACACCGGTCACCTTGGCGAACAGTGTGTCGTCCTTGCCCCAGCCGACGTTCAGGCCGGGCTTGATCTTGGTGCCGCGCTGCCGCACGATGATCGAACCACCGGGTACCAGTTGGCCGCCGAACACTTTCACGCCCAGCCGCTGCGCGTTGGAGTCGCGCCCGTTCTTGGAACTGCCTAAACCTTTTTTATGCGCCATGCATCACCTACGCCACCACCTCGCCGACCTTGATCTCGGTGAAGGCCTGGCGATGTCCGATGGTTTTCTTATACTGCTTCTTGCGCTTGAACTTGAAAACGATCACTTTGTCCCCGCGGCCGTTGCCCACGATGGTCGCCTTCAAGGTACGCGCCGAAACCATGGCGCCATCCTGGAACGCAGCCTTCACGGGGAGCTCCACCTCCGCGCCCACTTCGCCCGCCAGCTTTTCCACGCGGACGACTTCACCCGGGGAAACCACGTACTGCTTCCCGCCGGTTTCAATAATCAATTGCATTTCAACCTCTTGCTTTTGGGAGCCGGAACACACGGAGTGCGTCGGAACCACTGGAGTAAACTTCGAGTTTACTATAGATCCGCC
>Ga0209415_10013573_pt1 | contig 13416 bp, 8 predicted proteins | sample PeaSoiSIISIP2007_FD_187696 | JGI IMG/M metagenome (GOLD analysis project Ga0209415, IMG submission 187696) | Peat soil microbial communities from Weissenstadt, Germany - SII-SIP-2007 (SPAdes) (version 2) | ecosystem: Environmental > Terrestrial > Soil > Wetlands > Peat | place: Germany... | reverse complement strand
AAGATCGACGATCAGCTCAACCAGAAGATGTCGCTGTTCCTGCGCTTCAGCCAGCGCAAGGACTTGCAATATTACGCGCCCGACCTGACCGGGCCATCCGGCGGCGACGGCAACGGTTACATTCACACCATCGATCAGAATGCTTCGATCGGTTACACCTGGACTGTGAATTCGACTTCGATATTCGAAGCGAGATTCGGGTTCACGCACGTTCTGGCGGGGAAAGAGCCCCCGTATCTGGGTGGGCCGAGTCTGCAAAGCCTGTTCGGATTTCAGGGATTGCCGACCAGTCCGAATCTGACCGGCGGCCTCAACACGCAAACCATCAGCGGGTTCGCGACCGCACTGGGACGCCAGACCAGCAATCCACAGTTTCAGAATCCGACGTCGTTCGATCCCAAGCTGAATTTTTCAAAGATGATCGGCCAGCACTCGCTGAAGATGGGCTATGAGCTCGCGATCATCCGCACGGAAGTTCTGGACGTGAATCCGCTGTACGGCCAGGACACCTACAACGGGCAATTCAGCAAGCCGACGTGCGCGCAACTGGGACAGGCGGCGGGTTGCACCATCGCGTCCGATGCGACCAGCTACAATCTCGCGGATTTCATTTTCGGCTTGCCCAGCAGCGTGAACCTGGGCAACAATTTCGTCTCGAATCTGCGGCAGCACGTGCACGCGCTGTATCTTCAGGACGACTGGCATGTGACGCCGAAGCTGACCTTGAACCTGGGATTGCGCTGGGAGTTCGCCACGCCGCTGGTGGACCGCGACAACAACTGGTCCAACTTCGATCCGTCGACGGATATGATGATCCGCGCTACCGGCGGGAGCTTGTACAGTCGCGCGCTGGTTCATCCCGATTACGCCGATTGGGGTCCGCGCATCGGCTTCGCTTACAATTTCATTCCGAAGACAGTGATTCGCGGCGGATACGGAATCAGCTACGACTACTTTAATCGCGTGGGAAGCGCGATTGAAGGAATCAACGCTCCCCAGGCTCTGTTCGGCGTATTCACCCAGACCATGCCGGCGGGCGGGCCGCCTCCGGCGGGGTTCCTGACCACGCAGAACAGCTTTACTTCCGGAATTGCGAATCCGGCGAATTTCAATTCGCTGGTGTCCAACGTCGATTACATCGACCCCAACACCAAGAATCCGTATATTCAGAACTGGTTCCTATCGCTTCAGCGGGAGCTGCCGTGGAACACATTAGTGGAGCTTGCTTACAACGGAAATCACAGCCTGCGGCTGCCGATTATCGCCGATTACAACGAAGCCGCGCCGAATGCGCCCGGCGGAACGCTGACGTATCAGCAGCGTGCGCCGGTTCCCGCGTTCGGTCCGATCACGTGGGTGGATCCGGCGGGAAATAATCACTACAACGGGCTTGCCGCCCGCGTGGAGCATCGTTTCACGGATGGCCTGTACCTGCTGAATTCGTTCACCTGGGGCAAAGCCATCGGCGATTCCGAGCAGGCTCTGGAATATTACGCCGGCTACGTAGAGGCGAATCCACAGAACATCCATAACCTGGCCGCCGAGGCTGGTCCTTCCAGCTTCGACGTGAAGTTCAACAACGTCACCAGCGTGGTGTACCAGCTTCCGTTCGGCAAGGGGCGCAAGTATGGATCGAACATGAATCCGGTGTTCGACGGCGTGCTCGGCGGGTGGGAACTGAATACCATCAACACCGCGCACACTGGGACGCCGCTGAACGTCTACTACACTCCGTCGACCGCAAACGCGACCAGCGGACTTTCAAACGATTATCGCGGCGAGCCGTTCCTGCGTCCCAACGTGTCCGGAAGCGCGATCAGCCAGAGCACGTCGAATCTGATCAACAATTACTTCGCGGGCTTCACCTTCACCACTCCGCCGGTGAACGATCCGTTTGGCGATTTGGGACGCAATGCGTTTCGCGCGCCGGGGCTGGAGCAGTGGGATCTTTCGGCGAACAAGACGTTCCGCATCCGGGAACTTGCCAGGCTCCAGTTCCGATCTGAGTTTTTCAACGTGACCAACCACACTAATTTCGGAATCCCGAACACGACCACGACTTCAACTTCGTTCGGGCAGATCCGCACGACGTATCCGGCGCGGCAGATCCAGTTCGCGCTCAAACTGATGTTCTGAAGGAAGTTGAAAAAGGGGACAGACCGCTCTGTCCACCATCGGGGCACCTGGGGTTAACGCAGATACAGTGGATCTGGGGACAGAGTCGTCTGTCCCCTTTTTCAACACATTTTTTTAAACTTCGTGGCGGCGCGTGCGGCTGAGCAGTTCTTTCGCACGCTCCATCGCCTTTTCTTCGGCTTCCTCGCGCGTGGCCCCCGTGGTGCGAGCGAAACCCGCGCCGGGCGAGACATTGTCCGCTCTGCAGTGAAACGTCTCGCCGATGCGGTACGTGGTGAGGTTCACCGGCCAGCCGTCGATTTCGATTTTGCGTTCGGCGAAATTTTCGACTTTCATGCTTTTGCCGCCGCGGTGCCGCGCTCGACGGGCGCGCCCACCAGATTGCCCCACTCGGTCCAGGAGCCGTCGTAATTGAGCACGCGGTCGTAGCCGAGCAGATACTTCAGAACGTACCAGGTGTGGCTGGACCGCTCACCGATGCGGCAATACGCGATCACCGGCTTAGAGCCGTCGACGCCTTCGTTGCCGTATAGAGCCTTAAGCTCATCGGCAGACTTGAAGGTACCGTCTTCATTGCATGCTTTTCCCCACGGGATGCTGCGCGCGTGCGGGATGTGGCCGCCGCGCTGGCAGGTTTCGGGAAGGCCGGGAGGAGCCAGAATCTCGCCTGAAAATTCCTGCGGGCTGCGGACGTCGACCATCGCGTGCGAGTGGCCTTGCAGCGCGGCCTGCACCTGGTCGAGAAACGCGCGCAAGGAATTGTCCGGTCCCGTGGCGCGATACGTGGCCGCGGCGGGGGTGGGAACGTCGGTCGAGACCTCGCGGCCTTCGGAGAGCCACTTCTTACGGCCGCCGTTCATCAGGCGCACATCCTTATGACCGTACATTTTCATCTGCCAGAAGGCCCACGCGGCGAACCAGTTGTTGTTGTCGCCGTAAAGCACCACGATGGTGTCGTTGCCGATGCCGGATTCCGCCATCAGCTTTTCGAACTGGTGCTTGGACAGGATCTCGCGGCGCAGGGTATCGCAGAGCTGGGTGTTCCAGGCCCAGGCGATCGCGCCGGGTACATGCCCTTCTTTATACGAATTTGTGTCGACGTCCACCTCAACCACGCGAACGTTTGAGTCTTTAGAATGCTGCGCGACCCAATCGGTGGAGACTAGTGTTTCCGGATGTGCGTATTCTGACATGATTATCCTCTGAGTGGCATTATTTCACGCTCGGGTCCCTGATGGGAACAACCCCGGAGTGGGCGGTGTCAATCTTAGAGATGTTCCCGGCGCTCGAAACGATTCTTCAGGATGCCCGTTACGCCATTCGCGGCCTGCTGCGAAACCCGGCCTTCTCGCTGACCGCGATTCTCGCCGGCGCCCTGGGGATGGGGGCCACCAGCGCGGTGTTCAGCGTGGTGGACCGCATTCTTTTCCGCGCCTTGCCCTACGCGAATGAAGACCGGCTGGTGTCGGTGGGGTGGATGACTTCGCTCGATTACAACGAGTTCCTGTTCGCCGACCCTTACTTCGATTTGCGCGACCATCCGGGGCCTTTTGAGGAGGTGACGGCGTTCCAGGCCGGCTCGACGGACACAGATCTCACGGAGGATCATCCGCTGCGTCTCCACGCGCTGCGGCTGGAGGCGAATTTCCTGGATGTGTTCGGCATCCGGCCGGTGGTGGGCCGCGGGTTCAGTCCTCAGGAGGATGTTCGCGGCGGCCCACCGGTCGCGATGATCTCCTATGGACTTTGGCGCAGCCGCTTTGCAGGCGATCCGCGTGCGGTGGGGCAGCGGTTGATGCTCGACGGCGCGCCGGTCGAGATCGTTGGCGTTCTGCCTCAGAATTTCGAGATGCCCACGCTGACGCAGGGAGACATCGTGCTGCCGTTGGCGCTGAACCGGGCGACGGAGCACTCCGGTCGCGCTCTGCGGGCATTCGCGAGGATGAAACCGGGAATCACGGTGAAGCAGGCGATTGCCGAGCTTCAGCCGCTATTCCAGGGGATGCTGAAGACAGTGCCGCCCCAGTTCCAAAAAGAAATTTCGCTGCGTGTACGGCTGGTGCGGGACCGGCAGGTGGGCGACGTGCGGGTGGCATCGCTGACGCTGCTTGGGTCGGTGCTGGCGGTGCTGCTGATCGCCTGCGCGAATATCGCCACGTTGCTGCTGGCGCGGGCCGTCGCGCGGGAACGTGAGCTCGCGATGCGGGCCGCGCTGGGGGCGTCGAGGATTCGGCTGGCCCGGCAAACGTTGACCGAGAGTGTGATCTTGAGCGTGATCGGAGGCGTAGCGGGATGCGAACTCGCCTGGGCGCTGCTGCGCGTATTCGTCGCGATTGGGCCGTCGGCGCTGCCGCGATTGGAACAGGCTTCTATCGATGGGCGGGTGCTGCTGGTCACATTTCTGGCGGCATTGGGGTCGGGCATAGCGTTCGGCATGGCGCCGGCGCTGCGGCGGCCGGGGTCGCTGCTGGTGGGGGGATGGAGCTCCACGGTACGGTCGCGCGGCGGATTGCGATCCGTGCTAGTCACGCTTGAGATCACGTTCTCCATGGTTCTGCTGACCGGCGCGGGATTGCTGCTGCATAGCCTTTGGAGGCTCGAAAGCGTGCCGCTGGGGATGCGGACGGACCGCGTGGTCACGGCGCGATTCGTGTTGGGCCGCGCGCAGTATGGCAGCCCGGAACAGCAGCTCGCGTTTTTCAATGAGCTGGAGACGCGGGTGGCTGCGGCTCCGGGCGTGGAGGCGGCGGCGATAACGGATACCATGCCACCGTCGGGAGGGATGCGGGGACGGCCGCTTTCGGCCATCGCGATCGAGGGCCAGCCGCGGCGGCCGGAAGGGACCGGCGGGATGGTGAGCTGGCGATACGTCACGCCGGGATATTTTTCAGTGCTGGGAATCCCGATCGTCCGCGGGCGTCCGTTCACAGAGCGGGATCGCGATCCCTCGGCGTACGCCGCGATCCTGAGCGAGTCTTTGGCGCGGCGCATGTTTCCGCATGACGATCCCATCGGCAAGCGTATCCTTAAAGGACCCGAGGGCGAATGGACTACCGTGATCGGTGTCGCGCGCGATGTGACCAACCTGGGCGCGAGCCGGGAGAGCTGGCCGGAGTATTACATCGTGCGCAAGCCTTCCGCCGATTTTAATTATCGAAACCAGGAGGCGGGAACGGTGGGATGGCGCGCGGCAATTGTGCTGGCGCGCACTTCGGTCGATCCGCGGCTGGCGGCGGAGTCGATCCGCGGCATTCTTAACTCGATGGACCGGACGATGCCGGTCGAGATGGAAACCATAAACCAGCACCTGGAGGAAATCGACCAGAGGCCGCGGTTTTTTGCGTTGCTGCTGGCAGCGTTCGCGGGGATGGGCGTGCTGATCGCGGCGATCGGGTTATACGGCGTGATGAGCTTCCTGATGTCGCAGCGGGCGCGCGAGGTGGGGGTGCGGATTGCGCTGGGGGCGACGCCGGGGAGCATCGTGCGCTTAACGCTGGCGTCGGCGGCGTGGTGGACGGCGGCGGGACTCGCGATCGGCGCGGGCGGATCGATTGCGGCGGCGCGGCTGATGCGGTCGCTGCTGTTTCACGTCGAGCCGGGCGATCCGGCGGCGGTGGGTGCGGCGATGGCTGTGCTGTGCGCGGTCGCGCTGGCCGCGGCTGCGGTCCCGGCGCTGCGCGCGTCGCGCCTGGATCCGATGCAGACGCTACGTCAGGAATAGCTTACGCCAGATCGTACTTTTCGTGATACAGCAACGGATCGCTCTTCACTAAAACCGGGCGGCGGAGGACTTCTTCCAGCTCTTCCAGGTATTTGTTCTGGTGTGACTTCAGGAGTTTCGCGACGTCGGGATGCACGCGCAGCATAACGTCCTTGCCTTCGATGCTCGACGCCATCTTGCGCGCCTCGGTTAGGATCTCGCTCACCACGGTCTGGACGCTCTTGATGTAGCCCGCGCCGTCGCAATGCGGGCACGGGGCGCATAGGGTTCGTTCGAGCGACTGCTTCACCCGCTTACGCGTGATAGCCACCAGGCCGAAATCGTTGAACTGGAGAATTTTGTACGGAGCGCGATCGACGCGCATGGCTTCTTCCAGCGCCTGCATCACCTTCTGTCGATTCTTGCGCTCATCCATGTCGATGAAGTCGATCACGATGATACCGCCCAGGTCGCGCAGACGAACCTGGCGGACGATCTCTTTGATCGCCTCCATATTGGTCTTGACGATGGTGTCTTCCAGGCGATTGGTCTTGCCGACGTATTTTCCGGTGTTGACGTCGATGGCGACCAGCGCTTCGGTCTGGTTGATGACGATGAATCCTCCCGATTTCAGCCAGACTTTGGGACGCAGAGCTTTTTCCAGCTCGGAGGTCACGCTGAAGGCGTCGAAGATGGGCGCTTCGCGTGTGTACAGCTTCACTTTTCCGACCAGAGCCGGCTGGAACCGCTCGACGAAACGGAGCACGCTTTCGTAGGTGTCCTCATTGTCGATCCAGATGGCTTTGAAACTGTCGGCCAACTGGTCGCGCAGAATGCGCTGGACGATATCGAGGTCGTGATGCAGCAGCAGCGGCGCGGGGCGCTTTTCAGCTTTGGCGCGAATGTCCTGCCACAGATTGTAGAGAAACGCCATGTCGCCGGCGATTTCTTCTTCGGTACGGCCTTCGGCCGCGGTGCGGGTGATGAATCCTCCGGTGGGGCCGGGACGGCGGCCTTGCAGGATGCGCTTCAGGCGCAGGCGCTCTTCGTCGCTCGAAATTTTGCGCGACACGCCCATGTGTTCGAGGGTCGGCATGTAGACGACGTAGCGGCCGGGCAAGGCGATGTGCGACGTAATGCGCGCGCCTTTTTGCCCCAGCGGCTCCTTGGCGATCTGAACGATGATCTCCTGGCCTTCCTTGAGAACGTCGGAAATGGAGAGCGGTTGCTCGGCCGGGCGGGTGAGGATGCGCTCGGCGGGCGGAGGCGCGGTGCGCGGTTCCGGGGATGGTCCGCGTTGGTCGCCGATCGGGCCGCGGCCTTCCTGCGGCTGGCCACCGTTGCGTCGACGCCGCATCCTGCGTGACACACCGCGATGCGGAAAGCGTCCACCGCGCTCGCGTACGGCGGCGGCTCCGCTATCGGGCTCCGGCGCGTGAGCCGTGGTTTCGGCGGATTCCGAGGCTGGCTCTTCCATGTCTTCGGTGTGGCTGAGGATCATCTCCTGAATGTCGCGATCCTCTTCCTCGTCGAGCATGGGCGCGACCACGGGACCTTCAGCAGCTTCTTCTTCGACGTCTTCGCCGATCTCGGCGATCTCGGCGATTTCCTCCTCGGCTGGCTCTTCCTCGACTGGCGTCAGGACTTGAGGGGCTGCGGCTTCCTTGTGAACAGCAGGCTCAACGACCGCCGGTCCATGCGCCGGCGCGTCGGGCATGGCGTTCTCGGGCGGATAATGAATCGGCTCGTCGTATTCGTTTTCGACTTCGCCGACGAGGGGCTCTCCCGCGACGTCTGCTGCTTCTTCCGGCGGCGCCACATCGACGGGAGCGTGCTGCTCGCCGCCGCTTTTGTATTTCGCGAGCGATTCCCCGGGCAGGATGATCCGGACAGGCTCGCCTTCTGTTGCCGCTACGGGCTCGGGTTCAAGTTCCGGCGCGGCGACCGGTTCGGCCGCTGGCGGCGGACCTTCGGGAGCATATTTCGAGTCCGGGAATCCGCGGCCGCGATTCCGCCGGCGGCGCGAGCGTCTTCCCCGGCGATCGCCGCGGTCGTCACCGGGACGGTCGCCTTGACGCTCACTTTGACGGTCACCTTGGCGATCAAGGGCCGGGCGTTCACTTTGACGTTCTGCGGGAGCGGCACCTTCGATCGCCGGGGCCGCGGCGGTTTCAGCGGCTGGAAGCGGCGGAGGCTGGGGCGGGCGTCGCTCACGATGGAAATCGCGTTCGCGCGGCGGACGCTCCTCGCCCGTGACCTGGTCGAAGTCCTCGTGTTCTTCAAGGAAATCGGAGACGTAGAGAAACGTGTCTCTTTCCAGGCCGAGATCGACGAAGGCCGATTGCATTCCTGGCAGAACGCGCGTCACGCGGCCTTTATGAATGCTGCCCGCGAGCGAATACTCGTTAGCGCGCTGGAAATAAACCTCGACGAGTTGATCGTCTTCGAGAAGCGCAACCCGGGTCTCGTGCCGATTGGCCGAGATCACTAATTCCTTACTCATATCACCCTCCCACCTCGCGGCATCGGCCACGAGGTTCACCGGCGGGCTAACGCCTCAGGCGGGTGGAACCAAGTCGAAGCGATTCGGGCTGAAGGGCCGGCGATCGGAGTGGAGCCGTCATCTCATACACTCCGGATAACTGCCAGCACAGAAGCCGCCTGATGGAAGGGTCGTTTCGAACCAACCCGCGGCGCCCCCAACTCCGGCGCCGGCCGCTTCTCACTTACGCGGCTTCCTGATCAGAAAGCTTCGAAAACTTGTGTTACCGAAATCCGCTTCTTTGTCCCCGCATCCATGGAGCGTCAGGACCGTCACAAACTCAACTTACAAACCGCCGGAGCCTTACGTTATTCACCAGCCCCAGCATCATAAAAACCGAAAACGTGTTCGAGCCGCCATAACTCATGAGCGGCAATGGAATTCCCGTCACGGGCATGTACCCTACCACCATGCCCACGTTCACCAGCAGATGGAACAGCAGCAGTGTCGCTATTCCCATACAGATATACATTCCGGCGCGATCGGGCGCCGTCTGCGCGTTCTGTACCACTTGCATCAACAAGAGAAAATACAAACCGAGAGCGACTACGATACCGACAAAACCGTGCTCCTCGGCGAAGGCCGCGAAGATGAAATCGGTGTGCGGCACCGGAAGAAACCGGAGCTGCGTCTGGGTGCCCTGGGTGACACCCCGGCCCCACATGCCGCCGTGTCCGGCAGCGATTTTGGACTGAATTACCTGATACCCGCGTCCCCGCGGATCGGCGGAAGGGTCGACGAACGTAGTCAACCGCGCCCGCTGGTAATCCTTCAGGAAGTACCAACCGGCGGGCAGCGCCAATGCGCATACGATTGCCACTACCGCCAGATAACGCCATCGAATGCCGGCCAGCAGGACCCCTCCGGCAAGAATCGGCAGATAGGTCGCCCCAGTGCCGAAATCCGGCTGGCTCATCACCAGCACCGTCGGAATCCCGACTAACCCTCCTAGTTTCAATAGATCACGCCACCCGATCTCGTCACTTTTCAGCTCCGACAGGTAGCGCGCTATCAGTAATATTATCACTATTTTCGTAAACTCGGAGGTCTGGATCTGGATTCCGGTGCTGGGAATGGTGATCCAGCGGCGGGAATGAAACACCACATCGCCGACCGCGTAGGTCAGCAGCAGTGCGCCGATCGCGACGCAGTATAGGATCGGCACCTGGCCGAGAAGCGTATGGTAATCGATATTGGTGAGGACCCACATCAGCCCGAGGCCAACGAAAATCCAGACCACCTGCTTCCACCACGCGTTATGCCAGCGCGTGTCGTGCGTGGCGGAGTAGATTTGGAGCACGCCGAGGGCGCTGATGATCAGGGCGATGATCAGCAGAGGCCAATCGATGTCGCGGAAACTACGGTAGCGCGCCACTTCGGTCCTTACAGTGTACCGCGGCCGTTCTGAGGCGAATCCCAGCCGCGGCTGGCGAGGATCCAGGCTGCGGCCGGGACCAGCATGGCCGCGCCGGTGACCAGCGCCACGGATCGCACTGGGACGCCGGCGTCGACGAAGCGGCCGGCTATGAAACTCGCTAAAGCGAGGATGAGCATTGTGAACGCGAACTCGGCCGAAAAGACGCGGCCGCGGAAGCGATCCTCGGTCTGCTGCTGGAGCAGAGTTGTAGACGCGGTCCAGCCACCCGAACCGCCGGCGTGTGCGATCACCAGCGTCAGCACGGCTATGGTGAGCGATCCGGCGACGCCGAGCAGGAGATAGCCGGCGGCGCCCATCAGGAATCCGGCGAGGATGATCCAGCGGATGCGGCGGAGACTGGTTCCGGCGACGTTGCCGCCGAGATAGGCGCCGAAGATCGCACCCAGTCCGCGCGAGGCAAGTAGAGTGCTCATGCCGAGCGTCCCCGCCTGCGCCGCGGTCATGCCGTGCAGGCGAATAGGGAACACTCGCTCGCCGAGCACGGGAAGAATCACCCAGTTGGTTCCCATGATGCCGGCTCCGCCTTTGACGAAAATGGTCGCGAGCAGCTTCGGGCGGCGCAGGATGTAGCGTGCGCCGTCGAGGATCGGCGTGAAATCGACCAGCTCGCGCGCGGCGACCGGAGGCAGATGTTCGGCGTGCGGTTCGGTGAATCGCATGCGGCGGATCAGCAGCGCGGACGCGACGAAAGACATCGAATTGAGCGCGAACACGGTGTTGCGGCCGAAGGCGACCGCAACGAATCCGCCCAGCGCGGCGCCGATCGCGAAGTTCACGGACCACGTCGCGGCGCACAATGCGTTGGCGACTGGAGTTTCGTCGCCCTTGGTGATGTTCGGGATTACGGCGCGCTGGCCGGGCTCGAACAGCGCCCAGCAGACGGTTTCGAGAAACAGGAGGGTGTACAGAAGCCAGAGCGTGCCGCGCGATCGCACCAGCGCCATGGCCAGCACGATGGCCGCGCGCGACCAATCCGCGAAAATCATTACCTGCTGGCGTCGGATGCGGTCGTTGATGACGCCCGCGGTGGGCGCCATGAAACATTGCGGCAGAACCTGCGTCATGAACGCGAAGGCGACCATTTGCGCGCTGCCGGTAAGCTCCAGCAGAAAGCTGAAGATGGCGACGGAGTAGAACCAATCGCCCAGCTCGCTGACGATCTGCGCCAGCCACAGGAGGCGGAAGTTGCGGTTGTCGCGCAGGACGCGCCAGTAGGACGCGAGCGTCATGAAGACCTATTCGGGCGTGTAGAGTCCCATCGCCTTTTTGACTTTTCGTACGGTGTCGTTGGCGATCGGAATAATGCGCTGCGCGCCTTCTTCAAGCACGCGCGCGATGTAGCCGGTTTCGTCCATGATCTGGCGGTAGCGTTTCTGGATGGGCTCGAGCTCGGCCACCACGGCTTCGGCGACCTGCTTCTTGAGATCGCCGTAGCGCATACCGGCGAAGTGCGCGCGCACCTGATCGTCGGTCCAGCCGGTGAAGGCCTGGAAAATCGTGAGCAGATTCGCGACACCTTGGCCCAGGTTGTCGAAATCGACGCCGGGTTTGGAATCCGTGGTGGCGCGCAGGATTTTCTTGCGAATTACATCCGGCGGATCGAGCAAACTGACGGCGTGGCCGGATCCGGCGGCGGATTTGCTCATCTTTTTATCGGGTTCATCGAGGCCCATCACGCGCGCGCCTACGGTGGGCAGATGTGTAGCGGGCATCACGAACGTTTCGCCATAGATGGAATTAAAACGCTGCGCGATGTCGCGCGCCAGTTCCAAATGCTGCGCTTGATCGTCGCCGACCGGCACAATCGCCGCGTTGTACAGCAGAATATCGGCGGCCATCAGCACGGGGTATTGCAGCAGGCCGTCGCCGACGGTTTCCTGGGCTTGCGCTTTGGCTTTATATTGCGTCATCCGCTCCAGCCAGCCAACGGGCGTGACGCAGGTGAGCATCCAGGCGAGCTCGGCGTGCGCGGGAATCGAGGATTGCACCACCAGCGACGAATGCGTGGGATCGATGCCGATCGCCAGCAGCATTCCGGCCAGCTCCTCGATCTTGCCGCGCAGCTCGGCCGGGTCCTGATACAGAGTGACGGCGTGCAGGTCGACGATGCAATAAATGCTCTCGTAGTCGTATTGAATGCGCGCCCAGTTTTTGAGCGCGCCCAGATAATTTCCGATGTGCGGGCTGCCGGTAGGTTGAATGCCGGAGAAGACTCGTGCTCTCATGCAGTGTGGGGGAAACTTCCATCGTAAACGAAGTCCGCATCGAAAAGTGGGTGTACGGGGGCGACGCGCTGGCGCGGCTGGACGGGCGCGTGATCCTGGCTCCGTTCGTGTTGCCGGGGGAAACGGCTCGTGTGGAGGTGCACGAAGGCATTCACGCGGATCTTCTGGAAGTGACAGCAGCGGCTCCGGAACGAGTGACGCCGCCGTGCGCCCACTTCGGCCATTGCGGGGGCTGCCAGTATCAACATGCTCCGTACGAGTTTCAACTGGCGCGAAAAGTTGAGATTCTGCGCGAGCAGTTGCGGCGCGTGGGGAAGCTGGATTATCAGGGAGAGATCGACGTGGTCAGCGGGCCGCCGCTAGGGTATCGCAATCGCGCGCAGTTTCACATCGCGGACGGCCGCATCGGGTACATGGCGGCGCGATCGCATCAACTGGTGCCGTTGGCCGGCGATTGCCCGATCTCGTCGCCGCGCGTGAACCAGGCATTGGCCATGATTCGCGAGCGCATGGCCGATCCGCGCTTTCCGCGATTTGTGCAATCGATCGAAGTCTTCACCAATGAGACTGACGTGCAGATCAATGTGCTTCAGGCTGATCGGCCGGTGGCGCGATGGTTTTATGAGTGGATGGAGTCGACCGCCGCGCTTCAATATGGCGAGTTTCGGGTGAGCCCGCGATCATTTTTCCAGGTCAACCGGTTTCTTCTCGACCGGCTGGTGGAGCGCGCACTTGAATCGGTCTCGGGCAAGACCGCGCTCGATTTGTACGCTGGCGTGGGCCTGTTCGCAGTGCCGCTCGCGCGGCGGTTCGAAACGGTGACGGCGGTGGAAGCCGGGTCGAGCGCGGCTCGCGATCTGGAAGTGAATGCGGAACGCGCGGGAGTGAAGATTCGTACAGAGTTGACCCGCGTGGAGGATTATCTGGCGAAGCTGAACGAGAAGCCCGATTTTGTGCTCGCCGATCCGCCGCGCACCGGACTTGGGAAGACGGTGGTTGGGCATCTGGCGCGAATCAAGCCTCCGCGGATCACCATCGTTTCGTGCGATCCGGCGACTTTGGCTCGCGACGTGGCTGCGCTCAGCGGATACCGGATCGAAGGGCTCACGCTGGTGGATCTGTTCCCGCAAACCTATCACCTGGAAACCATCGCGCGGCTGATTGCGGTTTGAAATTTACTGGTCAAACTGGAAATACTTGTCGTCTATCGGAATGCGAATGTGAACTGCGCCGGTGGGAATGGGTCCGATTCTCTGGAACCGGCGGACCGATTGCTGTTCGCATGGCACTTCTTTCCACACCTGCGGATCTCCGGTCAGCGCGTCGATCAACTGACCGATGTGGGGATGCGTCGAACGGAACGCTACCATGACCG
>Ga0209415_10013572_pt1 | contig 13417 bp, 10 predicted proteins | sample PeaSoiSIISIP2007_FD_187696 | JGI IMG/M metagenome (GOLD analysis project Ga0209415, IMG submission 187696) | Peat soil microbial communities from Weissenstadt, Germany - SII-SIP-2007 (SPAdes) (version 2) | ecosystem: Environmental > Terrestrial > Soil > Wetlands > Peat | place: Germany... | reverse complement strand
CCGAGCCACAGAGTCACGAGACGTCCCGACACCAGTGGGGACCAGAAGGGAGCAGCCGGTGACCGATCCCGGTCCGGGTGCAACGTTGCTCGTCGAGGCGCCGGTGGTCGAACGCGTCCTGTCCGCCGCCTTGCGTCGTGGCGGTGAGTTCGCCGAGGTCTTCGCCGAGGACCGCCAGTCGACGTCCGCCGTCCTCGACGACGGCCGGGTGGAGGAGCTGTCGTCGGGGCGGGACCGGGGTGCGGGCGTTCGGGTCGTCGTGGGGGAGACCACCGGCTACGCCCACACCGCCGATCTGTCCGAGGCGGGGCTGTTGGCCGCGGCCGAGGCGGCGGCGGCCGTGGCCCGGCAGGGTGGCGGGGGCCGGGTGGTGGCCCTCGAGCAGCGCAGCGCGCCGCGGCGCAACGAGGTGGCCGTGCTGCCCGAGGACGTCCCCAAAGCGCGCAAGATCGAGCTGCTGCTCCAGGCCGACGATGCCGCCCGGGGGGCGGGCAGCGCCGTCACCCAGGTGTCCGCCTCCTACGGCGACGGGCGCCGGCGGATCCAGGTGGCGAACAGCGACGGCGTCCTCGTGGCCGACGACCAGGTCCGCTCGCGGGTGAGCGTGTCGTGCGTGGCCGTGGGCGACACCGGCATGCAGACGGGCTACGAGTCGAGCGCCCTCACGGTCGGGTTCGAGCTCTTCGACACCGTCGACATCCGCGAGGTGGCCTCCAGCGCAGCGCGGCGGGCCCTGGTCAAGCTGGGCGCCCGGCCTGCCCCGAGCGGGGAGGTCCCCCTCGTCCTGGCGTCGGGCAGCGGCGGGATCCTGTTCCACGAGGCGTGCGGGCACGGGCTCGAGGCCGACCACATCGCCAAGGACGCCTCGGTCTATACCAACCAGGTGGGGGAGCAGGTGGCGAGCCCGCTCGTCACCCTGGTCGACGACGGCACCATGGGCCCGGAATGGGGCAGCTTCGGCGTTGACGACGAGGGCAACCCGGCCCAGCGCAACGTGCTCATCCAGGACGGGGTGCTCACCGACTACATGTGGGACTTCCTGCGGGCCCGCAAGGAGGGCCGGGGCTCGTCGGGCAACGGCCGGCGCCAGAGCTACCGGCACCTGCCCATGGTCAGGATGACCAACACCTTCCTCCTGAACGGCGACGCCGACCGCGACGAGCTGATCGCCCAGACCCCGACCGGGGTCTATGTGGCCAAGCTGGGGGGCGGTCAGGTCAACACGACCACCGGGGACTTCGTGTTCGGCACGGTCGAGGCCTACTTGATCGAGGACGGCCGCATCACCGAGCCGCTGCGTGACGCCAACCTCATCGGCAACGGGCCCGAGGTGCTGCGCCGCATCGACGCCGTGGCCGACGACTTCGCCATGGGCCCGGGCACGTGCGGCAAGGACGGGCAGAGCGTGCCGGTGGGGTGCGGGCAACCCACCCTGCGCATCACCGGAGTGACGATCGGGGGGACGGCCGGTGACTGAGACGGCGACGGTGACGGGCGGTGTGCGGGGCGACGGGGAGCTGCTCGAGCTGGCCGTGCGCCTGGCCGGCGCGGCCCGCTCGGGCGAGCAGCTCGAGGTGTACGTGTCGCGCGGCGTCGAGACCGACGTGCGCGCTTACGAGGGCGAGGTGGAGTCGCTCTCGTCGGCGGCGACGGCCGGCGTCGGGATCCGAGTGGTGACGGGGGGACGGCAGGGGTTCGCCTACGCCGGCACCCTGGACGAGTCGACCGTCGCCCAGACCCTGGCCGATGCCCGGGACAACGCCACCTTCGCCACACCCGACGAGCACGTGGGACTGGCCGAGCCCGACGGCGTCGCCCCGGCGGCGCTCGACCTGTGGGACGACGGTGTGCCAGCCATGTCCGGCGCGACCAAGGTCGACATGGCGCTCGACCTCGAGCGGCGGGTGCGCGGCGCCGACCCGCGGGTGCGCCAGGTGGCCTTCGCCGACTACGGCGACGCCGCCGTCGAGGCGGCCATCGCCACCTCGACCGGGATCACGGCCACGGCCAGGCGCACGGTGTGCAGCCTGGCGGTGGAGGCCATCGCCGGCGACGATGCCGAGAGCCAGACGGGGGTGGGGTTCTCGGCCGGCCGGGGTCCCGACGCCCTCGATGCGGCCAGGGCCGCGGCCGACGCGGTGGAACGGGCCACCCGCATGCTCGGCGCCACCAAGGCGCGGTCGGGGCGCTGTGCGGTGATCCTCGACCCGCGGGTGGCGTCCACCGTCCTCGCCATCGTCTCCGCCGCCCTGTCCGGGGAGGCGGTCACGAAGGGCCGGTCCCTGTTCGCGGGCCGCATCGGCGAGGAGGTGGCGGTGCCCTCGCTCGTCCTGGTCGACGATCCGACCGACGCCCGGGCTTTCGGTGCCTCCACCCACGACGCCGAGGGCCTCGCCTGCCGTCGCACGACCCTGATCGAGCATGGCGTGTTGCGGGGCTTCGTCTTCGACACCACGGCCGCCCGCCGGGCGGGCACGACGTCGACGGCATCGGCGGTCCGGGGCGGCTACGCCACGACGCCCTCGGCCGGATGCCGGGCGCTGCTGCTCGCCCCCGGCCCCCTGGGCGCGGCGGAGATCCTGGCGGAGGTGGACGAGGCCCTCTACGTCCAGTCGATCACCGGGGTGCACTCGGGGGTGAACCCCGTGAGCGGCGACTTCTCCGTCGGCGCCGAGGGCCTCATGGTGCGGGGCGGTGCGCTGGCCGAGCCGGTGCGCGAGGTCACCATCGCCTCGACGCTCCAGCGGATGCTGCAGTCCGTGCTCCACGTGGGCGCGGACGTCGAATGGCTGCCGGGCGTGGCCGCGGGTCAGACCCTGGTCATCGACGGCATGGCGCTGAGCGGGGCCTGAGCTCCGCAGAAGATCAGGAGCCGGTGGCGCTCTTTGGCTGCTTGGAGCCCGACGAGTCCTTGGAGCCGGACGAGTCCTTGGAGCCCGACGAGTCCTTGGAGCCCGACGAGTCCTTCGAGCCGGACGAGTCCTTGTTCCCCGAGGAGTCCTTGTTCCCCGAGGAGCCCGACGAGGACTCCTTCCCCGCGGCGCCCGACGTCCCGTTGCCGGTGGAGTCGCTCGAGGCGGAGACCTTGTCGGACTTCTTGGACGTGGAGCGGCTGTCGGTCTTGTAGAAGCCGCTGCCCTTGAAGACCACCCCGACGGCACCGAAGACCTTGCGCACCGGGCCCCCGCACGACGGGCATGCGGCGAGCGGCTCGTCGCCGATCGACTGCACGACGTCGTGGTGCTCGCCACAGGATCTGCACGCGTACTCGTAGGTCGGCATGCCGCTCCGGGCTCCTTTCCGGCGTCCGGGACTCCGCCCCGATTGGCAGTCGACGCCTCGGAGTGCCAAGTCTACCGTCGGGGCGCCGGCTGCGTGCTGCCCGTTCGGGGGTCGGGGCCGGTGTGGCCTTGGTGTCCTAGACTCCGAGCCGTGGTCGACCGCAGCCTGACCCATCTCGATCCGCTGGGCGGCGCCCGCATGGTCGATGTCACCCCGAAGGAGCCGACCCACCGGCGGGCGCTGGCCCGCTGCAAGGTGATGATGGCGCCCGAGACGACCGCCAAGGTGGCGAGCAACGCCATCACCAAGGGCGACGTGCTCGGCACGGCCCGCATCGCCGGGATCCAGGCGGCCAAGCGGACTCCGGAGCTGATCCCGATGTGCCGGCCCCTGCTCGTGGGCGGGATCCACGTCAACTTCACCATCGGCGACAACTTCGTCGAGGTCGAGGCCCAGGTGGAGACGGTGGACCGCACGGGCGTGGAGATGGAGGCGCTGACCGCTTCCATGGTGGCCGCGCTCACCATCTACGACATGTGCAAGTCGTCGGATCGATCGATGAGCGTGGGCGAACTGGCGTTGTGGGAGAAGACGGGCGGCAGCGTCGGCACCTGGCGCCGGGCGGCTCTCTAACAGGAGCCCTCCCCGACCGGTCGGCCCCGCCAGTGTGGGGTGCCGGGCAGGTGGACAGCTCAGCGAAGCCGGAACTTCCGCCGGCGCCCGCGGGCGATCAGCGTGACGTCCTTGCTGATGATCTCCGACTCGGGTTCCTCGGGTGCGGCCATGGTGGGGATGTCGGGCGTGGCCGACAGGATCTCCGTCGCCATGGACGCCACCGAGGTGAACCGGCCACCCATGCTGGTCTCGGTGAGCCCCTCGTCGGCCGAGTGCACGAACGGCGTCAACGGTTCGGCGCCCGCGAACACCAGCGACGGGTCGTCGGCGACGGCGGGTGGCGGCGGAGGCACCGCCAGGTGGGGCACCGGTGGCCCACCTGCGGGGTACGGCGGCGCGACGCCATCGGCCGGCGAGAACGCCGCGGTGGGAACGTCGGGCGGCCCGATGGGAGGCTCCACGACCGGCGGGGCGACGGGCTCGGGTGCAGCGGGCGGCGCCTCGACGACGAGCGCCGGTGGCGGGGGCGGTGGAGTGGCGGCGAACACCGGCGGCAGCGGCGGCGGTGGGGGCTCGGCCGTGACGACGGGCGGAGGAGGGGGGGGCGGTGGTGGAGGTGGTGGCGGAGGAGCGGGCGCCTCGACGGTGGTCGCGGGCGGGGGCGCTTCGATGGTGATGACCATCGGGGGCGGGGGCGCCTCGGCGGCGAACACCGGTGGTAGGGGCGGTGGCGGTGGCACCTCGGTGCTGAACACGGGCGGAGCCAACGTGGTGGCCGTGCCGGCCGCGGCCGGATCTGCGTGCCCGTCCTGCCCGGCCGCGAACGTCTCCCAGTGCGCAGGAGCCGGACGCGCCCCGAGCAGGATGTCGAGCACGACGTTCGGATCCGTGAGATTGGCCCGCTCGGTCTGGGCGGGAGCGTCGGTCACCGCCACCGGCGCGGCGAGCGCGGCTGCGTCGACACCGACCACCGGCTCGGTGTGGGTGGGCGCCGCTGGGGGTGCCGGTTCGATGACCGGTGTGGGCGCTGCCACCGGTGCGGCGTGCGCCACCGGTGCGCTGGGCGCAGCGGGCTCGGACTCCGGTGCCTGGAACACGGCAACCGGTTCGATGGCGGCGACAGGCCCGGCCTCCGGTGGGCCGACGACGGCCGGGTCGGGGACCGGCGGGGCACCGGGCGCCGGCGTGCTGAACCCGACGGTGTCGGTCACGTCGGGCGCGGCCCACTCGACTTCGGGCGGCGCCGGCTCGGTTGTCGGGGCCGGCTCGGCGGGGGGGAGGTACACGCCGAATTCGGCGGCCAGCAACGCGTCGAGCTCGTCGGGGGTGAGGACGGCGACCGCGTTGGCGGGCAGGACCTCCTCCTCCGTGGTCGGAGCGTAGAAGAGGGGCTCCGGCACTTCAGGTGCGACGACCTGTTCTGGCGTGGCGACGATTGGTTCTGGCACCGCTGCGGCTCCGCTGAGAGGACCTGGCGCCGACGTCTCGACGCCTGTGCTCACACTGTCGGCAGGAGCGGCCGGAGTCTTGAACCCGAGTAGCGCGTCCATGACGGGCTCGGAGCCTCCGCTGAAGCTCGGCGCGCCCCCGTACGGTGGCTGTGCACCGAGACGAGCGACCGACGGCAGCGACGAGGGACCCGACGGCCGCCCTCCGAGCAGGGGCGGCCCGGAGGTGCCGGTCGAGGACTCCGGCGAGTCGCCGGCCGACGGGGCCGCAGCCTCCCCGCCCGCCGTCACCCTCGGCTCGGACGGCTGACCGGGAAGGATCGACGCCTGTCGGTCTGCGCCGGTGCCGGTGCCGGTGCCGGTGGTGGTGGCGGGGGCCAGGCCGGCCCGGGGGCTGTGGGCTCCGAGGACGGGCTGGCCCTCCGGAGCGAGGGCATCGCGCACCATCGTCCCCAGGGTCTCGATGGCGCCCGCCAGCCGGACCTGGCTCTCCTGGACTTCGCGCAGGCGCTCCAGGATCTCGTGCCACAGCTCGGCGGACGAGAGCGCCATCGAGCGCACGAGATCGACGTCGGACCGCGAAGTGTCGCTCCGATTCCCCGGCTCCATGGTCACGGCCGGCCCCGACGCCCCGGCGACATACGCCGCCCGATTCGGTGGTGCCCGATCATCGAAGACAGCGCCTCGCCCACGGCGGGACCCTTTCTGCATCGCCCACAGACGCGAAGCGTAGTCACCCGACTACGTCCCAGAAAATTGTCGCGTCAAGGCCGCCGGGTGGCGGGAAGGGGAGGCTCCCCGCGGCCACCGGGGAGCGGTGTCGCTCAGGCCCGGGCCGCGCTGCGCAGCTCGTCGAGGGACAGCTCGCCCGTCGCCTCACCACCGCACTGGGTGCAGTGCTCGACGTGGCGCCAGGAGCGCAGCAGGCGCGTGCCCTCGGGGTTGAGCAGCACCACGAAGGACTCCGACACCGGGTCGACGTCGAGACCGAAATATGGCCGCCAACCCGTCGACGCGGGATGACTGTCCAAGTCGAGGCCCTTCAGGACGCGACGGAATCGCATCCGTTCCGTATCGAAGAGCCAGGTGCTGTGACACGACTCCAGGACGAGCGGTTCCATGGGTGGATCATTGCCCCAAAACGCGACGATCAAGACGCAACTGTGTTGCGATTCCGTGACGATCAGGTTCCGCGTGGCCTGATCGCCACCCTTCGTTGTGCCTGTGGCGACCGGAGACGGCCACGCAACAGGCTCTTCCCGACACGTTCAGCGTGATTTACGCCGCCACCAGGCCTGCCTGGCCGTGGGTCCCGATCCGCCCCGTCGCCGGCGGCGGCGTCCCCTGCCCCGGTCGGCGATGCCCACCACACGGGCGATCTCACGCTCCAGGCGGTCGGGATCGTCGGCCGGGACCATGAAGCGGTGGGTGCGGGCCGACGTGACCGCTTCGACCACCACCCCCGGGTGTCCCGTCGGCGTCCGCATGCGGCCCGTGGCGGTCAGGGCGAACATGTCGGCCCACGCCACCGCGGCGCCCGCCTGGCCGTCGGGCTTCACCACGGTGAGACCGGCAGGGTCGAGCACGACGGTGAGGCTGGGCACCGCCAGTTGCCCGTTGCTGTCCTCGGTGAGGAGGTAGGCGCCCGCCAGCACCAGGGCCGATTCGGGCGCTACCGACCCCGGGTCGGCCGGCATCGGCGCGCTGTCCCCCGTCATGTGCGGAACCTGCCTCGCATATCGGTCCTGGCCCCTCGGGTCTGCTCTGTGCCCAGACCTTGGCGCGTGGGCCGTCCCGGGTCAACGACCCTCGCCTCCGGGGTCGCCCCGGCACTGGGGCGAAAGTCCCATCTTTCCTCCCGGGCGCACCGCTGACCTCCACTCTTGCCACGCAGAGCGCTGAATCCACCACGAAAACAGTTGATATTCGGAAGTCCTCGCGTAGACTGAGCCCGTTATGAACCGCGAAGACCTCGATCGCCTGCTCCGGCTCCTGGCCGATGTCGACGGCTCCGACCTGCACGTCAAGGCCGGCGCCCCGCCGCGTATCCGCGTCGACGGGTTGCTGCGCACCCTCGACGACGAGCCCCAGTTCACGGCGGAGGAGGTCCAGGCGCTGGCGGAGGAGATCATGCCGCCGCGCATCCGCGACATCTTCCTCGAGAAGCACGAAGCCGACTTCGCCTACAGCGTCCCGGGGCTGGGCCGGTTCCGTACCAACGCCTTCTACCAGCGCTCGTCGGTGGCCCTGGCCATGCGCCGGGTGCGGACCAGCGCTTCCACGTTCGGCGACCTCGGCCTGCCCGACGTGGTCCGCAAGCTGAGCGAGCACCATCGGGGACTCGTGCTCGTCACCGGCCCGACCGGATCGGGCAAGACCACCACCCTGGCGGCCATGGTCGACCACATCAACCACCTCCGGTCGTGCCACATCATCACCATCGAGGACCCGGTCGAATACCTCCACAAGGACGACCTCGCCGCCATCGACCAGCGCGAGGTCGGGTTCGACACCGAGAGCTTCAGCGCCGCCATGCGGACCATCCTCCGGCAGGACCCGGACGTGATCCTGATCGGTGAGATGCGTGACCCCGAGACCGTCTACACCGCGCTCACGGCGGCGGAGACCGGCCACCTCGTGTTCTCGACCCTCCACACCACGACGGCGACCGAGACCATCAACCGGATCGTGGACTTCTTCCCGCCGCACCAGCAGGGTCAGGTGCGCGTCAGCCTGTCGGGCGCGTTGACGGGGACCATCTGTCAGCGGCTGATCCCCCGGGCCGACGGCAAGGGCCGCGTGCCGGCCCTGGAGATCATGGTGGTCAACGGCCGCATCCAGCAGGCGATCCTCGACCCCGTGCAGACCTCGGACATCGACGAGATCATGACCGAGGGCGAGTACTACGGGATGCGGACGTTCGACCAGTCGCTGGCCGAGCTGCTGCGCGACGGCACGATCGACCTGCGCGAGGCCATGAACGCGGCCAGCAACCCGCACGACCTCAAGGTGCGGCTCGAACGGCTGGGGATCGTGTCCACCGGCCGCGGGTTCGTGTCCGCCGCTTCCTGAGGAACAGGGTCAGCGCCCGATCGGGCACCCCGCCGCCACGGCGGCGATCACGGCCGCCACGCTCCCGACCGCCGACGCCACGGCTACGCCGGCCCGATGCCGTTGCGCCCGACGTGTCGGTGAGCCGGAGGAGATGAGCACAGCCACGGCGACGGCGGTCACTGCCACGCCGACGGCGGTCCCGATGCCGCCCACCCATCCGAGGAGGGCGCCGACGGGCAGCACGGCCCAGGGCAGCGCCCTGTCCCGGCCGCGCCGTGCCAGTGCGGCACCGGCCACGACGGCGGCGGCGACGGCGGTCCCGATGAGCACGCCCGCCAGGTGCCACCATCGCCGATCGGCCACCCCGGCCACGCCCAGCAGGAGGTCGCCCAGGGCGGTACCCACCACGGCGACGGCGGCGGGGGGAGGCGTGCCGTCGAGCTCGATCGCCATCGACGCCAGCGCCGTCGCCCCCAGGGCGCACGTCCCCGGGACGGCCCAGTGGGGTCCCAAGCCCCATGCCACCAGCCCGAACAGCACCCCGGTGGCCAGCTCCACCAGGGGATAGCGGGCCGAGATCGGCTCGTGGCAGCGCCGGCACCGGCCCCGCAGCGCCAGCCAGGAGGCCAGGGGCACGTTGTCGAGCGGCCCGATGGGGGCGCCGCACGAGGGGCAGAACGACCCGGGTTGCACCACCGACAGGCCCCGGGGCACCCGGTAGACGACCACGTTCAGGAACGAGCCGACCAGGAGACCGACGATGGCGGCCAGGGCGACGGCGGCCGGGCCGGTGAGCCCCTCGATCACCGCCCCCGGCCCGAGGCTCAACAACAATGCCTCTGACCAGGGAAAAGACCACAGCAGGCGGGCTCTTCCACAGCCTCGGCACGCTAGCACGGGGCCCTCCGTTCCCCGTCGACCGGAGTCGGCTGGCGGTCGAATGGGACAGCGTTCAATCCCCGCTCTCCACGTGCCGATGCATCAATTCATGAGGAACGTGGACGACGTCCGGACGCTCGCGGACGAACACCACCTCGAATTCGTCGATCTCGAGCACTTCAACGTGGACGCCAGCGTCTCCTCGGTGATCCCCGTCGCCGTGGCGCGCCGCCACCACGTCGTCCCCATCGGTCGCAAGTTCGGTGCTCCGGTCGTGGCCATGTCGAACCCGGCCGACGTCATGGCCATGGACGTCCTGCGGGCCGTCATCGGGCGCGAGTTCGTGGCCGTGGTGGCCAGCGACGACCAGATCGATACCTGCCTGGCCCGGATCTACGGCCCAGGCAGCAACCACAACGGCGCCACCGCCCCGTCGCACTCGAACGCCCCCAACGCCAGGAACGGCACGGCCACCACGGCGGCGCCGGCACCGGTTCCACCACTTGCGCCTCCGGTGCCGCCCATGCCCGCGTCACCGCGGCCGGCGGCGACGCCTCCGCATCGCGACTCGGCACCGACCCGGTCCAAGGTGGCGGCGTCGACCCCGCCGGCACCGGTCCTCCCGATCTCCCCGACGCCCGCAGCGCAGGCCGACCCGGCCTCGTCCCCGACCCCCGCACCGGAGCCGGGCCCGTCGGGCCCGCCGTCCACGGCGGGTTCGGCCGAACGTGGCGGTGACGCCCGGGGTGCCGACGTCGCCCCCGACCCGGCCACCGACACCGGCATCGAAGCGGCCGCCGACATCGAAGCGGCCGCCGACATCGCCTCCGACATCGCCGCCGAGGCCGACGTCGCCTCCGCCACCGATATCGCCACCGACTCCGACTCGTTGGCAGTGGCGCTCGAGATGATGGACACGACGCTGGCGGACGGACTCGACCTCATTGCGGAAGCCGCCCCGTCCGAGGACGTCACCGCCGGAGAGCTTGCCTGGATGGACGAGCTCGCACCCGACGCCGCTCCCGCCGAGACGGACGGTCCGGCCGGACCCACGGCCGACGAGGTGGCCGACACGGTGCGGGCCGCCAACCTCGTCGACGAGGTGGTGGCCGAGTTCGAGCACGGGGTCGAGGCGGTGGACACCGACGACGTGCCGACGGCCATGGCCGGCTTCCCGCCCCTGGCCCGGGTGCTGGTGGAAGGCGAGCGCGTCACGCTCGAGGAAATGGAGGGGGTCCTCGAGGAACGGGACCGCACGGGGCAGCCCATCGCCCGCATCCTGACCATGCGAGGCCTCGTGACCGAGGCCGACCTCATGTGGGGGATGGCGCAGGAGATGGGCCTCGAGTTCGTCGACCTCGAGGTGGAGAGCGTCGACTTCGCCGCCTCGTACAGCCTGCCCGAAGCGACGGCGCGGCACCACAACGTCCTCGTCATCGGGATGCGCGACAACGTCCTGGTCGTGGCGGCCTCGAACCCGACCGACGTGTTCGCCATGGACGACCTGCGCACCATCATCGGGCGCAACTTCACCACGGTCGTCGCCACCAGGTCCCAGATCAACGCCTTCATCGACAAGGCGTACCACCAGGGCGGCGACGCCTCCGAGGTGGCCAACACGGCCGCTTCGGACTTCGAGGAACTGGCCGACGAGGAACTCGGCAACATCCAGTCCGTCGTCGACGACGCACCCATCGTCCGCTACGTCAACCTGCTCATCCTGCAGGCGCTGAACGAGCGGGCATCGGACATCCACGTCGAGCCGACGGGGGAGAACCTCCGTATCCGTTACCGGATCGACGGCGTGCTCCACGACATCTCCACCGCCCCCCGGGCCATCGCCGCCGCCGTGACCACCCGACTCAAGGTCATGGCGGACATGAACATCGCCGAGCACCGGCTCCCCCAGGACGGCCGGATCTCGCTCACGGTGGGAAACCGGCCCATCGACCTCCGCCTGGCGACCTTGCCCACCATCTACGGCGAGAAGATCGTGATGCGGGTCCTCGACAAGTCGAACGTCGTCCTCGGTTTCGAGGACCTCGGCTTCGACGCCGACCTGCTCGAGATCTACCGGGGGATCTTCACCAAGCCCTACGGGACGATCTTCGTGACGGGGCCGACGGGTTGCGGCAAGACCACCACCCTGTACGCCACCCTGGCCGCGCTGAACGAGCCCAAGAAGAACATCATCACGGTCGAGGACCCCGTGGAGCTCCGGATCAAGGGGATCAACCAGGTCCAGCTCAACGTCAAGGCGGGCCTCACGTTCGCGTCCGCACTGCGGTCGATCCTGCGGTCGGACCCCGACATCGTCCTGGTGGGCGAGATCCGCGACCGCGAGACGGCCATGATCTCCATCGAGGCCGCGCTGACCGGCCACATGGTGCTCGCCACGCTGCACACCAACGACTCGGCCAGCACCCCGATGCGGCTGGTGGAGATGGGGGTCGAGCCCTACCTGGTCACCTCGGCCTTCAGCGGTGCGCTGGCCCAGCGCCTGTCGCGGCGGCTGTGCGTCCACTGCAAGGAGCCCTACGAGGCCACCGAGGCGGACATCGTGGCGGCCGGCTGGTCGCCCGAGGAGGTTTTCGACCAAGACGGGCAGGTCACGCTGTACCGGGCGGTGGGCTGCTCGGCATGCTCCAAGACCGGCTACCGGGGGCGCAAGGCGCTCCTCGAGCTCCTCGTCGTCACCGAGGACGTGGAGCGAATGATCATTGAGGGAGGCACGGCTGATGACATCCACAAGCTCGCAGTCAAACAGGGGATGGTAACCCTGCGGCAGAGCGGCCTGCGCAAGGCACTCGAGGGCGAGACGACCCTCGAGGAAGTGCTGCGAGTGGTCGCATGAGTGCCAACACCCGAGTCGAATGGGCGCGTCGGCTGGCCCAGACCATCGTCACCGACGGCTACGCCGCCGACAGCGCCGTGACGCCCGTGCTCGACGAGGCCTGCTCCGGCGGGACGTCGTTCCCGGCCCTGTTGATCTCCCGCAACGTGACATCGCAGGAGGTCGTGCTGGGACTGCTGTCACAGATGTCTCGCATGCCCGTCGTCGACCTGGTCAACGACCGGCCGAGCGACGTCGCCCTGGCCCAGACCCCGGTGGCCGTGGCGCGCCAGTTCGGCGCCGTGGGGTACCGCCTCGACGGCGACCAGCTCACCATGGCCTTCGGCGATCCGCCCGACGAGGACGACGTGCGGTCCCTGTCGGTCCTGGTCGGCCGCGGGGTCGTCCCCGTGCTCGCCAACCCGCTCGCCATCGAGCACGTCCTGGCCGAGGCCGAGACCGCCATGGCGCCCCCACCCCCACCGGCACCGCCGCCGGCGCCACCGGCAGGGCACTCCGGCAACGGATCGGCCAATGGGGCGGTGTCGCTGCACCACACGACCGAGTCGCCCTCGTCGCAGGGGCACTCGGCCGGCGCCGACTACCGGGCCACCATGGGCGACGAGGGCGACGAGGACATGCCGTTGCACCTCGACGACCTCCTGCGCTTCGCGGTCAGCGTGGGTGCCTCGGACCTCCACCTCACCACCGGCCTGCCGGCGTGCGTGCGGCTGAACGGCGCCGTGCGCCCCATCGAGGGCTGCCCGGTGCTCGACAACGAGACGATCCGGGACATGGTCTTCGGGATCCTGCCCCAGACGCTGCGCGAGCGCTTCGAGGCCGAGAAGGAGCTCGACACCTCGCACTCCATCGTCGACGTCGGGCGGTTCCGGCTCAACGTCTTCCAACAGCGCGGGACGGTGGCGGCGGCCCTGCGGGCCATCCCCCACGAGATCCCGGCGTTCGAGGTCCTGGGCATCCCCGAGGCGGCGCGCTCCTTCACCGAGATGCGCCGCGGGCTCGTGCTCGTGACCGGCCCGACCGGATCGGGCAAGTCGACGACCCTGGCGTCGCTGGTGGACATCATCAACAAGTCCAAGCCGCTGCACATCATCACGGTCGAGGACCCCATCGAGTTCCTCCACAACCACAAGCGCGCCATGGTGAACCAGCGCGAGGTCGGCCAGGACACCATGTCGTTCTCCGAGGCGCTGCGAAGGGTGCTGCGCGAGGACCCCGACGTCATCCTCGTGGGTGAAATGCGTGACCTCGAGACCATCTCGATGGCGCTCACCGCCGCCGAGAC
>Ga0209415_10013571_pt1 | contig 13417 bp, 13 predicted proteins | sample PeaSoiSIISIP2007_FD_187696 | JGI IMG/M metagenome (GOLD analysis project Ga0209415, IMG submission 187696) | Peat soil microbial communities from Weissenstadt, Germany - SII-SIP-2007 (SPAdes) (version 2) | ecosystem: Environmental > Terrestrial > Soil > Wetlands > Peat | place: Germany... | reverse complement strand
TCGGAAATAATGTCGCCGTAGAAATTCTCCAGCAGCAGCATGTCGTACTGGTAGGGGTTCATCACCAGTTGCATGCAGGTGTTGTCGACGATGTGCTCGCCGTAAAAAATCTCGGGATACTCTTTCGAGACGTTGCGCGAGCAGCGCAGAAATAAGCCATCGGACAACTTCATGATGTTGGCTTTGTGGATGCAATGAATCTTCTTGCGCTGGCTCTTGCGGGCATGCTCGAAGGCGAAACGCGAGATGCGCGTGGATGCCTTTTCGGAGATGACCTTGATGCTCTCCACCACTCCCGGAACAACTTCGTGTTCGATGCCGGAATAAAGTCCTTCGGTATTTTCCCGCACGACAATCAGATCGATGCCCGGATAGCGCGTGGGAATATGTGGCAGGTTGCGGATCGGCCGGAAGTTGGCGAAAAGCTCGAAGCGCTTGCGCAGTTCGACGTTGATGCTGGAGAAACCGCCGCCGATGGGCGTAGTCACCGGGCCCTTCAGCCCGACGCGAGTGCGCTCGATGGATTCGCTGAGTTCCTTGGGAATGTATTCCTTGTATTTCTCAAATGCTTCAGCGCCCGCAGCGAAGGTTTCCCATTCGAATTTGACGCCGGTGGCTTCCACCATGCGAACCGTGGCTTGGATAACTTCCGGGCCAATTCCGTCGCCGGGGATGAGAGTTACTTTGTGTGAAGTCATTGATTCAATCAGGTCTTCTTGCCCTTCGGCTCTGGCGCGTCTTTCGCCTTGAGCAGGTCCTTCAGTTCAGTCATGAATTCCTGCACGTCTTTGAAGTCGAGATAGACGGAGGCGAATCTTACGTATGCGACTTTATCGTAGCGGCGGAGGCGGTTCATGATGAGCTCGCCGATTTCGCTGGTCTTGCGCTCACGCTCGGCCGACTCGATCACGAAGGTCTCGGCTTCATTGACGATCTGCTCCAGCTTGCTGATCGGCACGGGCCGCTTTTCGCAGGCGCGCATCAGCCCGTTCAGCACCTTCTGGCGGTCAAAGCGCTCGCGCCGTCCGTCTTTCTTTACCACCATGTAGGGAATTTCGTCGATACGCTCGTAGGTGGTAAAGCGTTTTTCGCACTTCAGGCATTCACGGCGGCGGCGGATGGAATCGGCTTCCTTGCTCTCGCGCGAATCCACGACCTTGTCATTCTCAAACCCGCAAAAGGGGCATTTCATGGCGAATAGTTAGGCACACCAGCACCACCGAATTGTAGCAGTTAGGTGCCAGGTGTCAGGTCCCAGGAAACCAAGGCGAGGAGTGAATGATTTTCCTGACACCTGAAACCTGACACCTCACTTACGTTGCTTCCTCAATCGCCGCGCCTTTTTCCGCCTGTGCACTCTCCGCCGAAAGCTTGCGCAGCGACAACCGTTCGTGATGGGAGAACAGCAATCCGACGGGGACAACGGCGACGAACGTCACCAGCCACAGCATGATGCCGCAACTGACCGCAAGTTCCTTGGGGACAATATCAAAGACGTGGTCGAGCGCGCTGATGGTCGCCAGTTGAGAACCGCCGCCCACACCCGGTAACTGCACCATCGACCCAATCATGCTGGCTCCCATCAGCAGGAGAACCTTGGTGGCGCTCATGCCATGCATGGGTGCGCCGTAGGCATGCGTCACCTCTTTGTATGCCAGCGCGATGACCCACCACATCAGGACCGATACTGCCGACAACTGGAGGAATTCTCCGGGGCCGTGAATGGTATTGAGCCCGACGGTAAATTCGCGAATCTTTTGCGCGATGCGATGTCCCAGATTCTCGGCAAGATGGGAAAAACGATCTTCGACCCACTGCGCAATTCGAGTCCCCCTGTAAGCCATCAGCAAGGTTGCCGAAAGCAGTCCCAGTACAAGTGCGATCAGAGCGAAACCTATGAGATGAACCCAGTGCCTGACGTCGGCAGAGGTGGTTGACGCTTCGACGAAGGCGCGCAGTTTTGTGGGCAGGAAAATGCCCGCTACCATCAATACCGTGAAACCGCCAATGTCAAAAATTCGCTCCACCGCCCAGACCGCTACTTGCGAGGCGAAAGGCAGGTTTTGACGCCGTGCGATCAGGTAGGGACGAATCAGTTCGCCGGCACGGCCGAGCAGTGCCAGTCCGGCGAATCCGATCATGGTAGGAGAAACCAGTCCGAGGATGGTCGCTTCCTTGCGCACCGGTCGAAGAAATATTTTCCAGCGCACTGCCCGCAAGAAATAGGCGACATAGATATATCCCACCCCCTGCAGGATGTGGCGCCAGTTGAGACGGAATTGAAGGAGCAGGGCCCAGTTGAAGTGCTGCCAGGTGCGAAACTGGAGGTAAACCAACACCGCCAGGACGATGAAGACAATCGTGTACGCTACATATTTTTTCTTGTTCATGCGGTATGAAATTCAATTTCGATTACGGAGAAAGGCGCAGCTGTGGCGAGCACAGCCCCACTTGAAGGTAAATGAGGAACCACGCAGGGTCAACGAGCGGATATGGATAGCAGACGATCAACGTGGAGATTCAGCGGCGACTGCTGCTGCTGGTTTCGGAGCACGGGGGGTGCGGCTCGCAGCTTTGCCCGTGGATCCAGCAGTGACCTGCTTTTGTTTCGCCTCTTTTTCCTGGGCGATCTTCTTCATGTTGTATTCGTGCACGATGCGGGCCACGTAGGCGCGGGTCTCGCGAAATGGCGGCACGCCGCGATACTGCTCGACGCGCTCGGGACCCGCGTTGTAAGCGGCCAGCGCCTTGATCAGATCGAAGTGGTAGCGTTCCAGGAGTTCACGCAGATAGCGGCTTCCGCCCGTGACATTGGCCTCGGGATCGAAGGCATCGTTTACGCCCAAGTGACTGGCGGTGCCGGGCATCAACTGCATGAGTCCGCGAGCGCCTTTCGGGGAAACAGCGTGTGCGTTGAATCCACTTTCGGCGTGGATCACGCTGTTTACGAGATCGGGATCAAGATGATAAGTGGCGCTGGCAGAGTCGACGACTTGATTCAGCGCGGGCGCGGATTTCGCGGGCTGTACCTGGATAGAAATGGTGGTTTGCGATCCGTCAGCCGGCAGCAAGAGATCTTTTTCGTAGCCAGTGATTTCTTCGGTGGGTACATCGGTAAAGCTGGAATCGTCGGCAGCGAAATAAAGGCGAGTCGTTGCTCCCATTACCAGGCGATGCTCGTGGCGAATGCTAAATCCATTGCGGAGGATCGCCAACTCGGCGGCGGTTGCGGGACGAGCGCAGAGGGCAACGGCAGCGACACAGAAAAGCGCAGCCGTTCCCCGCGCAATTTCCGCAGCCAACTCCGCCGTTGATCGTCTTTTCCGAATCATTACAAGCTGCTCACGATGGTCGATCCGGCAATCACTGGTCCGCCATCAATCAACTCCGGTTCGAGCGCTTTCCCTTCGAGCACGTGCTCGATGGCGGCCGACACGCCGCTTTCGGCGTTCGAGCGGGTCAGCGCCCAGCCTCGGCTGCGCAATTCTTCCGATGCATTTCCCATGATAAAAGGATGACCGGCGAAGGCAAGCATTTCAATATCGTTATAGTTATCACCAATGGCCATGACCTGTTCGCAGGTAATCTGCCGGTAATTGGCCCAGCGTTCGAGCGCGTGCCCTTTGGAACAACCGGCATTGAGCACATCGACAATCGAAAGATCGCGCCCGGGATACTCGGTGCGCAACACGGTGATGGGCAGGCCGCAACTTCCCAAGGCTTGCAATACCCCCTGCATCTCCGCCACCGGACCGCAGAACATGGCCTGCACCGGGTCGGTAGTGAGCGCCTTCTCGATGGGAACCACGAACGCGATATACTGTCGGTTCTTCTCCAGCCAGCGCTGGATGCTGGCTTCCAGTTTGTCGAGCTGTTCGACCACGATCGTGCCCGGACCGCTACTGTCAAAAGTTAGAACGGTTTGGCCGCGAAATTCTTGCATGACGCGCAACAACTCGCGGCAGGTCGCTTCAGGCAGCAGGTCGCGGTGGAAAGTCTCCCCGGCAAGCGACCTGGTTACGGCGCCATTCGAGCTGATCAGCCAGAGATCAAATCCCAGTTGTTGAGCGATGGGCAGGGCGAAAGTGTGGCGGCGTCCGGTAACCAGGATGACCTCGATGCCTTGGGCGTGCACGCGCCGAAGGGTGGCGAGATCGGTCTCGGAAATCTTGAATTCGGGGTTGAGCAGGGTGCCGTCAATATCAATGGCGATGAGGCGGAGCGAATCGGCGGGCACAGTCAATTTTAGCATTGAGAGTATGTTGGGGCGCTCCTTCCGTGCGACAATCCTTACCCACGGAGACCATCCATGAAATTAAGATTCCTACTGTTGTTACTGACCTTGGGCCCAATCGCTCTCCCCGCCCAGTCCGCGCCGGAAACGGGCAAGCCCTTCGTCATCGAGTATTACTACAAAACCAAGTGGGGACATGCCGACGAGTTCCTGCAACTGTTCAAGAAGAACCACTACCCGCTGCTGAAAAAGCAGGTTGAGATGGGCCGCATGCTCAAGGTCTGGATGGACCAGCCGCGCTACCACACGACCGAAGACGGACGCTGGGATTATCGCGTGACCATCGTGTTCAAGAATTCAGCAGCCGCCAATGAGCCGTTCGACGAAGATGCCCTGAAGAAGGCGCTGTGGCCCGACCAGGCCACCTATGCAAAAGAAGAGCAGCGGCGGTTTGAAATCCTCGACGCACATTGGGATCTGCCGATCAGGACTGTCGATCTGGACAGAAAATAAATGGTACGGAGGGCTGACTGAAATCCGCACTGCTCATCATCGATGTTCAGGTTGGTCTCGTGAAGCTTATGCCGCCCGAAGTGCAGGATCGTGTATTGCCGAACATCCAGGTTCTGCTGGGCAAGGCGCGTTCTTCTGGGATACCGGTCTTCTTCATCCAACACGACGGTCCCAAAGGTCATCCCATCGAAGCAGAGACGGCTGCGTGGGCGATCCATCCGTCCATTCTTCCGCAGAGTGGTGAGCCCGTTATCAGAAAGAAAGCATCGGACTCTTTCTTTGAGACGCGTCTCGCGGAAGAACTTCAGAGCGCCGAAATCAGCCATCTCATCGTTGCGGGCGCCATGACCGAATACTGTGTCGATACGACTTGCCGCCGCGCGCTTACGCTGGGCTACAACGTAACGCTAGCCGCCGACGCGCATCTCACCCGCGACACTCCGGATCTGACGGCCGCGCAGATCATCGCGCACCACAACCTTCTCCTCGACGGCTTTGACGCGGGGATTCATTCGATTAAGGTCACGCCGGCGAGCGAGATTTTGTTCTGAAGTTCACCGGCCTCCTCGCAAACACCACCCAATGTGTTGTAGACGCCATTGAGGCGCCTTTCCGCGGGGTTCAGGCGCGCGCGTTTGCAAGAAACTCACCAGATACGAGAATATAGTGAGTTTGCATACATCCCACGGTTCCTACAAGGAAGCAGTCAAAAAATGGCAAAGGTAAAAGCAGTGAAGAAGGTGGCGAGCGTCGAGGTGAAGTCCGTCGAGGCGAGGTCCTCAAGGAGAGAACGCAGCAGTGACGGATACGAACGTGTGATCGAGCCTGCCAAGGGCAAGCTGGGCGTGATGATCCCCGGCATGGGCGCGGTGGCGACGACTTTTGTGGCGGGTGTGGAAGCGGTGCGCAAGGGAATCGCCCACCCCATCGGCTCGCTGACGCAAATGGGAACTGTCCGTCTGGGGAAGCGCACCGATGGCCGCTCGCCCAAAATCAAGGAATTCGTTCCGCTCGCTGGGCTCAATGATCTCATTTTCACGGGTTGGGACATTTTTGAGGACAACATGTACGCCGCTGCCCGCAAGGCGGGCGTACTCGAGCGCGACCTGCTAGACAAAGTAAAGGGGAGGCTCAGCGCCATCCAGCCGATGAAGGCTGTGTTCGATCACAATTACGTCAAAAAAATCGATGGGCCGAACGTGAAGAAGGGAAAGAACAAACTCGATCTGGCCGAGCAGCTTCGCCAGGATATTCGCGACTTCAGGAAGTCAAGCGGAGCCAGCCGCCTGGTCACCATCTGGTGCGCTTCGACCGAAACTTTCATTGAGCAGAGTGCCGCCCACCAGAGCGTGAAGGCGCTGGAAAAAGGGATGAAAGAGAACGACGAAAATATCGCGCCCTCGATGGTCTACGCCTACGCCTCGCTCATGGAGGGCGTGCCCTTCGCCAACGGCGCGCCGAACTTGACCGTGGACATACCGGCAATGCACGAACTGGCCCACGAGCGCGAGCTGCCCATCTGCGGCAAAGATTTCAAGACCGGCCAGACTTTGATGAAGACCGTGCTCGCTCCCGCCTTCAAGGCGCGCCTGCTCGGCCTGAGCGGCTGGTATTCCACCAACATCCTCGGCAATCGCGATGGTGAAGTGCTGGACGATCCCGGGTCGTTCAAGACCAAGGAAGAATCCAAGCTGGGAGCGCTGGAGCATATCCTGCAGCCCGGTTTGTATCCCGAACTCTACGGCAATATTTTCCACAAGGTTCGCATCAACTATTACCCGCCCCGCGGCGACAACAAAGAAGGCTGGGACAACATCGACATCTTCGGATGGCTCGGCTATCCCATGCAGATCAAGGTGGACTTCCTCTGCCGCGATTCGATTCTGGCCGCGCCTATCGTGCTCGATCTGGTCCTCTTCCTAGATCTAGCGCAGCGTACGCCTGAGCTACGCCGCCTGGGAATTCAGGAATGGCTGAGCTTCTACTTCAAGTCGCCCATGACCGCGCCGGGGTTGTATCCCGAGCATGATCTGTTCATCCAGCTCATGAAGTTGAAGAACACGCTGCGGCACTTGAAGGGCGAAGAGCTGATTACTCACCTGGGGTTGGAGTACTACGACTAGAGAATTGCTTGCGTGGTGTTGCATGTGTGGTGACGGGCCTCTGGCCCGTCCCGCCTCGTGGAGGCGCCTCACCACACCGTCCTCAGCAGCGGGCTCCGCCGTATTCGTTCATCGCGCGTCACCAGCGTCATCCCTTCCGCCCGGGCCGTAGCTCCGATAATCCGGTCAGCGGGGTCGCGCGGATAGTCCTCCGGGAACTGTGCCGCCAGGGCCGCAATCTCCGTAGTAATCGGACGCATCGTTACTCCCTCGAGAAATCGAACTACCGAGGTTTCGACTGAACCGTATCCTTGGATTCTTCCAGAGGCAATCTGCCAAGCCACCTCGTAAGCGGTTATCGCCGACACTGCTAAGCCATCGCCGCGGCGTGCGCGACGAATCGCCGAGGCTGCGGCTTTCGAAAGCCGCTTCGAGTCGGCAACCGCCCAGATCAGTACGTGAGAGTCAAGCAGGATCACGAGGATTCCCACCCCTCGATGGGGGACTCGATATCGCCGACGACGCGGAACACTCCCTCCAGCCTCCCGATAAAATCGTCCTTGTCGTCGTCGGCGGGAACGAGTTTCACCACAGGTTTCCCGCGCTTCGTGACTACCAGCGGCTCGCGCGTAGAGCGCACGTCCTCCATGAGCGTCAGACAACGCGCCTTGAATTCTCCCGCGGCAATTTTCTTCATGGACAGATTATAACATACATGGTCATGTCAAGATGACCAAACGGATAGGACCTCCTTCGGCCTGCCATGATACCCAATCCGGCCGCGTACTCACGATAGAATCTTCCGATGCCTGCCAAAAAGCACGAAGCTGGACACGACACGCGCTACATACAACTCCAGAGGAACTACTGCTTCGCCTGCGGCAAAGACAACCCTGACAGCATGCGCTTGCGCTTCACCTACGACGAGGAGCGCGACTGTTTCGTCTGCCGATTCCGCCTGGGCAAGCGCTACACCGGACCTCCCGGACACGCCCACGGCGGCATCATCGCGACCATTCTTGACGAGGCCATGGGCAAGGTGAACAAACTGCGCCACGTAGTGGCGGTGACTTCCGAGATGACGGTGAATTACCTGAAGCCTGTGCCGCTGAGGAAGCCGCTTCGTGTCGAATCGCGCGAGGTCAAGGTGAAAGGCCGGAAGCACATCAACATGGCGGAAATCCTGAGCGAAAAAGGGGAAGTGCTGGCGCGCAGTGAAGGTCTGTTCATAGCGATCGATCCCCACAAGATGTTCGCCAAGTTTGTGGACCGCTAACGCCCACGTAGGGCCAGGCAGTGTGGGGACGGGCGTCTCGCCCGTCCAAGCCGAGCGTAGCTCGGCCCTAGCATGCAGCACCCCAAATCCAGATTGTTAGGCGTGCGATGGGGGTACCGCGAATGCTTTGCGGGCTGTAAAATGAACACAGGAGCGGGAAGCGCACAGTTTCCCGCATAAGCTCCCGGTTCGGGCGCGCTCTGGCGCGCCAACGATCATCCTTCACGATTGCAGAAGAGGGTACACCTATGTCGCAAAACAATGGACACAACACCAGCCTTCGCCTGAAGACCGGCCTAGCCGAAATGCTCAAGGGCGGCGTCATCATGGACGTGACCACCGCGAAACAGGCGGAGATCGCCGAGCGGTCGGGTGCCGTTGCCGTAATGGCCCTCGAACGTGTTCCGGCGCAGATTCGCGCCGAAGGTGGAGTGGCGCGTATGGCCTCGCCGAAGGTGATCCGCGAAATCATGGGTGCCGTCGATATTCCGGTCATGGCCAAGTGCCGCATCGGCCATTTTGCCGAAGCGCAGATCTTGCAGGAACTGGGCGTCGACTACATTGACGAGTCCGAAGTTCTCACGCCCGCCGACGAAGCGCATCACGTCGACAAGCACGCGTTCACCGTCCCGTTCGTCTGCGGAGCGCGCAACCTGGGCGAGGCTTTGCGGCGCATAGCCGAAGGTGCGGCCATGATTCGCACCAAGGGCGAAGCTGGCACCGGAGACGTAGTGCACGCCGTCCGCCACATTCGCCAGATCGTGCAGGAGATGAAGATCCTCACCGTCCTCGGCGAAGAAGAACTCTACGCCAAAGCCAAAGAGCACGGCGCCCCCTACGAACTGGTGAGGATGGTGGCGCGCGACGGCAAGCTGCCGGTGCCGAATTTCTCCGCCGGAGGAATCGCGACTCCGGCCGATGCCTCGCTGGTGATGCAACTGGGAGCCGAAGCCGTCTTCGTAGGCTCCGGCATCTTCATGAAGAACTCAACCGAATTCGCCGAACCCGCGGAAGCCGAGAAGCGCGCCAAGGCGATCGTGCAGGCAGCAACGCACTTCAAAGACCCTGAAGTATTACTTGAAGTCAGCGAGAATTTGGCGGGGGCTATGAAGGGGCTGGCCGTGTCTACACTCGACGAGGCGCACCTGCTGCAAACGCGGGGCTGGTAGCGAAATGGGCGGGTCCGCCGCAGGAGCCCCACCACTAGCCGGCTGGCAGCAGTATGAGCGTGAGATTGAGGTGCAATTTCGCGTAGCCTATCCTTCCGCGCGCATCACGCACGACGCTAAACTAATTGGCAAATTCTCAAAGGTAGAACGCCAAATTGATCTCCTCATAGAGGAGCAAGCCTCTGACTTCGCCTTCAGGATTGTGGTCGACGCAAAACACCGCGGAAGAAAGATCGACGTGGGTGATGTGGAAGCCTTCTTGGGCCTAACTCAGGACGTCGAGGCACACACCGGGATGATGATTGCCTTGGAGGGCTACACCACTGCGGCGGTGAATCGTGCCCATTTCAACAACTTAGATGTGATTCTCGACGTTCTTAGTCTCGACGAGTTGAAGGTATTCCAAGGGCCAACCGCGATTCCTTACGCTGGGGAATGCGGCGCATGGATCGTCGCCCCTTTCGGGTGGGTCGTCGACGCAACGCGGCGAGAAGGCATGTTAGCCACGCTATACCAACGGGGCCTCAGTTTCGACGAGGCCCTGCGCAATAACGAGTTTATGTACGTCAACCTCTGGAATAAGAAGGATGATGATGGAATCAATAACCTAGACGCCCTCCTGGAATATCAGAAAAGCTACCTCCTTGAGGGCTCGCCGGATGCGGAAATCCGCCTGTTGGAAGGGGTGCAGGGTCAGAAAGTCGGGGCCAGTTCAGTTATCCGCCGCCTCAAGAAGAAAACATACCCAACGCCCGAGTACACCGGGTTCGTCGATTTCGAAAAATTCATTTTCATGTGTGTCCTTTTCACCCCCGAACAACTAGAACGGAAGAATCTCAGGAAGTTGCGCTTCGTGATGCGAGACCTCTTCCCTATGACAATTACACGAGACAACACCGCATTAATAAAGGCGGGGCAGTTGAAGCTCAACGAATCTTTGCCGCCCGAGGAGAGAGCGCATCTGCTTGCGCAGATCGGGTGGTGGCACAGAGATATGAATCAACTGCAAGAGGCGAGGCGGTCCCTCGAAGAGGCGCTTCTGTTGGTGCCCAGCTACTACGACGCGATCAAACAGCTCCTGGCGACGTTGACGAAACTTGGCGACAAGGACGCAACCTTAGCACTAATGAGCAAGCTGTTGCGCCTCGAACCTCGCAATCCGACCGTCTTTAATGACTGCATCGCCTACGCAACGGGCAGCGTGGTTGATTGGTCCGATCTACTTGGTCTATTCGAGGCCCTTGGAGCCGACCACGCCGCCGACCAGCTTGTTCAAGCCAACTGCGATTTTTATGCAGGCAAAGTCTTGATAAATATCGATCCTAAGTCGGCGAGGGACCGACTTATTACCGCACAAAAAGAATTTCGAAAAATTCTCCCTGCAGGCCACCAAGTGTTCGTTGCTCTGCGTTCTGCCATTAGGAGGCTCCCCAAGCTGGGAGCTGGCACACCCTAAACGCCCGGTGCCCCATGTTTCGCGCTTTTCGAAACGTGGGATTCCACAGCTTTGCCCTTCTAAGGTATTGGGTTGGTTCGCTCGTGTAGAAAAGCAAAAGCCCCGCTAGTCAGGCGGGGCTCGAACAATTGCCAGCCGGTACGCTGTCTGTCAAACACGATTATTATAGCACAAAAGAATTTCGCGCCGAGCGGACGTGCGGAGGACGACGGACTCGAACCGTAATGGCTGACAAGGCCACTCGACTATTTGACAAACAGCGTCCAGTACCCACTGGCAACATCCTCCAGACGCGGCCTATCCTCCGAGAGTATCGGACGCGTCCAAAGCAGGCGCAAGCCCACGAAAGTAGGGACTACTAATGGGCGAACCCGCTTCGTGGTAGAGGAGAAGTTCCGCTTGAGGAGAGAAAGCAGAGATATCTCCTCAAGTAACTTGACTCCAGCGTTTCGTTCGCCGATTCTGAGTTGGACAGAGTGCCTTACAATACAGTTTTTCTCGATGGCCCCGCTTCGGCGGGGCCATTCGTGTTTTGGGATGACGAGATGACGCCTTCTCCCAGCAACCAGTCGGCTGCATTTCAATTGACATAAGCCGGTACGTGTTTGATCCTCGAATCACAACACACTTAGAATGGTGGTTTCCTGGTTGCAGAGCTTAAGTCTCATGCATTCAAGACTTTGCTTTTAAAGTATTTGGAATGAAGACTTTGTGACAGTACCATCGTCTAAGGCACTTATTATCAAGACTTTAGTAAAATGAGGGGGGAAGGGGGGGTACCTCTGGAAACTGAGCAAGTCCCTTCATCCTTCAACTATCTCTTCCATGAAAATCGGAGTCCTAGCCCTGCAGGGCGATTTCGACGCCCACCGCAAACGTCTCGAGGAACTCGGCGCGGAAGTTGTCCTGGTAAAAAAGACCGAGCAGTTGAATGAGATCGACGGCCTCATCATTCCCGGAGGCGAGTCGGGGACATTTCTTAAGCTGCTCGGCGAAGCCGGCTTGGCCAAGCTGAAAGATTTCGTGCGCGCAAAGCCGGCCTTTGGCACCTGCGCAGGATGCATCCTGCTGGCTGCGGAAGTAGAGAACCCGAAGCAGGCAGGCCTCGCAGCGCTCGACATCACCGTGCGTCGCAATGCCTACGGACGCCAGATTGACAGCTCCATCCGCGAAGGCCGATTCCTGAATGATCCGATCGAGATGGTCTTCATTCGCGCACCCAAAATCGAGCGCGTTGGCAAGGGCGTGGAAGTACTCGCAACCGAAGGTAAAGATCCGGTGCTGGTGCGCAACGGAAATACGCTGGCGGCAACGTTCCATCCTGAATTAAGCGACGACACCCGCATACACCAATATTTTGTGAAATTGGTGGCGAACGGGACAACACTCGGCCGCTAAGAACCGCTTGTGTGGCGCATTCTGACGGCATGGCTGAAGCCATTCTCCGTCAACGCTGTCCGGTAACCGACTCAATCCGGTATGCTGGAAAATCCTGATCTCACACTGCATGGAACCTGCTCCCGAGATAGAAGTAAGTGCAGTAACGTTTGCGTCGTACGCGCGCCTCCTGGCCGAAAACCGGAATTTCCGCCGCTTATGGAGCGCGCAAGTCGTCAGCGAACTCGGCGACTGATTCTACACCCTGGCGATCTACAACTTGCTGCTGCAACTCACCGGACGCGCCGGATCGGTGGCGCTGGCGCTGGTGCTGCAAGTTCTGCCGCAAGCTCTGATTGGGCCGACAGCGGGCGTGGTGAACGACCGTCTGCGCCGCAAGCACGTCATGATCGCATCCGATATTGGGCGCATGCTGATCGTCCTCTGCATGCTGCTGATCCGCACCAAAGACAAAGTGTGGCTGGTCTATCCGCTGCTCATGGCAGAAACCTTACTGGCCGCTTTTTTCGAGCCGGCGCGCAATGCCGTGATCCCGAACCTGGTCGAACGCGAAGACGTCGTGGTGGCGAATACGCTGTCTTCGACCACCTGGTCAGTGAACCTGATGGTGGGCGCAACTCTGGGAGGAGTGGTCGCGGCTCTGCTGGGACGTGATGCGGTGTTCCTGCTGAATGCGCTGTCGTTCTTGATTTCCGCCGCGCTGATTTGGGGCATGCGCTTCCCTGAACCCCATGCCGAAGGCGGACATCCGTTCCGGGCACGGGAATTGATCGATTTTTCACCGATCCTCGCGGGCATCCGCTACGTGCGGTCGCAGGTTCGTTTGCGCTCCACGATTTTTGTGAAATTCGGGAATCTGATTATCGGACCAGGCTGGGTGTTGTTCACGGTGATGGGGCAAAATGAATTCGCGGTCCGCTGGCGCGGCATGGCGCCGGAACGCGGCGCGTTTCTCGGAATGAGTCTGCTGCTCGGAGCCCGCGGACTGGGCGCGCTCCTCGGGCCGCTCTTGACGGCCTCGTGGGCAGGGCACTGGAGACGTCGCTTGGAAGTCGCCATCTTCTGGGGATACCTCGCGGCCGCTGCCGGCTATGCGCTCCTGGGGATTTCGGGCCATCTCTGGCAGGCCTGTGTGTGTGTGGCGTTGGCGCACTTTGGCAGTTCGATCATCTGGGTGTTCTCGACGACACTTTTGCAGATGCAAAGCGACGACAAGTTTCGCGGACGTGTGTTTGCCGCCGACGTCGGCCTCTACACGCTTACCATTGC
>Ga0209415_10013570_pt1 | contig 13417 bp, 14 predicted proteins | sample PeaSoiSIISIP2007_FD_187696 | JGI IMG/M metagenome (GOLD analysis project Ga0209415, IMG submission 187696) | Peat soil microbial communities from Weissenstadt, Germany - SII-SIP-2007 (SPAdes) (version 2) | ecosystem: Environmental > Terrestrial > Soil > Wetlands > Peat | place: Germany... | reverse complement strand
ATGGTCATCAGGAGGAGCAGCTTCGTCTGCGGAAGGACCCTGGCGATCCAGGCGGAGTCCTCCGCGAGCGAGATACCGCGCGGCCTCGTGGAAACTTTGAAATCCCCCGGGGCGGCGGGCCTGCTCAGGATAGAAGTCTGCGTTTGACCCCCTTCAAGTCGACCGCGAACACGATGCAGGCGCTCGTGAAGTATCACGGCCTGAAGGACTGGAAGCTCAGGATCCCCTATCACGACAGCATATCGGTGAACACCACCTCACTCGGGAGCCAGGTCGTGGTCCGCGACGCGAAGAGAGGGAGCGAGGGCGAGCTGCTCGTCGAGGGGGGGAAGAACGAGGACGCGCTCAGACGCCTCCAGAACGTATCGAACCGGCTGACGGGCAAGAGCTTCGAGGAGCTGGGGTTGCGCCTCGACTCGGGGAACTTCCCCCGCCTCGACGCGAAGGGCCTGGGCTTCTCGTCCTCCGCGGGAGCCGCGCTCACGCTCGCGCTTTTCCACGCCGTGAGCAAGGAAGAGCCCGACTACACCGAGCTCTCGAGGGTCGCGCGCCTCTTCGCCGGCTCCGCGTCGAGGACGGTCGTCGGGGGGTTCTCCAGGCTCTACGCGGGCAAGGGATACGACGACACCTACGCGGAGAAGTTCGCCGACGAGAAGGACCTCCCCCTGAGGATGGTGATAGTCCCCCTCACTTCGCCCGTCAGGACGGAGGACGCGCACAGGGAGGTCGAGACCTCGCCGTTCTTCAGGGCGCGGGTCGAGTCCGCCGCGAGGAGGTGCGAGGAGATGGAGCGGGCGATAAAGGGCGGCGACCTCCGTAAGGTGGGCGAGCTTACCGAGCGGGACACCCTCGAGCTCCATGCCGTCACCATGACAGGAGCGAACAGGCTCGTGATAATGAGCCCCGACACGATCAGGATAATCACGAAGGTGAGGGAGCTGCGGTTGGACGGCGTCGAGGCCTATTTCTCGATGCAGACGGGCCCTTCGGTGTTCATCAACACGAGCGAGGAGGACGAGGATAAGGTGAGGAGGGCCGTCGCGCGCCTAGGCTACAAGACCGTCCTCTCCGGCGTGGGGAAGGCGGCGAGGATAGGCCGCGCCGGCGCCAGCAGCGATTAATTACTCCCTCGAGCTAACTTCCCAGAACTCATCATGCCGGGGAAGCCCAACATGGTCGTGAAGGAGTACCTCGACCAGCTCAAGCAGACCAAGAAGGGGAAGCCTCCGCAGATAAGGGACGCGCTCGACATCTACGTGGAGATGTGGGACAAGGTCATCAAGAACGGCACGGTCTCCGAGGACGACGAGGTGGCCCTAGCGCTGTCGAAGATAGACAAGGCCGGCGGGCTCTACGAGGCGGCCGGGTGAGGAAGCTCCGCGGCAAGGGCTTCAGTGGGTTACCTCTCCGCCGTCGAGCACGATACCCTGGCCGGTCATGTAGCTGGACTCGTCGCTCGCCAGAAACACCGCCAGGTTGGCCACGTCCGAGGGCTCGCCGAACCGGCCCATGGGTATGGAAGAGCGAAGCGCGGCGGCGGCCGCCTCGTCGAACCACTGCAACCACCCGGTCTTGATCGACCCCAGTATCATGCAGTTCACCCTGATCCTTGGGACGAGCGACTTGGCGAGCATCTTGGTCATCGTGAGGACTGCGCCCTTCCCGCACGCGTAGACCAGCCCCTGGGTGTCCCCCACGAGGACGGGCGTCGAGGAGACGTTGATTATGGTGCCGCCGTCCGGCATCAGCCGGATGGCATTCTGGGCGCAGTCGAACGCCCCGAAGACGTCCACAGAAAATACCCGGAGCCACATCTCCCGAGTGACGTCCTCGAGCTTCGCGTTCCAGATGCTTCCGTCGGCGAGCCCTGCGTTGTTGACCAGGACGTCGACCCTGCCGAACTTCCGCTTGACCTCCTTGAACAACCCCCTGTTCTCTTCGGGGACTGCGATGTCCGCCTTGACCGAGATCGCCTCGCGGCCCATCTTCTTGATCGCCGCGACCACCTTCTCGGCCTCCGCGGCCGAGCTCCGATAGTGGACGACTACGTCGGCCCCCTCCTTCGCGAAGGCCTTCGCGATGGAGGCGCCGTTCCCAGTGCTCGAGCCGGTTACTACCGCGACCTTGCCCTTGAGCCTCAACCGCTCGCAAGAGCGCTCTCGCCCGGACTTAAGTATTTGAGCGGCGGTCGGTGGGCGACGGCAGGAGAAGAGTCTCGGAATGTGGGGGTCCCTGCTCGAAGCTCTCCGCAGGAGACGTTCGCCCCCCGAGGCGCGTCTGGCCGAGATAGGGCTCGCGGAGCGGATGAAGGTGGCGGACATCGGGGCTGGGTACGGGTACTTCGCCTTCCCCGCGGCAGAGATGGTGGGGCGAGAGGGGATGGTCTACGCCGTCGAGCCCAACCCGAAAAGGGCCGAGGAGATCTCGAGGAGGGTGGAAGAGAGGGGCGTCAAGAACATCGAGGTCCTTGTCGCGGGAGCGGAAGACCTCGCGGGGATACCTTCAGGGGAGGTGGACGCCGCCATTGCGATGTCCTCATTCCATCACTTCGCGGACGAGCAGGCTGCGCTCCGCGAGCTGAGAAGGATCGTGAAGCCGGGCGGCCTGGTCTACGTCAGGGACATCAAGGCGGGGAGGCTCTTCAAGCACGGAAGTCGCACCGAGGAGTTCAGGACGGCAATCTCCCGCCAGTTCCCCGACGCCGAGTTCGAGGAGGGTTCAGGCTACCTGGTCGCGAAGGTCAGGCTCTGACAGGTCCCTTCAGGGCCTCGGGGCCCTGTCTCTCGCGGTGCCGCCGATTGCGAAGGTCTCAAGGAACTCGAGGTTGAAGAGCGAGGCCGCAGCCGAGTTCCTTACTAGCTCGTCGGCGTCCTTCAGGGCCGCCTGGAGGGTGGCCTTCGCCGACTGGCTCCCAATCGAGCCGAGCGCCGCGGCAGACTCGTGCCGCACTATGGGGTCTTTGTCTTTCAAGGTCGCTTCTTCCAGCCCCCGGACCCCCGAGGTCAGCCCTATCTGGCCCATCGTGAAGGCGGCTTCGTGGCGGACGAGCGGGTCGGGGTCGTGGAGCAGGACGCTCGTGAGGGTCGGTATTGCCGCCTCGCTGCCGAGGTCGGCAAGGATCGTCACAGCGTGCACCCTGAGGACCAGGCTGGGCTCCTCCTGCATGACCTTGATGAAGAAGTCCTCGTCCCCCTTCCGGAACTCCTCTTCCATCCGCCTCATCACCTCGAGGCAGTGCTGTTTGTCATCGACGACGACGGTCGTATACTTCATGATTAGCGCACACCCCCTGAAGGCGAATCTAATAACAGGAGCGAGAGCGCCTAGAAGAGGGTCAGCGCGGCGGCTAGCGTCCCGAGCTCCGCCGCCTCCTCGGAATCGGCGCCCACGACTATCAGGACGTCCCCCTCCCGGGGTCCTGCCGACCTCGCCGCGGACCACAGCTCGCGCGGGCCGTCTTTCTCGCAGTCGGTTCCCTCCCCTGGGATGGTGAAGCGGCCCTTTGCGAAGAGCGCTGTGAATGCCCCTATCGCGCCTACCCTGACGGCCGCGTCCCGCTGCTCAATTCCCTTTCTCACGTTCTGGCCTGCCCCCCTGACCAGGACCGCGGCACACTCGTCGCCGATGCCCAGCGACTTGGCCTCCACGCGGGACGACCATGGTATCTTCTCCTTGAGCCTCTGGAACTCCCGCTCCCCCTTGTTGCTCAGCCTGCAGCCCTCGGGTTGGATTAGGATGAGGTCGTTCTCCTTCATCCGCTTGATGAGCGTCCTCACCTCGCCCTGGCCGAGGCCAACGAGGCTTCCCAGCCTACCCCTCCCGACCGCTCCAGCCGCGCCGATGGCCAGTATGGCCTTAAGGACGTGCACCTCGGAGAAGACCGCCCGCGGCCCCTTGTAGTCGGAAGAAAGGACGTCGCGGAGAGCTTCCAAGGTCATGGGAGAGATGAAAGCGCTGGGCGTCCGTCGTATTTCTCCTTTTTCGGCGACGCTGGAACTGTTTCGTCTTGAGGCTACATCTCCCTGACCCATCCTCCTGACCTCGCCCCACGAAGAGAACCCTGGATCTCACGCCAAGAATGTAAATACGAGCGCCGGTCGAGCCTTTGAGGACATGAACACCTACCTCGCGATTTGGGGCGCTCTTTTGACGCTCAGCGGGGTCGCGATGCACTTCCTCCTCACAGGAATGGAGTACGTCACGTTCTTCATGGCGGCCGTCTACCTTCCGCCGGCCCAGATAGTCTCGTATGGGGTAATCCTCGCGGGGTTGGTCCTCTTGTTGGCCAGTTTCATCATACGCTGGCCAAGATACGCCACGATCAGCAACGATGCGGCTTCCAGATACTTCGGGCGGACCGCGCTCGTCAACGGGTTGGCCGCGGCGGTCTTCGTTGCCCCAATGCTCGTGCCCCCACTCCAGCTCCCCATACTCCTCACCGAGTGGCCGGGAATATACATCGTCATCGCCTACGCCTTCTTCGTCATCTTCGGTGTCATGGGCATGCTCGCATGGAGCGTGATGTATCATTTCGCGCCTGCCTTCTTCTCTCGTCGTGAGCTGCTCGACCGCCGCTCGGTCCTCCTGCAGCTCGTTCTGTCCGAGGTGGCAATCTACGCCGTGTCCACCGTCCTCTTCCTCGCGGGATACGTCGGAGCGCGCGAGGTGCATGACGTAACCTTCGGGAACCCTGTGCTGAACCCCCTGGTGGGCTCCTCGATGGAGTTCTCAGACATCCCCGCCGCAGTCTCCATCTTCTTGATAGTCGTGAGCGTATTCTTAGGCGCAATCACCATCATGACCGGGAAAGCGAGGCCTCCTCAGCCCAACGAAGCCGGCTCGTCGGGGAACGATATCCCGTCTCGCGGCACCGCAGGAATCATCAGGTCGAAGGACGCCGAAGAGCGAGCCGCCGTTCCCGCCTCATGACTCGAGCAACATTAGCCAACCTGTCGTGATGTTTTCCCAGCTAAGGCGCCTTATTCTACCCCCTGTAATCTCGAGACGGTTGATAGGCGCTTCCGTGGTCTTCATCGCCAACAGAGGGTCGACCGAAGCCCGAGCCCTTCGCGCCCCCAGAGGCCGTCGGCAAAGGATTTATCATCATAAGCGGCATCGTTGGCCGCATTGAAGTCGAGGTCAATACTGCTAATCTTGGTCTTAGTAGGCGCCGTGGTCGCAGCCGGGGAATACTATTCCCAGACGAAGAGCTCCTCAGGCTCGTCGTCGAACCTATTGGTGAACATCACGATCATAGGGACCCCTGCAGCAGGAACCGTGGACTTTTACCTCCCAAACAACTTCACGGTGAGAGAGGGACAGCACGTGACGCTAGCTGTCCTCAACACAGACGACAACACGCATGGGTTGGTCATGCGGGCGTTCGGGGTCGATACAGGCAAGATCCCCCCTGGACAGACCTATCGGGTCTCGTTCGTTGCGAACCAGACCGGGACGTTCGAGTTCTTCGAGCCGCCAGGATACTGCACTGGGGGGCTGGGGAACGTCTGCAACAGCATACAGCATATGACCGGGAACATGACGGTAGCCCCCTGACCCGCGAAGACTAGAGTTTTGCCGTAGGTCTGATGAGCATGCTCCTTGTCGAGAGGCCCTTGGGCTAGCCTGCAGTCAAGAACGTGGTAGTCATGCTCGAGATGTTGGGTTCCGAGCAAACCGGAGGGGCCGTGACGGACGAGGTCGAGATGACACCCAAGCTGGAGCAGATAAGCGCGACATAATAGTCCGCGGCGGCGTACTCCGTCCACGCGAATGGCGAGTTCGGATTGGCCAATCTTGCCAGTACCTGGTCGTGCGTCATCGACGTGAGGGGGAGCAGCGTCGCGGTCGAAGAGGTCGATGTCGTCGAGGAGAATGACGAAGTAGACGTCGATGTCACGTCTCCAAAGTCGGTCGCGTCCGCCCCGAGGACGCTGTACCTGCCCCAGATCGTGTAGGGCGTCCCCGCGAAGTTGTTCAGTCTGACCAGCAGGCTCGTCGCCTTCTCGTAGACCGTGTTGTTGATTGCGGTCGCCTGCTGTTGGAAGTACGGCAGGGTCTGCATCTGGAATCCCGCCGTTATCGGCGAGGCGTAGTCGATTGAGAGGAATGTGACGTAATTGCCGTCGTAGAAGTTGCCGAAATCGACCGCCGAGGTCGCGTTGTAGTGGGCCGGCGCCCAGTAGAGCGTCGGGACGTCCTGGTCTCCCAGAGAGCTGTATCCGAAGAAGAGGTCCTGGAAGATGCCGAAGCGGCTCAGCGCCAGCGCCATAGCCCAGCGGTTCTCGCCGCAGTAGACGCAGGAGATTGCCCCGAGATACACCACCGCGGGCTTGCCGTTGACCGTGAGGAGCGGGGCGGCGGCGATCTGCTGGCCGACGAGGCTCGTAAGGCTCCCGTTCAGCCACATCCGCGCCGCGGTGTCGAAGTAGGAGTTGGGCTCGTCGTTGATCACGGAGAGCTGGCTCGAGTTCAGGGGGACGTTGATGTCGGTGAGCCTCTGCCCGAACGGCTCCTGGGCGACGATGGGAAGGGCATCGGGGAGCGAGAGCGGCGGCGTTATCAGCGGGCCGGTGACGAAGATCGGCTCCAAGGCTGTCGTGCTGGAGCTGCTCCTCTGGCTGAGGCCACGCGAAAGCTCGACGGATAGCGCCGCCACCAAGACCAGCGCCACGACGCTGAGCGCCATCCCGCTGTACGCCATGAGCTTGAGCCTCTTGTAGGGGTTCTCAGAGGCGTGAAGGGTCCCGAACTCCAAGTCCTAGCAAAAGACCCCGCCCATTTGATAAACGATTCGAGGAAGAACCCGACAGGCGGCTGGCGGCGTTAGGTCGGGGTCACAAGGGCGCGAAGAGCCGGGCCATCACGAAAGCAAGGGAGCCTCAATTTATGCAGCTGTCGGAGTGGGATTCACTGCGAAGAGTCCGAAGGGAAGAGACGCGCGATGATCCCTGCGCCGAGGATGGTAGACTTCCTCCTCCCTGTCGCGGACATCGCCACCGCCAAGCCCAAGGCCGCGACGCCGAGGAGGACCGCGAGGACCGCCCCGAACCCAAGGCCCGAAAGCACAGACGAATGCGCATTCAGGAAGGCCAGGCTCGCGAGGGCGAGGCCGCCAGCAGCGACCGGCGACGTCGCCGCGGCCGCATAGACGGGATTGGCCGCCACCGTCGTGGTCGTGGTGGTTGTGGAGGCCGACGCGGCCGCGGGGGCGCTACTCACTTTGAAGTATGAGAAGGCAGGCATCGAGACTGGCATCATTCCACCCCCTCCGTTCGCCGCGACGACGTTGATGGTTCCGTTCATGACGTGGTCGGTATCGAGCGACGAGTAATAGAAATAGCTGCCAGGGGTGTTGAAAACGTGACTGAAGATGCCAAACTGCTTGATTGTGGAGGAGTTCACGCCTGGAAGCGTGGTAAACACGACGCTGTGGGCGCCATTTCCGGTCGACCCTCCCGCGCCGCACGCGGCTACAGGGCCGTCAAGGTTCTGCCAATAGACAGTGCTCCCCACTACTACAGTCAACGCGGAGGGGCTGAAGGTGTTGTGAACCATGACGACGCGGTATGGGACCACCCTTAGGGTGAAGCTGGCGGTTTGTGAGTTTGCTCCGGAGACACCTTTTATGATTATAGTGTCATTGCCTGACGTTGCGCTAGCGCTCGCACTTAGGATCAAGGTCACGTTCAAGCTCGAGCTACCTGGCAACTGCACCGGGCTGGTGGGCATGAAGCTTACAGTGATTCCTGCGGGAGATGTTCCGTTGAGAGATACGGGTTCGCCGCTTGGTGCTAATGAATGTGCGATTGTTAGGACGACAATTTCCGTGTAACCTCCCGGCTCAACCATTGCCTGAGAGGCGTAGTTCAGGGCAAAGAAGAACGGGTATGAAACTCCGGACGAAGACGTTGAGTTCGTGCTGGACGATGTGGACGAACTGTTCGAGGATGTGGACGAGGTCGTAGACGAGGTGCTGGACGACGTGCTGGAGGACGTGGTAGACGACGAAGACGAAGACGATAAGACGGACGACTGAGTGGTGGAGGAGCTGCTCGAGGCCTGTGCTGTGGAGGTGCTGGAGGTCGTCTGACTTGCCGACGACGCCTGTGATTGACTGGTGGAAGTCTTCGATGAAGTGGAACTTAGAGCGACGTATCCCCCGATCGCTACAACGATGACGATTACGACCACAACCGCAGCGACCGTGGTACCGATAGCACTCCGTCTCCCGCCAGGAACTCTCGATGAATGCCTCGAAAGCGGCCCTTTAAGACCCAAGCTTTCTCCAGCCCGTGCTTCTTTTGCAGTTGCTTATATGAATTCGCACCCACGTCATGCAAAATCTTGCAACGGCAGAGCATTCGGCGAACATTCTTGCCTTTCAAAGCCTAACGTTAGCCGCTGAGCGCCTGAGTTCGGACCCCGACCAAAGCGACTCGGCGCGTCACGCCTCTGGTGCACCTCCCCCGTGGGGACTCGAACCGCGCTGAAGCAAGGCAATGCATTATTATGGAGCTCCACTACAGTCAGAGCATGCGACGTCAAATCCAACTCCGCCCAGGGAGAGCAATTGCGACTTCTCTGATGGCTGTCGCTGCCATGTTGTTCGTCTCAATTGTATGTAGCCCGGTTAGCGCGGCTACCGCCACGCCCGCCATCGCCGTTTCGCCGGTTGTTGCAACCGTTGGCTCCACAATCACAATCACTGGCTCGGGCTTCCCCCCGAACACCGTTATCTATCTGGGGTGGATCTCGCAAAACGCTAGCTGGCAAATCAAAGCGATACCCACGCCACAGGTCGTAGGTATCAGTTCCGTGCCGCTCGTCTACAAGCTAGGAACGACCCAAAGCAATGCCTCGGGGTCTTTCTCCCTCCAGATAGCGGTGCCTTCTGACTATGGCGGCTCTCACGCCATTCAGGCGTATGCCACCAACGGGACTGCCATCAGTCCTGTCGCGTCCTTCGTGCTGGAACCTCACTTCCAGATTTCACCGACCAGCGGGCCCGCAGGAACCCCGATAAGCGTCGTGGCGACCGGGCTAGGCACTAGCATCTACTCTACCAGCTATCACCTCTACTGGGACAACAACTATGTGGGCTATATGACGGCAGTTTCAACTGGTGGGGCAACAAACTTTACCTTTTATGCGTCGGGGATGCCAGGAACGCACTCCGTCGATATTTACGAGGGGTACCCCGGTCCCGGGGTTTTCAACCCTTGCCAGGAGGAGGTAGGTTCTCCCCTTGCCGCTACGGTTTGCTGGCCTCCTGACGTGCCGTTCTTCGCCAACTTCACCATAACTCCGCAGCAGGTAGCATCGCAGTCGCACTCGTCCACCGTCGGAGCAGCCTTTACCATGCATTTCGGGGCGGGGGAAGGGTGGCTTGCGTTCCTAGCCGCGGTATTTGTGGGAGGCGGGTTCTTCTTCTACACCAGGGAACCTCAGCAGCGCAAAGCTATCTCGAAGGTCCTCGTTGCCGTCGTAATCATCGTGTTGGTGGTCGTCGGCGGGACCGGGCTCTACTTGACGACGGCGCAGAAGGGCGGCGCGGACTCGACTTCGCAGACATCTTCCGGGCCGCAAGTGGCATTCACACCAGTAGCAATCGTTGACAGGCCGCACGTCACCGTCCCGCAGAACAACGCCACCACCGGCCCGCGCATCAGTGTAACGCCCGATATCGCCAGCGTCGGGGAGAACGTCACTGTCAACGGGCTGGGTTTCACTCCTTCCTCGCAGCTCCCGATAACCTGGTCGACGAGGCACGGGAGCAACATAATCGGGTACAAGCTGGTCAATGAGCCTGTGAGGAACGTCACGGCGAACGCGAGCGGGTCCTTCTCTTTCAGCATGCGAGTACCGCACGATCTGGGAGGGATCCACTACATCGCCGCGGGGAACCTCACAGAGAAATCTAACGGCACGCTCTTCATCCAGAGGACCGCCACGTTAACCAAGACTGAAGGGCCAGCGGGTACGCAGTTCCAGATTGTCCTCCTGGGGGTAGGATGGGACTTCAACACCAACATCGCCACCTTCGACTATGACAATTCATACGTTGGCTATGGCTGCGGGTTCAGCAGCGCCGGGAACGTGACATTCACCGTTACTGCCGCCGGCGCCCCGGGGATTCACACCATCGACGTCTATCCATCGGTGTGGTGGGGCGGAGAGAACTTCGCCAACCAACTTGCCGTCGAGTACCGGTACCCCCTCCTGACGCCACAGGACCACCCCGAGCTGATACCATCGTTCCACTTCACGTTCTTGGTAACAGCAGGCTAGCCGTGGTGCCGGACTCAGGCTTACACCAGGTTCACTAGAAAACCGAGAAGAAAGCCCACGAAGACCCCGAGGTAGCTCAGCCTCTGCATTTCCAGCGTGGACTCCCTGAAGATGGCCTTTAGCATGGGAAGCACCGCGTAGAGTATCGCCCCAATGGCGACTCCGTCGAACATCAGGTCGAACGTCACCGAATTGTAGAAGAAGCCGACGGCGCCACCTATTATGGTGGGGAGGCCTCCTATCAGGAAGAAGACGAGAAGCAAGCGTATCTCTCCTTGCGCCTTTCCAAGAAACGGGGACGCGATAGGGAAGCCCTCTGTGATGTTCTGGAGTATGAAACCCACCAGCACGACCAAGGCCGCCCCAGAGAGACCGACTGCTACCCCGAGAGAGCCGAAGACAAGCCCCTCCGTGAGGTTTTGGAACCCCATCCCTATCGCTATGACAAGGGCGAGTTGGGTCGGGGTCAGACCGTTCTTCGACCTACTCTCCGCGAGGAAGAGCACGAGGAACCCGCCCGCGAGCGCAATCGCGAACAACACGTCGTTGGAGACGGACGATCCGTAGCCGTACAGCGACCCGTTATACAGCGACGCCGCGGCGTTGCTGAAGACGTCGCCCATCAGAAAGATGAGTATCCCTACGGCGACGGCGGTCAGGAGCGTGGTCCTTCGCTGGCCGGTCCCCTTGTGGAGCACTATGGGGAGGGAGACGAATATGGAGAGCCCCATTACCGCCGAGAGGACCAGGGTCTCCGCGAAGTCCATGGGATTCCCGCGCCGCGGCGGGCTTTTAATGCATACGGTGTTAATGGGATGGGTTAACGGTGTTATTAACGGAGTGTCGGGGCTCCTCCGGTCGAAGCTCGCCCGGGTCCGCGGGCAAGGCATGCGCCCTGCCGAAACCCGAACGAGAGATCTGCCTCAGGTAGTAGAAGATCGACAGGGCGTCGACGACCACTATCGCCTCGACGATGGCCTGCTGGTACGCCGCGAGGAAGGAGAGGACTCCGCTCACTTCGAGCGAGTTGAGCCCGATGAAGTAGAGCAGAGGCCCGATGAGCGGAAGGTTGCAAGAGCAGCTCGCAACGAACGCGCCGAGCGCGACTCCGATGGGGCTCTGCGCGACCCCGGTGAAAGAGCGTCGCCTGAGAGCGAGCCTGAGGTAGAAGACGGCGACCGTCGCCTGCATCGACGATGCGAGAACGATCAAGACGAGGAGCGTGTATGGTATTGTGAGAAGGAAGAATCCGGCGTTCGAGCGGACTATCAGCTCGTAGAAGAGGAGGTAGTAGGCGGCGAAGAAAGCCGCGTTCGTCAGGAGGGTCTTCCAAGACGAGTAGAGGGACACGAAAGTGCGCAGGAACCCGGGCGCGTTTGCGTCCCGCCTCGTCCTCGCTTGTGACACGTCTCCAGACATCGGCATCTCGCGTCCGGAACGCTCAATCATATGAAGGTCACCCCGGCCACTTGAAGGAAGGGTCTAAATCCGGAAAGCCGCGTGGGACGGCGACGGCGCGCTCATTTTGAGGGTCCCAAAGCCAAAGTCGGCATCAGCGATTCTTGGAACCCTCGCCATTCTCTTCGTCTTGCTCGTGAGCTCGGGAGCTTCCGCTCGAGGAGCCAGCGCCCCGACGAACGCGAACTGGAGCGGCCCCGAGAACAACTTCCCCCTGAACTGGAGCTACGACAACCAGACGGTGATCAACAGTCAGAACGTCAACCAGCTGCAGGTGAAGTGGACGTTCCCAGTCCCGGCCGCCCCCCAGGGACAGGTCCAGAACGCTGAGGGAATCATGCAGACGCCTCTGATATACGAGGGGGTGGTCTACGGCATGACGAACTGGGACCGCCTATACGCCCTGAACGCCGAGAACGGGGAGGGCCTCTGGTACACAGACCTTCCGATAATGGACAACTACTCGCAATACCTGCAGCCCTCCGTCCCAGGCCCGCTGGGCATCCCGCTGGGGCACTACCACGCCATCTTCCTGACCACGGACATTTGGAACGAGCCCCTAATCTGGGCGGTCTCCAACACTTACCAGGTCTTCGCAATCAAGGCGACCACGGGGGACATGGCCCTGGACTTCAACCCCTTCATCTCCGACCGCCAGACCAACAAGATAGTGGGGAGCTACGGCCTCTATGACGTGGACACGCCGGACATCCTGATCGACCAGCAGCGCGGGGTCCTGATGTTCTCCCCATCGGTCACCGAGGGCGACAGCGCGGGGAGGGGCTTCCTGGAGGCCTGGGATATTGCGACGACGACGCCCAAGTTCATGTGGAGGACGTACGTGATCCCTCCCCAGGACGGGAGCGACCCCAACTGGTCGCTCGACTCGGTCGTGAACATGTCGCACGCCTACATCTTCAACGGCACAGGAGAGGTCGACCTGAAGTCGCTCCCGCAAAGGCAGCTCAGCCAGATGCTCGTGGGTGACTGGGGGAGCTTCGGCTTCAACGACACAAACAGCTTCGCGGGAGGGAGCGCCGGCTGGGGAGGTGCTTGGGCGATCGACGAGCAGACTGGCGTAGCGTACATCGGGACGAACGTCCCGGGGCCCGACTGGAATGCGACCTATCGCCCTGGTCCCAACCTCTGGTCAGGCTCGGTGCTCGCCCTCAATATTACCAGCGGGAGGATGATCTGGGGCTTCCAGGCGATCCCCCACTCGCTCGGGGACTTTGACTGCTCCTGGAACGTGATGCTGGCCAACGAGACCATCAACGGCCAGAACATACCCGTGGTCTTCAAGGGATGCAAGGACGGGTTCATCTTCGCACTCAACGCCAACACCGGCTCGATGCTCTGGTTCCTAAAGCCGCCCTCGATCAACTACGAGAACGTCGTGGCGCTCAACCCCCTCAACGCGACGCAGATGACCAAGTACAACTGGGACGGCTATCCGTCGACCAAGCCGATATTGCAGAACCCTTCTGACACCGGCGCCCTAGAGGCCGACCTCGCCTTCGACCCAGCGAAGAACCTGGTCTTCGCAGCGACCTACAACGAGCCCAAGCTCTTCACCTACAGCGACGTCGGCCCTCCGAAGACGCCCGAGAACGCCACGGCGTGGGAGTTCAGCTGGGGAGTGCAGATTCTGAAGATAATGCCAGAGGGA
>Ga0209415_10013569_pt1 | contig 13417 bp, 11 predicted proteins | sample PeaSoiSIISIP2007_FD_187696 | JGI IMG/M metagenome (GOLD analysis project Ga0209415, IMG submission 187696) | Peat soil microbial communities from Weissenstadt, Germany - SII-SIP-2007 (SPAdes) (version 2) | ecosystem: Environmental > Terrestrial > Soil > Wetlands > Peat | place: Germany... | reverse complement strand
GAGAGCGGCCGCTTCGACGTCGACGGTTTCAAGGACACGGTTGACGTCGTCTTCACCGCCCAGGAGATCCTCGTCGGCAACGCGGATTACCCGACCGAAAAGATCGCCGAGACGACGCGGCGGTTCCGCGAGATCGGCATCGGTTACGCGAACCTCGGCGCGATGCTGATGGCGCTCGGCCTGCCGTACGACTCCGACGAGGCCCGCGCGGTGAGCGCCGGGGTAACCGCCCTTATGACCGGCGAGGCCTACGCCGCCTCGGCGCAGATCTCGGCCCGCATGGGCCCGTTCGCCGGCTTCGAGGACAACGCCGAGGCGATGCTCAACGTGCTGCGGATGCACCGTGCGGAGGTCGCGAACATCAACGCGCACCGCGCCGGGCGAGAGCTCATCGAGTCCGCCACCGACTCCTGGAATCGCGCCGTCGAGCTGTCGGAGATCCACGGGGTACGCAACTCCCAGGCGAGCGTGCTCGCGCCGACGGGGACGATCTCGTTCCTCATGGACTGCGACACGACCGGTGTCGAGCCCGACCTCGGGCTCGTGAAGACGAAGAAGCTCGTCGGCGGCGGGACGATGTCGATCGTCAACCAGACCGTCCCTCGCGCCCTCGCCCGGCTCGGCTACGACGATCACGAGCAGACCGAGATCGTCGCCCATATCGACGAGCACCGCTCGGTCATCGGCGCCCCCCACCTGAAGGCCGAGCACTACCCGGTCTTCGCGTGCTCGATGGGCGACAACGCGATCCACTACCTCGGACACGTGAAGATGCTCGGCGCGGTGCAGCCGTTCATCTCCGGCGGCATCTCGAAAACGGTCAACATGCCCGAGGACGTGAGCATCGAGGACGTCGAGCAGCTCCACATCGACGCGTGGCGTATGGGCCTGAAGGCCGTCGCGATCTACCGCGACAACTGCAAGGTCGGCCAGCCCCTTTCGGCCACCAAGGACACCGCCCAGGCGGTTGACCCGACCAGTCGCGAGAGCGAGCTGCACGCGAGGATCGCCGAGCTCGAGGACGTACTTGCCACCCATGCGATCGCCCCACCGGCGACGTCGCGCACCCGCCTGCCACGGCGGCGGCGTTCGAACACCTTCTCGTTCCGCGTCGCGGACTGCGAGGGCTACGTGACCGTCGGCGAGTACGAGGACGGCAAGCCGGGCGAGGTCTTCATGAAGGTCTCCAAGCAGGGTTCGACCCTGTCCGGCGTGATGGACGCGTTCGCGATCGCGGTCAGTCTCGGCCTGCAGCACGGCGTGCCGCTGTCCACGTTCGTCCGCAAGTACACGAACATGCGCTTCGAGCCGGCCGGCATCACCGACGATGCCGACCTCCGGCTGGCCTCGAGCCTCGTCGACTACATCTTCCGGCGGCTCGCGCTCGACTACCTGTCGGCTGACGAGCGCATCGAGCTCGGCATCCTCTCCACCGGCGAGCGGTTGCAGCCCACACTGCCGGGCCTCGAGGACGTCGAGATTGCGAGCGCGGCCCGTGAGGAGACCGAGCGGTTCGGTTCGGGGGGCGACTCCCAGGCGCCGTCGAGGGTCGACGCGTCCTCCACACGCGTCGAGCTCACGGTGAGCTACGAGCACCACGACGCGCCGCTGTGCTACTCCTGCGGAAACATCATGCAGCGCGCCGGCTCCTGCTACGCCTGCCCGACCTGTGGTTCGACGAGCGGCTGCTCGTAGTTCCGGGTCGATTTCGCGGCGCTCGCCGCGTCATCCACGCTCTCCATGACGAACCTCCGGCTCGCGCCGGGGGTTCGTCATCTCTTTGAGCTCCGGCCTCCTCCGCCGTATCACTCCGGGACCGGCGGAGTCTCGGTGCGGGACGCCCCGGTCACCACTGCGGCCAGCCGGAGGGGAGGCTCCCCGTCGGCGGGTCGTTCTGCAGCTCTCCGCCCGGTGCTCCGAGGGATTGCAGGAATTGGGAGAAGTTGAACCCGAACGCGGTCGAGTTTGCGCCGTAGAACTGCCCGTCGTCCGCGGCGAGCGTCGTGCCTTCGCCGAGGGAGTCGGCCCACCCGGTCTCGATGCCGGTCGGGCCTTCGTAGACGTTTCCGATGACGGTGCTCGAGGTCACCGACTGGCCGATCTGGACCGTCGGGTAGATGTCCTCCGCGGCGTAGACCACCCGCCCCGTCGCCGGGCCGTCGGTGAGGCGGTAGGAGATGAAGGTTCCCCCTGGCCACCCGCCGCAGACCGTGCTGATCACGACCCCGTCGCCGACCGCGTAGATGGGGCCGAAACCGCCGTAGTCGACGCCCTGGTCGATCCGGTCCGACCGCAGCGCGCTGAGGGACCGGAGCGGGTTCGCGTAGGTGCCGGGCGTGACCGCCGCCGTGACCGCCGCCGAGGGCGGATCGGCGGCCGCGGCCTCCTCTGCCGCCCGCTGCTGCGCCGCCGCGGCGAGCGCCTCCTCGGTTCTGCGCTCCTCGGCCGCCGCCCGTCGCTCGTTCGCCTGGGTGACGAGGGCGAGGAGGTTGCCGTTCACATTCGCGAGCGTGGCTTCGTCGCCGCTGATCGCGGCCTCGGCCGCGTGTTGGGAACTGGTGAGCTGCTGCAGCGTGGCCGCGGTGTCAGCCCGCTCGGTCCGCAGCATGCCCTCGAGGTTCGCGGTGTGCACCTCGTCGATCTGCAAGGTGGCGATATCGGTCTCGAGACTGCCGGACGCGACGCTCATGTAGACCTGCTGCTCGGACATCGTGCCGGAGTTGTTGAGCGTCGCCAGCCCCGAGTTCCCCGACGACGCGGCGATGTACGCCGCGATCGCGCCCTCGCGCAGTTTGACCGAGGCCTGGGCCTGTGCGTGCTGGTCGTCGATCAGCCTTGCGTCGTTCGCCGCGATCTGGCCCTCGACCACGAGGAGATGACCCTCCACCTTGTTGTAGGTGGTAACCAGTTCCTGCACCTGTTCCCCCTGGGCGGCGATGCGCTGCTCGAGCTCGGCGGCCTTCGCCTTGTCCCCGCCGATGCCGCTTCCCGAGTTCGTGGCGTGGATGGAAGCCCCCGCCAGGGGCGCCGTCGCGCCGAGGAAGGCACCGGTCGCGCCGAGGGCGCCGAATGCCGCGAGCACGGCGCCGGCGAGCCGCCGGACGCCACCTCGACCACGGCCGCCCAGGCCGATCGCCGCCGAAGGACGTCCCGTGGCACCTCTGTTGCGGTCCGGTGCGGGCACGAGTGAGCAGGTTAACCAGTCCGGTCGCCGACCCGTCCAGGTCCGGCGAGAGGATCGGTTCGTCGCCCGGCGCCGGCGCGCCCGCCCGCGTGCCGCGGCAGTTCCGCCACGGCCCCGCCGTCCGCCACGGCTCACTGCCCCGCGAGGCCGCTTCGGACAGGATGGAGCGGAGTGACCGATGGCCGACGAGGCGACCTAGGCCGGGATCGGCGCAGTGTCGATTCGCGGCGCCATCGTCGGGAGGAGGAGAAGGTGTCCGAAACGGTCGAAACGGCCCTCGAGGCGCGTCCCGCGCTGCTCGGGGAGGCGTCACGTCGGGCGCTCGACTATCTCGGTCGGCTGTCGGAACGGCCTGTCGGCCCGAGCCGAGCGCTCTCCCCGTGCTCCGCGGCCCGGCGATCGTCTGTCTCCAGGCCGGCAACGTGAACAGTGGCGCCAGTGACCCGTTCGGGCCCCTCGTCGCCTGGGCGCACGACGCGGGCGCGTGGGTGGACGGGGCGTTCGGGCTCTGGGCCGCCGCATCGCCGGCCACGAAGAACCAGGTTGCCGGGCTGGATGCGGCGGACTCGTGGGCGACGGACAGTCATAAGTGGCTGAACACGACCTACGACTGCGGCATCGCTCTCGTTCGTGAGCCCGCTGCGTTGCGGGCCGCGATGCAGGCCTCCGCCGCGTACCTGCCGGCCGGCGCGGACCGCGAACCGATGCAGTTCACGCCGCAGAGCTCGCAGCGGGCTCGGGGCGTGCAGGTGTGGGCGACGCTCGCCGCGCTCGGCCGCGACGGCGTCGCCGACCTGGTCGCGCGGTCCTGCGTGCTGGCGCGGCGGTTCGCCGAGGGGATGCGGGCGGCCGGCATCGCCGTGCTGAATGACGTCGTGCTCAACCAGGTGGTCGTCGACTTCGGCGACGCTGCCCGCACGGACGCCACCATCGACGCCGTGCAACGCGATGGGACGTGCTGGTGCGGGCCGACCACCTGGCGGGGGCGGAGCGCGATGCGCTTCAGCGTCAGCTGCTGGAGCACGACCGAGGCCGACATCGACAGGTCCGTCGCCGCGGTCTGCGCGTGCGCGGCCCGAGCGTGACCGGGCCCGGGGCGCGGTTGCGCCGGGTGCGGCCGCACCCGATGCGGTGGGACTCCCGATGCGGTGTGCTCGCCGGCTGTGGGGGGCGAGGTTTCGCCCGATGAGCCTCGGCGGGGACGGGCAGGGCGATCCGCCGGAGCCGCGGGGACTGGCATTCCGGTCCCGGCGGGGTCGATGGGTGCTCGCGGTGGCCGTCATCGGATCGGGGATCGTCTTCCTCGACGGCACCGTCGTCAACGTCGCCCTCCCGTCGATCGGCCGCGACCTCGGCGCCTCCACCGCTTGGCTGCAGTGGATCCTCACCGGGTACCTGCTCACGCTCGCGTCCCTCATCCTTCTCGGCGGGGCGCTCGGCGACCGCTACGGCCGTCGCCGCGTCTTCGTCGCGGGGACCGTCGTCTTCACGGCGTGCTCGCTGCTCTGCGCGTGCGCGCCGAACGCCCCGCTGCTCGTGGTCGCGCGGCTCGCTCAGGGCGTCGGTGGCGCGCTCCTCACCCCCGGCAGCCTGTCGATGATCGAGTCGAGCTTCGCGGAGGACGATCGCGCGACGGCGATTGGCGCCTGGTCGGGGCTCGCCGGCGTGTCGACCGCGCTCGGGCCGCTCCTCGGCGGCTATCTCGTCGGGGCCGTGTCATGGCGGGCGATCTTCCTCATCAACCTCCCGCTTGGCGCGTTCGTCGTGGTCACCGCACGCCGACACGTGCCCGAGACCAGCGACGATTCCGCGACCGGTCGCCTCGACGTCCGGGGCGCCGTTCTCGCGGCGGTCGGCCTCGGTGGCGCCACGTTCGCGCTCATCGAGGGTCCGGGGCACGCGCTGTCGCCGGCGAGTGCGGCGGGGGTCCTCGGGGTCGCGGCCTTCGTCGCGTTCCTCGTCGCCGAGCACCGCAGCGCCAATCCGATGATGCCGCTCGGGATGTTCGCGTCCTCGCAGTTCCGCGCCGCGAACCTCGTCACCTTCGTCGTCTACGGCAGCCTGGGCGGGGTGTTCTTCCTGCTCGTCGCGTACCTGCAGATCTCGCTTCACTACTCGCCGATTGAATCGGGTGCCGCGTCGCTGCCGGTGACGGTCCTCATGCTCGTCTTGTCCGCCCGCTCGGGCGCCCTCGCGCAGCGGATCGGCCCACGGCTCCCTCTTTCGCTCGGGCCGCTCGTCATCGCGGCGGGCATGCTGCTCATGACGCGCATCCGGCCGGGCGGGAGCTACCCGTCGAGCGTGCTGCCCGCCGTCGTCACGTTCGGGCTCGGGCTCACCCTCGTCGTGGCCCCCGTCACCGCAACCGTCCTCGCGGCCGCCGACGAGCGCCACTCCGGCATCGCGTCCGGCATCAACAACGCGGTCTCACGCGTCGCCGGCCTGCTCGCGGTCGCGGTACTGCCCGCGGTGGCGGGCCTCTCGGGGCACCGTTTCTACGTGCCGGCGGCGATGGACCACGGGTTCCGCGTCGCGATGCAGCTGTGCGCGGCGGTCGCCGCCGCGGGGGGCGTGCTGGCGTGGGTGACGATCAAGAACGACGTCCTCGAAAAGGCGGCCACGCGGCCCGGCCGTCACCGCAGAGAGGTGCCCTAGCCAGGACAGGCGGGGGTCTTCACGCCCTCCAGGCCCAAGAGGCCGCAGAAGCTCGCCGCGCCGACCTTCCAGGTTCCTCCCTCGAGGACCGCCGTGCCGGTCTGGTTCGAGAGCGCCGCGACGCCGTCGAGGAGCACGGTGTAGGTGACGTTTGCCTTCGTCGAGGAGGTGAGCGTCACCTTCTTTACCTTTGCCGAGGCTCCCTTCGCGAGCGAAGAGGACGCCTGCGCGTCGATGACCGAGCGGAACGCCGAGCCGTTCTGGAGGAGCGAGATCTTCCTCTGGGCGCCCGTCGACCCGGAGAAGAACGCGACCCAGTTCGCGGTGATGGCCGCGCTCGGCGACACCGCCGTGGTCGTCGTCGTCGGGGTCGCCGCCGAGCCACAGGCCGCGAGCGCCATGGCGAGCCCGCACACCCCGAGGCCGGTGCCGAGACGCCGGAGGCCCTGGGTCGACAAGGTACGCACGGCCGCGACCTTACCGGGCCGGCGACGGCGCTTCGGGTCCCTCCTCCGGGCCCGCGACGTCGCTCGGGAGACCTGAGGGGGCAGACTGGGTTCGGGCCCGAGCGCCCGTTCCCACACCGAGCCGCGGGTGGCCTCGGTCCCGGCTCGCCAAAGAGGAGGGAGGACCGGAGCGGACATGGACGATCCACAGCCGTCCGCCGGTTCCCTCCCCGCTTCCTCCGGTGCGCCCGGGCGTCACGCGGACGTCACCCGCTCGGTCGCCCTCGCGCTCGGCGCGGTGGTGGCCGGCCTCGTCGCCTGGACGGGCTACCTCGGATGGACGTTGCCCGAGCGTTACGAGGCGAGGAACTGGAACGTGCTCTGGGTGGGGTTCGACGTCGCCCTGATCGTGGTCCTCGGCTACACCGCGTGGGTGGCATGGTTCCGGCACCGCATCATGGTCGTGACCGCACTGGTGGCGGGGACCCTGCTCATCTGCGACGCCTGGTTCGACGTCGTCACCTCGATCGGCAACCGGGACGCGTGGCTGACCCTCCTCACCGCAGCAGTGGGCGAACTGCCCGCGGCGGTCTTCTTCTTCCTCGTCGCACACCGCATCCTCAGCCGTCTCGTGGCGACCGTGCACTCCCTGAGCGGCTTCGAGGGACCTGCGCCGAGGATCCGCGACGCCGCCGAGCTGCAGGCCAGCCGGCCCCGGACCGAGGACGAGCCGACCGCGGTGGGAGCGGAATCCGCCTGAACGCGCCCGCACCTCGCTACAGGACCGGCCGAGTTCCACGCGTCGAGCAGTTCCGCGCCTGCACCGGTCGACGCGGGCCGGGTCGGCCGTGATACTTCCGAGATGACACGCGTCGCCGTCCTCGATGACTATCAGCACCGCGCGCACGAGTTCGCCGACTGGGGCGGCCTCGGACCCGGCGTGGACACCGTCTTTTTCCCCGAGGCGATGACCGGGGACGACCTCGCGCGGGCGGTCGCTCCCTTCGACGTCGTCGTCCTCATGCGCGAGCGCTCGGCCTTCCCGCGCCGGGTTCTCGAACAGCTCCCGAACCTGAAGATGCTGGTCACGACCGGCATGGGCAACGCGTCGGTCGACACGGCGTGGCTTTCAGAGCGGGGGGTGCTCTTCACCGGGACGCAGACCGCGCCGCCGGGTGGCGGGGGAGTGGGGGGACCGGTCGAGATCGCGTTCGCGCTCATCTTCGGCGTGACCAAGCGCCTGGTCCTCGAGGACCAGGCGATGCGTCGCGGCTCGTGGCAGCTCGGCCTGCCGACGAACCTCGCCGGCCTGACGCTCGGTCTTGCAGGCCTCGGTCGACTCGGGAGCGCGATGGTCCCCCCGGCGAGGGTCTTCGGCATGGAGGTCATCGCGTGGAGCCAGAACCTCACCGAGGAGCGTGCGGCGGCCGTGGGGGTGAAGCGGGTGACCAAGGAGGAGCTGTTGGCGGGCTCCGACATCTTGTCGATCCATCTCGTCCTCTCCGAGCGCACGCGGGGGCTGTTCGGCGCGACGGACCTCGCGCTCATGAAGCCGAGCGCGATCCTCATCAACACCTCGCGCGGGCCGATCGTCGACGAGGACGCGCTGGTCGACGCGCTCGGGGACAAGCGGATCGCCGGCGCCGGACTCGACGTCTTCGACATCGAGCCGCTTCCCGCCGGTCACCGGCTGGCGTCGCTCGACAACACGGTGCTCGCGCCCCACATGGGCTACGTGACCGAGTCCGGCCTCCGCCACATGTACGGCCAGGTGGTCGAGAACATCTCGGCGTTCCTCTCCGGCCGCCCCGTCCGGGTCATCGCCCCGTAGGGCGGCGCGAGGTCCTGCCGCCAGGCGATCGCGATCGCGCCGCGGCGCTCGTCGGTACATCCCGGTGCGCTCCCGCTCCTGCCGCGACGCGGGAGCGCTCACTCGGTTCGGTCGGCGAGCGGTGGGCGGGAGGCCCGATAACGTCGAGCGGTGAGTTTCGCGAGCCTCGGACTGCCACGCAGCGGCGAGGCGCGCCGTGTGGTGCTCGCCCTCTCGGCCGTCACGTTCCTCCTCTGGGTGGGCGGGAGCGCGATCGTGCCGTTGCTGCCCACCTACCTCCGCGCGCACGCGTTCAGCCCCGCGCTCGTCGGGGTAGTGATGGCGTCCTACTTCGCGTCGAGCGTCGTCACCCAGTACCCGCTCGGCCGGCTCGCCGACCGCTACGGGTCGCGCCGCGTCGTCGGCGGCGGCATCGTCGTGTTCGCGGCCGGGTCGGTGGGCTTCGCCCTCATCCACGGCGCCGTCGGGGCCGTCGCCTCCCGTGCGCTCCAGGGGGCCGGGGCGGGCGCGGTGACGGTCGCGGCGGCCGCGGCCATCGCCGGCGCGGTCGAGCCGGCCGAGCGCGGCTCGGGCTTCGCCGTGCTCTACGGCGCCCAGATGCTGGCGCTCGCGGTCGGGCCGCTCACCGGCGGGTTCGTGGGAGCGTCCTCGATGCGGTTCCTCTTCTTCGGCGCCGCGGTCCTCGCCGGCGTGGCGCTGCTCCCCGTCTACGCGGTGCTCACGCCCCCTCGCGCTCGGGCCCCCTCCCCGGCGCGCCCGCATCGCCGTGGAGGGCTCTCCCGGTCCCCCGCACTCCTCGGCACGGCGCTGCTGTTCACCGCCACGGGGCTGCAGACTGGCATGTACGAGTCGTGTTGGAGCCTGCTGCTGCACTCCCATGGCGCGTCGTCGCTCGCGATCGGACTCTCCTGGACCCTCTACTGCCTGCCGTACGCGCTCCTGTCCGCGCCCTCCGGCCGTCTCGCGGACCGCTTCGACCGCCGGGTGCTCGTCGTCGTGGGCACGGTCATCTCCGCGGTCTTCGCCGCCATCTACCCCCTTCTCGGGAGCGTCCGCTGGCTCGTCGGCCTCGGCTGCGTCGAGGCCGTCGGTGCGGTGATCGTCACGCCCTCCGCGCTCTCGATGCTCGCGGAGCGCACCGCCCCGGACCGCCAGGGCGCAGCCCAGGGCGTGATCGGCACCGCGCGCACCTCCTCCACCGCGGTCGCGGCCGCGGGCTGCGGCGCGCTGTTCGGCGTGTGGAGGCCGCTCCCCTTCGACGTCGTGGCCGGTGCCATGGTCGTGCTCGCGCTCCTCGTCGGCGCCGCCTGGCGTCCCCTGCCCGGGCGGGTCGCCAAGCGCTCCAGCGGTACCGGACTCGTTCGGGGCCGCGACGCCCCGCTAGTCTCCGGGGCCGTGCTGGTCGTCGAGGGCATCGTCGTGCAGGGCGACCACCGCGGTCGCGAGCTCGGTTTCCCGACCGCGAACGTGCTGAGCGAGGACGAGCTCCCCCCCGACGGGGTCTACGCGGGCTACGTGCAGCGCGCCGACGGCTCGCTCTACCTCTCGGCGGTCTCGGTCGGCCACCGCGCCACCTTCTACGGTGAGGGCGCGCCGCGACTCGCCGAGGCGTACCTGCTCGACTTCGACGGCGACCTCTACGGCGAGCGCATCCAGGTGACGATCGCCGAGCTCATCCGCACCCAGCGGCGCTTTTCCGGACGCGACGAGCTCGTCGCCCAGATCCGCGCGGACGTCGCCGCCGTGCGCGAGCTGCTCGAGCTCGACCAGCTGACGGGGTCCGACTGACTCCTCCGGCGCGCCGTCCTCGACGCCGGAGAGGGCGAAAATTGACGCCGGGCGCCCGATGGTGAGACGTTGGCCGAGGATCGCTTCGCGCCGCGGGCGCGCCGGGCGGTGATCCCGCCCGGGCGGACCGCCCCGTCGAAGCGACGGACACCGCCCGACCGAGAAGCGCTGGAGGCATGAGGTCATGAGTCGGCCGCGGGCGCAGTCCTCGGACACCTCGGTGCTCCGCCCGCTGTGGATGCAGGTCTACCTGCCGAACATGATCATCGCCACCGGGCAGGGGGCGATGCTCCCGGTGCTCGCGCTCGCGGCGGAGCACGTGCACGCGTCGGTCTCGGTCGCGAGCGTGATCGTCGCGGTGAACGGCTTCGGGACGATGCTCTTCGACATCCCCTCGGGCTGGATCGTGGCCCGATTCGGCGAGTTGCGCTCGAGCTGGGCCGCCGCGATCTTCCTCGCGATCGGGCTCCTCGGGGCCCTCGAGGCGAAGAACGCGCTGCTGCTCGGGGTGGCGGTGTTCTTCGCCGCGTGCGGGTGGGCGATCTGGAGCCTCGTGCGGCTCACCCACCTGTCACGTGTCGCGCCGCTCGCGGTCCGGGGGAGGGCACTGTCGGTCTTCGGTGGGGTGACCCGGGCTGGCAACGTCATCGGCCCCTTCGTCCTCATCGCCGTCGCCGGCTCGAAGAACCCCCACGACGCCTTCCTCGTCTACTTCGTCTCGGTCGTCGTCGGCTTCATCTGGCTCGCCTTCGCGCGCGACCGGCACGACCAGCAGGCGATGGCCGGCCGCCTCGAGAGCATCCGCCCGGTCGCGGTGTTCACCCAGAACAAGCGGGAGTTCGCGACGGCGGGCGTCGGGACCTTCGGGATCTCGGTGCTCCGTGCGAGCCGCCAGGCGGTCATCCCCCTCTGGGGCGCGCACATCGGCCTCGACGCGGGCCAGATCAGCACGATCTTCGGGCTCTCCTCGATCGTGGACCTCTCGCTCTTCTACCCGTCGGGGATCGTCTCGGACCGCTTCGGCCGGAAGATGGTCGCGATCCCCTGCATCGTCATCCTCTCCGTCGGCCACGTCCTGCTGCCGTTCAGCCACGCGTACTCGACGCTGTTCATCGTCGCGTTGCTGCTCGGTTTCGGCAACGGTCTCGGGAGCGGCATCGTGATGACGCTCGGCGCGGACCGCGCCCCCGACGTCGGGCGCGCCTCGTTCCTCGCGGTCTGGCGCCTCGTCTCCGACGCCGGTACGACGACCGGGCCGCTCATCGACGCGGCCGTCATCGCCGCGCTCTCGCTCACGGTCGCGGGACCCATCGTCGGGGTGGTCGGCTTCGCCTCGGCCTTCGTCGTCGCGCGCTGGATGAGAGAGACGACCGGCCTCGCCCTCCCGCTGCAGGAGAGCGAAGCGGGGGGCTAACTACCCGCCGACCACGACGTCCCGGGCGCGGTCCGAGCTCCACCCCGAGAACGACGCGACGAAGAGCCGCACCGCGCCGAGGCCGGCGACCTCGTGCGCGAGCGCCAGCGCGCACGCGGTGACGCCCGAACCGCACGACACGATGACCGGGCCCGACGCCGCGCCCTTGTCGGCGAAGCGCCGCCGCAGCTCGCCCGGAGCGAGAAAGCGCCCCCGCTCGTCGAGCAGCGTCGTCCAGGGCAGGTTCACCGCGCCGGGGATGTGGCCGGCGCGGGGGTCGACCGGTTCGAGGTCGCCCCGGTAGCGCTCGGGGGCCCGGGCGTCGAGGAGGACGCCGGTACCGAGCTCGTCCGGTGCCGCGAGCGCCTCGGCCGGCCAACCGACCGCGACCCGCTCCACCGCCGGGCGTGGCGTCCCCGGGCCCGTCTCGAGCGGGCCCTCGAAGCCGGCGAGGCCGCCGTCGAGGAGCCCCGCGGGCTGGCCGATCGCGCGGAGCATCCAGACGAGGCGCGACGCGGTGCCGCCGCCGCTGTCGTCGTAGGCGACGACAGCGCGCCCCTCGGGGATCCCCGCCCGCCCGAGGCTCGTCGCGAAGGCCTCGGGGGAGGGGAGCGGGTGGCGGCCGGCCTTCGGGTCCCCCGCGGCGGCGAGGTCCGCGTCGAGATCGAGGAACACCGCCCCGGGGAGGTGCCCCGCCTCGAAGGCGGCTCGCCCCGAGCGTCCGTCGAGGTACCAGCGGACGTCCGCGAGGACGACCTCGCCCGGCCGCCCGGCGAGCTCCTCGGGGCCGAGGAGGAGCGGGAAGTCGTCTCCGGTGCCGGTCATCGGTGCGCGTCCTCCTCGGTCAGTCGTCGAGGTCGAGGAAATAACGCGTCGTGCCGAGGACCGTGAGCTCGGGATGGGACCAGACGAAGCGTTCGACGGAGTCGAGCACCTCCTCCACGTGCGCGAGCCCCGAACCCGCCGCGGCGAAGACGAGCTCGGTGCGCTGGAGCAGGTCGTGGTGGGCTTGCTCGGCCGCGGCGACGTTGAAGCGCCGCCGCGAGGTGTCGAGGAGGTGCCGGAGCACCATCCGCTTGTCCTTGAGCGAGTGGCTCTCGGGGAGCTGGAGATCGATGACGAGGGCGCCGACGGGCACCGTGCGATTGTCGCGTGCGCCGCGCCGGCACGGCGGTCCCCCCGGACGCGCCGCACGGCCGGCGTCGCCACCGGCCGTGCGCACTGCCCCCCGACAAGCTCGGGTCAGATGCCCATCGCCTCTTCGTAGGCCTTGCGGACGTCCTCGGGCTGACCGGCGTAGAAGCCGAAGTAGTCATCCCGTGCCCGTAGGCCGTTGTTGTTGCCCCCCGGCCCGCCGCGCATCCACTCCTCGCGGGTGCGGCCCCGCTCGAGGATCTTGCGGCGGTCGTCGGGCCAGCGCAGCGGGTGGTTCTTGGAGTCGTCGCGGAGGACCCCCTTCGGGTCCTCGCCGCGCTCGATCGCCTCCAGGTCCGCGCGCAGCTGGTTGCGGTACATGATGACGCCCTGGTCCGAGCGGCCGAGGTGCTCGTTCTCGCGGTCCGAGACGATCCCCTGGCCGATCCAGGCGATCGTGTCCTGGTTGATCACGTGCGTCGAGATCCAGCGCCCGGTCATCGGGTCGGTGATGATCGCGTTCCAGTGCGGGATGCGCTCCTGCACGTAGGGCTCCTGCTCGACCGGGACGCGGGTCCAGGCCCAGACGAGCGACAGCGTGTGGGTGTCGTCGACCGGCACCCGGTACTCGAAGTGCGTGCCGCCCGGCATGAAGATGTTCGGCATGAGGTGCAGCCGGGGCTGGGTCCACACCGGGCTCGTCTCGTCGGTGTTCTCGAGGATCCGCTTGTAGCCGAAGCCGAACTCCCAGTCGTCGAACGCGATCTTCAGGTGCTTCGGCGCGAAGTAGTCGAGCTGGCCGGCCTGGCGGGCGGACCAGTTGTTGTGCAGCCACTCGAAGTGCACCGGGTCGATGTCGTTCTCGGCCGCCTGCAGCCAGTTGCAGTCGAGCGGGGCCAGCACGATCTGCGCGAAGCCGTTCTTGTAGTCGAACAGCTCCCAGTACGGGAGGAGGGGTGCGGGGT
>Ga0209415_10013568_pt1 | contig 13418 bp, 14 predicted proteins | sample PeaSoiSIISIP2007_FD_187696 | JGI IMG/M metagenome (GOLD analysis project Ga0209415, IMG submission 187696) | Peat soil microbial communities from Weissenstadt, Germany - SII-SIP-2007 (SPAdes) (version 2) | ecosystem: Environmental > Terrestrial > Soil > Wetlands > Peat | place: Germany... | reverse complement strand
TACCTCACCAAGAAGCCCAAGCAGAAGATCGCGGCCGCGGGGCGATAGTCAGCACTGGGGGCGCCCATGCAATACGCCTGGACCTGCAAGTGCTGCGGCAAGCAGTTCAGTACGCTCCCGATGAGCTTTGCTTTTGACTCGCCACTTCTCTGGGACAGGATCCCCGAGGCTGAGCGGGCGCGGCGCACTCACCTAGACACAAATTTTTGCACCGTCGACAACGAGCATTATTTCGTGCGCGGGTGCATTGAGGTTCCGATCCTGGATCAGGACGAGAGATTTGTTTGGGGTGTCTGGGTGTCTCAGTCTCGCGAAAGCTTTGGGCGTGCTCGCGAGCTTTTTCACGCGCCCGTCATCGACAATGAACCACCCCGTTTTGGCTGGCTGAGCAATAACATCAGCGTCTATCCATCGACGCTTCACCTGAAGACCCACGTTCATTATCGCGCCGGTGGATTGCGTCCGCTCATTGAACTCGAGCCGACGGATCATCCGCTCGCCGTCGAGCAGCGGAACGGCATCACTGCCGAACGCGTGCAGGAAATTGCCGCGGCACTGATGCACCGGAATTAATACAGCAAGCCCCTCTCCGCGCTTGCGGGGAGAGGGAGGGACCCGGCGCCTCAGCGCTGGGAGGGTGAGGTGTGCTTCCGCGGCACCATCGAGTGCGTCTTCGACACCCACCTCACCCGCTCCCCTTCGACAAGCTCAGGGTCGCACCCTCTCCCCCCGCAAAGGCGGGCGGAGAGGGTCTGATTCAGCGCCGGCTGATATCACCCCCTAATCCGCAAACGGATCCCGCACCAGGATCGTGTCCTCGCGCTCGGGGCTCGTGGACAACAGCGCCACCGGCGCCTCGATCAACTCCTCGACGCGCTTCACGTATTTGATGGCGTCCGCGTTCAAGGTGGCCCAGGAGCGGGCGCCGCGGGTGCTCTCCTGCCAGCCGGGGAAGGTCTCGTAGATCGGCTCGACCTCCGCCTGCGCGGTGGCGCTCGCCGGCAGGTAGTTGATCGTCTCGCCGCGGAGCCGGTAAGCGACGCAGACCTTGATCTCGTCGAACCCGTCGAGGATGTCGAGCTTGGTGAGGGCGATGCCGGTGATGCCGCCGACCTTGATCGCCTGACGCACCATCACCGCGTCGAACCAGCCACAGCGCCGCTTGCGTCCCGTCACCACGCCGAACTCCTTGCCGCGCTCGCCCAGGCGCTGCCCGATGGCATTCGTGAGCTCGGTCGGGAACGGCCCGCTGCCGACCCGCGTCGTGTAGGCCTTGGTGATACCGAGGACGTAGCCGACGCCGCTGGGACCCATGCCCGCGCCCGCCGCCGCCTGCCCCGCCACCGTGTTGGAGGAGGTCACGTAGGGATAAGTGCCGTGATCGACGTCGAGCATGGCGCCTTGGGCGCCCTCGAAGAGAATGCGCTTGCCCTGGCGCCGCGCCTCGTCGAGACGCTCCCATGTGCGATCGACGTAGGGCAGCACCCGCGGCGCCACCTCGATGAGCTCCTTGAGGAGCTGGTCACGATCGACCAAGGCGGCGCCCAATCCCGTCAGCAAGGCGTTGTGATGCATCAGGAGGTGATCGACCTTCGCCGGCAAGGTCTCGGGCTCCGCGAGATCGCAGACGCGGATCGCGCGCCGGCCGACCTTATCCTCGTAGGCGGGCCCGATGCCGCGGCCGGTGGTGCCGATCTTCTGGGGTCCGCGCGCCTCCTCCCGCGCGCGGTCGATCGCCCCATGCGACGGCAGGATCAGCGCGGCATTCTCCGCGAGCTTCAGGGACTCCGGCGTCACGTTGACGCCCTTCTCGCGGATCGCATCGATCTCGCGCAGGAGCGCCCAAGGATCCACCACGACGCCGTTGCCGATCACCGAGAGCTTGCCCGGCCGCACGACGCCGGAGGGCAGCAGGCTCAGCCGATACTCGACATTGCCGATCACCAGTGTGTGGCCGGCATTGTGGCCGCCCTGGAAGCGCACGACCACGTCGGCGCGCTCGGAGAGCCAATCGACGATCTTGCCCTTGCCCTCGTCGCCCCACTGGGCGCCGATCACCGCCACGTTCGCCATGATGCTGGGAAACCTTTCGTGAAGCCGGTTCAGCTCACGAGGACGATTGTCTCACCCTCGAGGCGGTGACCGCAATTGAGGCGCTTGGCTTCGGCGGCGGGATCGCCGACCGGCGCCAATCCTGCCACCGTGACCCAACCTTCGCCGCGCAGTCGCTTCGCTACGGCACCTTCGCTCCCCACAGGCACGTAGACCCGCCGCGCCGGCTCTTGCGGCGGTAGCGCCCGCAGGATGGTGTCGGTGTAAAGGGTGACGCCTGTCGCGGGCTCGCCGCCGCCGTTCCCCGTGCGGTAGCGGCCGCCGCGTCCGAGCTCGCCGCGCACACCGCGGGCGAAGAACGTGAAACTGATGCCCGTGTGATACTCGAAGCCGCGGTTCTCCACGGGATCGACGGTGACCGCGAGATCCGGCAACGCCGCGCCGACACGCGTAACGACGTCCTGGAGCCGCGCTCGCTCGTCGGCAGCAGCGGCTGGGAGATCGACACCGTCGAGAGCCCGGAGCGTCGCAGCGGCGCCGCCGGCGCTCGCCAGGAGCTTGCCCAGGATCTCCGCCGCGCGACCGCCAACCGCCGCCACCGCCGCGGCGTCCTTGTGGTCGAGCGCAGCACGGAGGCGCTCCTGGACCTCGGGCGCGAGACCGAGTGCCTGCATTACGGCCGGCACCAAGGTCGGCAAAGTCAAATCCACCGAAAGAGATTCGATGCCGAGGGCCTGCAAGGCCTCGGCGGCCAGCGCCACCGCCTCGACATCGGCGGCCACGGAGTCGGTTCCGATGAGCTCGGCGCCGACCTGGCCCACTTGGCGCTCGGGCCGCAGCTGACTGCCCTTCACGCGCAAGACCTGACCGGCATAGCAGAGCCGCAGGGGGCGCGGCGCCTTGGCAAGCCGCGACTGGGCGATGCGCGCGACTTGCGTGGTCATGTCCGCGCGGAGCCCGACCATCCGCTGGGAGATCGGGTCCATCAGGCGGAAGGTCTCCTTCGCCATCGCCGCGCCGGCGCCGCTGAGGAGGTTCTCCTCGAACTCCATCAGCGGCGGCTTGACGCGCTCGTAGCCGTGGCTCTCCAGCACCGCCATCATGGCTGCCACCACGCCCGCCTCGACGCCCGCCTCGGGCGGCAAGAGGTCGACGAGCCCCAGGGGCAGCAGTGCCGGATGCAAACTATCGCTCATGGCGCCGGGATATCCGGTTTCGGGGATGCCGGCAAACGGAAAAGGCGCTGCTGGTCTAGAACCGCAGCAGCTTCGCCTGCACCACGTCGGGGATCGAGCAGACCTGGCTCAGCAGCAGCTCATCCAGGGGCTGATCGACCTGGACGAGGCAGATTGCCTCCTCGCCGGGCGCCGTGCGGCCCAGGTGAAAGCTCGCGATATTGATCTGGGCCTCGCCGAGGGTGCGGCCCAAGTTGCCGATGAAGCCGGGCCTGTCCTTGTTGCGCACGAACAGCATGTTGGCGCCGAGCTCCGCCTCCATCGCCACGCCCTCGATCCGGACGATCCGCGGCTTGTCGCCACCGAAGAGCGTGCCGGCGACGCTGCGGGTGCGCCGCTCCGTGGTGAGGGTCACGCGGATCAAGTCGTGGAAGTCGCCGTCGGCGTGCAGACGCGTCTCGCTCACGCGGATGTCGCGCTCTTTGCAGATGATCGACGCGTTCACCATGTTGACGCTGTCGAGTTGCGGCGCCAGCAGGCCCGTCAGGACCACGGCCGTGAGCGGCTTCACATTGAGCTCGGCAACACGGCCCTCGTATTCGATCGAGACCGACCGCATCGGCGATTCCGTGAGCTGCCCCGCGAAGCTGCCGAGCTGCTCGGCGAGCTTCATATAAGGTTTGAGTCGTTTCGATTCCTCGGCGGTAAGCGAGGGCATGTTGAGAGCGTTCACTACCGCGCCGGTCAGCAGGAAATCCGCCATCTGCTCGGCCACCTGCAGCGCCACGTTCTCCTGCGCTTCCGAGGTGGCGGCGCCCAGATGCGGCGTCGCGACCACGTGGGGATGGCCGAAGAGGATATTTTCCGTGGCGGGCTCGACGGGAAACACGTCGAGCGCCGCGCCGGCGACGTGACCGGCGTCCAGCGCCGCCTTCAAGTCCGCCTCGACCACCAGCCCGCCGCGGGCGCAATTGACGATGCGCACGCCCTTTTTCATTTTGGCGATCGCCGCGGCATCGATCAGGTTCCGCGTGGCATCGGTGAGCGGCGTGTGCAAGGTGATGAAATCGGCGCGCGGGAAGAGCTGGTCGAGCTCGACCTTCTCGACGCCCAGCTCCACCGCCCGCTCCGGCGAAAGGTAGGGATCGTAAGCGATCACCTTCATCTTGAGTCCGAGCGCGCGGTTGGCCACGATCGAGCCGATATTGCCGCAGCCGATCACGCCGAGGGTCTTGCCGAAGAGCTCGACCCCCATGAAACGGGATTTCTCCCACTTCCCCGCCTGGGTCGACTGGTCGGCAGCAGGAATCTCGCGGGCGAGCGCGAACATCAGTGCGATCGCGTGCTCGGCCGTGGTGATGGAATTGCCGAAGGGCGTGTTCATGACGACGATGCCGCGCTGGGTTGCCGCGGGCACGTCGATGTTGTCGACGCCGATGCCGGCGCGGCCGATCACCCTGAGCTTGGCGGCGCGCTCCAGGATCGGTCGTGTCACCTTGGTCGCCGATCGCACGGCGAGGCCGTCGTAGCTGCCGATGATCTCCTTGAGCGCGTCGGCCTTGAGGCCCACTTTCACGTCGACCTCGAGGCCGCGCTCCCGAAAGATGTCCACCGCGCGCGGACTGAGCGCATCCGCAATCAGTACCTTGGTCATAGATGAATGATCCGAATTGAGAGAGCGCGCTCAGGCCGCCGCGGCGCGGCGGATCTCGCCATAGGCCCAATCGAGCCAGGGCAGAAGCGCCTCGACGTCGCTGCGCTCCACCGTGGCACCGGTCCAGATACGCAGGCCCGGTGGCGCGTCGCGGTGGCCCGCGATGTCGTGGGCGACGCCCTCGGCGTCGAGCAGCCCTTCGAGGCGCTTCACAGTGGCACGCTGCGCCTCCTCGCCGAGGTGACGGAACCAGTCGTCGGTGATCTCCAGACAGACCGAGGTGCAGGAGCGCGTGCGGGGGTCTTTTGCGAGGAAATCGACCCAGGGCGTCTTCGCCACCCAGGTGGATATGGCCGTGAGATTGGCCTCGGACCGCTGGACAAGACCCTTGAGACCGCCGATACGCTCCGCCCATTTGAGGCCGTCGAGCGCGTCCTCGGCGCAGAGCATCGAGGGCGTGTTGATGGTCTCGCCCGCGAAAATCGCCTCGTTGAATTTGCCCTTGGAGATCAAGCGAAACAGCTTGGGCAGCGGCCAAGCCGGCGTGTAGCTCTGGGCCCGTGCCACCGCGCGCGGGCTCAGGACCAGCATCCCATGCGCGGCTTCGCCACCAAGCACCTTCTGCCACGAGTAGGTCACGACATCGAGCTTGTCCCAGGGCAGATCCATCGCGAAGGCCGCGGAGGTCGCGTCGCAGATGACGAGGCCCTGGCGTTCGTCCTTGATCCAATCGGCGTTCGGCACTCGCACGCCTGATGTGGTGCCGTTCCAAGTGAAGACCACGTCGCGGTCGAAATCGGCCTCAGCGAGGGCCGGCAGCTTGCCGTAGTCGGCGCGGAGCGTGCGGACGTCCTTGAGCTTCAGCTGCTTCACCGCATCGGTGATCCAACCTTCGCCGAAACTCTCCCAGGCCAGGAGATCGACGCCGCGCGCGCCGAGGAAGGACCAGAGCGCGAGTTCCACCGCGCCGGTGTCCGAGCCCGGCACGATGCCGATGCGATAATCCGCGGGCAGGCCGAGGATCGCACGCGAGCGGTCGATCACTTCCTTGAGCTTGGCCTTGCCGTCCTTCGAGCGGTGCGAGCGGCCGAGGCAGGCATCCGCGAGCGCCTGTGGCGTCCATCCCGGACGCTTCGCGCAAGGACCAGAGGAGAAGCAAGGATTAGCGGGCCGAGCATTCGGCTTCATCTTCTATTCCTTCCAGAATAGCCGCGACCCGTTGGGGGGCCGTGTCCCGACGAGGAAGCTAGTGAGGTCGCGCCGCGGCGTCAATTCACTCTAGCGATGTTCCCTCGCCCCTTGAGGGGTCGAGCCGCGAAGCAGATCGACGAGCGCCCAGATGGTGAGGGATAGGAGCGCAGCTAGCCGCGTCGTCTTGCCAGATGCATCGACGTGAACGTAATCACATCCTCGCCCTTCTGGTTCTTGATCCAGATCTTCAGCCGGAGGATGCCTCGGTCGGGCTTGGAGCGCGATGGCGCCTTCTCGACCACCTCGAGCTCGGTGTGGAGCGTGTCGCCGGGGCGCACGGGCTTGAGCCAGCGCAGCTCGTCGAAGCCGGGTGAGCCCATGCTGCAGGCGCGGAAGACGCCGGTCTCCAGCACCATTCGGAAGCCGAGCGCCAGGGTCTGGAAACCGCTGGCGATGAGCCCGCCGTAGTTGCTCTGTTTCGCCGCTTCCGCGTCGATGTGAAAGGGCTGCGGGTCGAAGCGGAGCGCGAAATCGATGATCGCGCTCTCCGTGAGGGTGACGCCGGCGGTGACGAAGCGGTCGCCGATCGCGAAGTTGTCGAAGTATCGATCCGTCATCGCGCCGCCCTCACGCGAGCGCCGCAGCGATGGCGGCGCCGAGCTCGCCGGTCTTCGCCTTGCCGCCGAGGTCGGGCGTTTTCGGCGCCTTGGGATCGGCGAGCACGCGGGCGATGGCCCCTTCGATCGCGGCGGCGGCCGCGCTCTCGCCCAGATGCTCCAGCATCATGGCACCCGACCAGATCTGGCCGATGGGATTGGCAATCGCCTTACCGTAGATATCGGGCGCCGAGCCGTGGACCGGCTCGAACATCGAGGGTAGCTCGCGCTCGGGATTGATGTTGGCGGAGGGCGCGATGCCGATCGAGCCCACCACCGCCGGCCCCAGGTCCGAGAGGATGTCGCCGAACAAGTTCGAGCCCACGACGACGTCGAACCAATCGGGATGCCGCACGAAATGCGCGGTGAGGATGTCGATGTGATACTGGTCGGCCTTGACCCCCGGATAGGCCTTGGCCATCGCGGCGAAGCGTTCGTCCCAGTACGGCATGGTGTGGATGATGCCGTTCGATTTGGTCGCGGACGTCACGTGCTTCTTCCGCTTCATCGCGAACTCGAAGGCGAAGCGCATGATGCGGTCGCAGCCGCGCCGGCTGAACACAGTCAGCTGCGTCGCCATCTCCAGGTCGGTGCCGGTATAGAGCCGGCCACCGATCTCGGAGTACTCGCCCTCGTTGTTCTCGCGCACGACATAGAAATCGATTTCGCCGGGCTTGCGGTCCTTGAGCGGCGTGTCGACGCCGGCGAGCAAGCGGATCGGCCGGAGATTGACGTATTGCTTGAAGCCGCGGCGGATCGGGATCAGCAATCCCCAGAGTGAGACGTGATCGGGCACGCCGGGAAAGCCCACCGCGCCCAGGAAGATCCCGTCACTGGCGCGGAGCTGGTCGAGGCCGTCCGCGGGCATCATGCTACCGGTCTTCGTGTAGCGCTCGCAGCTCCAATCGAACTCGCGCCATTTGAGCGCGAACCCGAAGCGCCGGCCCGCCGCCTCGAGAACGCGCATGCCCTCCGGCACGACCTCCTTGCCGATGCCGTCGCCGGGGATCGCCGCAATCGTGTAGGTCTTGGCCAACACACCCTCCCGCGTAAAACCGGATCACACCATATCTGAGCGGTCCCGCGGCCTCAATTCGGTCACTGGAGCGCCTGCGAACGACGGCGCAATACTCCACGCGCGCGAAGCCTCCATCCCGCTTCTGCGGGCATATGGGGCGCCACCGCGCCGTCTTTATCAGGAGGAGACCATGAGGCGGGTGAGGGTCGCCCTGCTCATCGTATTCGCACTCGCCGGCGCGCTCTCGCTCGCCGAACATTCCGCTCTCGGCATGATCAAGAACAACGAGGCCGTGATCACCGGCAGGGTGCTCTACGCCATGTGCACGAATACGGACCCGGAGATCGGAGCGAGCTGCGCGACCTTCATCAGGGGCTTCCTCGAGGGCGCTCGCGCCGCGGCCGAGACGACCAAGGTCAAGCCCTTCTTCTGCATCCCCGAGTCCGCCGATACGAATCTCGTGATCATTGCCTTTACCCGCGAGGTCGAGCGTTTGCCGAGGGCGAGCCTCGACGACGAAGCGGGTAACGTGCTCGCGAATGCGCTCTGGGTGGGCTTCCCATGCACGGCCTCGAACTGACGCGCGACCGCGCCGCTCAGACCGTGATCGTGCCTTCGAGATAGAGCGTCGCGCTCCCCGCCAGCGTGATGCGCTCGCCCTTGAGTTCGCAGACGAGGTCGCCACCCCGCGCCGACACCTGCCGCGCGCGGAGCCGGGTTTTGCCGAGGCGCTGCGCCCAATAGGGCGTGAGTACGCAGTGGGCACCCCCGGTCACGGGATCCTCGTCGATCCCATGATTGGGCGCGAAATAGCGCGAGACGAAATCGACGCCGTCGTTTCCGGGCGCAGTCACGATCACGCTGACGTCGCCGACCGCGCGCAGCGCGGCGAAGTCTGGCTTGATGCCCGTGACATCCTGCGCGAGCTCGTAGACCGCGAGCACCTGGTGAGCGCGCGCGAGCGTCTCCGTTGGCGCCTTGCCCAGCGCCTTGACGACACGCGGATCGGCGGGCCGAGGCTCGGCCGGCCGGGACGGAAAATCCATCACTAAGCGCTCGCCGTCTCGCGCGACCGTGAGCGTCCCTGCTTTCAAGGTGCGAAACGGAACCGTCTGTCGCGCGGGCTCGAGGAGGCGCGTCACCACATATCCCGAGGCAAGCGTCGCGTGGCCGCAGAGCTCGATCTCGACCGTCGGCGTGAACCAGCGGAGGAGATACCCCTCCCCTTCCGACACGAAGAACGCGGTCTCCGCGAGATTGTTCTCGGCGGCAATCGACTGCATCGTCTCGGCCGGCAGCCATTCCTTCAGCGGACAGACCGCCGCAGGATTGCCGCTGAAAAGCCGGTCGGTGAAGGCGTCGACTTGAAAGATCGGGATGCGCATGCCGAACTCCTCTGATTATGCAATCTCATATTGTCTCTATTCTCAGCGGACCTGATTGGATACAATCCGCGGAGAACACAGTGTTCACGAAGGAAATTCCGAGATCAATTCGGAACTTGTCACCATGACAAACTGGCAACCGGATCTGGCTGAGAATAGTGGACCGATCTATCGCGCGATCGCGGATGCCCTCGCGACCGACATCCGCGCGGGGCGTCTGCCCGTAGGAACGCGCCTGCCGACACACCGCGACCTCGCGTGGAATCTCAAGGTCACCGTCGGCACCGTGACGCGCGCCTATGCCGAGGCCGAGCGGCGCGGCCTGATTTCCGGCGAAGTCGGCCGCGGCACCTACGTGCGCCCCACGAGCACGATCCCCTACCCTGCTCCGGCCGGCGAGCCCTTGGATCCCGACTACGTCGACCTCGGTCTCAACCGGCCGCAGACCGGCGAGGAGCCGAGACTGGTTGCGAAGGGGTTGCGCGAGATCGCCGAGAGTCCCGAGCTCGAAGCGCTTCTGCAGTACCAGCCTCATGCCGGCCGCGCAGTCGATCGCGCCGCGGGCGCGCGCTGGATCGCGCGGAGCGGCGTCGAGACCAGTCCGGATCGGGTGCTGGTCACACAAAGCGGCCAGAATGCTGTCGCTTCGGTGCTCTCGTCGATGACTCAGCCCGGCGACACCGTGGCAGTGGAGAGCCTGACCTATCCCGGCGTCCGGTCCGCAGCGAGCCTCCTCAATCTGCGCCTGGCGCCGGTCGCGATGGACGACCAGGGCCTGCTGCCCGAGGCCTTCGCCTCGATCTGCCGCGGCGGCAATGTCAAAGCGCTCTACACGCTGCCGACCCTGCATAATCCGACCGCGACGGTCCTCCCAGTCGAGCGTCGCCGCGCGCTCGCGGAGATCGCGCGCAATCACGCCGTAGCGCTGGTGGAGGACGACGTCTACGGTTTCCTGCTCGCCGACGCACCGCCGCCGCTTACGCGCTTCGCGCCGGAGCGCGCCTTCTATATCACTTCGACCTCGAAGAGCCTGGCGCCAGGTCTCCGAATCGGCTACGTGCACGCGCCGGCGAGCGCGGTCGAGCGCGTCGCCGCGGCGCTTCGCGCCACCGTCTATATGGCGACGCCGCTGATGGCGGCGCTGGCGACCCGCTGGATCGAGGACGGCACCGCCGAGCGCTTGGTGGCCGAGAAGCGTGCCGAGACCGCGGCGCGCCAGAGCCTCGCGCGGAAACTTTTGGAGGGCGCGCGGCTCACTGGCCATCCCGCCGCGACCCACGTCCTGCTCTGGCTCCCTGAGGGCTGGCGCGCCGACGCCTTCGAGGCGGCCGCGCGGCGCCAAGGCGTCGGCGTCAACGCCGCCACGGCCTTCTGGCTCGGCCGCAGTAATCCACCCAACGCCGTCCGCCTCTGTCTCGGCACCCCTGTCCGCCGAGACGACGTCGCGCGCGCGCTCGGGCGGATTGCAGCGCTGCTGAAGCGGCCGCCGGAGGCGTATCTGTCGGTGATCTAAGCCAAGCGTCGCTCGAGGTGTTGGATGATCAATTCGGCCCGCTGTGTCCGGAGGCGATCCGGAGGGCCCCACGAACGGCGTCGCGGACCGCATTGTCGAAGTTGACGCCGCTGATGCTCCAGGAATAATCGGCACCGTTCCATCGCGCGTGCCAGGTGCCGACCCAGCCGGGCAGCGCTTCCTTGAACTCGACAGTGCCGGCGACGACGATCTGGCTCGGCGAAGACTCCGCTCTCGGAGCGGGAAACGAGCCCGGGGTCACGCCCCAAGCCGCGAGCTCGGCCTCGGAGGGCACGCGAACGCCGATGCCGAATTCCTCGGCGGAATTGGCCAAGGCGCCGCGCTGATCGACACCCACGGGATTTTCGGCGCTTAGGAGATAGGGCGGCTTGTAGCCCCGCACCACCAGCACCGGCACCACCACGGGCCGGTCACCGCGCCAGGGCTTCTCGCCGAGATCGGCGAGGACCTGGTCGATCTTGGCGGGATCGAACTGCACGGTGAGATTGTACGAGCGATCGTACGTGCCTTGGTCGTCATGGACCTTGATCGCGGCTATCGGGTCGACGTAGTCGAACTTGGCGACGAGCGTATCCGCGTGAGCGGCAAGCGCAATGACCCGGGGATCGTCGCGCAGCTTCGACTCGCCCGACAGCTTTACCAGCACTTCCTTGAGCGTGAGCGCGAACCCGAGCGGCCGCTGGCGCATGTCGTAGCCCGTGACGATGACGGTCGCCTTGTAGTACCCGCTCATATCTTGCGCCCGCGCCACCGGCACCGCCGTTGCGACCAACGCCGCCGAGAGCGCGACGAGCCGCAATGCCCGCGAGCGCCGCCCCTGCCGAGATTGCCGATCCCCCATCGCCTCCGCTCCTCTGTTGAATGCGCGTCAGGCTCGGACGCGCATCCGTTCGTATCACCGTCAATCTTATGATGACTGGTGAGATGGTCGAGAGCTTAGCCGCCCAGCAAATGCTTCGCAACGGTTCGAATCGCAGCGGATTCAATGGCTCTCAAGCGATCGGCCACCCGTGGACCAGGCCCGATCGCGCGGACGGCCCGTCAGACCCCGACGTCCACGACGACGGGAACGTGATCGCTCAGTCCCGAGCCGCACCAGTCCTCGAAGGTGCCCACGCGAAGATCCCTGATCTTCCCGCACCATCCGTCCGGCAGAAATACGTAGTCGATATGATATGTGGGCCCGTGCTTGGTCCGGTCTCTCCAGTAGAGCGTGGGGACGGTCTCCGCTCCATGCGCTTCGCCTCGGACGTTGTGATAGGCGCTGACCAGGCCGAGCTCGCGCAGGATTTCCACCTGGGTCGTGTAATTGTTGCGCCATCCCGGCTTGTCCCAGATCGTATTGCTGTTGAGGTCGCCCGCAACGATCGCCGGTGCTTCCGAGAGAAAACTCCTATAAATCTTGAGCGCCCGGCGGAGCGGACCCATCTGGCGTTTCCGCGTGATCCCTCCGCTGAAATTCTGTGCCCAGACCGCGAGCAGATTGCACGCGGAAGGACCGAGGATGCGAACCGGCGCGATGTACCGAAGCTTCGGGTCGTAGCGCTCGGCCAGCGCCGCCGTGTAGCCATTGAAGGCGAATACCGCGAGCCCTTTGTTGGGGTTCCTCCCGATCCAGACCGGATCGCTCCGCGTCCACTTGGTGCCCATGCGCGCCCGAAAGCGCGCGGGCTCGGCACATTCGGAAATGACGGCAACATCGGGGTCAAGGGCCAGCACGGCATCGATCTTGCGATCGAGAGCCATGTTGCAGTTCCACGCGACGATCCTCATGCGCAAATGATATCAGATGGAATCGAGGCCCCCGCAATGATGGTTAATCCGACCCAGAGCCGCGCGATTTCGCCGAGGATCGGCGATAGGGTGGCGATCCGGGTGCACGCGGGCTTCAAATTGGTCATCACGATGGCGAAACCGCGCGTCGGGCATCCGAGCGGGCCCTGGAGCGGTTTCCGGGAACCCCGACGATTAGCCGAACGCTCCAAATCGACACACTCGCGATCGGTCAGTGTGGCTCACGCTTTGCACATCTTGGCCGGAGAGGACCCGGGCGTGAAGCTCAAGACCAAGCGGGCGGCGTTGCCGCGAACGATGTCAACGCAAGCGATGACGAGCGACGATGCCTAAGCTAGAACCTTACCTCACTCGGCTCGAAGAATATCTCGGCGCGGTTCTGACTATACCGCGCAATTTGTTGATCGCTTCAAATGCAGTTGCGGTGCTTCTCCTCGCGGCATTTTTCGTGGCGTGGATAAGGGCCGCGCGGCGGGCTCGCGCCTCCGAACGCGCAGAAGCCATAATGGGCAATGACTTAGAAGAAACTCGCGCCGCGCTCGAGAGCGAAATAAAGTGGCGCAGGGCTGCTGAAAAGCTAGACGCACATGATCCGCCCTTATTGAATTGGTCCACCTGGAAAAATTCATACCGGCGATGAGATCGTCGTCGAAAATGGCTCGTGGCGATTCCCAAATTGTGACGATTTCGTTCTAATTCCAGTCAATCGCAGCCCAGCGTCGTCGGGAATGACTCTTGCAGCCCGACATGTCAGCCACGACCGAGCGCCGCCTCCCCAATTGCTCGATCGTGGTGAGGGCCGTCTAGTGAGTTGCCCCGCGTCTAGGCGGCCCGCCAACTCTCCAGGAAGAGCAGACCCGCGAGTTATTCGCTCCCAGCCCATCGCAGGCCCTGGGGGTCGCCTCGCTGCGGACGCGCAAGCGCGCCCGATTCGACTCGCTCCCCGCCCGGTGCTTGGC
>Ga0209415_10013565_pt1 | contig 13420 bp, 12 predicted proteins | sample PeaSoiSIISIP2007_FD_187696 | JGI IMG/M metagenome (GOLD analysis project Ga0209415, IMG submission 187696) | Peat soil microbial communities from Weissenstadt, Germany - SII-SIP-2007 (SPAdes) (version 2) | ecosystem: Environmental > Terrestrial > Soil > Wetlands > Peat | place: Germany... | reverse complement strand
GGAGAGGACTCGAACCTCCACGGTGTTACCCGCTAGTACCTGAAACTAGTGCGTCTACCAATTCCGCCACCTGGGCAGGGTCGGGCCCGGCGGCCACAGCCCCGGGGAATGAGAGCGCGGGAATGTACGCAGAGGCCTACTCCCTGTCAATCAAGCAGCGGCGCCCCAATAGAGCGGCCGCAGGGTCACAATAGACGCCCTTACAGCGCCCGACCGCGGGCCGCGGAAAGTATTAATGTCAAAGAACCACGATTGGCGTCAGGCCGATGCGCGCCAGACGGCCGAGGGCGAGCGCTATCAGCATCCGATCCCGAGCCGCGAGTACCTGCTCAAGGTCCTCGAGAAGGCAGGCACCCCGCTGACGGCTGCGGGATTCTCGAGCGCGCTGCGCCTCAGGGACAAGAAGCTGCGCGCCGCGCTCGACAAGCGCCTCGCGGCGATGGTGCGCGACGGCCAGCTGCTCAGGAACCGGCGCGACGAGTATCTGCTGCTCGGACGGGTCGGCGTCATCAGCGGCCAGGTCATCGGTCATCGCGACGGATTCGGATTCCTCGTTCCGGACGACGGATCGGACGACCTGTTCCTGCCGCCCGGCCAGATGCGCGGCGTGATGCATGGCGACCGGATCGCGGCCCGCGTGGTGGGCGTCGATGCCCGCAATCGCAAGGAGGGCGCAGTCGTCGAGGTGCTCGAGCGCCGCACGCGCCAGGTTGCCGGACGGTTCCACCTCGAGCGCGGCGTCGGGTTCGTCGAGCCCGACAACCGGCGCATCAGCCAGCGCGTCGTGATTCCGGCGCGCGACCGCGGCGGCGCGACGGACGGCGCACTGGTCGTCGCCGAGCTCGTGCAGCCGCCGAGCGAGCATGCGGAGGCGATCGGGCGCGTGACGCGGGTGCTGCCCGAGGAGGGCGTTGCGCAGACCGCCGTCGAGCTCGCGATCGCCTCGCACCAGCTGCCGCACGAATTTCCCGCAACAGCGCTGCGCGAGGCGCGGCGCCATGGCAAGTCGCTCGATGCCGCTGCGCTCGGCGAGCGGCTCGACCTGCGCTCGATCCCGCTGGTGACGATCGACGGGGAGGACGCGCGCGACTTCGACGACGCCGTGTACGCCGAGCCGACCGGCGGCGGCTGGCGACTGATCGTTGCCATTGCCGACGTCAGTCACTACGTCCGCCCGGGCACGGCGCTCGACGCCGAGGCGCGGCTGCGGGCCACCAGCGTCTACTTCCCCAATCGCGTGATACCGATGCTGCCGGAGGAGCTGTCGAACCATCTGTGCTCGCTGATGCCGGATGTCGACCGCGCCTGCATGGTCGCAGAACTCACCGTCAGCCGCGACGGGAAAGTCACGCGCCCGCGGTTCTACGCGGCCGTGATGCGCTCGGCTGCGCGCCTGACCTACACGCGGGCTGCGGCGGCGCTGATCGAGCGGCTGCCGGAGGCGCGCGCCGGTCTCACTGCCGGCGTACTCGCCTCGCTCGAGTCTCTGTACGAGGTCTACCGGGCGCTGCGCCGCTGGCGCGATGCGCGCGGCGCACTTGATTTCGAGTCGGCCGAGGTCAAGGTCGTCGTCGGCGAAGATGGCAAGGTCGCCGAGCTTCGCAGCTACCCGCGCAACGACGCGCACCGGCTGATCGAGGAGTGCATGATCGCCGCCAACGTCGAGGCGGCCGGCTTCCTCAAGAAGCACAAGATGCCGGCCCTGTACCGCGTTCACGCACAGCCGGACGTCGAGCGGATCCTCGAGCTCAAGCGGTTCCTCGCGACCCGTGGCCTGCTGCTCGAGACGAGTGGTGAGATGGACCCGATGAAGCTCGCACGGCTGCTGAAGCAGGTGCAGGGCCGGCCCGACGCGCCGATGCTCGAGGGCATGATCATCCGCTCCCTCGCGCAGGCCGTTTACCAGCCGGAGAACATCGGCCATTTCGGGCTGGCGCTCGGCGAGTACGCCCACTTCACCTCGCCGATACGCCGCTACCCGGACCTGCTGGTACACCGCGCGATCCGCCACGCGCTCGCGGGCGGCACGGCTGACAGCTTCGAGCACCCGGCCCGCGAGATGGAGGCGCTGGGCCAGGAGTGCTCGATGCGCGAGCGGCGTGCCGACGAGGCCGGCCGCGACGTCGTGACTTTCCTCCGTTGCGTCTACATGCTCGAGAGGGTTGGCGAGAGCTTCGACGGCGTCGTCACCGGCGTCACCGCCTTCGGGCTGTTCGTGCAGCTCGAGGGGCTGCAGGTCGACGGGCTGGTGCACGTCGCGACGCTCGGCCGCGACTACTACCGGTATGAAGAGGACCGCCGCGCGCTCGTCGGCGAGCGCGGCGGACAGCGGTTCACGCTCGGTGACCGGCTGCGAGTGCGCGTGACGCGCGTCGACCCGTCCGAGCGCAAGATTGACTTCGAGCTCGTCGAGCAGGTCGCCGAGGCGTTTCACCCACGGCGCAAGCCGGGCAAGCCGGGCAAGCCGGGCAAGCCGGGCAAGCCGGGCAAGCCGGGTAAGGCAAAGGCAGGCGCGAGCCCATCGGGCGGGGCCGCCCGCCCGAAACACCCGGCGCGTCGCCGCAGGGGCAAGGCACGGTGAGCGAGGAGATCGTCTACGGCCTGCACGCAGTCCGTGCACTGCTCGAGCGCCGGCCAGCCGCGGTGCGCCGCGTGATTCTGCAGGCGGGCCGCACCGACACCCGGGCGACCGAGCTCGCCGAACTCGCGCGCACGCACTCGATCGCGCTCGAGACGCGCCCGGCGGCAGAGCTCGACGCGCTCGCCGGCGGCGGTGTGCACCAGGGCGCGGCGGCGCGCGTCGAGGCCGCTGTTCCGCTCGATGAGCACGACTTGCTGATGCGGCTCGACGGCGCGGCGCGGGCGCCTCTCGTCCTGGTGCTCGATGGGGTGCAGGATCCGCACAACCTCGGTGCGTGCCTGCGCACCGCCGATGGCGCGGGCGCCGATGCGGTCGTGGCACCGCGCGATCGCGCGGTCGGGCTGACCCCGGTCGTCCGCAAGGTCGCGGCCGGCGCGGCCGAGACCGTCCCGTTCACGCAGGTCACGAACCTCGCGCGGTTTTTGCGCGCGCTCAAGGACGCGGGGCTGTGGGTCGTCGGCACCGACGGGGACGCCGAGATGCTGCATTACTCGGCCGATCTCAAGGGCCCGCTCGCGGTCGTGCTCGGCGCCGAGGGCGGCGGCATGCGCCGCCTGACACGCGAGCACTGCGACCTCATCGTCCGCCTCCCGATGCTGGGCGCCGTCGAGAGCCTCAACGTCTCGGTTGCCGCGGGCGTCGTGCTGTATGAGGCCGTGCGCCAGCGCGCGGCGGTCAAGGCCTGAGGAGCGAGCCGCGCCGTGCTTGCACGGCGAGCCCGGGTGCCCCTACACTACGCGACCTTTTAGCGGGCCGACGCCGCCGAAATGGGTGCCAAGTTGTTGATTCTCCTTGCTGTACCGGCAGTCTCAGCCGGGCAGCTCACAGCCACAGGGAGTACACATGAGACATTACGAGATCGTGTTTCTGGTCCACCCCGACCAGAGCGAGCAGGTCCCGGCCATGGTCGAGCGCTACCGCGGCTTGATCACCGCCGGCGGTGGCGTCGTTCACCGCTTCGAGGACTGGGGGCGCCGGCAGCTCGCCTATCCGATCGCCAAGGTTCACAAGGCCCACTACGTCCTGCTGAACGTCGAGTGCGACGGCAAGACGCTCGGCGAGCTCGAGGGGTCGTTCCGCTTCTCGGATGCCGTGATCCGTCACCTGACGACGCGCGTTGATGTCGCCTTCACCGAGCCCTCGCCGATGGCGAAGGCGGGTGAGGAAAAGGGCGAGGAAGGCCGCGACCGTGGCGACCGCGGCGACCGTGGCGACCGTGGCGACCGTGGCGACCGCGGTGATCGCGACGACCGCGACGACCGGTACGATCGCGGCCGTGACCGCGACGACCGCATGGGCCACGAGTAGAGAGGAGCACGAGTCATGGCGCGCTACTTCCGCCGCAAGAAATTCTGCAAGTTCACCGCCGACGGCGTCGATACGATCGATTACAAGGATCTCGCGACGCTCAAGAACTACGTGACCGAGACCGGCAAGATCGTGCCGAGCCGGATCACCGGCACGCGGTCGTTCTACCAGCGGCAGCTGGCCGAAGCGGTCAAGCGCGCGCGTTTCCTCGCGCTCTTGCCGTATACCGACCAGCACTGACGGAGCGCCGCCGCCGGGCGTCGCGTCCGGCGGCCGCACGACCATGCACAGCTTCGTTGAGTGGTTGACCGCCTCCCGCGCCCGGGTGATCTTCGGCGCGGCGCTGCTCGCGATACTCGCGGTGACCCCGCTGTTCGTGACCTGGCTGCCCGGAGCCTTCCTCGTGCTGCTTGCGCTCAGGGGCTCGACGCCGGTGCCCGAGTGGCAGGCCGGCCTGATCTCGGGTCTGACGCTCAGCTGGCTGCTGCTGTCGGTCGGCGCGGGTCCGGTACCGGCGGTGCTGGTCGCAACGGCGCTGATCGTGCCGCCGCTGCTCGCCGGCCGCCTGATGGCACGCGGCGGCTCGTTGAGCCTTGCGTTCCAGCTCGCGACCCTGGCTGCGGTCGTGATGCTGGTGGTCGTGCACCTCGTTCTCGCCGATCCGCCGGGAGTGTGGCGGCCGTTCGTGGAGCGCCTCGCCGCCGATCTCGACCGCGTGGCGACGATGATGTCGAACGCCGGCAGCGGCTGGCATCCGCGCGACGAGGAGCTGCGCGAGGCGGCCTCCGCGGTCGTGAATTGGGGCGTCGTGGCGTGGCTGCTGCTCTTCAACACCATGGCGGCCGCGGCTGCAGGGCTCTACGCCTTCGGCCGTCAGACGCAGTCGGTACGCCTCGGGCCTGCGTTCCGGCAGCTGAAGGCGGGCCGGACGCTCGCGAGCGTCGCGATGCTGGTGACGCTGCTGTCGGTCACCGTGCGCTGGGATTTCGCGACCGACACCTCGCGGCTGTTCCTCGGGGCGTTCGTGCTGCAGGGGCTCGCGCTGCTTCACGCCGCGCGCGAGACGCTCGGCCTCAGCGGCGGGTGGCTGGTGGCGACGTACACGCTGCTGTTCATCCCGTTTGCGGCGCTGTTCGTCGAGGGCGCGCTGGCGGTGTTCGGGTTCCTCGACAACTGGCTGCCGCTGCGGGCGCGCCTCGATGCGCTCGCAGCGAAGGACAAGGCCCGCGGCGGCTGAGCCGCGCGGGGATTTAGTCGGCCGATTCATCGACCTACAGGTGCTTGCATGGAAGTGATCCTCATCAAGAAAGTGGCCAACCTCGGCAACATCGGCGATCGCGTCAAGGTGAAGGCGGGATACGGCCGCAATTTCCTGCTGCCGACCGGCCGGGCGACCCTCGCGACGGTCTCGAACATCGCCAAGTTTGAGGCGCAGCGCGCGGAGTTCGAGAAGAAGGCGGCGGCCGACCTCAGCAGCGCCGAGGATCGTGCTGCAGCGCTCACGGGCTTCCGGCTGACGATGGCGGCCAAGGCCGGCAGTGAAGGGAAACTCTTCGGCTCGATCGGCACGAGCGACATCGCCGAAGCCCTGACCCGCGCCGGACACCCGGTCGAGCGCTCCGAGGTGCGGATGCCTACCGGCCCGATCCGGACGATCGGCGAGCACGTCCTGACCATCCACCTGCACACCGACGTCAACGTCGAGGTGACCGTCACCGTCGTCGTCGAGGAATAAGACGCCAGACGGCGACCGGAGCCGCAGGCCGCCTCGCGTTCGGCGGCGAACTGGGTAGAATCGGACGGTCCCGCCGTTTCTCCGAGGTACACGATGGCGCTCGCAGGCTCACCGCGCCGCACGCCGGAGGCCGCCGACGGCCTTCGGCTGCCGCCGCACTCGGTCGAGGCGGAGCAGGCCGTGCTCGGTGGCCTGATGCTCGACGCGTCGGCCTGGGACAGCGTTGCGGACGTCATACACGTCGCCGACTTCTACCGCCGTGACCACCAGCTGATCTTCGGGGCGATCGCCGAGCTGGTCGAGGCCCAGAACCCCTGCGATGCCGTGACCGTATCCGAGACGCTCTCGGGCAAGGGGCTGGTCGATGAGATCGGCGGGCTCGCGTACCTGGCGCGCCTGACGCGCGACACGCCGAGCGCATCGAACGTGCGCGCCTACGCCGGAATCGTCCGCGACCACGCGCTGCTGCGCGAGCTCGTGCAGGCGGGTGGCGAAATCGCCTCAAGCGCGCTCGAGACGCGCGGCCGCGCGCCGGGCGAGCTGGTCGAGGAGGCGGAACGCCGGGTGTTCGAGATCGCCGAGCGCGGCTTGCGCTCGCGACGGGGATTTCAGTCGATCAAGGACGTCCTGCCGCAGACGATCGACCGCATCGACATGCTGCACCAGAACCCCGGGGCCTTCACCGGCATTCCGACGGGTTACACCGACCTCGATCGGTTGACCGCGGGCCTGCAGGCCGGCGACCTGATCGTCATCGCCGGGCGACCGTCGATGGGCAAGACGACGCTCGCGGTCAACATTGCCGAGTACGCGGCGATCGAGCGCAAGGTCCCGGCGGCGATCTTCTCGATGGAAATGTCGGCCGAGCAGGTGACGCTGCGGATGATCTCCTCGCTCGGACGCGTGAGCCAGGGGCAGCTGCGCACCGGCGCGCTGTCGGCCGAGGACTGGCCACGGATCACGAGCGCAACCGAGGTGCTCTCGCAGGCACCGATCTTCATCGACGAGACCCCGTCGCTGACGCCGACCGAAGTACGCGCCCGCGCCCGGCGCCTGAAGCGCGAGAAGGGTCTGGGCCTGATCGTCGTCGACTATCTGCAGCTGATGCAGGTCACCGGGTCCAAGGAGAACCGGGCAACCGAGATCTCCGAGATCTCCCGCTCGCTCAAGGCGCTCGCCAAGGAACTGCAGCTGCCGGTCATTGCGCTCTCGCAGCTCAATCGCAGCGTCGAGCAGCGCGTCGAGAAAAGACCCGTGATGAGCGACCTGCGGGAATGCGTGACCGGCGACACGCTCGTCCTGCTCGCCGATGGCGGGCGCACGCCGATCCGGCAGCTCGTCGGTGAGCGACCGCGGGTGCTGGCGATGGACGCCCAGTCCAGACTCGTGGCAGCTGCCTCGGATAAGGTCTGGAGCGTCGGATTGAGGCCCGTCTTCGAGGTCAGCCTCGCGCAGGGCCGGCGCATTCGGGCCACCGCGAGGCATCGGCTGTACACCGCGGCCGGCTGGCGGACCGTCGCCGAGCTCAGGCGCGGCGACCGGATGGCGGTGGCCTCGACGCTGCTCGGCGCCGCATGCACTGCATCGAACGACACCCTCTACCGCACGCTGGCAATCGCGGCAGGCCAATCGTGGGCGCCGGAAGTGGCGGTGGCAGCGTCGATCGGTTCGGCGGGCTCAGATTTCGCCTGGGAGGAGGTCCTGGCCATCGAGCCCGCAGGGGCCGAGGAAGTGTTCGATCTGACCGTTCCGGGGCCCGCCAGCTGGCTCGCCGACGGGATCGTCAGTCACAACTCCGGCGCGATCGAGCAGGATGCCGACGTGATCTTGCTGATCTATCGCGAGGAAGTGTACGAGCCGAACACCAGCCGCAAGGGCATCGCCGACATCATCGTCGCCAAGCAGCGCAACGGCCCGACCGGCGAGGTGCACCTGACGTTTCTCGGCGAGTACACCCGCTTCGAGAACCTGGTGGCCGAGTCCTACGGCGAGGGCGTGTTTCGTTGACGGTTGCGGACGCGCTCAGGATCAACAAGTACCTGAGCGAGCGCGGCCTGTGCTCGCGTCGCGAGGCGGACGCCTGGATTGCGGCGGGGCGGGTGACGGTCAACGGGGCAGTCGCGACGCTCGGCACCAGGGTTGGGCCAGCGGATAGCGTGGAGGTGGACGGTGCGCCGCTCGGCGCCCCGACCCGGCACGTCTACATCGCCTTCCACAAGCCGCCGGGCGTCGAGTGCACGACCGACACCCGCGTGCCCCACAACATCGTCGACTTCGTGGCCCACCGCGAGCGGGTGTTTCCGATCGGGAGGCTCGACAAGGATTCGGAGGGGCTGATCCTGCTGACCAATGACGGCGATGTCGTCAACAGCCTGCTGCGGGTCGAGCATCGCCACGAAAAGGAGTACGTCGTGACGGTCGACCGGCCCGTCACCGACGAATTCCTCGCGGCGATGGCGCGCGGCGTGCCGATCCTCGACACGGTGACGGCGCCGGCCCGCGTCGAACGGGTCGCGAAGAACGTGTTTCGCATCGTGCTGACGCAGGGCCTCAATCGCCAGATCCGACGCATGTGCGACGCCTTCGGCTACACCGTGCGGCGCCTGGTGCGCGTGCGCTTCGTCAACGTGCGGCTCGAGGGGATCGAGCCTGGCCGCTGGCGCAACCTGAGCGCCGCGGAGCTCGCGGGCCTGCTGCCCGGCGATCTCGCCGACCGCCGCCGTCGCAGCCGGCACAGGAGCGGTCAGGAAGACTCTGGCAGCGGCCGCTAGCCGGCGGCTCGTGCCCGGGCCGCGGCGAGCAGCGCCTCGATATCCGCCGGGCTCATGTCGTAGGCGGTCACCAGGCGAATCACGGGGCCGGCGTGGCCGCGCGGCGCGGGCCAGTCGTAGAAGTCGTAGCCATCGGCGCGCAGCCCCGCGATCAGGGCCGCGGGCAGCGTGACGAACACCTCGTTCGCATCCACCGGGGCGACCAGGCTCCCGCCGAGCGTCGCGAGGCCACTCGCGAGCCGCGTCGCGAGCGCGTTTGCATGGCGCGCGTGCCTGAGCCACAGGTCGGCGTCGAGATAGGCGAGCAGCTGCGCGCTCAAGTAACGCATCTTGGACCAGAGGTGGCCGCCGCGCTTGCGCCTGAGCTCGAGTGCCGGCGCGAGCGCCGGATCGAACAGCACGACCGCCTCGGCCGCGAGCGCGCCGTTCTTGGTCGCGCCCAGCGACAGCGCATCGACGCCGCGCTTCCAGGTCGCCTCGGCCGGGGAGCAACCGAGGCACGCGAGCGCGTTGGCGAAGCGCGCGCCATCCATGTGGACCGGCAAGCCATGCCGGTGCGCGGTCGCGCACAGCGCATCGAGCTCGCCCAAGCGGTAGACGGTGCCCCACTCGGTCGCCTGCGACAGCGTGACCGCCGCCGGCTGCACGTGGTGGACGCCCATCGCGCGCGCGAATGCGACCGCCTCGGCGACCTGCTCTGCGGCGATCTTGCCGCCCTCGCCCGGCAGCCCCAGCAGCTTAGCGCCTCCCGAGTAGAACTCCGGCGCCCCGCACTCGTCGGTCATCACGTGTGCGGTTTCGTGGCAGTAGATCCCCCCGTAGGGCGGAACGAGCGTCGCAAGCGCGAGCGCATTCGCTGCTGTGCCGGTCGTGACCGGGACGATGGCGAGCTCGCACTCGAAGACCTCGCGGGCCCGACTAGTCAGACGCTCCGTGTAAGGGTCGGCGCCGTAGGACGGCACGGGTCCGGTGTTCGCGGCGGCGAGCGCTTCGAGCATCTCGGGAGCCGCGGCGGTCACGTTGTCGCTGGTAAATGTCCTCCTCGGGCGCTCACTCACGGTGACATCTCCTCGCGCAGGTCCTGACGGTTGGACCGGCGGCTCCGCTAGCTGCCGAACGGCGCCCGCGCGCGCCCGCCACGCACGACGCTGTGCAGGCGGCTGGCGCCGAGCCAGTAGCCGAACTCGCGGGCGTGCGCAAGGTCCCACAGGCACAAGTCGGCCCGCTTGCCAGGCTCGAGCGTACCGCACGACCCGGCGAGCCCGAGGGCGCGGGCGGCCTCGATCGTTGCGCCGCGCAACGCCTCCGTGGCCGTCAGCCCGAACTGAGCCCGGGCGAGCGCGACCGCGAGGGTGAGAGAGGTGCACGGGGACGTGCCCGGATTGCAGTCGGTCGCGACCGCGAGCGGCACGCCCGCGGCCCGCAGGTCGGCAAGCGGCGGCTTGTGCGTCTCGCCGATCACGAGAAACGCCACCGGCAGCATGACCGCGATCGTGCCGCTGCGCGCGAGCGCCGCGATTCCCGTCGCGGACACATACTCGAGGTGGTCGGCCGACAGCGCCCCGTACTCGGCCGCGAGTTCCGCGGCGCCCATCGGCGAGAGCTGGTCGGCGTGCACCTTGACCGCGAGCCCGTGATCGCGCGCCGAGCGCAGGACTTGCGCGCACTCCCGGACGCTGAAGGCGATGCCCTCGCAGAACACGTCGACCGCCGCGGCGAGCCCGGCCGCCGCGACCGCGGGGATCAGCTCGCGCGTGACGAGGTCGACGTAGCCGGCCCGGTCGCTCGCAAATTCGTCCGGCAGCGCGTGCAGCGCGAGCAGCGTCGGCACGACCTCGACGTCGAGGAGATTCCCGATGCGCCGGGCTGCGAGCAGCATCTTGAGCTCGGTCGCAACGTCAAGGCCATAGCCCGACTTGATCTCGACCGTCGTGACCCCGTCGGCGAGCAGGGCGCGGGCGCGCGGTAGCGCCGCAACGGCCAGCTCCTCCTCGGTCAGTCCGCGGGTGAGCGCCACGGTCGAGCGAATGCCGCCGCCCGCAGCGGCAATCGCGGCGTAGGTCGCGCCCTCGGCGCGCAGCGCAAAGTCGAGTGCCCGGTCGCCGCCGAACACGAGGTGCGTGTGGCAGTCGATGAGACCGGGCGTCAGGAGCCGTCCGCCACCCGAGTGCACGGCTCGGGCCAGCTGACGCGGTGCAGCACCGAGCTCTGACCGTGGCCCCACCCAGGCGATCGCCCCGCCCACGACCGCGACCGCGGCGTCCGGCACGAGGCCGAGGCCGGCCGGCTCGGTGAGCGTGACGGCCGTGACGTCAATCCACAGGGAATCCCACACCGCCGGCGACCTCTGTCAAAACCCGGTCGAGGGCGCTATTATCGCAGGACGCAACCTGTATATACAGCCCTGCGGAGCGGGACCCCGGTGAGACTACGGTTCGAGCGCGCGCTGTTGCCGGATGGCATCCACCGCAACGTCACTGTCGAGATCGGGCCCGACGGGCGGTTCGCCGCGGTCGGCGCGCCGGCGGGCGGGGAACGCGTGATTTCCGGCCTCGTGCTGCCGGGGATGCCGAACCTGCACAGCCACGCCTTCCAGCGCGCGATGGCCGGCAGCGCCGAGGTCGCGAGCGGCGCCGAGCACTCGTTCTGGGGCTGGCGCGAGGTCATGTACCGGTTCGTCGAGCGCCTCTCGCCCGAGGACCTCACGGCCATCGCCGCGTTCGCCTATCTCGAGATGCTCGAGGCCGGCTACACCTCGGTCGCGGAGTTCCACTACCTGCACCATGCGCCGTCCGGGGCCGCGTACGCGGAGCCGGCCGCGCTCGCCGAGGCCGTGCGGCAGGGGGCGCGCCTCGCCGGCATCCGGCATCTGCTGCTGCCGACGCTCTACCAGCAGGGCAATTTCCGAGGCGAGCCTCTCAGCGGCGCCCAGCGCCGCTTCGCCAACGACACCGAGTCGTTCCTGAAGCTGTATGAGCACCTGAAGGCGCGCGAGTCGGGCCTCGAGACGACCGGCGTTGCGCTGCACAGCCTGCGCGCCGTGCCGCTGTCGGCGCTCGCCGCGGTTGCGACCGCGGTGCGGGCGGCGGCGCGCCCCTGCCCGGTCCACATCCACGTGGCGGAGCAGCAGCGCGAGGTGCTCGACTGCCAGCGGTTCGCCGGTGCGCGTCCGGTCGAGTACCTGCTGGGTACCGGTGTCGTCTCCGACCACTGGTGCCTCGTGCACGCGACGCACGCGACCCGCGCCGAGCTCGCCTCGCTCGCCGCGAGCGGCGCCGTGGTTGGACTGTGTCCGACCACCGAATGCAACCTCGGCGACGGCCGCTTTGCGCTCGATGAGCTGCTGGCGGTCGGCGGCCGCTTCGGGATTGGCTCCGACAGCCACGTCTCGCTCGATCCGCGCGAGGAGCTGCGGCTGCTCGAGTACCTGCTGCGCGCCTGGCGGGAGCGACGGGTGATCGCGGTCGACGAGGGCGTCGCGAACTGCGGCGCGTTCCTGTACGGCGCGGCGGCGGCGGGCGGCGCGCAGGCGTGCGGGGCGGCGGCGCACGGGATATGCGCGGACGCACCGGCGGATTTCGTCGCCATCGACACCGACCGCGCGGAATTCGCCGGCATCGCCGACGCGGCACTCATCGATGCCTGGGTGTTTGCACCGCGGCCGGGCGCGACGCGCGACGTGTGGGTCGCCGGCGAGCCGGTCGTGGCCGGCGGGCGGCACCGAGCGCGCGAGGCCATCGCCGCGCTCTATCGCGCGACCGCCGCGCGCCTCGCCGAGGGAGTGAGCCCATGAGCGCCGCGCCGGTGCCGCTGTACGAGAAGGTCAAGCACCACGTGCTCAGGCGCATCCGCTCGGGCGAGTGGGGCCCCGGCGCGCGCGTGCAGTCCGAACACGAACTCGTGCGCGAGCTCAGCGTCTCGCGGATGACGGCCAACCGGGCGATCCGCGAGCTGGTGCAGTCGGGGGTGCTGTCGCGGATCGCGGGCAGCGGGACGTTCGTCGCCGACCTGCGCTCAGCCGGGCATCCGCTGCAGATCCGCAACATCGCGGCCGAGATCCGCGGGCGCGGCCACTCGCACCGTGCTGAAGTCATCGCCGTCGACCGCATCGTCGCGCCGGCGGACATCCGCGCGCGGCTGAAACTTCGAACGCGACACGTGTTCCGCTCCATCGTCGTGCATCACGAAAACGATGTGCCGCTGCAGCTCGAGGAACGGTTCGTGGATCCTGGCGTTGCGCCCGGCTACCTCGACGTGGATTTCGGTACCGTCACCGCGCACGAGTACCTGATGGAGGTCGCGCCCCTGGAGCGGGTCGAGCACGTCGTCCGGGCGGTCGTGCCGGTGGCGCGCGTCGCGCGGCTCCTCGCGCTCGGCGCCAGGGAGGCGGTGCTGCTGATCGAGCGCACGACCTGGAGCCGCGGCCGGCACGCCTCATTCGCACTGCTGCACCATGCCGGCGGGCGCTTCGCGCTGCGCGGCGTCTTTGATCTGTAATGTTCTGACACGAGGCCCTATGGATACGCCAACCCGAAAAGATCCGACGCGCCGCATCCGCGCTGCCACAGGCACCCGGCTCGAAGCCAAGAGCTGGCTGACGGAGGCGGCGCTGCGCATGCTCCGCAACAACCTCGACCCAGAGGTGGCCGAGCGACCCGACGAGCTAGTCGTCTACGGCGGGATAGGCCGGGCGGCACGCAATTGGGAGTGTTTCGATCGCATCGTGGCCGCGCTCAAGGAGCTCGGCGACGATGAGACGCTGCTCGTGCAGTCAGGCAAGCCGGTCGGCGTGTTCCGCACGCACAGCGATGCGCCGCGCGTGCTGATCGCCAACTCGAACCTGGTGCCGCACTGGGCGACCTGGGAGCACTTCAACGAGCTCGACCGCAAGGGCCTGATGATGTACGGCCAGATGACGGCCGGCTCCTGGGTGTACATCGGCAGCCAGGGCATCGTGCAGGGAAC
>Ga0209415_10013564_pt1 | contig 13421 bp, 15 predicted proteins | sample PeaSoiSIISIP2007_FD_187696 | JGI IMG/M metagenome (GOLD analysis project Ga0209415, IMG submission 187696) | Peat soil microbial communities from Weissenstadt, Germany - SII-SIP-2007 (SPAdes) (version 2) | ecosystem: Environmental > Terrestrial > Soil > Wetlands > Peat | place: Germany... | reverse complement strand
TACGTGTTCGACATCGGTGACAAGGTGGTCTACCCCCATCACGGGGCGGCGATCGTGGAGCGGCGCGAGGTCAAGGAGGCCTTCGGCGAGAAGAAGGAGTACCTCGTGCTCCGCCTGGCCTACGGGGACCTGACCCTGATGGTGCCGGCCGACAACACCGAGGGTGTGGGGCTGCGCGAGGTCATCAACGACGAAGAGGTCGAGGAGGTGTTCGCCGTCCTTCGGAAGAAGGAGGCGCGCATGCCCACCAACTGGTCGCGCCGGTACAAGAACCACTCGGAGAAGCTGCGCTCGGGCGACATCTACCAGGTGGCCGAGGTGGTGCGGAACCTGTCCATCCGCGACAAGGACAAGGGCCTCTCCGCCGGCGAGAAGCGCATGCTGAGCCGGGCCCGTCAGATCCTGGTGAGCGAGCTGACCTTCGCTCTCGACGTCGACGAGGCCACGGCCGAGAAGCGCCTCGACGAGGCGCTGCCCTGAGCCTGTCGGGCGCGCACCGCCCACCGGTCGCACGGGCCCCGGGCGGCGGGTGAGCGGTGCCGGTCTGGGTGATCGTGGTGGCCGCCGGGCGCGGCGAGCGGTTCGGGGCGCCCAAGCAGTTCGCCCTCCTACGGGGCCGTCCTGTCGTGCAGTGGTCGGTCGACGCGGCCCGCGCCGTGGCCGACGGCGTGGTCCTCGTGCTCCCGCCCGGGCACCGCACGGACGGCCGTGCCGGTGACCCACCGTACGGCGCCGACGTCGCCGTGGTGGGCGGAGAGACGCGCACGGCCTCGGTGCGCGCCGGCCTCCGTGCCGTGCCCGAGTCGGCGGCGGTGATCGTGGTGCACGATGGCGCCCGCCCGCTGGCGACGCCCGCCCTGTTCCGGTCGGTGGTCGATGCCGTGGTGGCCGGGGCCGACGCGGCGGTGCCCGCGCTCGACGTCGGCGACACGCTCAAACGCGTCGACGCCGGCACCGTGACGGCCACGGTGCCGCGCCTGGGCCTGGTGACGGTGCAGACGCCGCAGGCCTTCCGGGCCGAGGTGCTGCACCGCGCCCACGCGTCGGCTGCAGACGCCACCGACGACGCCGCGCTGGCCGAGGACAGCGGCGCTACCGTGCGGGTCGTGCCCGGCGATCCCCGCAACCTGAAGGTGACGACCGTTGCCGACCTGGCCATGGCCGAGGCGTTGGCGGCGCCGTGAACGACGCCGTCGGGTCGGGTGTGGTGCGCGTCGGTCAGGGCTTCGACGTGCACCGGTTCTCCGACGACCCGGCCCGTCCCCTGGTCCTCGGGGGCGTGCTCCTCCCCGGCGCGGCCGGGCTGGCCGGGCACAGTGACGCGGACGTGGTGTGCCACGCCCTCGGCGACGCGCTGCTCGGCGCGGCGGGGCTCGGGGACCTCGGGGGCCACTTCCCGGCCGACGACCCGACGTGGGCGGGGGCGGACTCCATGGACCTCCTCGGGCGCGTGTCGTCGATGGTGCACGCTGCCGGCCTGCGCCCCGTCAACGCCGACTGCACCGTGGTGTGCGAGCGTCCCCGGCTGGCGGACCACACCGCCGAGATGGCCGGCCGCCTCGGCGCCGCCCTCGGTGCGCCCGTGAGCGTCAAGGCCAAGCGGGCCGAGGGCATGGGTGCGCTGGGGCGGGTCGAGGGCATCGCCTGCCTCGCCGTGGTCCTGCTGGCCGGGGCGTCGTGAGCAAGCCGCCGCCGCGCCGCACCCCCCGGCCCGCGCCCAGGCGCCAGCTCGCCCCCGCGGCCCGGTCCCGGGCCCGCCCGGTGCCCGGACGCGACGGCGGGGACGGCCGCCGCGGGCACGCAGGCGGGGACGGCCGCCGCGGGCGCGACACCCGCCACCCGCTCGGCGGCGACCAGGTGGAGGGGCGCCAGGCCGTGCGCGAGCTCCTGGCCGCGGGGCGCCGGCCGGTGCGCGAGGTCTGGATCGCCGAGGACCTCGATCCGTCCCCCCAGATCGACGACATCGAGCGGTTGGCCGCCCGCCGCCGGGCCCGGCTGCTGGTCGTGCCCCGGGGCCGGCTGGCGGCGGCCGCCGGCACCGACGCGCCCCAGGGGGTGCTGGCCCTGGCCCGGCCCCTCGAGGAGGCGGACCTCGAGGGGCTGTGCCGGCCCCGGCGGGGCGTGCCCCCGTTCCTTCTCATCCTCGACGGGGTGACCGACCCCCACAATCTGGGCTCGCTGCTGCGCACGGCGGAGTGCGCCGGCGTGACCGGTGTGGTGCTCCCCCGCCACCGCGCCGCCCACGTCACGCCCACCGTGGCCAAGGTGGCGGCGGGGGCCATCGAGCACCTGCCCATCGCCGTGGTGCCCGGCGTCCCCACCGCCCTGCGCTTCCTGGAGGAGCGCGGGGTCGTGTCGGTCGGCCTCGACGCCGGTGCCGAGGGGTCGATCTTCGACCTCGACCACGACGGGGGCGAGGCGGTGGCGCTGGTGATGGGGGCCGAGGGCCGGGGGCTCGCCTCGCTCACCCGGCGTCGGTGCGGAGCGCTCGCCGCCATCCCCCAATTCGGGTCGATCGAGGCGCTCAACGTGGCCGCGGCCGGGGCGGTGGCCTGCTTCGAACTGGCCCGCCGGCGGACCTCGGTCGTGCGGCCGCCGCCGGCGCGCACCGGGCCCTGACGCGCCGAAGAGGCCGCCGGTGGGTGCGGGGACACCGGCGGCCTCTTCGGCTTGTGTGCGCTTTGGGGTTTGCTATGTGTCGCTGTTGTGCATCTCCAGGGGAGAACGGCGCGTCACAGGGGACGCTTTGGTCGCAGCGCCCACCGGGTGATGGCGATGGAGATCCCTACCTTCCTGAACGTGTTGCGCATTCCGGTCACCTGGTCTCCTTCCTCATGCTTCCTCGTGCAGGCACTACCCGAAGGGTACGCATCCACGGTGAACGCCGGGGGTCCGGACAATGACGGCTACGTGAACGGTGCGCCGCCCTCCGACGCGGCCTTCCGGTGCCGGACCCGCCAGGGAATCAGTGCAGACCGAGGGTGCGGGGGGCGGCGGTGACGGCCGAGTCGGTGCACACCGCCGACGGTCGCATGCCGGTGACGGAGCAGATACCGGCCGACAGGTAGTCGGCCGTACCCACGACCTCCTGGGTCACGTGGATCAGGCCCCGCCCCCTCCCGTCATGATCCATCCCCGGGGGCCGGCGTGCGTCGCCCCGGCGGCCGGGATGGACCACCGGCCCCGGGCGGTCACCGAGACCCGGTGCCGGCCGACCCCGGGCGTGGGATCATCGCGGGGAGGACGGAGGCCGATCGGCATGGAGGCACGTGCGGTGGAGGCGGCGCTCGAGGTCACCCGCCACGGGCAGGTGGCCGTGGTCGCCCTCACGCGGGGCAAGGTCAACGCCATCGACGTGGAGCTCCTCGACGAGCTGTGCGCCACCCTCGATCGCCTCGAGCGCGACGACGACGTCGGCGCCGTGGTGCTCACCGGTGCCGGGCGCGTGTTCTCGGCCGGCGTCGACCTGCGGCGGGTGGTGGACGGCGACGACGCCTACGCCGGCGAGCTGGTGGCCGGGCTGGCGACGGTGTTCGAGACCCTCTTCCGCTTCCCCAAGCCCACCGTGGCCGGCGTGAACGGCGCGGCGGTGGCTGGCGGCTGCGTGATGGCCTGCGCGTGCGACCGTCGCGTCATGGCACGTGGCGCGTCCATCGGGGCCAGCGAGCTCGTGGTGGGCGTGCCGTTCCCGGCGAGCGCCGTCGAGATCCTCCGCCACGCCTGCGGGCCGGCGGTCGAGGACGTCGTGTTCAGCGGTCGGCTCGTGGACGCCGGGGAGGCGCAGACGCTCGGCCTGGTGCACGAGGTGGTGGAGGCCGATGCCGTCCTGGCCCGCGCCACCGTCGTCGCCGAGGAGCTCGCCGCCCGGGCGCCCACGGCCTTCGCCCTGGCCAAGGAGCAACTGCGCCGTCCCGCCCTGGAGCGGATGCGCGGTGACGGCCCCGCCCTGGACGCCATGGTCGGCCGGACGTGGGCCGCCCCCGCCACCAGGCAGCGCATCCGGGCCCAACTCGACCGGATCTCGACGCGGCACTGACGATGACGGTGCTGGCCGCGGTCCGCGGGGATGGAGCCGGTGGTGGGACTCGAACCCACGACCTGACGATTACAAGTCGTCTGCGCTTCCAGCTGCGCCACACCGGCGGCCTGGATGCCACGCTACCGCCCGTTCCCGGCGCCACGGCGGCCCGCACCCGCCGGACCCGAGGATCCTTGCTTCGCGCCTGGTGCATTGGCAGGCTTGACCCTGCGATGGGATTGACCGACCAGGACCGCAACATCCTCGAATTCGAGGAATCGTGGTGGACCCGGCCCGGTGCCAAGGCCACGGCCATCCGTGAGCGCCTGGGTATGTCGCCGACGCGCTACTACCGACGCCTGTCGGAGCTCGTGGACACGGGCGAAGCACTCGAGCACGCACCGCTCGTGGTCCGCCGAGTGCGCCGTCGCCGGCGCGACCATCGCCGCGGTCGCTTCGAGACGAGGGCCGAGCACCAGCACCCCCGGCGATGACCGGTCCCGCCGACGACGGCGCCCCCCGCCGCGACGGGCACGACGCGCATGACGACGACCACGCCGATCCGCCCCACCCGGGGCCGTCGCACCGCCTGCGCGGGGTCGGGGTCGTGGTCGTCGCCGTGGTCATCGGGGCGCTCCTCATGCCGTCGGCCACCCGGCCGCCGCTGCACGTCGTCACGGCCGCGTCGTCCTCGTCCACCACGAGCGGGACCACCCTGCCCCGGGGCACGTCGACGACCACCACCACGACGCTCCCGACGGTGGTGCCGGGCGCCTCGTCCATCCACGTGCTGGTGGCCAACGCCACCACCGTCCCCCACCTCGCCGCCGGGGTGTCCACCTATCTCCGGTCGCGCGGCTACGTGTCGTTGTCGCCCGTCAACGCCAGTACCCACGTGGCGGCGACGCAGGTGTTCGCCGCCGCCGGGCAGCAGGGCGCGGCCGGGACCGTCGTCAGCGTCCTCGGCCTGTCGGCCGCGGCCATCCAGCCGCCCAGCGCGGTGGCGCCCGTGGCCAGCACCGGGGGGGCCACGGTGGTCGTGATCGTCGGCCCCGACCTCGACCGGCTCGCGCCCGCGGCGTCCAGCACCACCACCGGCTGACGGGCGCGGGCGCGCCCGTTGCCCACGTCCGGCGACGACCTGGGACCGCTGACGGCCCTCCTCGAGGACCCCGCCACGAGCGCCGTCCTCACCGACTTCGACGGCACCCTGGCGCCCATCGTGGCCGATCCGGCCGTGGCCGCCCCGCTGCCCGGCGCCCCCGCCGTGCTGGGCGCCTTGGCCCGGCGCTTCGCGGTGGTGGCCGTGGTGTCGGGCCGGCCGGTCACCTTCCTGGTCGACCGGCTGGCCGGGGCGGGCCCGGCTGTGCGGCTGTACGGCGCCTACGGGCTCGAGTGGATCGAGGACGGCGAGGTGCGCCGCGCCCCGGAGGCCGAGCCGTGGCGGGCCGCGGTCGGGGAGGTGGCGGCCGCCGCCCGGGCGGCGTTCGCGGGCGAGGCGGTGGGGATCGAGGACAAGGGGACGTCGGTGACGGTGCACTGGCGCGGGGCGCCCGCCGCGGGCGAGCGGGCCCGGGCCTTCGCCCGAACGTGGGCGGAGCGCACCGGCCTCGAGCTCCAGCCCGGGCGCATGGCGGCGGAGCTCCGTCCGCCGCTGTCGATCGACAAGGGGGCGGTGGTCGAGCGTCTGGCCCGGCGCTGCGGCGCGGTCTGCTTCGCCGGTGACGACGTCGGCGACCTCGCCGCCTTCGCCGCCCTCGACCGTCTGGCGGTGACCGGGACCCGGGTGGTGCGGGTGGCCGTGGCCGACGAGGAGTCGCCCCCCGAGCTCATCGCCGCCGCCGACATGGTGGTGCGGGGACCGGTCGAGGCGCTGGCCCTGCTGGCCACCCTGGCGGCGCATGCGGGAGCAGGCCCCGCCTCGCCGGCCCCCGACCGCTAGGGCCGTCGAGGGCCCCGGTCCGGAACGTCAGCCGGCGACGGCCGCCGCCAGCTGGTCGGCCAGCCAGTCGCCCGGCTTGCGCCGGGCCACCACGTACCGCAGCCCCTCGGCCCGCCGGGCCCGCTCCTCGGGCGCCATGTCGAGGGCGCGGGCGAGGACGTCGGCCGTCCCGGCCACATCGAAGGGGTTCACCTCCAGAGCGTGGTCGTGGAGCTCGGCGAAGGCACCGGCCTCCCGTGACAGGGCCACCACGCCGTCGGTGGTGTTCACGAGCGGGCCCTCTTTCGCCACCAGGTTGAGCCCGTCGCGCAGCGGGTTCACGAGGAGCACGTCGTACCGCATGAGCGCGGCCAGGGACCGACCGGCGTCGTCGGCGACGTCGAGGATGATCGGTGCCCAGTCGTCGGTGGCCCAGGTGTCGTTGACCCGCCGTGCCACCTGCTCCACCTCGGCCCCGTAGGCGAGGTACTCCGGCAGCGTCTGGCGCGAGGCGTAGGCGAGGGCCAGCATGACGACGCCGCCGCGCAGGTCGGGCCGGGCCCGAAGCAGTTCGTCCATGGCCCAGAAGCCGCGCAGCAGGTTCTTGGCCGGCTCGATCCGGTCCACCCGCAGCACCATGCGCCGGCCCTGCAGGACGTCGTCGAGCCGCTCGCCCGCCGATCTGCACTCGGCCGACTCGGCCCGCTCGGCCAGATGGTCGGAATCGGGCGTGAGCGGTGACACGAAGGTCTGGCGGGGCTCGACCCCCATGTCGGCACAGCAGGCCCGGAAGGCCGACTCCCAGCGGGTGGTGTGGAACCCGCAGGCGGCCGCGGCCGCCATGCCCCGGAGGATCTGGCCCGCCGGCGCCGAGGGCAGCACCCGCAGGGCGGTCGGGTCGGCGAACGGCGTGTGGGTGAAGTGGACGGTGCGCAGGTCGGGCCGGCGTTCGGCCAGCATCTCGGGCACGAGGCACAGGTGGTAGTCCTGCACGAGCACGGTGGCGCCGTCGCCGGCGGCATCGTCGATGGCCGAGGCGAAGCTCCGGTTGAGCTCGCGGTAGGCCTCCCACGCGGCGGCGAAATGGCGGTCGAAGCGCGGCCGGCGGGGCAGGTCGAAGAGGCTGTGGTGGACGAACCACAGCGTGGCGTTGGACACCACGTCGTACGCCATCCGGTAGGCGTCGGGGTCGGGCTGCACCATGACCAGGCGCAGGCCCCGCTCGGTCATGAGGCCCTCGGTGGTGGCCTTGCGGTCGGCCTCGGACATGGCGCACGCCACCCAGGTGGCGCCACTGCCCTCGAGCAGCGGGTGCAGGGCGCCGGCCAGCCCGCCGGCGGACCCGGCCGGGACAGCCCGACCGTCGCCGTCCAAGGAGAACGACAGGGGGCCCCGGTTCGAGGCGATGACCAGGTCGGCGCCCACGGCTCGACCCTACCCGGCGCTGCAGGGGGCATCCGAACCGGTCACCATGTGTCCATGGCGGCGCACCCCCCACCTCCGGGCGGACAGGGCCCGCCCCCCCGACGGACCGTGCTGGCCGCCCCCGATGCCTTCAAGGGCACGGCCGGCGCGCCCGCCATCACCGACGCCATCGCCGCTGCCGCCGCCACCACCGGTTGGGACTGCGACCGCTGCCCGCTGTCGGACGGGGGGGAGGGCTTCGCCGAGGTGCTGGCGGCGGCCCATCCGGGCGGGGCGTGGCACGTCGACCGGGTGACCGGACCGGCGGGCCGGCCGGTGGAGGCCCGGTGGTGGCTGGCGGGCGACGAGGCCGTCGTGGAGTCGGCCGCCGCCTCGGGGCTGCCGCTGGCCGGCGGGGCCGAGGGCAACGACCCGGTGCGGGCCACCACCCGGGGGACGGGCGAGCTGGTGGCGGCGGCGGTCGCCGCCGGTGCCCGCCGGGTGCTGGTGGGGGTGGGTGGGTCCGCCACCACCGACGGGGGCCGCGGCGCCGTCGAGGCCATCGAGGCGGCCGGGGGACTCGGTGACGCCCGGGTGGTGGTGGCCTGCGACGTGACGGTGCGCTTCGTCGACGCCGCCCGGGCCTTCGGGCCGCAGAAAGGTGCCACCGCGGCCCAGGTGGACCAGCTCGAGGAGCGTCTCCGGTCCTATGCCGGGCACCTCCGGGAGCGCTACGGCGTCGACGTGGCGGCGCTGGCGGGGGCGGGTGCGGCGGGGGGTCTGGCCGGCGGGCTGGCGGCGCTGGGGGCGCGCCTCGTGCCGGGGTTCGACGTGGTGGCCGAGTCGGTCGGCCTGGCCGGCCGCCTGGCCCGGGCCGACCTGGTGGTGACGGGGGAGGGGTGCCTCGACGCCACGTCGTGGACCGGCAAGGTGGTGGGGGGCGTGGTGCGCCTGGCCGCCCCGGCCGGTGTGCCGGTGGTGGTGGTGGCCGGGGTGGTCGCCCCCGGGGGGGACCGGGCGGCGGCGCCCGGCGGCGGTGCGGTGACCGGGCCGGCGGCGGTGCGCAGCCTCACCGACCGCTTCGGGTCGGCGACGGCCCTGGCCCGGCCGGCGGCGTGCGTGCAGGAGCTGGCGGCCGAGGTCCTGGCGGGCTGGGGCCGGCACGGGGCCGGGAGACCCGTTGACAAAGAAGTGAGTGACCACTAACTTAGGAAGGGTGATGATGGCGACAGCGGGCCGGAGCGGGGCGGTGCGGAGTCGGGGGGCGAGCCGGCTCACGGCCGGGGAGCGCCGGGCGTCGGTGCTGCGGGCGGCCATGGCCGAGTTCGCCAAGGGCGGGTACGCGGGCACGTCCACCGAGGCCATCGCAGTACGGGCCGAGATCTCCCAGCCCTACCTGTTCCGGCTCTTCGGTACCAAGCGGGAGCTGTTCATCGCCACCATGGAGCTCATGCACGCCCGCATCGAGGCCACCTTCCGCACCGCGGCGGAGGGGCTGTCGGGCATCGAGGCCATGGCCGCCATGGGCGACGCTTACAAGGAGCTGCTGAGCGAGCGCGACCTGCTGCTCGTGCAGCTGCACGCCTTCGCCGCCTCCGAGGACGAGGAGATCCGGCGCGCCGCGCGCGACGGCTTCCGGCGCCTGTGGACCATCGTGGGCGAGCTCACCGGCCTGCCCGAGGACGACGTCCGGGCCTTCTTCGCCCAGGGCATGCTGCTCAACGTGGTGGCCGCCATCGACGCCGCCGCCCTCGACGAGTCGTGGGCCCGGGCCTGCCAGGCCGACCCCGACCGCTTCTTCGCCCATCACCGGGCGCCCTGACCCACCGCACGACGACCAGACAGGGGACACCCGTGACCCAACTAGCTAGTAATCACTCACTACGAACGGCGTCACCGTCCGCACCGACCCCCCCGACATCCCCGGCGTCGCCCTCGACCGGCTCGCCGGGGCGGCGGGCGGCGTGGGCCGTGGTCATCACGGCCATGGCCCTGTTCATGGCCACGCTCGACAACCTGGTGGTCACGACAGCCCTGCCCGTGATCCGGGAGCACCTCCACGCCGGCCTGAGCGGGCTCGAGTGGACGGTGAACGCCTACACCCTCACCTTCGCCGTCCTGCTGCTCACCGGGGCCGCTCTCGGGGACCGCTTCGGGCGCCGGCGGATGTTCCTTCTGGGGCTGTTCGTCTTCACCACGGCGTCGGCCGCCGCCGCCCTGTCCTCCTCGATCGGGTGGCTGGTGGCGGCCCGGGCCGTGCAGGGCGTGGGTGGCGCCCTGGTCATGCCGCTGTCGCTGACGCTGCTGTCGGCGGCCGTGCCCCCCGAGCGGCGCAACCAGGCCCTCGGGGTGTGGGGGGCCATCGGCGGTGTGGCCGTGGCGGCCGGTCCGCTCGTGGGCGGCGCCGTTACGAGCGGGTGGTCGTGGCAGTACATCTTCTGGATCAACGTCCCCGTGGGGGTGGTGCTCCTGGTTCTGGCGCGCTGGCGCCTGGCCGAGTCCACCGGGCCGCGCCAGCCGCTCGACCTGGTCGGGCTGGCATCGGCCACCGTCGGGCTGTTCGGCGTGGTGCTGGGCCTGGTGCGGGCCGACGCCCACGGGTGGACGAGCGCCGGGGTGATGGCGTCGTTCGCGGTCGGGATCCTGGGACTGGCCGCCTTCGTGGCCGTGGAGCGCCACAGCACCCACCCCATGCTGCCCCTGCGCCTGTTCCGCAGCCGGTCGTTCTCGGTGGTGAACGTGGTGGCGCTGCTCATGAGCTTCGGCATGTTCGGCTCGATCTTCTTCCTGTCGCAGTTCCTGCAGGTCGTCCAGCACTACTCGCCGTTCGGTGCCGGTCTGCGGGTGCTGCCGTGGACGGGCATGCCGATGGTGGTGGCCCCGGTGGCGGCCGCCCTGGCGCAGCGCTTCGGGGGCCGCCCGGTCCTGAGCGCCGGGCTCGTCCTCCAAGCCGCCGGTCTGGCTTGGATCGCCCTCGAGACCTCGGCCTCGGTGCCCTACACCAGCCTGTGGCTGCCGTTCGTGGTGTCGGGGGTGGGCATGGCCCTGTTCTTCGTGCCCCTGGCCTCGGTGGTGCTGTCCTCGGTCCGCACCGAGGAGGAGGGGGTGGCGTCGGGGGCCAACGGCGCCTTCCGCGAGATCGGCGGGGTGCTCGGGATCGCCGTGCTGGGGGCGGTGTTCTCCGCCCGGGGCGGCTACGGGGACGCAGCGGCCTACGTGTCGGGCCTGCTGCCGGCGGTGTGGGTGGGGGTGGCGGTGGTGGCCGTCGGTGGGGTGCTGGCCCTGGCCCTGCCGCGCCGGGCCCGTGCCCGGGCCCGGGCCGACGAGATCGGCGTCCGAGCAGCGGCGAGTGGGCGCCTGCCCGAGCTCGCCTGCGAGCCCGAGTAGCCGGCCAGCCGACCAGCTCGTCCAGCCGACCAGCCCGTCCAGCCGACCAGCCCGTCCAGCCGACCAGCCCGTCCAGCCCGTCCAGCCGACCAGCCGACCAGCCCGTCTAGGACATGTCCACGGCGGGCGGCGCCAGGGGGACCCCGGCCCGCGCCAGGGCGGCGCGCACCACGTCGGTGGCCTGGGGCCGCAGCTCGGCCAGCGGTCGGTTGCGGTGGACGCGCACCCCCAGGTCGACCTGGGCGACGTGGTCCACGCCGAAGCGGTCGGCCACGTCGACCAGCAAACCGAGCTCGACCCCGTAGCCGGGGGCGAACCCGGTCTTGTCGAGCACGGTGCGGGGGGCGGCGGTCTCGCCCGCCAGGGGCTGGCGCACCCCCGCCAGATGCGGGAAGAGCAGGTCGATGAGGGGCCGGGCCACGAGCTCCGTCACCCGCCCCCCGCCCGACGGCGCGCCGTGCAGCGGGCGCTCGTAGAAGCCCTTCACGAGCACCACGTCGGGCCCGCCGTCGTCGAAGGGCACCAGGAGCGGGCCGAGGAGGCCGGACACGAAGTGGGGCGAGAAGTCCTCCACGTCGGCGTCGAGGAAGACGAGCAGCTCGGCGTCGGTCTCGGCCAGGGCCACCTCCATGGCCTGGCCCTTCCCCCCGCCGGTGCGCCCGGTGCGCACCACCCTGGCCCCGGCCCGGCGGGCAGCCCGGCCGGTGTGGTCGTCGGACCCGTCGTCGACCACCACGATGTCGTCCACCAGGTCGACGCCGCCCCCGGCGGCGGTGAAGGCGCGGGCCACGGCGGCCACGATGGGTCCCACCGTGGCGGCCTCGTTGCGGGCCGGCAGGCACACCGCCACCCGCCGCTCGCCCCGGGCCCGGGCCAGGGCGTCCGGCCGGTAGTGGCGGTGGTGGGTGGTGCGCGGCGCGAGGGGCGCCGGCGGTGGGTACGGCTCGCTCACGGCGCGATCTTCCCGCATCCCGGGAGCGGGCACGCCCCAACCTGCATTGACGGGAGCGCCGCCGTCGTCCACCATGGAGGGATCATCCAGAGCGGCTGAGGGACGGGCCCTGTGACGCCGCGGCAACCAGCGCATCCGCCATCGAGGCGGGCGTGAGGTGCCAATGCCCGATCGATGAGGAGGGATCCCTGTGGATTTCGTCACCGGTCTCCGCTGCCGGGAGTGCGCCCGCACCTACCCCGCCGCCGCCCTGCACGTCTGTGACTACTGCTTCGGCCCGCTCGAGGTGGCCTACGACTACGAGGCCCTGCGGGCGTCGGTGACCCGGGCGGAGATCGAGTCGGGCCCCCAGACCATCTGGCGTTACGCCTCGCTGCTCCCGGTGTCCGATCCCCACCCCATCGACCTCGGGGCGGGGTGCACCCCGTTGGTGCGAGCCGACCGCCTGGCGGCCGAGCTCGGGCTGGGCGAGCTGTGGATCAAGAACGACACGGCCAACCCGACGGGGTCGTTCAAGGACCGGGTGGTGTCGGTGGCGCTCACCAAGGCCCGCCAGCTGGGGTTCAAGGTGGCCGCCTGCGCCAGCACCGGGAACCTGGCCAATGCCGTGGCCGCCCACGCCGCCCGGGCCGGCATGGTGTCGGTGGTCTTCATCCCCCGCGACCTCGAGGTGGCGAAGATCGTGACCACCGCCGTCTACGGCGGCCACGTGGTGGCGGTCGAGGGGACCTACGACGACGTCAACCGCCTGTGCGCCGAGCTGACGAGCGAGCACCCGACGTGGGCCTTCGTCAACGTGAACGTCCGGACCTACTACGCCGAGGGGTCGAAGACACTCGCCTTCGAGGTGGCCGAGCAGCTCGGCTGGCAGGCGCCCGATCACGTGATCGTCCCGGTGGCATCGGGCAGCCAGCTCACCAAGGTGGCGAAGGGGTTCACCGAGCTCCACGCCGTGGGCCTGCTCGACGAGGAACCCCACGTGCGGGTGTCGGGGGCGCAGGCGGCAGGTTGCTCGCCGGTGGCCACGGCCTTCGCCGAGGGCACCGACGCCATCCGCCCCGTGAAGCCCCACACCGTGGCCAAGTCCCTCGCCATCGGCAACCCGGCCGACGGCTGGTACGCGCTGCAGACGGTGCGCTCCAGCGGCGGGGCGTTCGAGTCGGTCACCGACGAGGAGATCCTCGACGGCATCCGCCTGCTCGCCCGGACGGAGGGGATCTTCGCCGAGACCGCCGGGGGCGTGACCATCGCCACGCTGGCCAAGCTGGCCGCCCAGGGCGTGGTGCGGCGGGACGAGCGGGTGGTGGCCTACGTCACCGGGCACGGGCTCAAGACGGTGGAGGCGCTCGTGTCCTCCGTCGGCCCCTCGGTCACCATCGCCCCCACCATGGAGGCCTTCCACCGGGCCGTCGACATCGACGTCGACGTTATCGGGGGTGCCCGGTGAGCGTGTCGGTCCGGGTCCCGGCCCAGCTGCGCACCCTGACGGGGGGCGAGGCGCACGTGGCCGTGGAAGGCGCCACCGTGGGTGCCGTGCTGAAGGCCCTCGACGTCGCCCATCCGGGGTTCGCCGACCGGATCTTCGACACCGACGGCACGCTGCGCCGCTTCGTGAACGTGTTCCTGGCCGACGAGGACGTCCGTTTCCTCGACGGCCTCGACACCCCGGTGGCGGACGGTCAGACGCTGTCCATCGTCCCCGCCGTCGCCGGCGGCTGATCCGCCCCCCGCCCCCGCCT
>Ga0209415_10013563_pt1 | contig 13421 bp, 13 predicted proteins | sample PeaSoiSIISIP2007_FD_187696 | JGI IMG/M metagenome (GOLD analysis project Ga0209415, IMG submission 187696) | Peat soil microbial communities from Weissenstadt, Germany - SII-SIP-2007 (SPAdes) (version 2) | ecosystem: Environmental > Terrestrial > Soil > Wetlands > Peat | place: Germany... | reverse complement strand
GGCGGCGTTCGTTGTGCGGGGTACTCTACGGGCTTGCGAAGTCAGGATTGACGAGAGCAAGCCCGTAGGTAGCTCGGTGCGCACACGACGTGCGCGCCGAGCGTGCCCCGCACAACGAACGCCGCCGCCCCACCCATCACACCACAAGTCCAAACCATCAAACCCCCAAAGGGCCGCCCAAAGCCAAAGCGCAAGAAAACAACGTGGCCGACAAACCGCTGATACCAGTGCGCGCCGGCATCCGCCGCACGCTGGGCCGCGCACACAGCGAACAGCACTTCGACGCCAGCGACACCGTCCGCGACGTCATCATCGGCATGTCCGACGGACTCACCGTGCCGTTTGCGCTCGCGGCCGGCATCACCGGCGCGATCGCGGCGTCGCACATCGTCGTCACCGCGGGAATTGCCGAACTCGCAGCGGGCGGGATCTCGATGGGCCTCGGCGGCTACCTCGCCGCGCGCTCCGACGTCGACCACTACGACAGCGAGCACCGCCGCGAATTCGAGGAGACCATCACCGTCCCCGATGAGGAACGGCGCGAGATCGAGTCGATCTTCGCCGGCTACGGTATCCACGGCGAGACGCTGAAGCAAGTCGTCGAGACGGTGACCGCCGACAAGCAACACTGGGTCGACTTCATGATGCGCTTCGAGTTGGGGCTCGAGAAGCCGGACCCACGGCAAGCGCCGCGCAGCGCGGCCCGCATCGGCGGCTCGTACGTCATCGGCGGATTGATTCCGCTGCTACCGTACATGCTGGTGCCGCAATCGCAACAGGCGCTCTACATTTCGATCGTGATGACGTTCATCGCGCTCGTGCTCTTCGGCGGCCTCAAAGGCAAGTTCACCGGCACGCCGATCGTGCGCTCCGCCGTCCAGACGGCGGCGATCGGCGGCGTCGCGGCCGCGGTTGCGTTCTTGCTCGCACGCCTGGTGTCGGGCAGCCCGAGTTAGTGTACTAGCGCGTCACCGGAAGGCACGTCGCGTAGCCGGCGGTTTCGCGAAACGACGGGCCGAGCATCCGGCCGTAGCCCTGGTGAAAGCCGGTCTTCGTGCGGCGCCATTGGGTTGCGCCGTGCGTCACGCGCTGCGGCGTGGTGAAGGTTCCGATCCAGGTCCAGGCGCCGTTCTGCGGTCCGCTCGAGATGTGAGACGCAAAGCTGCCGTCGCTGTGGAAATCTTCGTAGATCCACTGCTGGTCGGGGGCGAGGTAACCGACGAACGCGGTTCCGCTCGCGCCCCGCGACGACCACTGCACGACGGCCCACGAACTGTGCGGTGCTGCGGCAATCGTCCACGTCGAGACCGGCCCGGTCACGACGCCCGGGACGTGCGGCGCGCAAGCCCACGTCCCGCCGAAGGCACTCAGAAAGGCGCTAGCCGCGACCGCGGCGAGGAGGACCACGCCGTTCAGCCCTGACGTCTCGAAGGGCCGTCGCGCGGATCGCGTCCGGCGACGACGTCTTCGGCATAGTGCCGCAGCGCCGCAGTCACCAACTGGGCCAAATTGGCGTACGGTTTGACGACCGGCGGAATGAAGTCCGAGAGGCCGAGCAGATCGTAGAGCACGAGGATCTGCGCGTCGCACTTCGTGCCGCTGCCGATGCCGATGGTCGGGATCGGGATACGCTGCGTGATCTCGCCGGCAATCGCCGGTTCGACCATCTCGAGCACGACCGCGAACGCACCGGCCGCCACGATCGCGTCGGCGTCGGCGAGCAGCCGCTCGCGATCCGTCCGGCGCCGAAAGCCGCGGCCGAGCGCGGCCGTCTGCGGACCGACGCCGATGTGCGCGATCACCGGAATGCCGGCATTGACGATGGCCGCGATGCGCTCGGCGCGCTCGACGCCGCCTTCGAGTTTGACCGACGAGGCGCCGACGCGGATCAGCCGCCCGGCGCTATGGACCGCCTCTGCGTTCGACGCTTCGTACGACATGAACGGCAGGTCGATCGAGACGTGGGCCCCCTGCGTCCCACGGACCACGGCCGCGCCGTGACGCTCCATGTCTTCGAGCGTCACCGACACGGTGGATTCGTAGCCCAGAACGACGTTCCCGAGCGAGTCGCCGACCAGGATCACGTCGATGCCGGACGCCTCCGCCGCCCGTCCGAAGGCGGCATCGTAGGCCGTAATCGTCGCGAACGGCTTGCCTTTCCGGTCGCGAATTGCAGCGGCCCGCAGGCGGTGGATCATCGCACCGAGCCTTGGAGCAGGTAGCGGGGGGTCCCTGCGCTAGAAAGAATTCCTAAAAGGCAGGAGCAATCATTAGGTTAGCCTAAGTTTGTTTACCTAATTTATTATTTAGGATAACCTATGTTTCCCCGTTTTCTCGTATTTTGTGGCGTGGCATTTTCCCTTGCCGTCTCGGCACCGGGGCAAGGCGAGGCGATTCCCGTGTTCGCCCATCGCTTCGGTCTGACGTGCCAGGCCTGCCACACGGTGGTCCCGCACCTGACGCGATTCGGGGAAACGTTTCTGGCCAACGGCTACCGGCTGCCAGGCATAAAACCGAAGCCCGCGTTCCCCGTCGCGCTGCGGGTTGAAGTGGACTACGCCAGCGCCGGCGCCGCCGATCCCGACGACGTCAAGGGACCCTTGCCTAAGACGATCGTCAACGAGGTCGAATTCTTAATGGGCGGCGCGGTCGGGTCGCGCGGGTCGTACTGGTTCGAGCCGTACGTGGTCGACGGCGGGTTCCCGGGCGTCGTGCGCGACGCGTGGTACGCGCAACGGCTGACCCCCGACGGCGCAGCTTTGCCGCTCGTGGTCCGCGCGGGGCAATTCACGCTGCCGCTGCCGCTCGATCCCGAGACGTTTCGCGAAACCACCCAACCCTACGCGATCTGGAGCCTGAGCGCCGGTGCCAACCCGTCCAATTTTTTCGACACGAAGATGGGCGTTGAGGTTGAGCTCGGCAACCCCTCGCGCCAACTCGGCGCCACGCTGTCGGCACTCAAGGGTGCCGACAAACAGTCCGGGCTACCGACAGACGGCACCGATACGATGGCGACGCTCCAACGCAACCTCGGTGATTTCCAGTTGAGCGCCTATCGCTACGACGGCAGCCGGGCGTTCAGCGGCTACGGCTTCAACAACACGCAGTACTTCGTCAACATCGGGGATCGCTTCTGGCGCAACGGCTTCGGCGTGGGGTGGTCGCGCAATCGCACCGAGATCAACGCCGTCTATCAAATCGGCAACGACACGGCCGCCGACGTGTATCACGATGCCCTCGCCACTAGCGGCGCCTTCCTGCAAGTACGGCAAACGTTGGGCAGCCGCGCGTTCGCGATCGCGCGCTGGGATGCAACCAACGGCGCCACGATCGCCCGCTTGGTCACCGGCGGACTCGGTTACCGGCTCTCGGCCAACACCCGCTTGACGCTGTTCGAAACCGGCGAGCGCGATTACAACGGCAACTTCCTGCACGTCATCTCATCGTCGTTCTTGTTTGCGTACTGAGGAGTCCATGCGCCACGTTGCTCTCTCCGCTGCGGCGGTCATCCTAGTCCTCGGACTCACGTCTTGCGGCGGCGGAGGCGGAGGTTCGTCCGCGCCGGTCGCTGCGCCGACCGCACCCGCCGGCGGCGGACCCGCACCGCTCAACACGCTGCCCGAAGTCGACAGCGTGAACGGCGTCGCCAGCTTGAGTTTGACGGCCCAGTTCGATGCCAACAGCCGGCCCGCGTTTTTCTGGCAGGGACAGGAAGTGGCGCCGACAATCCGCGTGCATCCCGGCGACACGATCCAGCTATCGTTTCAGAACTCGCTGCCGGAATTCTGTGCCGTCGGCGTTGTCTCGAACTCGAACTTGCACTTTCACGGCCTGTCGTCTTCGCCGGCCGCGCCGGGCGACGACGTCATCGACACGAACGCCGCCCCCGGTGCCGCCGTCAACTATACCGTCGTGATCAATCCGGATCAGCCGCCGGGCATGTACTGGTATCACGCCCACCCGCACAGCTTGTCTTCGTGGGAGGTCGGCAACGGCATGGCCGGCGCGATCATCGTCGAGGGCATCGGCAACGCCGTGCCGCAGACGGCCGGTTTGCGCGAGCGGATCATCGTATTGAGCGATATCCCTAACAGCTCGTCATTCGAAGCCGGCGAGGAGTCGGTGCTGCGGCGCACGGCCGGCGCGCGGCGCGGCGCCCAGGACGCCGACGAGTCGCCGGGCGGCGGCGATGCGTGCTCGCCGGAGACCGGCGCCACGCCGATGATCAACGGCGCGACGCTGGCCGCCATCGGCATCAAGCCGGGTGAGACCGAGTTGCTGCGCGTGCTCAATGCCTCGGGACACCGGCACTTCGCTCTGTCGGTCGACGGTCAGCAACTTCAGCTCGTCGCGCAGGACGGCGTGCCGATCAATACTTACCCGGGCGCGCCAACGACGATCCCCGTGAGCGACGTCGTCATCCCGCCGGCCGGACGGGCCGAGTTTCTGGTGACCGGCGGCTCGACGCCGGTTGCCCTGATCTCGAAGTGCTATCAGTCGGGGCCCAGCGGCGACAACAATCCGGAAGTCGCGCTCGGTGTGCTCGAGAACGACAGCACATGGCCGAATCCCTCGACCGCAACGACGACCGCCGCGAAGCGCGTCGTCAAGCTCGCCTCGCTGCGTTACTCGCAGTACTATCACTCGACGATGCCGGCCCCCGTGCAAGAGCGCACGATCCACTTCACCGAAGACGCCTACGGTTTCTACATCAACGGTCAGGCTTACGACCCCGCCGCCGTCCCACAAATCGTAGCACAATCCGGAACGACCGAAGAGTGGACGCTCGAGAACGACACCCAGGAAGTTCACTCGTTTCACATCCACCAAGTGCACTTCACCGTCGAGAGTATCAACGGCATCCTTCAACCGAACCAGCACTGGTTCGACACCTTCGATCTTTCGCCCGAGGGCATCGGCGTCACCGGGCAGCTCGTTCCGTCGCTGACCAAAATACTGCTCGATTTCCGCGACCCGACGATCCGCGGCACATTCCTCTTCCACTGCCACATCCTCGACCACGAAGACGGTGGGATGATGGCGAAGATCACGGTGATGTGATGCGCACGCCGTTTTTCCTCACCCTCGGCGCAATCGCGCTTGCAACCGTATTGGGCGGGTGCGCACATGCGCCGGTCGAAGCGCGCGAGCGGCTGAACGGAATCGTCTTGATGGCACCGTCGGCCACGACCATTCTGGTCCACCACGCGCCGTTCGGCGGGATGCCCGCGATGTCGATGGACTTCAACGTCCCCGCCGGCACCGTCGTCCATCCCGGGGACCGCATCGCCGCCGACGTCGACTCCACCACCGACCCATGGTCCCTTTCGGCCATCCGGGTCGTCGCCACCGCGCCGTTGGTGCGCAACGTCACGCCGCCGAACTTCCTGCACGCCGGTGATCGCGTCCCAAACCTCGCCGCCATCGATCAACGCGGCCACGTCGAAACGCTCGCCGCATTGCGTGGCCGGCCGTACGCGCTGACCTTCATCTACACGCGCTGCCAGAATCCGCGGATGTGCCCGTTCGTGTCGGCCAAGTTGCACCTCGTGCAAACGCGCACCGCGGGTTCGCCGGCCGCGCTGGTCGAGGTGTCGCTCGATCCGGCCTACGACCGCCCGGCCGTACTCGCGCGCTACGGCGCACTGTTCGGCGCCGATCCTGCGCGCTGGCTCCTGTTCACCGGGGACCCGCGCTCGGTACTGGATTTCGCCGCCCGCTTCGGCATTCTCGAACGTTCGGCCGGACCCACCACGATCGTGCACACCGAACGGCTCGCGATCGTCGACCGGGCCGGCCGCATCACGCGCTTCTTCGATGACGCAAACTGGCAGCCGGCCGATGTCGCGAGAGCGCTCGCGCGTACGTAGCTCGCGCTAGGCTTTGGCCAGCGCCGGTTCTGCGGCCGGAATCTTGTAGAGCCGGCGCGCGTTGTTTTCGAGGATGTCGCGCTTTTGCTGGGCGTTGAGCGTCGACATGTTCTCGATGTACGGCACGATGTCGTCGAAGGTGTGGCCCGTATCCGGGTTGACCGACGAGCCGACGCCGGGGCACTCCGCCCCGAAAACGAGGTTATCCGGCCCCATCACTTCGACCAACAGCTTCAACGCCGACTCCGTGTAGAGCACGGTGTCGAAATACAGCTTCTTCAGCCCGTCGCTGAAGCGCTGGCCGGGCGGGTTGCGCATCGAGCCCGACTGGAAGCGGCCGAACTGATAGGGGATCGCGCCGCCGCCGTGTGAGACGACGATCTTCAAGGTCGGGAAATCCTTGAAGACGGTCGAGTTGATCAGGCCGTAGACCGCGATCGTCTCTTCGTTGATGAAGTGCAGCGTGTAGGGCGTGCGCTCGGAGTGCGAGGTCGTGCCGTGAATGTGGGCCGGCACGTCGAGCTCGCACAACTTCTCGTAGAGCGGGTACCAATAGCGATCGCCCAGCGGCGGCGCCTCGGTACCGGTGTTCTCGTAGGGATCCGGGTTCAGCAAGGTGCCGACGAAACCGAGTTCCTTGACGCAGCGTTCGAGCTCCGGCAGCGCCTTCTGGATCGGCTCGCCCGCCGCTTGCGGCATCATGCAGACGCCGTAGAACTGTCCCGGAAAGAGCTGCGTGTCGCGGTAGATGATGTTGTTCACCTCTTCGTGGAACCATTGCACGAGCTTGAACTTCTCGCTGTGCATCATCTGGAAGGGCCGCGGTGAGATCAGCTGGACGTCGATCTTGTTGAGCTTCATCGACTCGAGGTGCCCGACCGGCGCCATTTCTTTCTTGTGGTAGGCGGCGATCAGCTCTTCGTCGGTCAGCTGCGGGCCGCGCCGGCCGTGCGCGCCGCGATGCGAGAGCAGGCCGGCTTTGTAAGCCCAGACCTCCGAGGGGACGCTGACGTGGGCGTGGGCATCGATGGTTGCCATATCTGCTCCTATGAACCGATCACGTTGATCAGCACGTGTTTGCGTTCCGTGCGCACGACGTTCAGCGCGCGCCGGATGGTGGGTTCGAGTTCTTCGCGTTTCGTCACGCGCAGGCCGATGCCGTTCGACGCTTCGGCGTAGCGTTCGAAATCGGGGATCGGCTCGAGCGACGACAGCGGCGCGAGCTTACGCTTGCCGAGCGCCGTGTCCTGGCCGTACATGCTGCGCGCCGAGCTCTGGACCGCTTCCCAGCGCGCGTTGTTGTAGACGATCGCGAGCAACGGCAGGTCGTGCATCGCGAGCGCGTGATGGCAGGCGGCCGGGTTGGCGAAGATATAGGCGCCGTCACCGAGCACCGCGATCACGGTGCGGTCGGGTGCGGCGAGCTTCACGCCGAGCGCCGCCGGGAAACCCCAGCCCAGCCCCGCTGCCGGCGGGTTGAGAAACCAGGTCGACGGTTGGTCGAACCGCATGAATTCGGGCATGGCCGAGTATTCGTTGACAACGATGTCGGATTGTTCGCGCGCCGCTTCCAGCGCCCGCGAGAGGAAGAGCTTGGTGATCGGTCCGCCGCGCTGCGCGTCGGCGGCGACGCGCTCGGCGAGTTCCGCATGGCCGCGCTCGCGGGCCGCCGCGATGCGCTGGCCCCGCGCCGCGGCCGTTTGCTCGGCCCCGGCGGACGCCAGCGCCCGTTCGAGCTCGGGCAACAGCGCCGCAACCGTCGTCGTCAGCGAGACGTCGGCGGGAAAACTGCGAATCGGGATGCGCGCGAAGAGCGGATCGGCGCCGGCCTCGGCGACGAACGTTTCCGGCCGCGGGTTCCCGCGACTGGGGATCCACGGCACGTCGGTCTCGAGGAACAACAGCGCGTCGGTCTCGTGGAAGAGCTCTTCGAGCTGCTGCACCAGATGCATCGGGTGGCTGTAGGGCAGGTTGACGTAGCGCGGTTTGCGGTCGACGTGGGCGATGCCGAAGCGCTCGCACAGCGCCGCCAGCGGCGCGACGGTCGCCGGATCGGCGCCGCTGGCCGAGGTGACGATGACCGGAAATTCCGCGCTCGCGAGCCGCCGCGCAAGCGCGGCGACGTGCTCGGGGCTCGGATGCGGCGGCGCCGGCACGGCCGGCACTGCGGCGCGAACATCAGCGCCGTCGAGCGCGCCGGCCAGCACTTCGCGCGGCAAGGTCAGGTAGATCGGCCCGCGCGGGGCGGTTTGCGCGATCCCGTAAGCGCGGTCGACGACCTGCTCGACGTTGAGCCCGTCGCGCAGCTCGTAATCCCACTTGACGAGCTCGCGCATCATGCCGCCCTGATCGAACATCTCTTGCGGCCAGTGGATGTCACCGTTGCGGCTGCCGAACTTGCCCGATTCGAACAGCGGCGAGCGGCCCGACATGAAGATGACCGGGACCTGATCGCGCGACGCGTTCATCACGGCGCAAATCGCGTTGGCCGAGCCGACGCTGACGTGGCACATCACGGCCTGCGGCGTACGCGCGATCAGGTAGTACCCGTGCGCCATCCCGACGGCGAGGTTCTCGTGCGTCGCGATGATCGGCTCCGGAAAGTCGAGCCCCGACTCATCGAGGCGCGCGTAGGCTTCGACAACCGACGCGAAATCGGTCCCCGCGTTCACGAAGAAGTACTGCGTCCCGTGGCGTTTGAGGTGCGCGAGCAGCGCTTCGGCCGTCGTTTGGACGTTCAGCCGGCGCTTCGCCGCGGCGCGTTCGGGCGCGATCACTTATCCCATCCATAAAGATCGAGCGAGGTTTCACCGCCCCGCAGCCGGCGCATGGTCTCCGCTTCCTTGTCCTCGCGCTCGCGCGATTTGTGAAGCACGGTGTCGACCTGCGCCCGCGGAACCGCGACCACGCCGTCGGTGTCGCCGACGATCAGATCGCCGGCTTCCACCGTGACGTCGCCGAGCAATAAGGGGGCGCCCAGCCAACCACGCGCCGCGAAGTCTTTGCCCGTTCCGCGGATGCACAGGCCGCGCGCGAACACGGGGAAACCGACCTTGCCGAGCAGCGCGCCGTCGCGCACGCACGCGTCGATGACGAGCCCGCCGAGCTTGGCGGCGGCGGCGGCGGTCGACATGATCTCGCCCCAATAGCCGTGCTCGTAGACGCCCTCGGTGAAGACGACGAGCACGTCGCCGGGTTTCGCGATCGCGAGCGCGCGGTGCAGCCACAAGTTGTCGCCGGGCGGCGAATGCACGGTGAACGCGGGGCCGGCGATCGAGAACGACGGATCCATCGGCTTGATCGCCGGCGGCAACGCGCCGATTTTTCCGCCGGCTTCGTGGATGGTTGCGGTGCCGAAGGCGGCCGCGCGCTTCACGAGCGCCGGATCCGGACGTTCGAAGTCGAGCGCGACGGTCGGCAGGCCGAAGAATTTGAAGGTCTTTGTCGGGGTCACGTTTTCTCTCGCGTTTGGAGCGTGTGGTAGCCGAACTTCTTGCGCGCTTCGACCAGCCGCATCCCGCCGCGGGCCGCTTCGCGGATGCGGTCCTCGACCGTCGTGACCTCCTCGGCCCAGTCCAGCACGCGTTCCTCGAACTCTTTCTGGATGACGACCACGCCGTCCGCATCGCCGCGGACGATGTCGCCCGGTGCCACGCGCACGCCGCCGATGCTGACCGGGATCTGGGTCGCGTCGAGCTGCACGCGGTCTTTGCCGGTACGCATCCAATGGTCTTTGCTGAACACCGGGTAACCGAGCTGACGGCACAGCGCGACGTCGCGACAGAGACCGTCGATCACCGTGCCGGCGATGCCGCGCCGATGGGCCACTTCGGTGAGGATGTCGCCCCATACGGTCCCGCTCTCGCGGCCGGCGTTGTCGAGCACCAGCACGCTGCCCGGCTCGATGTCGTCGATGTAGTCGCCGACGGTTCCCGGCGGGTTGCCGCACACTTCATAGAGCAGCGTGTACGCGCGGCCGGCCATACGAAACGAGCCGTCGCGCGGCGCGATCTTGTAGCAGGCACCGTTGAGGCCGAACTTGTCGAGCGCATCGCTGATCGTCGCCGTATCGAGCTTCGCCGCCCGCGCGACGTTCGGATCGTTGCCTTTCACGCGTGCACCTTCAGCATATTTTCGTAGTTCGCACCCATCACGGTGCCGACGGGCTGCCCGCCGAGCAGCGCTTTGGCCATCGCGGCTTCGCGCGCGGCGATGTCTTCGGCCGCAGCGAGCACCGCTTCGATGTCGGCCGCGCGGATGAAGACGACCGCGCTGTTGTCGGCCAGCACGTAGTCGCCCGGGGATACGGTGACCTCGTCGATGCGCACGTCGACGTTGGTGGCGGCTTCAGCCACCCGTCCGCGCGCCGTCCGCGCCGTCAGGCCGCGCGCGTAAATCGGCAGATCGTAGGCCCGCGCTTCGTCGATGTCGCGCACCGGACCGTCGGCGACGATACCCTCGATGCCGCGCAGCTTGGCGGCCAGCGACAGAATGCCGCCCCACGAGCCGGCCTCGATGCCGCTGCGTTGCTCGACGACGATGACGTCGCCGGGGCCGCCGGCCTCGATCGCGGTCGTGCCCAGATGGCGCGGCGGGCCCTCGGAGGCCGGGGCGCGGTCCTTGGCGACGAGCTTGACGGTGATCGCACGGCCCGCAATGCGACGCGTCGACGAGCGCTGCGGGAGAACCGTCACGACTCCGGTCAGGCTCAGTTTATCGAGGGCGTCCGAAACGGCGCAGCAGTCGAGCCGCGCCAAACGCTGAATGTGAGGGTCAGTCATACGGTCGAATGTAGTTTCCCATGCCGGTGAAAGCCTCCGGGACGCCGGGCCAGACCGAGTCGGTGGGAAAAGCGATTCGACTGCTCGCCCTCTTCCGCGGCGCGCAGACCCCCGTTCGAGTCGCCGAGGCGAGCGCCGCAACCGGGCTCGCCCGCTCGACCACGCACCGGCTGCTGGCAACGCTGCAGGGGCTGGCCTTCATCCGCCAAGACCGCGCGACCCGGGCCTACTATCCGGGCCCGGCCCTGCTCGAGCTGGCCCGCTCCCTCTCGCGCGACCTCGAGCTGCGCGATATCGCGCGAGCCGAAATGGCCGCAATGGTCAAGCGCACCGGCGAAACAGCCAACTTGATCGTGTTGCAAGAGGGCAAAGCGCTGTTCGTCGAGGGCCTCGAGGGTCCGCACGTGCTGCGGGTGGCCGCGCGCGTCGGGTTTGCCGGGGAGCCGCACGCGACCGCCGGCGGCAAGGCGATCCTGGCCCAGATGTCCGACGCGCAGATCGCCCGCCTGCATCCCAACGAAAAGCTGCCGCGGCTGACCAACAACACGATCCCCTCGCAACGCAAACTGCTGCGCGCGCTGGCCGAAGTGCGCGCGGCGGGTTACGCGACGAGTTCGGGCGAGAGCAACGTCGGCGTCTACGCGGTCGCCTGCGCGATCGTCGGCGCGAGCGGCACGGTCTACGGCGCGCTGAGTCTCGCCGCGCCGCTCGCGCGCGCGAGCACAACCGTAACGCCGACGCTGGCCAATGAAGTCCGCCGCGCCGCAACGCGCGTCGCCGGATACTTTCCCTAACCGTGAAGAAGGCTGCGCTGCCGCTGGTCGCTCTGCGCAACGTCAACGTGCATTTGGGCGGGCAGCACGCGCTCAAGGACGTGTCGTGGAGCCTGGGCCCGGGGGAACATTGGGCGTTCGTCGGCGCCAACGGCTCCGGCAAGAGCACGCTGCTGCGGGTGATTCGCGGCAGCCAGTGGATCGATCCGGACGGCGGCGAGCGCGCGTACGCCCTTCGAGCGGCTCAGGGTGACAGCGCGATGTCGGCTATGGCACAAATCGGCTTCGTTGCCCCCGAACAGCAAGAACGCTACGCGCGGCTGGATCTGCCGATCGACGGCCGGAGCGTCATCGCCAGCGGCTTCGACGATTCGCTCTACCTGCACGGCCCGCTCTCCGACGAGCGTAGCGCGGCGGTCGAAGCAATCATCGAGCGGCTCGACATCGGGGGCTTCGCGCGCCGCCGCGTGCGCTCGCTCTCGTTCGGTCAACTGCGCCGGCTGTTGATCGCGCGCGCGCTCGTACGCCGGCCGCGCATACTCGTGCTCGACGAATTCACCAACGGCCTCGACGGCGGTGCGCGGCGCGAAATCCTCGAGCTGCTCGGGACCCTCGCGCCGGCGGTCCAGTTGATCCTCGCCTCCCACCGCTACGATGACTTCGTCCCGGCGGTCACGCACCACGCCACGCTGCGCGGCGGCCGCATCGTCGAGCGCAACGCCGGCCGGCCGCAGGCACCGGCGCGCGCCCTCCACACGGCGCGCGCCGAGCGCGCGCGCAACCGTCCAGAGCCGGCGATCGTCGAAATCCGGCAGGCCGACGTCTTTCGCGGTGCGACCCACGTGCTGCACAACATCGATTGGTCGATCCGCGCGGGCGAACACACCGCCGTCACCGGCGCGAACGGCTCCGGCAAGAGCACGTTCGCGCTGGTCGTCGCGGGAACACTCGCGCCGGTCTACGGCGGCGAGGTGCGGCGCTTCGGTTCGAGCGCACCCTTCGACGTGTGGCAGATCAAGACCACGATCGCGCACGTGTCCGAGGAGTGGCAGGTCGCCTTCGACGTCAACCACACGGTCGAAGAGGTCGTCCTCTCCGGCTTCGCATCGAGCGTCGGACTCTTCCACCAGCCGGACGCCGCGCAATGTCAACGCACGGCGGCGCTGATCGGCGAATTGGGTTTGGGCGCGTTGCGCGGACGGCCGTTCATGCAGCTCTCGTTCGGCGAACGGCGGAAGGTCTTGATCGCGCGCAGCCTCGTCCGGCCGCCCGCGCTCTTCATCCTCGACGAGGTCTGGAACGGCCTCGATGCAAGCTTCCGCACGCTGCTCGAGGCCCAAGTGCAGCAACTCGCCGGCAGCGGGACGACGCTGCTCGTGATCGCGCATCGCGAAGACGATCTGCCGGCACTCGTCGCTCGGCGCTTCGCGCTCGACGCAGGGCGGCTGCATCGCACGCGCTGAAGCCAGCGAAATAATGAAACCCGTCAAGGTCGGTCTGCTCGGCATCGGAACGGTCGGGAGCGGAACCTTTCACGTTCTCGAACGCAACCGCGAGGAGATCACCCGCCGGGCCGGGCGCCGGATCGAGATCGCGATGGTCGCGGCGCGCAACGTCGAGCGCGCCCGCGCGATCGTCGGCCCGGGCATTCCGGTCGTGGACGACGTTCGCGCGGTCGTCACCAACCGCGAGATCGACATCGTGGTCGAGGTAATCGGCGGAACGACCGTTGCGAAGGAGGCGATCCTGGCGGCGATCGTGCGCGGCAAGCACGTCGTCACGGCCAACAAGGCGCTGCTCGCGCTGCACGGAAACGAAATCTTCGCGGCCGCGCGCGAACACAACGTGATCGTCGCCTTCGAGGCCGCGGTGGCCGGCTGCATACCGACGATCAAGGCGCTGCGCGAAGGGCTCGCGGCGAACCGCATCGAGTGGATCGCCGGCATCATCAACGGCACGTGCAACTTCATCCTCTCGGAGATGCGCGCCAAGGGACT